>Ga0209656_10003358_pt1 | contig 10362 bp, 11 predicted proteins | sample BogFormECP12_OM2_FD_188239 | JGI IMG/M metagenome (GOLD analysis project Ga0209656, IMG submission 188239) | Bog forest soil microbial communities from Calvert Island, British Columbia, Canada - ECP12_OM2 (SPAdes) (version 2) | ecosystem: Environmental > Aquatic > Freshwater > Wetlands > Bog ... | reverse complement strand
AGCGGTGTTTCTCGCTGTCGCTGCGGGAGTGATGCTCCACGGGCTGCGCAAGCACGTGATCCTGGGAGCATCCGCTCACGAGCGACTTGCTAAGGTCGCGGTCGCTTTTGCACCGCTCTTGCTCGCCCAGCCGATCTTGGGGAGGAGCCCGCAGGCTTTTGCGCAAATTTACCATGCCGGCAGCTTGTTGGAAGCCAACCGCCAAGCCGAGCGGTCCTTTTTGGCTGAAGCGGAGTACATATCGGAGAAGCACGGGCCGGCGATTTGTGAGAGTTTGCTTCTGTGTTACCAGGCCGGCCAGCCGTTCACACTCGATCCTTTCAATTCACGCCAGCTCATCCTGGCCGGCCGGCTCGACCAAAGCCAGCTCATTCGGCGTATCGCCGCCGAGGAGTTCGCGGTGGTGCAGCTGCGCGCCGATATCTGTGACGATCGGAAAGCCGCCTCCTGTCACATTCTACATCACTGGAGGAAATTCAGCCGCTTCACCGACGATATGCTTTATGCGGTAGATCGTCACTACCGGATTGGTTGGCGCTCGCAGGACGGCACCTTTTACGTTCCAAAGTGACGGAATGGATCCCTCAGCGAGCCGCGCCACGCCTTTGTCCGAGAAAGGGGCACCTTTGACACCGGCGACATCTCGGCCACCGCCGATATGGCGGATATGAAATGGGATATGGACCCGCAAGACCGGCCAATCGGCACCGGCATGGCTTCGACCTTGTCACTGCCCCTAAAATTGCCCCCTTCGCATTACATACTTTCGGCCCATGATAGGTCCTCAACAAGCCGCCGGTTGGATCAAGGAGGTGTGGTTGGGCTTCGCCAAAAGCACGGCGGTGGTCGGGCCGAGCTGGCGAATGCTCCATTCAATCAATTCCGTGAGGAAGCGGGGGTCGAGGGCAAGGGTTGAGCCTCGGGGGTTCACCTTTCGCCGGATGCGGAATATCGTGGTCGAGGCCCGCCATCGGCCGCGGATCACGGGCAACCCGCTTCGGTCGGGCCAGCCGCTTTTCCCAGGCCCAAAGTTTAGCGGATCTCCGGCGTTGACTTGCGGTCTTGTTGGATCTATTGCGAAATCCTGATTTCGACTAGCGAGCGCGCCCGCGGGCGCTCCCTCAAAATTTTCGAGGTCGCGCGATGAAGATCGGTTTTGTCGAACCTGACCTACCCCGTTCCGGCGCCGTGGTCGTCGGAGTATGGGAGGAGGCGGTGTTGACGCCGGCCGCGAGACGGCTCGACGAGGCTACGGGTGGCGCAATCACGCGTGCGCTCTCCGCGGTCCCTCGGTTCAAGGGCAAAAAGGACGAACTGCTGCCAATTGTCGCTCCTGCTAATCTGTCGGTAAGCCGCATCGTCCTCGCTGGGCTGGGTAATTCCGATCTGGCCGACAACCGGTTGTTTCAAAAACTCGGTGGCAGCCTCGTCGCTCATCTGAACGGTGCCGGGGAAACAGAGGCCACCTTTGCAATCGACCTCGACGAGGGCACGTCGATCGACCCCGCAGAAGCGGCGGCTCAGCTCGCCTTTGGTGCTCGGCTCAGGTCCTATCGTTTTGACCGGTACAAGACAAAGCAAAAGCCCGAGCAGAAAGCGTCGCTGAGTCGGGTGACGGTGGCCACCGCGGCCCCGGGGGCGGCGGAATACGCCTATGAGGCGCTCGACAAGACGGCAAGCGCGGTTTTCTTCACCCGGGATCTGGTCTCGGAACCGGCTAACGTGATCTACCCAGAGACGCTCGCGGCGCAGGCCGAGAGGCTCACCGAGTACGGGGTGGAAGTCGAGATACTCGACGAGAGCAGGATGCGTGAACTCGGCATGAATGCGCTGCTCGGGGTGGCGCAGGGCAGCGCACGACCACCGCGTGTTGTGGTGATGGAATGGCACGGCGCCGCAGCCGGCGGCGATTACAGTCGCCATTCGCCGCTTGCGTTTATCGGAAAGGGCGTCACCTTCGACACAGGCGGCATTTCGATCAAGCCCGCGGCCGGCATGGCGGACATGAAATGGGATATGGCGGGCTCCGCCGTGGTCATCGGTCTGATGCGGCTGCTCGCGGCCCGCAAGGCAAAGGTCAATGCGGTTGGCGTGGTCGGCCTCGTCGAGAACATGCCCTCTGGAACCGCGCAGCGCCCGGGTGACATCGTCACCTCGATGTCTGGTCAGACGATCGAGGTGTTGAATACTGACGCCGAAGGCCGATTGGTGCTGGCGGACGCGCTATGGTATTGCCAGGATCGCTACAAACCCCGTCTTATGATCGATTTGGCGACTCTGACGGGCGCGGTGATCGTCGCGCTCGGCCATCACCGCGCTGGCCTTTTCTCCAACAATGACGAGCTTGCCGACCGGCTAATCGAAGCGGGCAAGACCGTCGGCGAAGAGGTCTGGCGGCTGCCGCTGGCCGAGAGTTACGACCGTGAGATCGACAGCGACGCTGCCGACGTGAAAAACATCGGCAGCGGTCGCGCCGGCGGGAGCATCATCGGCGCGCAGTTTCTCCAGCGCTTTGTCAATGATGTCCCCTGGGCGCATCTCGACATCGCGGGCATGGCTTGGTCGACAAAAGATTCTGCGACGGTGCCAAAGGGCGCCACCGCCTTTGGCGTCCGGCTCCTCGACCGCTTTGTCGCGGAGTATTACGAGACCGCCTAGGGCGTACCCACTCGGAGATAGATCGAGCTTGGCTGAGATCGGCTTTTACCATCTCTTGTCAACACCGCTCGAGCATGCCTTGCCCAAGCTGCTCGAACGGGCATGGACACAGGGCCATCGAATCGTGGTCAAGGCGGCTTTGCCCGAGCGCGTCGAGCATCTGAACGCCATGCTGTGGACGTATGAGGAGGCCGCCTTCCTGCCGCACGGTTCGGTTCGCGACGGCAATGCCGCAGCGCAACCGATCTGGCTGACGCACCTCAACGAGAACCCTAACGGCGCTTCGATGCTCATCCTCGTCGATGGTGTCGAAGCCGAGGAACTCGGATCCTTTGCACGCTGTGCCGATCTGTTCGACGGCAACGACGAGAGAGCGGTGGAGGCCGCGCGGGGGCGGTGGCGACGCGCTCGCAAGGCTTGCCATGTGCTGACCTATTGGCAACAGACTGCATCAGGCTGGACGCGAAAGTCATGAGCGAGACCCGCCCTCCCCACCGCGCCACCCGGGCGGCCGATATAACGCCAGACCCTTTGCCGGGCGACAAATCGTGATGACCATCGAACGGACGCTTTCAATCATCAAACCAGATGCGACACGGCGCAATCTAACTGGGAGGATCAATAATCGCTTTGAGAAACGAGGGTTGCGAATTGTTGCGCAGAAACGGATACGGCTTACCGAGGCGCAGGCCGAGCGCTTCTACGAAGTGCACGCGCAGCGTCCCTTCTATCGAGGTCTCGTGACATTCATGACCTCGGGTCCTATCGTCGTTCAGGTGCTCGAAGGAGAAGACGCAGTGGCGCTCAACCGCGAGATCATGGGGGCGACGAACCCTGCGAATGCCGCTCCCGGCACAATTCGTAAGGATTTCGCCGAGTCGATCGAGGCGAATTCGGTGCACGGGTCCGACTCGCTTGAGAATGCCGCTCGGGAGATCGCCTTTTTCTTCTCGACGATTGAAATATGCCCCTAATTCGGGGCCGCTGAGTGCTCGGGAGCGGCCGGCGCGTGCAGAAAAGCCGGTAAACGCACAAGGTGGCGACGTTAATCGGCCGGGACGAGCGGGCCCCCTCGGCTCTCTCTCGATTGACTTCAGACCGAACGGCTCGGCGGATCGCGGCTTGGTGCGAAACTGGCATTGGCGCTATTGCAGTACCATTCTACCCGCTCCTCGTCCTCGTGCCGAGGGCTATTGTTCCACTCGTTTCGGTCGCCGGGCTGTGCGCCGCGGGTTTGGTGCTGTCGACAAGCGGTCCCAGGCCACGGCCAGCCCTCGCCCCCGCCGCGGCGTTGCTCGGATGTCTCCTCGTTTGGGGGACAGCTTCGGCGTTGTGGTCGGTGGATTCGATGCGCAGTCTCGTCGTCGCAGCGCGACTCGCCGGCCTGTTTGCCGTCGGGCTCGCGCTGGCTGAGGCAGCGGACTGCATGAGGACACCGCGCCGGCTGACACTGTTTTTGCTCGGAGGGTTCGCTCTCGGGGTTGCGATGGCTGCAATCGACCTCGTCACGCACGGCGCACTGGGCGCGCCCTTCACCGAGCGCGCGTACCAACCGGCGGGGCTCAACCGTGCCTCGGTCTCCTTTGCGATCCTGATGCTGCCCGCCAGCGTCGTGCTGATCTGTGGTGGTCAGACGATTGTCGCCCTGATCATGGCGACAATGACGGCCACGACGATCTGCGTGCTCGCTGGGACGGCTGCTAAAGCCGCGCTGATAGCCGGTCTGCCTATAGGCCTGCTGCTCTATCTTGAACGTGCACGCGTCGCCCATGCCGCCGCGGTCGTATCAGTGGTCGTCATCATTACCGCACCGCTCACTTTGGCTCGGCTCGAGCGGATACCTGCGCTCGCCGAATCGGGGGATGCCGTCAAGCTCTCGGCTGGGCACCGGCTGTTGATCTGGTCGTTCGCCGGCGATCGGATCGCCGAGCACCCGCTTGTGGGCTGGGGTCTCGACTCGTCGCGGGCCATCCCCGGTGGTAAGGACTTTATCAGACCCGGCCAGACCTGGATGCCGCTGCATCCGCACGACGCGCCACTGCAGCTCTGGCTCGAACTCGGCGTGCCGGGGGCGGTAGTCTTCGCGCTGTTGGTCGCGCTCGCCTGGCTCGCTCTCGCTAATGTCGATTGGCCGCGCCTATTCGCCTCCGCTGCGGGCGGCAGCCTTATGGCTGCTCTCGTCGCCTCCTTCGCCAGCTACGGGATCTGGGAGGAATGGTGGCTCGGGACCCTATGGTTCTCCCTGTTCGTCATCCTCGTGATGGCCCGCGCGGCGCGTCCCGCAGTCACGCCTACCGGTAACGTAGCTCAATTGAGCGAGCGGAAATGGTGGCCGGGTTGAATCGGCTACCGTTCCGGTGGACGACAACAACCGCCGTAGATCCCCCGGGCAGCCATCTTCGCGAACCGGGTCGTGCGTTCGGCGTCGATCCGGGAGGGGCGAACAGGCCCTCGAACATCTTCCTGAGATAGATTTTGCCCTCGCGACCCTGGTAAGAATACTTAAGCTTGGTGGCTAATACGCCGGCATATTATTCCAAAACCAGATAAAATATTCGCGCCTCACGAGGCTCACGACCATGAGCAGGCGTTTTGTCAATTTTCGATTTTGAAAAACTTGAGGAAGCACAACGAATTGCGATTATTGAAGATCAGGGGCTTTCGGGTCATCTCGGGTGGGCTGTTGCGGCCCCTCGAAAATTTCCGCTGGTGGTGGAATCTCAACCGGCGGATCCGCGAACTTATACCGGCCGCATGCATCGAAATCCAAGCATCATGGAAAAGATAGGAGCCGACCCGTGACGTACCGATGTCGATTCCTACAACAGGAAGATCGCCATCCCGACGAGAATGATCACGATCACGGCGATCGCGTATTTGATGAGCCGAGTAAACCCGATCCAGGTCCGACGATGCCGCTCAAGCTCGCTGTCGATCGCTGCCATGCCTTCCTCGTCTGCGGATAGCCGTGGACCAGCTATAACCTAATTCGGGTGTTGCACCAACGGCTTGCGAGGAGGCTCCCGGGACGGCCCGCGTGGGTTCAGCGCTCCAATCTTCGGAGCACGCCATCCGTCGATCTCGACTTTGCCGGCGACGACCCGTACGCGGCCCTCTGCGATCAAGCGCACGGTGAGCGGATAGAGCCGATGCTCGACCTCGAGGATACGGGCCGACAAGCTTGTCTCGTCGTCATCGGGATGGGTCGCCACGACCGCTTGTGCAATGATCGGTCCGGCGTCGACCATGGGGCGAACGAAGTGCACGGTGCACCCGGCGAATCGCACACCTGCGGCAAGCGCTTGTCGTTGCGGGTGGAGTCCAGGAAAAGCCGGCAGCAGGGAAGGATGAATGTTGACAATTCTATCACGCCACGTCTCTACGAAGGCCGCGTCGAGAACGCGCATGAACCCGGCCAGGCAGACCAGATCGACCCGCCGGTCGCGGAGCAGAGTGCCGACTTCCGCGGCGAAAGCACCCCGAGCGCGACTCGGGATGACGACGCCCGAAATTCCTGCCGCAGCCGCAAACGTGAGTCCCGCCGCCTCGCCCCGATCGCTGACAACCAAGACTATTTCGGCGGGGTAGGCGGGATCAGCGCAGGCGTCAAGCAGCGCTCGCAAGTTCGATCCGCGGCCCGAGAGAAGTACACCCACCCTCAACCGCGCCATTTGCTGCTTCGCAGAGATGGGTCGCATTCCCGGCCCGGCCGCTCGGTAGCTCGGGCTGTTGATGGCGTCCTCGCGAAAACTATTGTATGACCGCCCGGCCGCGGCTGGAGAGCCGCGAAAGATATCGGATCGGGGGCGGTTTGCAATGGGCCTTCCGCTTATGTCCGCGATCGCGGGAAACCGCACCGTCTGGCGCTCCGTCGGAGGCCTCTTACTGTTGCTCGGCGTCATAATGCAAAGCGGGCCAGCGCTGGCCGAGGACCAGGGCGAGGGCTTTTCCGCGACGGTCAAGGTTGATGCCACTGCCGACAGCGCTGCCGCCGCGCGTGACCTCGCTCGCATCGACGGGCAACGGCGAGCACTCACACTGGTGATCAACCAGCTGTCGGGCTCTTCCGATAGCGCGAAGCTGCCAAAGCTCGACGACAAGACCATCACCGACATGGTCGAAAGCTTCGAGGTGGCGAACGAGCGGATGTCGGCGGTGCGTTATCTTGCCGACTATACCTTTCATTTCCGCCCAGCGAAGGTCCGCCGGCTGGTGCATGTTGCGGACACCGCCTCCGCCGAGGCGAGCAGCAAGCCGGTCATCGCCGAGAGCGGCCACAAGCCGGCTCCCGCCGCCGAAAGCGGCAAGCCCATCATCGTCCTGCCCGTCTTCAAGGACGGAGCGAGAACCGTCCTCTGGGACGATCCCAACACATGGCGCGAGGCCTGGGGGCAACGATCGGCGGATTCCGGGCCCGTCCACTTGTCCGTACCGCTCGGGGACGCGAGCGACTTGGCGACGATCGACGCCGGCCGCGCCGAGTCAGGCAAATCCGATGCGTTGACAGCGATCGCCCATCAAAATGGCGGCGAGGAAGCGATCGTCGCGCTGGCGACGGCGAGGCGTCAAGGCGATAAGCTGGTCGGCCTCGATCTTAACGTCAAGCGATACCGATTTGGGCGGCTCGCCGATACCCAGAGCACGAGCCTCGACTCCAACCCCGGCGAAAGCGAGGGCGACTTCCTCAAGCGGGCAGCGGATACGGCCGCCGCCGAGATCGCGGGCAGCGCCGAGAAGAACCCCGGCCCGCGTTCCGACCAGCAGGAGACCCTTGCGGCGAGCGTCCCGATCAGCAGCCTCGGGGAGTGGGTGCAAGTGCGAGACCGGCTTGCCTCGGTGCCGGCGGTCCGCAAAGTCGATCTATTGTCGCTCAGTCGTCAAGAGGCGAAGATCCAGATCAGGTATGTCGGCAGCTCCGACCAGCTAAAGTCCAGCCTCGCTGAGGTCGATCTTGGCCTCGACGGTAGCGATCCGGTATGGCGACTTCAGCTCTCGGGGGCGACAAGTTTGCGCTAGTTCGCCCGTACGAGCGACATCGAGTATGATGATCCTGGTCCAAGAATCTTCTGTTGTGCGGTGCTTTTTGCGGATTTTGCGTGCACTGCGCCGGCTTCCGGCGCAGCTTTCCTAAGAATCGCATCCGGGCCATGATCATGAGCGGGCTCGGGCTCAACCTCCCGAATTTGATCTCTCTGGCGCGCCTCTTCCTAGTGCCGCTCACGATTTGGCTGATTCTCGTTAGCCATTACGGCACGGCGTTCTGGATTCTTCTCGCCGCCGGCATCTCGGACGCGCTCGATGGGTTCATCGCCAAACGCTTCGACCGCCGCACGCGATTGGGCGCACTTCTGGATCCGGTCGCCGACAAAGCGATGCTCGTCAGCGTCTACATCACGCTCGGGATGGCGCATCAGCTATGGATCTGGCTCGTCATCCTCGTCGTTTTTCGTGACGTCATGATCGTCGGCGGCTTCCTGCTCATCCAGGCAATCGCCGTGCCGAAACGGTACGATCCTCTATACATCAGCAAGGTCAACACCGGCTTTCAGATAACCCTGGTCGGCTTTGTCCTTGGGCGGCTCGGCCTCGGCGCAACGGCCGGGTGGCCCGACCTTGTCTTGAGCTTGGCGGTTGCCGGGACAACGATACTGTCGGGGTTGTCCTATCTAGTTCGGTGGGCGCGCATCCTCGCGAGCTCGGAGCAGGCTTTGTGAGCCAGGGTGATACTGGCTTCGCCCGGCTCGTACGATTATCCTAATCCGATGACCCAGCTCGCCCTCGATCTGCCCCGCCGCACGGCGTTTGGGCGATCGGATCTCATGGTTTCCGACTGCAATGTCGCGGCTGTCGAGCGGATCGATCAGTGGCCTGATTGGCCTTCGGCAGCGCTCGCGCTTTATGGCCCCTCCGGTTGCGGCAAGACGCACCTCGTCCATCTCTGGCGCGAGCGCGCGTCGGCGCTCGTAATCGCGGGAGAAACATTAACGGAGGCGACGCTACCGCGTCTTCTCGACGAGGACCCAGGGCAAGTCGCAATCGACGATGCAGATCGGGCCTCGGAGCGTGCTCTGCTCCACCTCTACAATTTTTGCATCGAGCGCCACGGCAGTCTGCTGATCACCGCTCGCCGGGCGCCGGGATCGTGGGAAGTGGCGCTCGGCGATCTTCGCTCTCGTTTGCGTGCGGCCCTCGCTGCCGAGATCGACGCCCCCGATGACGCGCTCCTTGGTGCCGTTCTGATCAAGCATTTCGCCGATCGTCAGCTCCGCGTCGCACCTGATGTGATCGTCTACTTGTTGAGGCGCATCGAGCGATCCTTCGCGGCCGCCGAGAACGTTGCAGCCCGTCTCGACGCTGCGTCCTTGAGCAATGCAGGCCCGGTTACCATTCCGCTGGCTCGCAAGATATTGGCCGGCGCCGGAAGTCAGCCCTTGTCATTACGTAGAGAATCGGCGGTGACGTAATCGACGATCTCATAGCGCGAGCGGCCGAGCGCCGACCAAGGATCCGAGACCTGGAAGCTGGCGCGTGCGGCGGTTGGGAATTTACCGGATGCCAGCGTGCTAAAGCGGGGCGAGCTGCTATCGGCAAGGGTGGTCGCGAGCTCATGAAGCTCTGGGTTGTGGCCTATTAGAAGGACGTTGACATCGTCTTCAGCCAGGCGGCGCAAGCGGTTCATCAGCTTTTCTCGGCTCGCCGCATAGAGCTCGTCTTCGAGTAGGCTGCGTGGCCGCGCAGAGAACTCGGCGAGAATGAGATCCATTGTTTCGCGCGTCCGCACCGCGCTCGAGCAGAGGACAAGATCGAGCGCGCCGACCGCTGCCGGAAGATGCCGTCCGACCCGGCGCGCCGATTCACGACCACGCCGGTTCAACCGTCGCTCGCGATCCTCAACCTTCTCCTTCCAGCTCGACTTGGCGTGCCGCAGCAGATGCAACATATGCATGATCGATCTCCTCATCAGGCGGCAACCCCACCGGTTGGCAGGTAGTCGCGCGACCGAAGGTTTCACCCGATTGGCTTGGCCCGTCGCCCGGGCAATTCGGGGTAATGCGTCAGTTTGAAATTGTGGCGCGTGCGCTTTCGGCAGGGGGAACCTCCGTCCTGACTGCTCATATCGGCACTGCCGGTGGTCCGGCCAACTCGGATGCGACGCGCATAACATTGCGATAATCAAAGATCTTGAAATTGTCTAACTCACATGACAGAGTTCCGACTCGATCGCGCTCCGGGAACGGGACCGCGGCTGGACGAGGGAGGGCTCATATCGAAACCGGCGGAAATTCCTGATCCGCTTCTGTCGTCCTGTTATCAGCTGTTTTCCGGACCCGAAATTGAGAAATCTCAGATACTTGGTCCTGATCCCTTTTTGCCTCGCCCGCGCGATGCGCGCGGATGCTTTGCGAAGGGGCGATCCGGCAACCCGCGCGGCGGGTTTGGGGCGGGCAGCCGTTCGAAGGCGGTCCGGTCGGACAATCCCGCGGCCGCCGGACTGGACGGGCATTGCAACCTGAAGGCGAGGTTTTGCTGCAGATTTGCTGCAGATGCAGCAACGGTCGATCGACGACGCGACTTTTCGTTGCAGCCGCGTGATTACCCCAGCGCCCGCGCGCTCGAAGTCGACCGCAGCGCGGTCGATTTCAAACTGATGCACCACCCAATTCGGCGGCAACATGACAGGCCCATATCCGCGGTAGAATTGGT
>Ga0209656_10003357_pt1 | contig 10363 bp, 8 predicted proteins | sample BogFormECP12_OM2_FD_188239 | JGI IMG/M metagenome (GOLD analysis project Ga0209656, IMG submission 188239) | Bog forest soil microbial communities from Calvert Island, British Columbia, Canada - ECP12_OM2 (SPAdes) (version 2) | ecosystem: Environmental > Aquatic > Freshwater > Wetlands > Bog ... | reverse complement strand
CAGGGCGATCGTCTTCGCGTCCGCGATCTCTCCGGTCGCTATCATGGCGAGGGCGTCGGCAAACGGGATTTCGATGACCTCGATATGCTCGTCCTCGTCGACGCCGCCGCCGTCTCCCGTACGGTCCTTTTCGCCATAGGCCGCGACGAAGCAGGCGATCTTCTCGGTCATGCCTCCGGGGCTCATATAGGCGTCGAAGGCGCGCCGGGGTTCAGTGATGGCGACGCCCGTTTCCTCGAGCGCTTCGCGCACGACGCAGACCTCGGGCGGGTCGCCGTCCAGCATTCCCGCGCAGACCTCGATCGTCGCCAGCGCGCCGTCGCTCAAATAGGCGCCGACCCGGAACTGCTTGACCAGGGTCACAACTGAACGCTGAGGATCATAAAGCAGCGCCGCCGCCGCCTTGCTGTGGCGGTAGACCTCGTGCGAGAGCTTTCGGGTCACGCCGTCGTCCTCGACGACCTCGACATCGGTTCGGGTCAGAGCGAACCGGCCGCTCGCCATGATGCTCTCCGCCGTGATGCGGGCCGACTTCGCCATCGTTCCCTCTAGTAGCCGAACTGCTCGCGTAAGATTCGCTCATCGAGCGAATGGCCCGGATCGTGCAGCAGGACCAGCGAGGTCGCCCGGTCCATCGCCACAGAGACCCGCATGACGCGGCGGATTTCGAAATGATCGGCGGCGGCCGCGACCGGGCGCTTGTCGGCCTCCAATATCTCGATGGTCACCCGCGCTGCGTCGGGCAGCAGCGCTCCGCGCCAGCGCCGGGGGCGAAACGGCGAGAGCGGCGTCAGCGCCATGAGCGGCGCGTCGAGCGGCAGGATCGGCCCGTTAGCGGAAAGGTTATACGCGGTCGAACCGGCCGGGGTCGCCACGAGCACTCCATCGGCGATGAGTTCGCTGAGCCGCGTGGCCTCGTCGACCTCGATGCGCAGCTTGGCCGCCTGATAGGTCTGACGCAACAGCGACACTTCATTGATCGCCCGCGCCGTCGTCTCGGCGCCATGCACGTCTCGCGCGCGCATGGCCAGAGGATGGATAATCGAGGGCTTGGCGGCGGCCAGACGCTCGCGCAGGCCCCGCTCGGAATATTCGTTCATCAGAAATCCGACCGATCCCCGGTTCATGCCGTAAATCGGCTTTGGCGCCTTCATGGTCCGGTGCAAGGTCTGCAGCATCAGGCCGTCGCCTCCCAGCGCGACGATCACGTCCGCCGTCTCGAGAGGGGCGTCGCCGTAGAGCCCGATCAAGCGTTCGAGCGCTTCGTCGGCTTCTCTTGCGCCGGAGGACAAGAAAGCGATCGTCTCGGTTCGGACGGCCTGTTTCGCGACTGACATGGATCGCTCTTTCCGCTCGCGAGGGCGGCCGCCGCGGCCTCTTCTCGAGGGAGCTTCTTATCCGAGCGTCGCGTCATGCGAAAGCGCACGGGCCCTTTGAAAGCGCTCGGTTCGAGCGCCTTCTAGGTTTGGGGTAGAGCGGCCGAGCTTCTGCGGGGCACGCGTTCGGGCGTCGGCAGCTTGATCAGAAAACGCGCGCCGCAATAGAAGTCGTCCGCCTTGGCGGGCGCGAGGGCGATGGCGCCGCCGTTGCGCAACACCAGGTCAGCCGCGATCGCCAGTCCGAGGCCGGCGCCGATCTCGCTGGTCGACTTGTGAAACGGCTCGAAGATGCGCTCGCTTTGATCGGCGGAAAATCCGGGGCCGGTGTCGCTGATTTCAATCAGCGCGACGCCTTCGGTCCGGATCGAGGCGAAACGAATCGCTTTCGGCCGGCCGTCCGGCGCCCCCTTCGCCATCAGAGCCTGCGCGGCGTTTCGACTCAAATTCTCGATCACCCGCACGATCTGGTCCGGATCGGCGTAGATTTCAAAACGGGGCGGTATGTCGATGTGGTACTCGATTGCGTCGTCATTCTCCGCGCGCGCCGATTCGGCGACTTGCCGCACGAGTTCGCTCAGGTCGAACCGCCGCCGGTTGGGCGGCTGCTCCCGCGCCGCGCCGTATGTCAGCGTCGCCTGACAGAACTGAATCGCCCGGTCGAGGGTTGCGACCAGGCGCGGAGCGAGGCGCTGCGCAAGCGGATCGGGAATTGTCGCCAGACGGTCTGAAATGAGCTGCGCGGCGGTAAGCATGTTGCGGAGGTCGTGATTGATGCGCGCCACCGCCATGCCGAGCTCCGCAAGGCGCTTGCGCTGTGCAAGTTCGTGGGCCAACGAACCCTGCATTGCGGCAAGCGCGGTTTCGGCTCGACCAATCTCGTCTTGACGTCCGCTCGGGGCGATCATGCGCGAGACGTCTTGCGGATGTTCGCCAAAGGCGATGATGTTTGAGGTCAGCCTTCGCACTGGTCTCAGCACCATCTGCCAGAGCGCGATCCAGAGCACGCAGGTAACGACTGCTGCGATCATCAGGGCGATATTGAGAAACGTGTGCGAGACCCGCCATAACGCCGCGATCAGCGGCGCTTCGTCGAGGGTGACCGCGATGCCGGGCCCATCGTGGGAAGATCCGTCCGTGACGCGGATGAGTGTGCCGGGCTTGGCGAGGAGCGTGCGAAACGCAGCGCCCACGCCGTCGAGGAACGTCTCGCTGTCGAGATTGACCGCGCGGGCCTCGGCGAGCGGCTCGCCGGGAACCGCGAGCACGCGCTCGCCGACTGGCGTTGAGATCGAGATCGACTTGACCCCGACGCTCGCGAGCAGCTTGCGCGCCAGTTCCGGCGGCATCTCACTCGGTCCCCCGGCGTCGAACGCTTGGACAGCGGTCTCGGCGGCCGCCAGTTTGTTGTGGAGCCAGGTCTCGCGAAACGCGGCGAGACGGGTGACGTAGAAAAGCGCCATCGCCATGAGGACAAAGCCGATGGTGATGACGAGCACGCGGCCGGCCAGTCCCAGCCCGCGGGGCCGGGCGGTGGCGCCCGGCGCCGTTGTCTCCTTCTCGAACGCGGCGGCGGCCGGCGCGATCTCGGCCCCGCTCTCCGTTCGAACTGGCAAATCCAACATTGCCTGACCTCACCCGTCAAAATCGTCCTCGAGGTAAACCCTAATTATGGCTGAAAAATCAGCGTCCGCCTGAAAACCGAGAGCTTTCGCCCGGGAGGGGTCAAAGGCGGTGGGCCAGCCGGCGACGATCCGCGCTATCGTTTCGTCCCGCTTCCTGCGAATGAGCTTCACCGCCTTTTCTCCAGCGGCTTGCCGCAGCGCCTCGATCTGCTCGCCGACCGTCGCCGAGACGCCCGGAAGATTGAGCGTGCGACGGGCCCCGAGCAGCGCTGTGTCGATTTCGGCCGCGCGGAGGAGGAACCCCACCGCCGACCGCGGAGAGGCGTGCCAGTGCCGGACCTCCTCGCCGACCGGCAGGATCGCCTCCTTGCCCGAGAGCGGCTCGCGGATGATGCCGGAGAAGAACCCCGAAGCCGCCTTGTTCGGGGCGCCCGGCCGCACACAGATCGTCGGCAGCCGGAGGCCGATTCCGTCGAAGAATCCGCGCCTCGAATAGTCGGCCAACAGCAATTCGCAGATCGCTTTCTGGGTTCCGTAACTTGTCAGCGGCGCCGCGAGGAATTCGTCGCCGATCGCGTCTGGAAACGGCGCGCCAAAGACCGCGATCGAGGAGGTGAAAATGAGGCGCGGCCGGTAGGCACCGCCCGAGAGGATGTGCTCCCGCCGGATCGCTTCAAACAAAGCCTGCGTCCCGCCGAGATTGATGGCGTAACCCTTGTCGAAATCCGCCTCCGCTTCGCCCGAGACGACCGAGGCAAGCAGGAAAATCACGTCTGGTTGGCGCGCGGCCAATTTCGGCGCGACATAAGACGCCGCGATGTCGCAGGCCTCGCGGCCAACCGGAAAGGGCGCCTCCAGGGGGGGAGGCGTGACGATATCCGCAAGATGCGCCTCTTCGATCGTGCGCCCCGCCAAACGCCCGTCGTGAGAGAGCCTCTCGCAGAGCTTGCGCCCGATCATGCCGGCCGCGCCGATGATGAGAACTTTCATGTGAGGCTCCTCCCTCGGCCGGTTCGGGGCCCATTGCCAACGCCGGAACAAGGCCAATTTAGACCGGATTGTGCCCCGCTCATAAATCTGACCGCGCGGTCAAGTCGTATGCCAGTTTGACGAAGCGGAGTTTACGTCGCCTTTTTTTTGCCCTAACGTGCCGGCAGACGAGCCGAGTATCGTGGTCAACAAAAAGGTTCACTGAATGCGGAAAGTCATTTTTGCTTGTGCGTTAATCACCGGATCTACGAGTGCGGCTTTGGCCGGCGAACAGGGAATAGCTTCATTTTATCAAAATCCTCATTTTAGCGGTTTGATTGCAGCCCATCGGACTCTGCCCTTTGGAACCCAGGTCAAGGTGTTCAATCTCGACAACGGCCGCGCCGCGGTCGTGAAGATCGTCGATCGCGGCCCCTTCATTCGCGGGCGCATCATCGACGTCTCACTTGCGGCCGCGAGCGCGCTCGGCTTCCGCGAGTCGGGCGTGGCGCGGGTGAGGATCGAGAAAATCTGAGAACAGCGAGCGCGGCGGCGGCTAGTTCCCCCCTTCGAGCAGCCGCCGCGCGATCACCTGCGCCTGGATCTCGGCCGCGCCCTCGAAAATATTGAGTATGCGCGCGTCGCAAAGCACTCGTGATATCGGATATTCGAGCGCGAAGCCGTTCCCGCCATGGATCTGCAGAGCGTTGTCGGCGGCAGCCCAGGCGACCCGTGCGCCCAGGAGCTTCGCCATGCCGGCCTCGAGGTCGCAGCGTCGCCCCTCATCCTTGGCGCGGCCGGCGAAATAGGTGATCTGGCGCGCGATGTGGATTTCCACCGCCATCATCGCGAGCTTGTCGGCGACGCGAGGAAAATGGATCAGCGTCTTGCCGAATTGCACGCGCTCCTTGGCGTAGCGCAGGCCGAGTTCAAACGCGCATTGCGCAACGCCGACGGCGCGCGCTGCGGTCTGGATGCGCGCCGACTCGAAGGTCTCCATCAACTGCTTGAAGCCCTGGCCTTCTACGCCGCCGAGCAGCGCCTCTGCGGGGACGCGAAAGCCGTCGAAAGCGATCTCGTATTCCTTCATGCCCCGATAGCCGAGCACTTCGATCTCGCCGCCCGACATGCCCTTGGCAGGGAAAGGATCGGCGTCCGTCCCGCGCGGTTTCTCGGCGAGGAACATCGAGAGGCCCTTGTAGCCGCGCTCGTGCGGATTGGTGCGCACCAAGAGCGTCATCAGATCGGCCCGCACCGGATGAGTGATCCATGTCTTGGCCCCGTTGACCACATACGAGTCGCCCTCGCGCGTGGCGCGGGTGCGCAAGGATGCGAGGTCCGAGCCGGTGTTGGGCTCAGTGAAGACGGCTGTTGGCAGAATTTCGCCGCTGGCGATCTTTGGCAGATATTTCTTTTTCTGTGCCTCGTCGCCGCCGACCATGATCAGTTCGGCCGCGATTTCCGAGCGTGTCCCAAGCGAGCCGACGCCGATATAGCCGCGCGAGAGCTCCTCCGACACGACGCACATTGCGACCTTGCCGAGACCCATGCCGCCATAGGCCTCCGGGATGGTGAGGCCGAAGACGCCCATTTCGGAAAGCCCGGCGATGACTTCGAGCGGGATATAGGCGTTGGCGCGATGCCAACCCTGGGCATTGGGGACGACTTCGGCGTCGGCGAAGCGGCGCATCTCGCCGCGGATCGCCTCGAATGTTTCGTCGAGGCCGGGATCGCCGATTGCGCCCTCGTGGGCGTCCTTGATTTGCGCTGCAAGGGCCGCGCGGTTGTCCGGGGTGTTGCCGGACCGGATCAGCGTCTCGATGACCGGCTGGTCCCTGAGCGGTTCGATGTCGGAGTCTTCGAGGCCGAAGTCGGAAAGCCGGACGATCTCGCCCTGGTTCATAGGAATGCCGCCGAATATCTGGGAGAGATATTCGCCAAGGCCGATCCGCGTGAGCAACTGCTCGGTTTCGCCGAAGCGGCTCTCCTCGTGCATGCGGCGGGCGTAGGCCGCCATTTCCTTAATCGCCTCGACGTAAGTGGCGAGCCAGGCGAGGCCGTGGGCGGCATGCTGCTCGGCCTCGATCTTCGCGGCGTCGAGCCGGCCTTGCACGCTCACTCTCTCGCGCACTGCGGTGACAGCGCAATCCAGGAGCCCCTCGGCGGCAAGCTGGGCCTGGCGGGCAAGGTCGTCGAGCGTCACGGCGAGTTCTCCATATTCGGCGCTGTTGCGTTGCACAATGCTTTGCCGCTGCCGCTGTTGCAATGCGTCTTTTTAGCGTCATCGACTGGAAATAGGCCGCGGTTCGGGTAGCCTTCGCCGTGAGCGAAGAACCGCCGATGAGAACTCGAGGCTCTCGACATTGCGCAGACTGGTTTCGATCCTCTGGAGCGCGGGGGAGAAGTTCATCGCGGACGACGGCTGGGCCATCGCCAGCTATATCGGGCTGTCGCTGCTGACCTCGCTGTTCCCGTTTCTCATCTTCGTCGCGGCGCTCGCCGGCTTCCTTGGCTCGGCGGAACTGGCGAAGGAGGCGGCGGGGCTGGTGTTCGCCGAGTGGCCGAAGGCTGTGGCCGGCCCGATCGCCGGGGAGGTGGCGAACGTCCTGACTGCGCCGCGTGGGGGGCTCCTGACCCTCGGCGCGGTTCTTTCGTTCTATTTCGCGTCCAGCGCGATCGAGGCGCTCCGGGTCGGCCTCAACCGCGCGTATGGGCTCGTCGAGCCGAGGCCTTGGTGGCTGCTTCGGCTCCAGTCGCTGGGTCTCGTGTTCATCGGTTCGGTGGCGCTGCTGGCGCTGGCCTTTCTGGTGGTGCTGGGGCCGCTGATCCTGGGGACGGTCGAGAGCTTTGTGCCGGGGCTGACAAGAGCGCACGATCTTCTCACCGCCGCCCGCCTCGGGATCGCGGCCGTCATGCTCGCTGTGTCGCTGTTCACGGCGCACCTCATCCTGCCCGCACACCGGCCGAGGTTCCAGGATCTCTTTCCGGGGGTTGCCTTGACCTTCGTCGCCAGTATCGCTTTCGGCGAAGCTTTTGGCGCTTACCTGAGCCAATTCGTGCGAAACTATATTTCGACCTATGCCGGCCTCGCCTCCGTGATGATTGCGCTCGTCTATCTCTACTGGGTCGCGTTGCTGTTCGTTTTTGGCGGGGAGCTCAACGCGGCGATCATGCGAGATCGGGCTCGGCGCGCGGGCGGGTAACGGCCGGGAGCCGCAGCGGGCGAGGGTGCGCAAAATGTGACGCGATAAAGCGATTTCAGAGGCTTAGGCGCCAATTTCTGTCCCTTTCGCGCGCTATAATGCATAGTATATAAGTATTATTTCTTATGAATGAACCGGCGCGAGTTCGGGCATTGTCACTCCGCAGCCTCAAAGGCGGCGACCTGCCCTGGGACATCCTGCGCCGCCTCCCGGCGCGTCGAGGCGGCGCGCATGAGAAGCGGACAGAATCCAGCCTCGCGCGCCGTCGCCTCGACATAAGCGGGCGCGTGAGCGAAGCGTAGCGTTTCTCTCAGGCGGAAACCTTCGCCCTCGAAGCTCTCGACGGAGAAGGCAAAGACGCCGCCCGAAGCGAGCGCCTGCCTGCAAGAACGGAAGACGGGCCGAAGCTCGCCGAAATAGCAGAGCGCGTCCGCAGCCAGAATGCAGTCGTAGGCGCCCGGCGTAGTGCGGGCGAGGAAGGCGGCCGCCTCGGCGACCTCAAGCTCGTCATAGAGCCCGCGCTCGCGCGCTCTGGCGATCATGCCGGGCGAGAGGTCGACGCCGACGAGGCGGTCGACGCGGTCGCGGACGGCTTCGCCCATGAGGCCCGTGCCGCAACCGATGTCGAGGGCTAAGGCGAAGCGGCGCCCAGGCGCAGCGAGATCAAGCGCCTGGGAGACGAGAGCCGGACCCCGATAGTCCAATGCTCGGGTGAGGTGCGCGTCGAAGCGCGGCGCGTAGTCGTCGAACAGCCGCGCGACATAGGCCTCGGGCAGGGCGCTTGGGGCTTCCCCGGCGCCAAGGAGGGCCAGCCGCGCCGCCGCCCCAAGCCTATCCGACGGGTCGGCTTTGAGCGTCGCCCGGAACGCTTCAGCCGCGCCTCCGACGTCCTCAAGCTTCTCGCGAGCCTCACCGAGCGCAAACCACGCCGGCGCCCAGCCGGGCGCGAGTTCGGCCGTCTGCTCGAAAATCTCGGCTGCCGCCGCCCAGTCCCCGTCTTCGACGGCGGCCTGTCCGTAGGCGTATCGGCGATGCGCGATGAGATCGGCGCAGGCGAGAGGGTCGTGCGTCACATTTTGCAAACGTCTCGGGCGAGCGTCTTGGCTATACGCTCGCCCGGCTGGATGAAGCGGCGAGGAAGGATCGAAGTCCTTCCTCGCATGCGGCCACGCGGGAATGCCAGCCGCCGGCGTCCGGAATTGATTCCAACCATAGTCGGCGACCTTCCCGCGAATGGCGGCGAGGCGCTTGTCTGGCACTGCGATTGTGTAGGGCTCGATGATATTCGTCTCCGTTGGGGGAATGGTGGCGTTATCGTACGTCTGCGACCCTGCCTTAGAAGCGCGCTCGATGAAGCCGGCCACTTCTGCAGGCTTGGAGATAACGCCGTCCATCCGCCGAGGTGCCGGAGTGCGGCCACGGCTCTACTGTGGAGCAACCCGATCCGGTCCACCGCGCCCTCATGAAATGGCTGCCGCGCTAGAAGCCGCGCTAGATTCCTGGGTCGCTAAGAAGCGGTGCCAGGCGTTGTCCAGGCGCGTACCGTCAGAACGGCTTCGGCAAATGCCGCAGGCGCTTCGTGCGGCAGCGCATGGCCCGCCTTGACGGTGCGGTGCTCGTGACGACCGACAAACATGGGGGCGTGATCGGCCGTGCCACCGGGCTTCAGCGGATCCTCGACGCCGTCGAGCGTCATGGCAGGAACGACGATCTTCGGTTTCGCCGCGAGCCTGTTCTCCGCTCGGCAAGCGCCGGATCGCCCTCAGCCAGTCCGAAGCAGAAGCGATAGCAGTGAATGACAACGTCGACGAAGTCCGGGTTGTTGAAGGATGCCGCCGTGCGGTCAAACTTCGCCGCGTCAAACCTCCAGCCGGGCGACCATTGCTCCCACAGCATCCGGCACAGGTCGCGGCGATGCCGGTCGAGGCATTCGCGCCCGCGCTCGATCTGGAAGAGATGCTGATACCACATCACGCATTCGAGGCTCGGCGGGAACGCGTGGCCAAGCCGGTCGACGTCGATGATGTCGTAGCTTGCGAGCGACACGAGGCCAGCGGCGCGCTCCGGCCAGAGGGCGGTCGCGACGCACGAGGCCAGTCCACCCCAGTCGAAACCGGCGACAATTGCCGTCTCAATATTCAGTCCGTCGAGCAGCCCGATGAGGTCACGGCCGAGCGCCGCCTGCTGCCCGCTGCGCATCGTCGAGCCCGAGAGGAACCGGGTCGGACCGAAGCCGCGCAGGTAGGGAACGATCACGTGCGCGCCACTCGATGCCAGCATCGGCGCGACCTCGTCATAGGCGCGAACGTCGTAGGGAAACCCGTGAGAGAGGATCACCGGCCAGCCATCGGCGGGGCCGTGTTCCTCGAACGCAATCTCCAGGGTTTCCGTTCGCATCGTCTTCATGTTCACCTCTGCGCCTTATCGGACAAGCGGAGCGCGATGCCGTCTAAGTCGTGGTCTGGTCAGCCGTCGAATTTGACCAACCGACGGATGTTTCGTTCCGTAGGCGTATCGCCGATGCGCGATGGGATCGCCGCAGGCGAGGGGGTCGGCCACTTCGACCGCTCAGCGCCTCCTTCGCCGCAGCGTGTCGAAATAGACCACGATGATGATCAGCGCCCCGGTGACGATGCGCTGCCAGAACGGATTGAGGTTGAGCAGGTTCGCGCCGTTGTTGAACGTCGTCAGGATGAAGGAGCCGATCAGGGGTCCGGGCACTGTGCCGACCCCGCCGAAGAGGCTGGTGCCGCCGATGACCGACGAGGCGATCGCCTGCAATTCCCACCCGTCGGCCTGGCCCGGATTGCCGATGCCGATCCGCATGGCGAGCAGAACGCCGACGATGGCGGCGCAGAAGGCCGATATGATGTAGGCAAGATAGATCATCGCCGTGACGTTGACGCCGGAGAGAAGCGCGGCCTCCTTGTTCGAACCGATCACGAGGAGATAGCGGCCCCAAGGGTACTTGGTGAGGAGGATATAAAGAGGGGCTGCGACGACGAGGACCATCCAGAACAGCGCCGGCATCGCGAACCACGTCCCGTCCGTCCAGGGAAAGCCGAGGAAGCTCGCGCGCGAGAAGCCGGTGAAGGCGTCGTTGTCGACCGAAATCGTCGCGCCGCTGGTGATGAGAAAGCCGATGCCGCGCAGCGCGTACATCGTCGCCAGCGTCATGATGAACGGGGGC
>Ga0209656_10003356_pt1 | contig 10364 bp, 6 predicted proteins | sample BogFormECP12_OM2_FD_188239 | JGI IMG/M metagenome (GOLD analysis project Ga0209656, IMG submission 188239) | Bog forest soil microbial communities from Calvert Island, British Columbia, Canada - ECP12_OM2 (SPAdes) (version 2) | ecosystem: Environmental > Aquatic > Freshwater > Wetlands > Bog ... | reverse complement strand
GGGAAGGAGGCCGCGGCTGTGGCGGGAAGGAGGCCGCGGCTGTGGCGGGCGGCGAGCGGAAATAGGTTTGCCTGGGTGGACGGGGGACCGGAGCACGGGCGGCATGGTCGTTCTTCGCGCGGCTGCCGGAACTGAGCGAGCCCGCGGGGCTGGCCGGCGCGCTGAGGGAAGACGGCGAGGTCGAGGTCGTCTCCATGTGGGTGCGGCCTACCGCCCGCGGGCATGGCGTCGGGGCGGCGCTCGCCGGCGCCGCGGCCGACTGGGCCAAGGGCCGCGACCACGACACCTTGTACCTGTGGGTCACCAAGACCAACGCGCCCGCCCGGCTGCTCTACGAGCGGTGCGGGTTCACGCCGACCGGGGAGACCCAGCCGCTGCCTTCTGATCCGTCGCTGTCAGAGATCCGGATGCGGCGGCGGCTTTGATCCCGGCTAGTCCGCGACGTCGGCGAACTCGGCGCGGACGCCGAGGAGGCGGACCGGGCGGCCGGGGGGGAACATCGCGAGCGCGGCCGCGGCCGCCGCCGCGAAGTCGCCGGCCAGCGGCACGCCGTGGGTCACCGTGTCGAACGGCGCGTAGCGGACCTTGACCACGACGCGGGCGACCGGACGCCCGGTCAGCTCGCCGGCGACCTGCCTGGCCAGGCGGGCGATCTCCGTTTGCACCTCCGTCCAGGCCCTGATGTTCCGCTGGTAGGTGACCTCCCGGCCGTGCGAGCGGGCGACGTACGGCGTGGGATCCACATCGGCGTCGCCGCGGCCGCGGCCGATCAGCACCAGCCACGGGCCGGTGATCGGGCCGAACGCCGCCGCCAGCCGGTCAGGGTCGGCCTCGGCCAGCTCGCGGACGGTGGTGACGCCCAGGGCGGCGAGCTTGGCGACGGTCTTCGCGCCGATCCCCCAGACCGCGTCCGGCGGGCGGTCGCCGAGCACGTCGAACCAGCTCGCGCTCGTCAGGCGGAACACCCCGGCCGGCTTGCCGAACCCGGTCGCGATCTTCGCCTGCAGCTTGTTCTCGCCGATCCCGACCGAGCAGTCCAGCGCGGTCACCGCCTTGACGTCGGCGGCCAGGCCGCGGGCGAAGCCCTCCGGGTCGCCGGTGTCGACGCCGACGAAGGCCTCGTCCCAGCCGAGCACCTCGACGGGCGCGCCGGTCTCCCGCAGGACAGCCATGACCTGGTCGGAGACCGCGTTATAGGCGTCGGCGTCGACAGGGAGGAACACGCAGCCGGGGCAGCGTTTCGCGGCCGTCCGGAGCGGCTGCCCGGAGTGGACGCCGAACTCGCGGGCCTCGTAAGAGGCGGTACTGACCACGCCGCGCTTGGCGGGATCGCCGTCGCCGCCGACGACGACCGGCTTGCCGCGCAGCTCGGGGCGCCGCAGCACCTCCACGGCGGCGATGAACTGGTCGAGGTCCACGTGCAGCACCCAATGGCTCACGCCCGCAGTCTTACCCGTTCAGGGCGAGAGAAAGGGTGGACGGGCGAGAGGATGCGACGGCCGTTCCGGATAACTGGTTTGAATCGCCAGAACGCAGCCGGGACAATCAACGTCGTGCTGCTAACTATCACGACGACCCGCGCGCCCGCTACCGACCTCGGATACTTGCTGCACAAGCATCCGGGCCGGGTGCAGTCGTTCGACGTGTCGAGCGGCACGGCGCACGTGTTCTACCCGGAGGCGGACGGCGAGCGGTGCACGGCGGCGCTGCTGCTCGAGGTCGACCCGGTGGGGCTGGTGCGCGGGCCGGGCGACGGCATCACGCACTACGTGAACGACCGGCCGTACGCGGCCTCGAGCCTGCTGGCGGTCGCGCTCAAGGGCGTGTTCGGCACGGCGCTGACCGGGCGGTGCGACGCGCGGCCCGAGCTGGCCGCGGCGGCGATCCCGCTCGAGGTCCGGGTGCCGGCGCTGCGCTGCAACGGGGGCGCGGAGCTGGCCGCGCGGGTGTTCGGGCCGCTGGGCTGGGAGGTCAGCGCCGAGGCGGTGCCGCTGGACCCGCCGTCGTGGGGGATGTCGGCGTACCTGGACCTGCGGCTGTCCGGGACGGTGCGGCTGGCCGACGCGCTCAACCACCTGTACGTGCTGCTGCCCGTGCTCGACGACGCGAAGCACTACTGGGTGTCCACCGACGAAGTCGACAAGCTTGTGCGGGCGGGCGCGGGGTGGCTGGCCGGTCACCCGGAGAAGGCCCTGATCACCCGGCGGTACCTGGCGCACCAGCGGCACCTGACCGAGTCCGCGCTGGCGCGGCTCGCGGACACCGACGACCTCGACCCCGCTGAGCTCGACAACGCGGTGCCGGACGAGCCGGTGCCGGACGAGCCGGCGGCCGCCGAGGAGGAGGCGGCGGCGGCCGAAGCGGACAAGCCGGTGCCGCTCGTGGTGCTGCGGCGGGAGGCGGTGCTCGGGGTGCTGCGGGAATGCGGCGCGCGGACCGTCGCCGACCTCGGCTGCGGCGAGGGCGCGCTGACCGCCGCGCTGCTGAAGGACCCGTCGTTCAGCCAGGTCGTGGCGACCGACGTGTCGGCGCGGGCGCTCCAGCATGCCGCCAGGCGGCTGCGGCTCGACCGGATGCCTGAGGCAAGGCGCGCCCGGTTGAAGCTGTTCCAGTCCTCGCTCACCTACCGCGACGACCGGCTCGCCGGCCTGGACGCGGCCGTGCTGACCGAGGTCATCGAGCACGTGGAACCGGACCGGCTTGGAGCGCTCGAACGGGTGGTTTTCGGGTTCGCCGTGCCCCGGTCGGTCGTGGTCACCACCCCCAACCGGGAGTACAACGCGGAGTACGGCATGGCGGAGGGCGCGCTGCGCCATCGCGACCATCGTTTCGAGTGGGACCGCGCCGAGTTCGCGGGCTGGGCGTCGCGCGTGGCCGGCGAGTACGGGTACGCCGTCCGGTTCGCCGGGGTCGGGGCGGAATCGGCGGTCGCCGGAGCGCCGACGCAGCTGGCCGTGTTCACGCGGACGGGGGCGGCGGCATGAGCAGTCCCGCTCGCGAGCTGGGCATCCCCGAGCTGTGCCTGGTGGTCCTCGTCGGCATCTCCGGATCCGGGAAGTCGACGTTCGCCCGCGCGCACTTCAAGCCGACCGAGGTGATCTCCTCGGACTTCTGCCGCGGGCTCGTCGCCGACGACGAGAACGACCAGTCGGCCACGACGGACGCGTTCGACGTGCTGCACTACATCGCGGGCAAGCGGCTGGCCGCGGGACGGCTCACGGTGATCGACGCGACCAACGTGCAGCGAGAGGCCCGGGCGCCGCTTGTGGCCCTGGCCCGGGAGCACGACGTGCTGCCGGTCGCGATCGTCCTCAACCTGCCCGAATCGGTGTGCGCGTCGCGGAACGCGGCGCGGCCGGACCGCGACTTCGGCGCCCACGTGCTCCGCCGCCAGCACGGGGAGCTGCGCAAGTCGCTGCGCGGCCTGCAGCGCGAGGGGTTCCGCACGGTGCACGTGCTGGGCTCCGCGGACGAAGTGGCGGCCGCGTCGATCACGCGGACCCGGCTCTACAACGACCTGCGGCACGAGACCGGGCCGTTCGACGTGATCGGCGACGTGCACGGCTGCCGGGCCGAACTGGAGCTTTTGCTTACCTCGCTCGGCTACGTGCTGGCTGTTGACGCCGACGGGCGGCCGGCCGGGGCGGCGCACCCCGAAGGGCGGCGGGCGGTGTTCCTCGGTGACCTGGTGGACCGGGGGCCGGACTCGCCGGGGGTGCTGCGGCTGGTGATGGGGATGGTCGCTGCGGGGACGGCGCTGTGCGTGCCCGGCAACCACGAGGCCAAGCTGCTGCGCGCCCTGCGCGGGCGGAACGTGACGGTCTCCCACGGGCTGGCGGAGACGCTGGGGCAGCTTGGGGAGGAAGGGGAATCGTTCCGGGCCGCGGTGGCTGAGTTCATTGACGGGCTAGTCAGCCACTACGTGCTGGACGGCGGGCGGCTCGTGGTCGCGCACGCCGGGCTGTCGGAGCGGCTACAGGGCCGCGCGTCCGGCCGGGTCCGGTCGTTCTGCCTGTACGGGCAGACGACGGGCGAGACCGATTCCTACGGGCTGCCCGTGCGCTACCCGTGGGCCGATGACTACCGGGGCCGCGCGATGGTGCTGTACGGCCACACCCCGGTGCCAGCGCCCGAGTGGGTGAACAACACCATGTGCCTGGACACAGGCTGTGTCTTCGGCGGTGCGCTGACTTCCCTTCGCTATCCAGAACGGACGGTTGCGTCTGTCCCGGCCGCACGCGTCTACTACGAGCCGGCGCGGCCGCTTGGCGTGGGCGCTGGTGCGGGGGCGGTTTCTGGCGCGGTTTCTGGCGCGGTTTCTGGCGCGGTTTCTGGCGCGGTTTCGGGCGCGGTTTCCGGGGTGGCGCGGCGGGAGCCGGACGTGCTCGACATCGGGGACGTGACCGGGCGGCGGATCATCGAGACCGGGTACGCGGGGCGGGTCACCGTGGGCGAGGCGAACGCCGCCGCGGCCCTGGAGGTGATGAGCCGGTTCGCGATCGACCCGCGCTGGCTGATCTACCTGCCGCCGACGATGAGCCCGGTCACCACGGCACCCGGCGGGGACCTGCTGGAGCACCCGGAACAGGCGTTCTCGGCGTTCCTCGAGGCCGGCGTGCGGCAGGTGGTGTGCGAGGAGAAGCACATGGGCTCGCGCGCCATGGTGCTGGTGTGCCGGTCCGCTTTGGAGGGGCTGTCCCGGTTCGGGATCGAGGGTGACGGGGCGGTGTGGACCCGGACCGGGCGGCCGTTCTTCGGTCCGTCCTTGACGGCGACTCTGCTGTCCCGGGTGCGCTCCGCTGTTTTGTCGGCGGGCCTGTTCGATGAACTGGATACCTCCTGGGTGCTGTTCGACGCCGAGCTGATGCCGTGGAGCGCGAAGGCCGGGCAGCTGCTGCGCGACCAGTACGCCGCGGTCGGGGCCGCGGCGGGGGCAGCGCTGCCGGCGGCGGTGTCGGTCCTGTCGGCGGCCGCGGCGCGGGGGCTGCCTGTTGACGAGCTGCTCGAGCGGACGCGGGCGCGGGCTTCGAACGCTTCGGCGTTTGGCGCGGCCTACCAGCGGTACTGCTGGCCGGTGGACGGTCTCGACGGGGTGCGGCTGGCGCCGTTCGCGGTCCTGGCGTCCGCGAGCGCCTCGCATGCGACGCGGCCGCACGCCTGGCACCTGTCGGTCGCTTCCCGGCTCGCGGCCATAGACCCGTCGCTGTTCGCGCCGACCCGGCATGTGCTGGTCGATCTTTCGGAGGCTTTGTCGCGGGCTGAGGCGACGGCCTGGTGGTTCGAGCTGACCGAGGCCGGCGGCGAGGGGATGGTGGTCAAGCCGGCCGACGGGCTGGTGCGCGGTCCGAAGGGGATGGCGCAGCCGGGCCTGAAGGTGCGCGGCCGGGAGTACCTGCGGATCATCTACGGGCCGGACTACACCGAGCCGGCGCACCTGGCGCGGCTGCGGACCCGCGCGGTCGGCCGCAAGCGGTCGCTGGCGCTGCGCGAGTACTCGCTGGGCCTGGAGGCCCTCGACCGGGTGGCACGCGGCGAGCCGCTGTGGCGGGTGCACGAGTGCGTGTTCGGCGTGCTGGCCCTGGAGTCCGAGCCGGTGGACCCGCGCCTTTGAGCCCGCCGGGCGGGCCACAGCCAGCCTGCCGAATACGCATTCGACCTACTCTAGCCAGGCCGAAGGCGCATTCGACCTGCCGTCGCACGGGCTGGGAGGGGGAACTAGCCGGGGGGCGGCACGCCGGCCTCGACGTCCGGCTCGGACCACCACGCGCCGGTCAACCCGGCGGTGCCGACCCATCCCGCGGTCAACCCGGCGGTGCCGACTCACCCCGCCGGCTGACGCGGCCGGCTGACGTGGCCACCGCCGGCTGGCCGCGGGGCGCGGGGGCGCTCGCGGACGCCTGGGCGCTGAGCGCCGGGGCCGCCGCCCGCCTGGGCGGCGGCCCCGGCGGCCCCGGCGGCACCGTTCACGCGGTGACCGGCTGGTGCCATTGCTCGACGTAGCGGCGCAGCTCCTGCCGACCCTGCAGGCCGCACTTGGCGTAGATGTTGCCCAGGTGGTACTCGACGGCCTTGCGGCTGATGAACAGTTCGGCCGCGACCTCGGGATTGGACAGCCCCTTCCCGACCAGGTGGGCTACCTCGGTCTCCCGGCTGGTCAGCGCGAAGACAGACTGCTTCTTGGCCCGGGCGGCGGGCAAGTGACAGGCCGCGAGTTCCTCTTCCGTCCGGGCGATGAACGGCGCGGCCCGCAGCGCCGTGTACAGGTCGTTCGCCCGGCGCAGGCGCTCGACCGCCTCCTTCCGGTTTCCGGTGCGGCGCAGGAGCCGTCCGTGAGCCAGCAGCAGCCGGGCCGTGAAAACCGGGCTCCGCGCGTCGGCGGCGTCCTCGCCGCGGGCGTAGTTCTGCCGGGCCCCCGCTGGGTTGTCTTGCTGCTCGGCTAGCCATCCGTCCAGCCACGCCAGTGCCGGCTGCAAGTAGCTGACCTGGCCGCTGCTGGCCCGCAGCTGATCCAGGACAACGGCGGCCCGTTCGGTCTGGCCGGAGCCGATCAGTCCCTCGGCGAGCAGCGGCCGCCACAGGACCGCGTATGCCCGGCTGCGGCCGTCCAGCACGGCGTCGTCCAGCCATGGCACGAGCGCGTCGGCCATGCCCAGGTAATCGCCGGACGCCTGGCAGACTAGGGCCCGGGCCATCGCCGCGTACACGCGTTCCTGACCGTAATCGAGACTCGCCGCGATCTCTTCGGCTTGCTTGACGTGCCGTTCGGCCTCCTCGGCGGCGCCGCGCCCGGCCGGCACGCAGCCCGCCGCCAGGTGCAGCAGCGGCAGCTCGAAACGCCTGGAGCGGATCGCCGTGGCGGAGAACCCTTGCTCGGCGGTGAGCAGGACGTCGTCCCACGCACCGGACAGGTACTGGGCCAGCGCCAGGTAGAAGTACGCGCGCAGGCCTAGGGTGAGGACGGCGCCGTTGCGCACCATCTTCAGGCTGGCGCTCAGGTCGCTGACGGCCTGGCCCAGGTCGCCGGCCAGCAGCCGGAAGACCCCGCGGAACGACAAGGCGTCGACGTCGACCGGGCCCACCCACGCCGGGTCCGGCTCAAGGTGAGCCAGCTCGGCCAGCGCGGCGTGCGGGCCGGCCACCTGGGACGCGCCGATCGCTACCAGGGCGCGCGTCTGACTGGCGATCGCCCCGTCCAGGCAGCCGGTGTCCAGCGCCCAGCGCGCGAACGACTGGACCTTTCCCCCCTCCCCTAGCAGGGTGTAGGTGCCGGCCAGCCGGTTGGCGACGACGGCGGCCAGCGGCCGGCTGTCCGGGTCGGCTCGCGCCTGCTCCAGCGCCTGGCTGAACCGCAGTTCGGCCTCGCCGAGCTGGCCTGCCGAGAACGCCATCGTGCCCAGCACGCAGCCGCGCAGCGGGGACGGCGACGTCGCCTCCACCGCTTTGCGCAAGGTCAGGCTCCGCGCCTCGTCGGCCAGGGTCAGGTGGAGAGCCGCGGTCAGCAGCCGCCGCTCCCGGTCGGCCCGGGCCGGGGAGATGTCCGAGGCCCATTGCAGATGGGTGGCGGCCAGCAGGAGGCGGCCGGCCGTCGCCTCCGCCGTCGCCAGGTGCTCCAGCTCGGCGGCCAGGTCCTCAGCTGGCCGGTCCAGCGCCGCCACCCGGTGTTCCCAGGACGCCGACTCGCTGACCATGGACGCGGCACGGGCGTGCCGCGCGCGGCGCATGGTAGGCGTGATGCTCGCGTAAATGGCGTCCCGGACAAGAGGGTGGCGGATCTCGACGGGACATGTCGGTTCCGCTGGCCACCAGTCCACGAGGCCGGAGGCCACCGCCGGCTCGATGGCCGCGCTGGGCGACTCGGTCTGCGCCCCCTGGCCCAGCTGGGCCAGGGGCACTCGCCGGTTGAGGACCGCCAGCATCTCCAGGATGGCCCGGGTGTCCGGCGGCAGCACCCGCAGGTGATCTCCGATGGCCGCCGCCAGCGACGCGGGCAGCGCCGGGCGCTCCGGCGCCCGGGGATCGAAGTCGAACCCCTCGCTCAGCACCGTGCGCAGGTAGAGCGCGTGTCCGCCCGTGTGCGCGTGCAGCCACAGGACGGCTTCGTCGTCCAGCGATTCCGCCTTCAGCGCGGTCGCCAGCGCGGCGACGTCGTCCTTGCCAAGACCATTCAGCGAGATGCGCAGCCGGTCCTCGACGCTGACCAGCAGCCGCTCCGCCGTCTCACCAAGCCGGCCGCCTGTCCCGCGGTAGATGACGACGGCGAGCACAGGATCCACTGACAGCCGGCGCAGCATGAACGTCAGGGCTTCCACCGACTTGTGGTCGGCCCACTGCAGATCATCCACCACGACGGCCACCGGGCCCGTGGCCTGCTGCCCGCCCACCGCCGTGAGCAGCCGCGCGCCCACCGCGAACGACGAACCCGGAGCACCGGTCCCGGCTCCTGCCAGCACCGATGGCGCCTCATCTCCGGCGGCTCGCAGCAGCTGGTCGGCGATTCCGAAGTCCAGGTCGGTCTCGGCCGGATCGGCCCGGGCCCACAGCACCTTCAGCCCGTCGGCTCGCGCCAGGCACTGCCGTACCAGGGCCGTCTTCCCGATGCCTGGATCACCCTCGATGGCCACCAGCCACGGCTCTTCGGCCTGGACGTGGCTGATGACCTCCGTGATCTGGGCGAGCTCCGCCGACCGGCCAACGAAAACATCGTGTGGCACAGGCCTGTGCTGCACGAGCCACCTCACTCCCGCCCCGGGGTCCCCCGACCCCCGACATGGATGAGCCTAACCGCTGACGGGATGAAAACCGAGCCCAGGTGCCTCTTCTCGGTCCCGGGGCCGCCCAAGGCGCACTCTCGCGAGCATCGGGTACAGCAGCACCGAGAGCATGCCGGCCGCCACGAGGGCCGCGGCGTTGACCGGACGCATGCTGCCGAGCGTCACCCCCAGGGTGGTGATGACGACGATCAGGGGCAAGCCGGTGGCGGACAGCAGGGCCAGCGGGGCCAGTTCGCGTCTGGGCAGGTCGCGGCGGTACAGCAGCAGCACCGGCGCGCCCCGCACGATCAGCAGCAGTGCCAGGAAGAGCGGGACGAGCAGGAGCGTGGCCGGGGTGGCGAACAGGGCGCGCACGTCCAGCTGCATCCCGCTCACGATGAAGAAGATCGGCACCAGGAAACCGAACCCGATCGCTTCGAGTTTCTCCCTGACGACCTCGCTGTCCTGCCCGCGGACGAGGAGCCTGACGATGATTCCGGCCGCGAACGCCCCCAGCAGCACGCTGAAGCCGAGCTTGAAGGCGAGCAGCGTCAGGCTGGCGATGAGCACGACGGCTATCCGGATCGGCAGCTGCGCGCTCGAGTGGAGGTGACGGTGCAAGAACCCGAGCATCCTGGGCGGGAGGGGCCGGGACGCGAGCACGGCCGCCGAGACGGCCGCGACCACGAATACGGCCAGCAGCAGGGCCGTCGTCACTGGATTGCGGGGGTTGAGCAGCAGCGCAATGGCGAGGACCGGTCCGAACTCGCCCACGCTGCCGATCGCCATGACCCGGGTTCCGAAACGGCCGCTGGACAGGCCGGAGTCGCGCAGAATCGGCAACAGCGTGCCGAGGGCCGTGGTGGTCAACGCCAGGCCGAGCGCGATGGCCTCGGTCACGGACCCGGCCAGAGTCAGCGCCACGCCGGCCAGCAGGGCCAAGGCCAGCGAGATCATCCATCCCGTGGCCGCCAGCCGGAGCGGACGGCCACGAACGAGCGGGAGGTCGATCTCGAATCCGGCCAGGAACATCAGGCACGACAGTCCCATCGACTCGAGGGCGGTGATGACACTGCCGGGGTGGGCGAGGCCCAGGACCGCGGGGCCGGCCACGATGCCTAGGAGGATCTCGAATACCACCCCGGGAATCGCCAGCCGCCCGGTGCATTCGGCCAGCACGGGCGAGATGGCCGCCACGATGGCGATCAGCACCAGCGTGCTGACGGTCGCCAGTGTCATGCGGCTCCGACTTCCTGCGGCGTGCGCCGCGTGTCAGCGTCGCGAGACGGGCCCTGGCGCGAGCCGCGGTGCAGCAGGAATGGCGTGCCGATGACGGCAGCCATCCCGAGCACCATCACCGCCACGTAGGCGATGGTCCCGGACACCGACAGGTGGCTGGCGGGGATGAACCCGAGGACGAAGGTGAACAGCGCGCCGGCCACTCCCGCCCCGACGACCAGCGCGAGTCCCGGCTTCCCGCCCGGGATCTTGAACGGGCGCGGGGCGTCGGGCCTGGTGACGCGCAGCCGGACCACCGAGATGTACATGAGGAAGTACATGACGAGGAACGTCTGGGCGACCAGCGCGGTCAGCATCCAGTAGTAGGTGTTGACG
>Ga0209656_10003355_pt1 | contig 10365 bp, 13 predicted proteins | sample BogFormECP12_OM2_FD_188239 | JGI IMG/M metagenome (GOLD analysis project Ga0209656, IMG submission 188239) | Bog forest soil microbial communities from Calvert Island, British Columbia, Canada - ECP12_OM2 (SPAdes) (version 2) | ecosystem: Environmental > Aquatic > Freshwater > Wetlands > Bog ... | reverse complement strand
CTGGGGTCCGGGCGGGCGGTCGCGATGCTGCACGCCGGCTGGCGCGGCCTCGCCGCCGGCGTGCTCGAGGAGGGCGTCCGGGCGATGCACGAGCTGGGGGGTGTTGGCGATGAGATGGTCGCGGTGATCGGCCCCGGCGCCGGGGTGTGCTGCTACGAGGTCGGATCAGAGGTGCATGCGGCCTTCGGGGGAGCCCACGGCGAGGGGCGGCGCATCGATCTGCGCTCGATCGCACGCGAGCGGCTGCTCGTCGCCGGTGTCGCGGTGGTGCACGATGTGGACGTGTGCACGATCTGCGACGATCGCTTCTTCTCGCACCGTCGCGAAGGGCTGCGATCGGGGCGCCAGGCGGGAGTGGCGTGGTTGAGCTAGTTTCGGGCCTGCGGGCGCAGACGGTCCGCGAGAACCTGGATCGCCTGGGCGACGAGATCGCGGCGGCCCGCGCACGCTCCCCGCTCGACGGGCGCGCCGTGGAAGTGCTCGCCGCCATCAAGTACGTCTCCGTAGAGGAACTGCCGGTGCTCGCCGAGGCCGGCGTTCGCCTCGTCGGCGAGAACCGTGCACAGGACCTCCAGGCCAAGGTGGCCGCGCATGGAGACCTGTTCGTTTGGGATTTCATCGGCCAGCTCCAGAGCAGGCGTGTCCGCGTGATCGTGCCGCACGTTCGCCTGATCCATTCGGTCGCCTCGCACTCGGCCCTCGACGAGCTGGAGCGCCATCGTGACCTTGCCCGCCCCGGGCTGCGCATTCTGATCGAGGTCAACGTCGCGGGTGAGGCGGGCAAGGCGGGGATCGCGCCCGAGGAGCTCGACGAGTTCATCGCGCGCTCCCCCGTTCCCGTCGCCGGGCTCATGACGATGCCTCCGCTCTCGCCGGATCCCGAGCACAGCCGTCGGTGGTTCGCGGCGCTCGCGGAACTGGCCGGCGAGCGGGGGCTCGAGCACCTGTCGATGGGCACCTCCCAGGACTACCGCGTCGCCGTCGAAGAGGGCGCGACAATCGTTCGGATCGGTATGAAGCTGTACCATCAGTGGGCCTGACCGACGGCCATGGAGCAGGAGCTCCGGCAGGGAAATCGGCTCGGCGGGCGAAGACGCACCTACACAGATGGCTTTTCGCGACTCCTGGCACCGCGCCCTCGTCTACTTCGGCCTCGCCGAGGACTATCACGACGACTACGAGGACGACGCTCCGCCGGAGGCGGAGATCGAGGATCGCTACCGGGAGCGGCCCAACGTCCGCCGGCTGCGACGCCGACGCGACGAGTACGAGGACATCTTCGCCGAGGACGACCGATCCGAGGGATCGGCCGCCGGGAGCACTCGCGGGCGCTCCACCACGGTGCTGAAGCAGGTCGGCAGTCGCGGCAACGGCGACGTCCGCGTGCACCTGGTGGTACCGAAGTCGTTCAACGACGCGCAGCAGATCGCCGACAAGTTCAAGGACTCGATTCCCGTGATCCTCAACCTGCAGAGCTCGGACACGGATCTGTCCAAGCGTCTGATCGACTTCGCCTCCGGTCTCACCTACGCGCTCGACGGCGGCATGCAGCGGATTGCCGACAAGGTATTCATGCTCACCCCGCGCAACGTCGAGATCTCGGCCGAGGAGCGCGCCAGGCTGATCGAGAAGGGCTTCTTCAACCAATCCTGAGGCGCGAGAGCCTACGCCTGGCCGCGTCCTCGATCGCCCGTGTGCCGAGCACACTTCGCTCACCGCGCCCTTGCCAGCCTTGACTCCCACACCTCAGGAGCGCTGCTCAATCGTCACTAGCCTGGACTGTTCATGCAGATCGGTCTGATCGGCTGCGGCAACATGGCCCGCGCGCTCGCACGCGGGTGGGCGCGTCCGCTGCTGTGCGCCGACCCGCTCGCCGACCGCGCCAGGGCGCTCGCAGCCGAGGTCGGAGGAGAGGCGCTCTCATCGAACGCGCTCGTCGCGCAGCGTGCCGACCTGGTGGTCCTATGCCACAAGCCCTCCCAGCTCGAGGATGTCGCGAGCGAAGCGGCGCCCCACGCCAGGGCGGTGGCGTCGATCCTCGCCACGGTGCCCCTCGATGGGCTCAGGACCGCCTATCCGGAGCGTCCGGTCTATCGCTTCATCCCGTCCCTCCCCGTCGAGGTGCGCCAGGGTGCCGTCGTCCAGGCCGCGGACCCTCTCGGGGCGTCCGGCGCCGAGGAGGCGGGAGCGCTGGATTCCGCGGTGAGCGAGCTGTTCGCCGAGCTCGGCACGCTCGTCGTGCTGCCCGATGCGCTGGTCGATGTCGCCATGGGCCTGATGTCGTGTGCGCCCGCATATGTGGCGCTCGTCGCCGAGGCTCAGGTCGACGCCGGGGTGCGGCGGGGTATCCCCGCCGCTCAGGGGGCCGAGCTGGTCGTGCAGACGCTTGCCGGAACTGCCGAGCTCCTGCGCCGGCGCGGCAACGACACGGTCGCCGTCCGCCGTGAGGTCGCATCGCCCGGGGGGCTCACGGCACGCGGGCTTGACGCGTTGGAGCGCGCGGGCCTGCGAGCGGCCTTCAGCAAGGCGCTCGACGCGGTGCTCACCGACGAGCCGCGCTGATGAACCTCATGCTCGCCACGCTCGTGCTCGCGAGCGCGCGCACCCAGCTGGCGGGTTTCCTGTCGACGCTCATCTATGTCTACACGCTGCTGATCATCCTGTACATAGTGATCCAGCTACTTCTCGCCGTAGGGATGCGCCCGCCCTACTCGCGCACGACCGACGCCGTGCTCGGCTTCCTGCGCGACATCTGCGAACCGTTCCTACGCGTGTTCCGCAGGCTGATTCCCTCGTTCGGGGGCATCGACTTCAGTCCTATCCTGGCGATCATCACACTGCAGGTAATAAACAGCGTCGTCGTGTCCGGTCTCATCCACGGCTGAGCTCCGGTGGTGGGGATCGAGGATCTGAGCGGGGCTCGACGACCCGGGTCCACGGGTCACGTCTCGGGCCGGGCGGCTGCCTGGGCTCGCGCCGGACTGGTCATGGTCGTCGTGGTGGCCGCCGATCAGCTCAGCAAGCGTGCGGTCGAAGATTCGATCATCCCCGGCGAAGAACGCAGGCTGCTGCCGGGCATCCAACTCGTGCACACGCGCAATCACGGGGTGGCGTTCGGCTTTCTGCCGGGTGATGAGGTCCTGGTGACCGTGCTCATCGGCGCAGCCCTCGTTCTGCTGCTGCTCTACTTCGCGCGCCATTGCACCCAGCCGCTGCTGTGGCTGCCGACCGGCATGCTGCTCGGTGGGGCGCTGGGCAACATCATCGACCGCGTGCGCCTGGGCGCGGTGACCGACTTCGTCAAGCTGCCGCTCGGTTGGCCGCCGTTCAACCTCGCGGACACCGCGATCACGCTGGGGATAGTGACCCTGTTCCTGCTGATCGAGCACGCGCGCCACGGCGAGCGATGAGCGGCTTCACGATCGCATACGAGGATGAGCACCTGCTCGTGGTCGACAAGGGACCCGGGCTGGTCGTTCATCCGGCAAGGGGGCACCGGGAGGGGACGCTCGCCCAGCTGCTGGGCCAGAGCGCGGCCGGCGGCGACCCGGAGCGGGCGGGCATCGTCCACCGCCTCGACCGCGACACTTCGGGCCTGCTCATCGTGGCCCGCTCGGAGGAGGCCCACGCGCGGTTGCAGCGCGCGCTCGCGCAACGACTCATCGAGCGGGAGTACCTGGCGCTGGTGCAGGGCAGGCCGCCGTCGCGCACCGGGACGATCGACGCCCCGATCGGTCGCGATCCGCGTGTGCGCACGCGTATGGCGCTCGGCGGCGTGAGCCCGCGCGAGGCCCGCACCCATTTCACGCTCGAGCGGGCTCTCACCGACGCCTCGCTGCTGCGCCTTCGTCTGGAGACCGGCCGAACCCACCAGATCCGCGTCCATCTCCGCGCGATCGGCCACCCGGTGTGCGGCGATCCGGAGTACGGAACACCGGGCCTCTTCGGCCTCGAACGCCAGTTCCTGCACGCCACGCGGCTGGCCTTCGACCATCCGCTGCTCTCCAAGCGTGTCGAGGTGCTGTCCCCGCTGCCGGCGGATCTGGAGCAGGCGCTGAGGCGCGCGGAGGGCACGGAGGTGGTCAGGGGCGGCTGACGATTCCCGCCGGTCCGCCGTGAGGAATGGCCGCGGACGCTCCCGTTCGGCTATTCTGGTGCGTCAATCCGATCATCGAGCCGTGCGGCAACGGATCGGGGCCCTGCCCGGGATTGGCGCTTCAGGCGCAACCTCCGGGTCCGCTCCGTCCGCACGGAGACCAAAGGTGCACATAAGGGAGCAACCCGTGGCTGAGGTAGGTATCGCCGAGCTGCTGGAGGCCGGAGTTCATTTCGGCCACCAGACGCGTCGCTGGAATCCGAAGATGCGCCGCTTCATCCATGGTGAGCGCGGTGGCATCTACATCATCGATCTGCGCAAGACCGCCGCGCTGCTGGCCCAGGCGCAGGAGTTCGTCGACGGACTCGCGCGTCGCGGCGGCACGGTCCTGTTCGTCGGCACCAAGAAGCAGGCGCAGGACACCATTCGCGACGTGGCCGAGGCGGCCGGCATGCCCTACGTCAATCATCGCTGGCTCGGGGGGCTCCTGACGAACTTCCAGACGATCAACCAGCGCATCCGCCGCCTGCACGACCTCGAACGATTCGAGGCCGAGGGTCAGCTCGCGCTGCTGCCGACGCGTGAGCGCATGTCCGCCCAGGCGGACCTGGCGAAGCTCAAAGCCAACCTGGGCGGCGTCAAGAACATGCAGCGCGTGCCGAACGCGATGTTCGTGATCGACCTCAAAACCGAGGTCATCGCCGTGCGCGAGGCCCAGCGTCTGCGTATCCCCATCATCGGGCTGGTGGACACGAACTGCGATCCCGACGGCATCGACTTCGTGATTCCCGGCAACGACGACGCGATCCGCTCCTGTGCCCTGATCACCCGTGCGATCGGCGAGGTGGTGGCCGAGGGCCACGCGGTGTTCCGGGCCGAGGAGGAGCGTGCCCGCCAGGAAGCGGAGGAGAAGGCGCGCCTGGAGGCCGAGGCTCGAGCTCGCCGCGAGGCCGAGGAACAGGCGGCCGCCGAGAAGGCCGCAGCCGAGGCTGCGGAGAAGGCTGCCGCCGAGGCCGCCGCGAAGGCCGCTGCCGAGGCCGCTGCCGGCGAGAAGTTGGCCGAGGCCGAGAGGGCGGCCGCGCCCACGCCGGCGAGCAGCGAGGAGCCCACGGCGGGCGGGGCCCGTGGGCCCGCCGACGCCCCCGCGCCGTCTGAGGCCCCTGAGGCCTCTAAGGCGCCCGAGGTCTCAGCGGAGCCGCCCGAGGTCTCAGCGGAGGCGCCCAAGGCTCCCGCGGCGCCCGAGACGGCGCCTCCGGCTGCAGATACGGAGCCGGCGGCTGCCGAGACGCCCGCGGAGCCCGATGCACCGCCACAGGCCGAGTCCGCCGAGGCCGAGTCGCCCGGTGAGTCCGACAGTGCGGCGGGCGAGGTCGAGCTGGCCGCCAGCGAGGCGGCTGCGGAGGTAGGCGACTCATGAGCACCGTTGAGATCGGCGCGAAGGACGTGAAGGCTCTGCGTGAGCGGACGGGCGCCGGCATGATGGACTGCAAGAAGGCGCTCACCGAGGCGCAGGGTGACGTCGAGAAGGCGATCGAGATCCTGCGCGTGAAGCAGGGGAAGAAGATCCAGGATCTCGGTGAGCGAGCGGCGACTGAGGGCGTCGTGCAGGCGTACGTGCATGCCGGGGCCAAGGTCGGGGTGCTGCTCGAGGTGGACTGCAATACCGACTTCGTCGCCAAGAACGATGAATTCGTGGGTTTCGCGCGCGATGTCGCCATGCAGATCGCCGCCACGCCCACCGTCAGGTACGTGAGTCGGGAGGACGTTCCGGCCGAGGAGCGCGAGGCCGAGATGCGGATCTATGAGCAGGAGGCGGCCGACAAGCCGGAGAACGTGCGTGAGCGGATCGTCTCGGGCAAGCTGAACGCATGGCTCCAGACGATCGTCCTGCTCGAGCAGGAGATGCACAATCCCAAGTTCGAGGGCAAGACCGTCCAGCAGCTGCGCGACGAGCTGACCGCGACGACGGGGGAGAACGTCGTCATACGCCGCTTTGCGCGCTTCGCGATCGGTCAGTAGATCGTGCCCACGGCCCACCGGCCGGCGTGATGACGGATAGGCTCTGCCGTCGATGGCACCCGCCTTCAAACGCATTCTGCTGAAGCTCTCGGGCGAGGCGCTGATGGGGAAGCTGCCCTATGGCACCGACCCCGACCGAGTCGTCGCGGTGGCCCGTCAGGTGACGGCCGTGCGCGACCAGGGAGTGGAGGTGGCGATCGTCGTCGGCGCCGGCAACATCTACCGCGGTATGAAGGGCGCCGCCGCGGGCATGGATCGCGCGACGGCCGACTACATGGGGATGCTCGCCACCGTCCTGAACGCCCTGCCGCTCCAGGACGCTCTCGAGAAGATGGGCACCAACACGCGCGTGCAGTCCGCGCTGGGCGTCTCGGAGGTGGCCGAGCCCTACATCCGCCGCCGCGCGATGCGCCATCTCGAGAAGGGTCGCGTGGTGATCTTCGCGGCCGGCACCGGCAATCCGTTCTTCACCACCGACACCGCGGCGGCCCTGCGCGCCGCGGAGATCCACGCGGAGGTGATCCTGATGGCCAAGAACGGCGTCGAAGGGGTCTACACGGCCGATCCCGCGGTCGACCCGAGCGCCACCTTCATCCCCGAGATCACCCACATGGAGGCGATCGAGCGGCGGCTGCGGGTTATGGACTCGACCGCGCTGGCGCTGTGCATGGAGAACGCGATGCCGCTGAACGTATTCAACATGGACGACGAGGAGAGCCTCGCGCGGATAATCTCCGGTGAGCGCGTGGGCACCCTTGTATCGACACCTCAAAGGGAGGGCGATGGCGGCTGAGAACCTGATCGACGAACTGCTGGAGGATGCGCGCGGGCGGATGCACAAGTCCGCGGAGTCCGCCCAGCACGAGTTCTCGACCGTGCGCACGGGACGTGCCAGCCCGTCGTTGCTGGACCGGGTGCTCGTCGACTACTACGGCGCGATGACCCCGCTGAGCCAGCTCGCGACGGTGTCCGTACCCGAAGCGCGGCTGATCACCGTACAGCCATACGACAAGTCCTCGATCAAGTCCATCGAGAAGGCGATCAACGAGTCCGACGTGGGCCTGAACCCGTCCAACGACGGCAACCTGATCCGCCTCGCCATACCCGAGCTGACCGAAGAGCGCCGCCGCGAGCTGGTCAAGGTCGTTCGCGGCCTGGCCGAGGAGGGACGCGTGGCCATCCGCAACGTGCGCCGCGACACGATGCAGCACCTGCGCGAGCTGAAGGCCGAGGGGGAAGCGTCCTCGGATGACGAGCACCGCGCCGAGGTCGAGTTGCAGAAGCTGACCGACGGGTGCATCGGCGATCTTGACAAGGTGCTCAAGGCCAAGGAAGAGGAGATCCTCGAAGTCTGATGGACGCCGGCGGGGAACGGGCGTCGGCGGCCGATCGGGGGCACACGGCCCGGATGGCGGGCTCGCAGGCGCCGCCGACGGGCTCGCCGGTGCAGTCGGCCCGCTACGTCGCGATCATCACCGACGGAAACGGGCGCTGGGCGCGCGCGCACGGCCTGCCGGTCAACGACGGCCACAGCGCCGGTGCCGACACGGTGAAGGCGCGGCTGCGCGACGCGACCGAGCTCGGCGTCAGGGAGCTCACGGTGTACTCGTTCTCGACCGAGAACTGGTCGCGGCCGGCCGATGAGGTGCGTGGCCTGATGGACATGTTCTCCCGGCGCATCGCGGGGGAGACGCCCGAGCTGCACGAGGAGGGCGTGCGCATGCGCTTCATCGGGCGCCGCGAGGGCATCTCGGCGGACCTGGTCGAGCAGATGCGCTGGGCCGAGGCGCTGACCGACGCGAACCAGCGGATCACCCTGTTCGTGGCGTTCAACTACGGCGGACGCGCGGAGATCCTCGATGCGGCGCGCCGCTTTCACGGAAGCACCGAGCAGGAGTTTCGCGAGTGCCTGTATGCACCGGAGATGCATGACCCCGATCTGATCATCCGCACGAGCGGCGAGCGCCGCCTGTCCAACTACCTGCTGTGGCAGTCGGCCTACTCCGAGCTCGTGTTTCGCGACGAGCTGTGGCCGGACTTCACGCGTGAGGCGCTCGAGCAGTCGCTCGCCGAGTTCACCGAGCGGCGCCGGCGCTTCGGCGGGCGATGAGCGCACAGCGCTCGGACCTGGGCGCGCGGATCCTCGTCGCGCTGCCGGCGATCGCGGTGGCGCTGTTCCTCGTGATCGAGGGCGGAATGGTGTTCACGCTCGGCGTGTTCGCGCTCGGCTGCGCGTGCATGCACGAGCTGTATGCGATGTATGAGCGCGCGCGGCCGGTGCGCCTGGCGGGCTTCCTCGCCCTGGCGGGCCTGCTGGCGGCCGCGCATTACGGAGACCAGGTCCAGATCCTGATGGCCGCGGCCGCCGCACTGCCGGTTCTGTTCGCGCTGACCCTCCGCCAACCCGTGCCGAGCGTCGGCGGGATGGCGCTGACGCTGCTGGGCATCTACTGGATCGGCTTCGCCCTGGCCTACGCGGTGCTGCTGCGAAGCCTGCCGCACGGGATGGGCATCGTCATCGACGTGCTCGTGGGCGTATTCCTCGGCGACACCGGCGCCTACCTGGGCGGGCGCATGTTCGGACGCCGGCCGCTGGCGCCACATATCTCACCGGGCAAGACCGTCGAGGGACTGTTCATCGGAATGGCATTCGCAGTGCTCGGCGTGTGGATCGCCGGGCGCTACCAGGACTGGCTGCCCGGCACCCACGCGCTGGTGCTCGGAGTCGGGGTGGCGCTCGTGGCACCGGTGGGCGACCTGTTCGAGTCGTTCATCAAGCGCGAGGCCGGCACGAAGGACTCGGGTCGCCTGTTCGGCGCCCACGGTGGGGCCCTTGACCGTCTCGACGCCGTGCTGTTCGCCGCGGTCGTGGGGTATTGCATCTGGTCGGCCTACGTTTGAGAAGCCGGTCGTCAGTGCAGAGGATCGGCTGGCCGGCGCGATCCGGAGCGCCGGGCGCGAGGGACCGGCTACGCTCGTGGCGTGCATGCCCGGGCTGCTAGCGCCGCGTTGCTCCTGGCGATCGGCTGCACGACCGCAGTCGGCTGCGGCGTGTCCACGGTCGCCGAGCGCACCGCCAGGCAGGACACGAGTGCCACGACGGAGGGCGCGGGATCCGCGCGCGCAGATGCGGGCTCGGACGGGCCGAGCGCGGATTCCGCGACCAAGGATCCAGGGCCCGTCGCGACCGGCAGGGTCGGCGTGACCTCGGGCGCGGTCTCGGCGCAGGCGAGGATCGCGGCGAGGGTGGACGAGGCCTCCGACGCCGTGCTCGCCGAAGGCAAGGTGCAGATCGCCCCGGGGGCCCCCTCCGACGCGGAAGTCCGCCGCGAGATCAAAGCTCTCAAGAAGGCGGGCATCGTCCTGCCTTCCGGCGAGTCGGTCCAGTCGTTCGAAAAGGGAGCGACATACACCCACGGGTCCGGGCCTCAGGTGGAAACCCCCGAAACGCCGTGGAACCCGCGATTCAAGCCGATCGCCGACTGGATCATCCCGGTCCTGCAGTGGGCATCTCTGCACGGCTGGACGGGAACAGTCACGAGCGGCTACAGGACCTTCTACGAACAGTCTCGGCTGAACGCCGCGGGTGACTTCAGTGCGCCTGCCGGCTCCAGCAACCACGAAACCACGGTGTATCCCGGCGGCGCTGTGGACGTCACCGAACCCTCTGAGCTGATCAGCGTGCTGCGAAGCTACCCGGGCCCCGAGAAGCTCGTCGGCGGGGTTCTGGGACCGGCCGATCCCGAGCATTTCTCGGCGACCGGCGACTAGCGAGGATTCAGGCGCGAGGGTGGATCGCCCGCATGATGAACCGCCGCGATCGCCGCGGAGTCCCCGGAGCGTCGTGCCTGCCGAGCAGGAGGGCTCCCGCCACGCGCGGGGCGGCGGGGCAACCCGGTAGGTTGGCTGCGCAGTGAGTGCAAGTCTCGTGCCAGTCATGCCCGGATCGGGCCGGGTTCCACCGGACTGCAAGGCGGCGAGCTTGGCTTCAGCAGGCCGACCGTGGCGATGCCATGGGAGATGCTCGATACGGCCGGCCCATGTCTAGGCGCAAGCGCCTTTTGATCCTCGGCTCGACCGGGTCGATCGGGACCCAGGCGCTCGACGTGTGCCGGCGCAGTGAGGAGCTCGAGCTGGTGGGGCTGTCGGCCGAGTACTCCTGGGAGGCCCTGCTCGAGCAGGCGCGCGATCATGGAGTGACGCGAATCGCGCTTGCGAACGAGCACGCAGCGGCGCGTGCCGCGGAGGCA
>Ga0209656_10003353_pt1 | contig 10367 bp, 8 predicted proteins | sample BogFormECP12_OM2_FD_188239 | JGI IMG/M metagenome (GOLD analysis project Ga0209656, IMG submission 188239) | Bog forest soil microbial communities from Calvert Island, British Columbia, Canada - ECP12_OM2 (SPAdes) (version 2) | ecosystem: Environmental > Aquatic > Freshwater > Wetlands > Bog ... | reverse complement strand
CATTAATGCGGAAATCACCAAGCTGGCCGTCAACACCTACATCACCACAAAGATTAGCTACGCCAATATGCTCGCCCGCCTGTGCGAAAAATTGCCGGACGCCGACGTCAACGTCGTCACCGACGCGCTGGGCTTGGATACGCGCATCGGCGCAAAATATCTCAAAGGCGCCGTAAGCTACGGCGGCCCGTGTTTTCCCCGCGACAATCGCGCCCTAGCAGCTCTCGCGGCTAGCGTCGGCGCCTCCTCTGGACTTGCTGAAGCCACCGACCGCTTCAATCGCGCGCAAATCAAATCGGTAGCGGAAATCGTCAAAAGCCACCACTCCGGCAACGAACCCATCGCCATCCTCGGGTTGACCTACAAACCCAACACCGATGTGGTGGAAGAAGCTTTCGGCCTCTTGCTCGCTCAGGAATTGGGAAATTCGGGCGTCGCGGTGATTGTCTACGATCCTTCGGCCAACGCTGAACGCGTTGTGGCCTCCGGCAAAAATATCAGCTTCGCCAAATCCGCGGCAGATTGCATCGCCGCGTCGCCCGTCGCGGTCCTGGCCACTCCCTGGCAGGAATTCCGCGACCTGGCCAAAGAAAACTGGCTGCGCCCGAGCGCGAGCCGCACGGTGATCGATTGCTGGCGCTATCTGCCGCATCTGCAAAATGTGGACGGCATCAATTACGTGCGCCTGGGCTTCGGCACACCAACCACGAAGCCCATCGCCACGGCCTCCAGCGCCGACTGAAAAAATGCTCACCATCTTCACCACGGCGAAACCCTTTCGCGGGCACATCGCCGTGATCCAGCGCAACGCTCTGAAAAGCTGGACGCTGCTGCATCCCGAAATCCAAATCATTCTTTTCGGCGACGACGAAGGCGGCGCGGAAGTCGCAGCCGAACTGGGCATTCATCACGAACCGCACGTGGACAAAACTTCATTCGGCGCCATGCGCCTGGATTGCATGTTCCGCAAAGCCCAGGAAGCCGCGCGCTTCGATCTTTGTTGCTACGTGAATTGCGACATCATCCTCCTCGACGATTTTCTCGCCGCGCTGCAGCGCACCGCCGCAGCTTATCCGCACTTCCTGATGGTCGGCCGGCGCCGGGACATCGACATCACCACGCCGCTTCCATTTGCTTCGACCAAATGGCAATCGGAGTTGTTGGAAAGGGTTCGCCTGCACGCGAAACAGCGCACTCCCGACTGGATCGATTATTTCGCTTTTTCCCGTGGCGTGTACGACGGTGAACTCCCGCCGCTGGCTATCGGCCGTCTGTTCTGGGACAACTGGCTGGTGTGGAAAGTAATCAACGCCAAAATTCCGGTAATCGACGCCTCGCAGGCGGTTGTGGCGGTGCACCAGAATCACGATTACGCGCATCATCCGCAAGCCACCAAAGGTGTCTGGTTTGGCGAAGAGCAGTTGCAAAATTTTCGCCTCATTGGCGGGCACGGCCACTTGCGCACTATCGCCAATGCGCGCATTCTGCTGACTCCGGCCGGCTTCGCCCCCAATCGTCTGCACCGGGTGAATTACTGGGCGCGGCGCGCCAAACGCTCCGCCATCAACGCGTGCACCAAACTGCAGACCTACGTCCTGCATCCGATCTTCGACCTGACCCGGCCGCTGCGCGACGCCCTGGGGATGCGCAAACGAAGCCATTAGCCTAGTTACTGTGTTGCTACTTCCAACATAGCTTAAAATTGGCTAGTATTCCGCCACTTTCAGAAAGCCGCTAACCCAGCCGCTCTCCTGAAATATTTATGCTCACGATCTTTACCAGCGCGAAGCCTTTTCGCGGGCGCATGGCGTCCATCCAGCGCAACGCACTGCAAAGCTGGACGCAGTTGCATCGCGAGGTGCAAATCCTGCTGTTTGGCGACGCTCCCGGCAGCCAGGAAATATCCTGGGAACTGGGCATTCACTACGAAGCGCATCCGCAGTTGACACCTTCGGGCGCGGTGCGCCTGGACAGCATGCTGGTCACAGCGCAGCGCAGCGCGGTCTACAACACGCTGTGCTACGCGGCGTGCGACGTCATCCTTCTGCCGGACTTCTGCGAAGCGCTGAACCGCGTCGAAGCGCTGTATCCAGAATTTGTGATGGCCGGTCGCAGCCGTGACGTGTGTCTCAGCGAGCAGTTTCCGTTTGAGGATCTGGAATGGGAGATGCGATCCCCGTCCTGCGAGCAACGGGATGACTCTCCAGGCTGGAATGAGGGCATCGCGTATGTGGCCTTTTCAAAGAATTTGTATCTCAACGACATTCCTCCGGTCGCTGTGGACCATCCTTCTGCTGTGAACTGGCTGCTGGCCAAAGCGGTGGCGGAGGACGTGCCGGTGGTGGACGCTTCGGAAATGGTGGCAGCTTTTCGTCAACTCAGCGAGATGCCGCGGGCGGTGCGCGACGACGATCCAGGTCTGCCGGAGCTTGCGACTGCAGGGCGGGTTGCGTGCGCGCCACTTCGCCTTACCGCCGCGGATGTGGTGCGCAATCGCTGGCGCCGGGCGCGGCGTTGGCAAGAGCGCGTACGGGGCGGCACGATCTAGCTTTCTGTGTTAGTAATCTATCTGTACTGGTAACAGTACTAACCATAAAGATACTTGTAGAGTATAACTGGCGTCAGTAATATGCCCCGGTCACGCAGTGGGGCATCTCTCTCAGGTCACAAAATAAAAGTGAGCGAAACACGCGGGAATATGCCGCCGTGTCTCGACAGGGGATGGCGGTGCCGGAAAGAGCCGGCCGTTCTGCACGCCTCCGCTGCACGAGTCTCTCTTAAGAAAGGTTGTTATGGACGCGACCGACAAAACAACGCCCGTGCGGCGGGAAAACGTCCGCCTGATTAGTGAATTTGTTCTCAAGCTTACGCCGTTTGATGAGCGGGACGCGCTTAGGCTGGTGGAAGCGCGGGGCGAGACGATGCGGCGGCTGCTCAAGAAGCTCATTCCCGCACTGCAGCTGGCGACGGCAGTGGACGTGGGCTGCGGCGTGGGATTTTTCTCGCAGATGCTGCGGGAATGCGGTTTGCAGGTGCGCGGGTTCGATGGCCGCAGCCAGAACGTGGCGGAAGCGCGCGCGCGGTTTCCGGACATTCCGTTTGCGCAAGGCGACATCGAGAATACCGCCGTCCGCGATGCCGCGAAGTTCGATCTGGTGCTGTGTTTCGGCTTGTTGTATCACCTGGAAAATCCGTTGTTGGCCATGCGCAATCTGCAGGCAATCACCGGCAAATGCCTGCTACTAGAAAGCATATGCCTGCCCGGGGACAAGACGGAAACGCTGCTGCGGGAAGAGCCGCGTCGCGATAACCAGAGTCTCAGCGACGTGGCGTTTTACCCCAGCGAAGCCGCGCTGATCAAGATGATGTATCGCGCGGGGTTCCATGTGGTGTATCGCCTGGTGAACCTACCGCAGCACGACGATTTCCGCGAAACCGCGACGCACAAGCGGCGGCGCACGATGCTGCTGGCGTCACACTTTCCGCTGGATTTCGCGGGGCTCCGCCTGTGCACGGAACCGAAAGACGCTTTCGACCCGTGGTCGAAGGCCCTCCCGCCGGCCTCGGGGCTGTTTGGGAGGACAGGGCGCTTCCTGAAGCTGACACGGAGAGAAAAGTATTTTGCGATGGCGCGGCGCGCGCGGCGTCTTTTCCCGATGGTCAAGATCCCCTTCCGGCTGCCTTTCGGAGCATGGTGGCTGGCGGAAAACAGCGTGCTGGACTATGAACTGGCGCACAACGGATACGAGACCGCGGAACTGAGTTTTGTGGAGCGGCTGCTGCGGCCGGGCATGACGGTCCTCGACCTGGGCGCGCATCACGGCTTGTACTCGTTACTGGCCGCGCGGTGCGTGGGACCCGGCGGCAAGGTGATTGCTTTTGAGCCGTCTCCCCGCGAGGTGCGGCGGCTGCAACGCCACGTGAAATTGAATCGCGCCACCAACGTGACGATAGAACCTGTCGCTTTGGGGCCCAAGTCCGACGACGCAGAATTGTTCGTGGTGGAGAACGGGCAGGACGGCTGCAACAGTCTGCGGCCTCCGGCGGTTCTGGAGCCAGTGCGCACGGTTCGCGTTCCCGTCCGGTGTGTGGATGAAGAGTTACAGCGACTGGGCGTGACCCGCGTCGATTTCATTAAGCTCGATGTGGAAGGCGCGGAACTCGGAGTGCTGAGAGGAGCGGATAAAATCTTAAACGGTTCCTCACGGCCGGCGATCCTGGCGGAAGTTCAGGACCTGAGGACGCAGCCGTGGGGATATCCCGCGCGGGAGATCCTGCGGTTTCTGGCGCGACGGGGCTATCGCTGGTTTGCCTTGGATATGGACGGGAATCTGGTGCCCGTTTCCATCCAAGAGCCAGCGTATGACGCGAACCTGGTGGCCCTGCCGGTGGAGAGGGTGCGCGAAATCATCGTGATGCTCAATGAAGGCGCGTATCGTTACCGACGGCCGAAAGCGCCCGCGAGTCTGCGGTGGTCGGTGGTCGCGCGGGGAAGGCGGACGCGCACGTGGCTGACGTCGCGATCCTACAAGTCGTGGCTGCCCAGGGCCAACGAGACATCTGGCGCGGCGAAGGGCGCGACAGAAGGCTTCTAGTCGCGAAGCGCGGCAACGCAGTACCAGGCAGCTGGAAGGACGTCTCCGGCGGCCTCCGAGTGAGTTCTGTATTACCATGTTTGTCAGACGGTTGAGCCTGCACACGACTGACGACAAACGGATGACTGCGCCTCTTTTCTCGGTTCTGATCGACACTTTTAATTACGGAAAATATATCGAAGAGGCGGTGCGCAGCGTATTGGAGCAGGACTTTCCCGCGGAGCAAGTCGAAGTGCTGGTGGTCGACGACGGGTCGACAGACGACACCGCGGCGCGCTTGGAGAAATTTGTCGGGCGCATCCAATACTTCTACAAACCAAATGGAGGGCAGGCGTCGGCGTTCAATTTTGGATTGGAACGCGCGCAGGGACAGTTTATCGCGCTGCTGGACGCGGACGACGCGTGGGTGCCCAATAAATTGCGGCGAGTTCACGAGGCATTTCTGCAGCAACCGGACGCGGGGATGGCCTACCACCGGGTTTATTTGTGGACGGACGAAGACCGGCTGTCCACGCGGGCGCATTTCATCCCCGTTTCGGGGCGAGTAACCGATACACGGCTTTCACTGCTTTGCTATCCGATGATGGGGACCTCCACGCTGACGTTTCGTCGCGCAGCCATGCAGGATTTACTGCCGGTGCCGGAGGTGTTGCGGACGCAGGCGGACGCCTACCTGACGGCACTGATTATTTTTCTGTGCCCGGTAATCGGGGTCGACGAATACCTGGCCAAATACCGGATCCACGGAACAAATTTCTATAGCACCGGAGCGAGCAAGCCGACAGCAGCGCAACTGAAAATCCGCATGGCCATGCGCACGGCACTGGTGGCAGAGATTCGCGAGTGGCTGCGCAAGCACGGCTTCGACACCGAATCCGAAAACGTCCGCGATTACCTGGCGCAATTCCGAAAAGCGCAAGAAGCGGATGCCTTTGAGGTACACACGCCCGGACGGTGGGAATATTTCTCCTACCTGATCGAATATCCCCAGCTTTACCGCGAACTGATGGGCGCGCGCCAGCTTGCTTACAACTATTTGCGAGCGTTCGCAGGACTGCTGTTGGGCTACGATCATGTGAAGCTCTTCGATGGGCTGTACCATCGGTTGAAAAGGCCGTCCGCCGAAACATGGGCATCGACATCCGGAGAAACACGGAAGGCATCGGCGAAGGAATTTCGCCCATGAACGAGGATCGGCAAATAGCGACCGCAGCGACGTGCGTCGAGCCAAACAGTTCGTGCGACAGGTTCAACGTTGCATCGTCAGCAGTTCTTTCTAACCCGCAAACTTTGCCTGGACGTATCCCCGAACTGGACGGACTGCGCGGCCTGGCCATTCTGCTGGTGATCATCTGCCACTACATTGCCAGTGCCGACCACCTGCAGCTTGGCTACTGGCCGGACCGCGCGCTGACCGCCCTCTCCGTGGGCTGGAGCGGGGTGGACCTGTTTTTTGTTTTGTCAGGCTTTCTAATCGGGGGAATCCTTCTGGACTCTCGCTCTTCCCCAAACTACTTCCGTACGTTTTATTTGCGGCGTGCGCACCGTATCCTGCCAATTTACTACGCCTGGATTCTTTTGTATGTGCTGGTTGTCGCGTCGGCCGTGACCTTTCTCCCGCACCAGTCCTTTACCAGCAAGCACGATTTTGCCGTGGTGCCGATCTACGTTTTCTTTTTGCAAAACATCTTTTACTCGCTCACCGGTTTTCAATGGCGCTGGTTTGTGGTGACCTGGTCGCTTGCGGTGGAAGAACAGTTCTATTTGTTCGCGCCGCCGTTGATCCGTTTTTTGACGCTTCGCCGGCTGGTTACCTTGCTGGTTATAGTGATTGCCGCCGCGCCAGTTTTGCGTTTTCTGGCGTTTCACTATCTGGCGAAATGGTATTACCTTCCGCAGTTCGCGATGCCCTGCCGCGCGGATGCCCTGGCTTTTGGCATTCTCGCCGCGGTAGCGTGGCGCTGGCCGTCCTTTCGAACGTTTCTCGGTAAACACCCAGGCTTGCTGCAGCGTGTCTTCGCCTACATGCTGATCTATCTGACGGGTATGCTCTGGTGGCTGGCGCGGCCCAACGGACTCGTGACCTACACCATCGGCTATTCTTCGCTGGCGGTTTTCTATACCTGCCTTATGTTGCTGGTACTCTCCCAGACCGGCGGCGCGGTGGCCCGCATGGCGCGCGCGGGCTGGCTGCGTTATCTCGGCGGCATCTCTTATTGTGTGTATATCGTTCATCTGCCGATCGATGAGTTTGCCAGCCAAATTCTGCTCCATACGCGGCCGCGTATTTATGATTTGCCGGGCATCGCTATCACCCTGCTTGCCGCGATAGTCACCTGGCTGATAGCGGCGGTGTCTTGGAAATACTTTGAAAAGCCCTTAATTCGCCGTGGCCACCGCTACGTTTACTAATCGCGTTTTCCTGCTGCGTGGCGGACGAGGGGCTGCAAAACTGTCGTAGACTGATGGTGCGAACGCAGCGCGGCCTGGAAGCCGCCGAAGTTGCGGCAAACGGGAAAGTTCCTTGTCACGCGTAATCGAAATGCCTAGACCTTTCGTCAGCGTACTCGTCGACACCTACAATCACGAACGCTTCATTGAGCAGGCGATCGTGAGCGTCCTTGCGCAGGATCTTCCGGCAGGCGACCGCGAAATTGTGGTGGTGGACGACGGTTCGACCGACGGGACGCCGGAAATAGTGCGCAAGTTTGCCCCGCAGGTGCGCCACCTGCGCAAGCAAAATGGCGGACAAGCCTCGGCGTTCAATGCGGGAATTCCGGAATGCCGCGGCGATGTCATCGCGTTTCTGGATGGCGATGATTGGTGGGCGCCGCCAAAGCTGACGGCCGTCGTCGAAACGTTTTCCAGCAATCCGGCCATCGGACTGGTGGGCCACGGCATCATCGAAGTCCTGCAAGACGAGAGCGAGCGGCCACACCTGTTGCGCGAGGTGTCGCGGTTTCGCCTCGATTCGCTGCCCGCGGCGCACGCCTTCCGCATGCGCAAAAGTTTTCTGGGCACCAGCCGCATGGCTTACCGTTCGGAGTTGTTGCGACGGATAGGAACTGTCCCGGAGTCGCTGACGATTCAGGCGGACGAATTTCTCTTTACCGTAGCCGGATTATTCTCGGAGGTAGTGATTCGACGCGAGCCATTGACCTACTACCGTCTGCACGATGGCAACGCGTTCCAGGTAGCGAGCGGAGAGAAAAAAGCCCTGCGACGGAAGTATCTTGTATTGGAGGCCTTGGCGCGAGAATTGCAGCAACGATTTCGGCGCGAGGGCGCGGCGGCAGACATAACTGATGCCGTGGTAGGTTCGGTGCGCGTGGAAGCGGATCTGATTCGGCTGGAAGTGGAGAGCGGCTTTCCGTGGGAGACGATTAGCGCGGAATGGCGGAGCTACCGCATCATGCATGAGGATGCGTCGCCCCTGCGCCGCGCGTTGAAAGGCGCCAGTTTGCTGCCGGCGGCGGTGTTGCCGGCGCGGTTTTATTTTCATCTGCGGCGACGGATCGCGGCGCATCCGCTCTACAGGAGCGCGCGCCAACGCTGGATGCCCTTTTCGCGGCACGGACATCTTGAGCAGCATTCATCGGAGCATTCGTGATACCTCACGAAGCATGCAAATGTGAGGGTGCGCCTAAATTGCCTATTGCGATGGCTTCGGAGGCGCCGGGAAGGGCGCCGTCGGCGCGGCAGCGTCGGCAAAGAAAGGCGAAGGCCCGTTGAGGATATTGATTGCGATTGGCGTCTCGCGACAGAAGGAGGCTGGAGCGGCGGGCGTGGTTTTCAATCACGCGGCGGAATTGGAAAAGCGCGGGCACAGCGTGGAATGCTGGTTTTTGGAAGATGCGCTGGAGCGTCCGGTTACGGCGAAGCGATTTGAGACGGTGCTGTTCGCGAGGGCCGTTGCGAAACGGATACGACGGGAGCCGGGAAGATATGATGTGGTGAACCTGCATGCGCCGTGGGGCTGCGTATATGGAGTGTGGCTGCGGATGTTTGGGAAAGCCGACACGCCACCTTATGTGCTGACGATGCAGGGGAGTGAAGAGCGCTACGTGCAGGCCATGCGACTGGAAGATCGCAAAGGGCGAGCGTGGAATTTCGGTTGGAAGAACCGCGTGTGGCATCGCATCTATCACCAGACCATGTATGACTGGGCGATCAAAACCGCGGATTACGGAGCGGTGGCCAATCGCGAAGCGTGGATTTGCGCGGAGTTGAAATACGGGCGCGAGCCAGGACGGTTCTGGTTTGTGCCCAACGGGGTGGAGGAGCGATTTTTGCTCCAGCGCGACTTTCCGGAGAAGACGGCGTGCGATTTGCTGTATGTGGGCACGTGGCTGGATCGCAAAGGCGTGTATTATCTTGCGTGCGCGTTTCACTCTGTGGCGAAGAAAAATTCCGGCGTACGCTTGACGGTGGCTGGTTCCTCGGCGTCGGCGGAAACAGTGCGAGGGATGTTCGCAGCGGAAGTGCGCGAACGCGTGCGGGTGATTCCTTTTATAAAACGGGAAGATATTCCGGCGGTGTACGCGGGGCACGACATTTTTGTGTTTCCCTCTTTGGTGGAGGGAATGCCGCTGACGCTGCTGGAAGCGATGGCTACGGGAATGCCGGTGATCACCACAAACACCAGCGGCATGGCGGACGTGGTGGAGAATGAAGTGAACGGGTTGCTGGTGCCAGCGGCGAATGCGGAGAAGCTGGCGGCGGGGATCGAGCGCTTGTGCGCATCGAGCGAATTGCGCAAGCGGCTGGGCCTGGCGGGGCAGGAGACTATGCGGCGATACACCTGGGAGCAAGTGACCGCGCAGCTCGAGCAGGTATTTGCGCTGGCAGTGCAAAACGCCGCGAGTTAGATGGAATGCCTTCGGCGCTGATCCACCATGATGATTTGGAGCGGGACGTGAGGTACGCGGTAGTTAGTTTGCCTGGCGAAACCAGTGCGGGTGCGGCACAGGCGGCGAAGGAGAGTTCGTTGCTGCGGCACTCGGCTTGCGCGTTTATGGGTTTGCGTCCGCCGCAGGCTCAGCACACCGCCGCCGAGCACGCGGCGTTTCGCAAGTGGGCGGAGGGTTGCAAATATGTGGTGGAGATCGGAGTCGCGGAAGGGGTATCAGCGCTGGCGCTTCGCGAAGGTTTGGCGGAAGACGGCACGCTGTACCTGATCGATCCGTTCCATCTGAGCCGGATTCCGGCGCTGAATTTCATCAAACGGGTGGCGCGGCGAACCGTAAGCGGCGGCGCGCACGGCAAGGTTGTGTGGATTGAGAAATACAGTCAGGATGCGGCGCGGGAATTTACGGGCACGATCGATTTGCTGTTGATCGACGGAGATCACGCCGAGGCCGCCGTGGAGCAGGATTGGCGGGACTGGAGCCGCTTCGTGAGAGCCGGAGGTGTAGCGATTTTTCACGATGCGCGGCTATTTAAAGGTGGCTGGACGACGCCGGATTACGGGCCGGTGAAATTTGTCGACCGTGTTTTTCGCAGTGGCGGAGCGCCGGAATGGGCGATTGTGGAGGAGGTCCATTCGCTGGTGGTTGTGCGGAAGAATCTGTAAGAGAGATTCGAACTACAAAGGCGATTCAGAGATTGCATGCTTACTTTGGGAATTAATTATTCGCAGATGCATGATTCTTCGGCGTGCATCGTGCGCGATGGGGAGTTGCTGTTTGCGGTGGCCGAGGAACGCCTCAGCCGCATGAAGCACGATGCCGGGTTTCCGCAGTTGGCGATTCAGGCGTGTTTGGATTTCGCGCA
>Ga0209656_10003350_pt1 | contig 10375 bp, 11 predicted proteins | sample BogFormECP12_OM2_FD_188239 | JGI IMG/M metagenome (GOLD analysis project Ga0209656, IMG submission 188239) | Bog forest soil microbial communities from Calvert Island, British Columbia, Canada - ECP12_OM2 (SPAdes) (version 2) | ecosystem: Environmental > Aquatic > Freshwater > Wetlands > Bog ... | reverse complement strand
GGCTCGCCGGGCGCACCCGGCTCCTTGGTCTGCTCGATCACGGCGAGCATCCGGCAGGCCGGCGGCACTGCGGCGACGAAGGCCTCGCCGGCAAAGGGCCGGTAGAGCCGCACCTGGATGACACCGACCTTTTCGCCGCGCGCCTGCAGGGCCGCTGCCGTCTCGCGCGCCGTCTCGGCGCCCGTGCCCATCGCCACGACGAGCCGCTCGGCGTCGTGCGGACCGGCGTAATCGAACAGGCGATAGTGCCGGCCGGTCAGCGCGAAGAAGCGGTCCATGGCAGACTGAACCGCCGCCGGGACCCGAGCGTAAAAGGGGTTCACCGACTCCCGCGCCTGGAAGAACGTATCCGGGTTGTGGGCGGTACCGCGGATGAAGGGGTGCTCGGGATCGAGCGCCCGCTTGCGATGCGCACGCACGAGATCCGGATCGATCATCGCGCGGATCTCGTCATCGCCGAGGAGCGCAAGGGTATTGATCTCGTGCGAGGTGCGGAAACCGTCGAAGAAATGGACGAAGGGGATACGCGTCTCGAGCGTTGCCGCCTGGGCGATCAGCGCGTTGTCATGGGCTTCCTGCACCGAAGCCGAGGAGAGGAGCGCAAAGCCGGTGGTGCGCGCTGCCATCACATCGGAATGGTCGCCGAAGATCGAAAGCGCCTGCGTCGCGACAGACCGGGCGGCAATGTGAAATACCGCCGCCGTCAGCTCGCCCGCGATCTTGTACATATTGGGCAGCATCAGCATCAGGCCTTGCGACGAGGTGAAGGTCGTGGTCAATGCGCCCGACTGCAGCGCCCCATGCACCGCGCCGGCGGCGCCGCCCTCGCTCTGCATCTCCTGGACGACGGGCACGTTGCCCCAAACGTTCTTGATCCCCAGCGCCGACCATTCGTCGGCGAGCTCCGCCATCGTCGAGGACGGGGTGATGGGATAGATCGCGCAGACTTCGTTGACGCGATAGGCGATATGGGCGACGGCCGTATTGCCGTCCATTGTCGCAGTTTGCTGGCTCATCGAATCCACCCCGGCTCGCCAATCATCTCGATGGCATGGCAGGGGCATTGTTCGAAACAAACGGCGCAGCCGGTGCATCTGCTGTAGTCGTAGCGGTAGCGGCGTCCTGGGCCGAGCTTGACGATGGCATCCTCCGGGCAGGCCGCCCAGCAATTGTCGCATTCGAAACAATTGCCGCACGACAGGCAGCGTTGCGCCTCGTAGCGCGCCTCCCCCTCGCTCAATCCCGCTATGACCTCTTCGAACCCGCTCAGCCTTCGGGCGAGTGCCAGCTCCTTTTCAGCCGCGGGGTCGGCGTCGCTGAAGACCGGCAGGTTCAGCATGTCGAAGGAAACAAGGGGCGCCTTGGCGGGTTCGGCATACCCCTTGCCGGTGAGCCAGCCGTCGATATTGCGGGCGGCGCGCTTGCCGTGGCCGACCGCGGTGGTGACGGTGCGCTCGCCGGGCACCATGTCGCCGCCGGCGAAGATGCCGGCGTGTCCGGTCATCATATTGCGGCCGACAATGACGGTGCCGTCCGGCTGGAAATCGATATCGGGCACGCGCTTTAAGAAGGCGCTGTCCGTCTCCTGGCCGAGCGCCAGCACGACGGCATCGGCATCGAGGGTCTCAATCTCCCCGGTCGGCTGCGGCCTTCCCGCCGCGTCGAGCTGCATCCGCTCGACCGCCACGGTCGGGCCGGTGATTTCTTTGATGCTTGCCAACCACTTGATCTTGACCCCCTCGGCGATCGCCTCATCGGCCTCGAAACCGTGGGCCGGCATGTGAGCGCGGTCGCGGCGATAGATGATCAGCGCCTCGTGGGCGCCCAAGCGCCGGGCCGTGCGCGCCGCATCCATTGCGGTATTCCCGCCGCCATAGACGACGACGCGGCGGCCAAGGCGCGGCGGCTCGCCGACCTCGGCGTCGCGCAGCAACGTCATGGCGTCGAGCACCTTGGCGGCGTCCCGCGCCGGAATGTCGACATGGCGGCTTACATCGGCGCCGACCGCGATGAAGACCGCATCGAAGCGTCCGGCATCGCGTTCCGTGAGGACATCCTCGACTTTGTGACCTAACGCGATCCGCACGCCCATTTCTTCGATCCGGCGGATCTCCTTCATCAGGTCGGCGCGCGGAAGGCGATAGGCGGGGATGCCGAAATGCATCATGCCGCCGGGAACCGGTCCGGCCTCGTGGATCTCGACCGCATGGCCGAGGCGCGCGAGGTGGTAAGCGGCGGAGAGCCCGCTCGGTCCGGCGCCGACGATGAGGACGCGCTTGCCGCTCGGCGGCGCGTCGATCGGCAGCCTCCAACCCTCCGTCGAAGCGAGGTCGCCGAGAAAGCGCTCGACCGCGTGGATGCTGACCGCAGCGTCTAGCGCATCACGATTGCACACCTCTTCGCACGGGTGATAGCAGACACGGCCGTGCACCGCCGGCAGGGGGTTGTCGCGCACCAGCATCTCCCAGGCTGCGCGGTATTTGCCCGCTTGGGCAAGGGCGAGCCAGGCTTGGATGTTCTCGCCGGCGGGACAAGCGTTGTTGCAAGGGGGCAGCAGGTCGACATAGACCGGGCGCCGGGTGCGGAAGGGACCCGTTCCCTTCTCTCGGGTGAGATCGACAACCGGCATTAGGTCTCGTAGCTTCCGGATCACGGCTCACCTCCACTCACAAGTGGCGCGGCATTAAGCGAAACCTTCCCGAGGGGCGCGACACGGTCTCAGGAGCTAGTCCAACGGACGGTTCGTTGCGCCATGCGCACCCAGATGCGTCGCGCACGCTATCGCGCTTCACCACGATCGTTGAGGATGTGAAGGTCGATGCCGCAGATGATCGTCTTGACGATGGCGTCCGTGGACCTGGCGATCTGCGGCATCGGACCCTCTTCGAAGGCCTTCTTTTCCTTGCCCCTGGTAGACGAGAGCTTTCATTCATGATTGTTCTCCTGCGGCGACCATCGGCGAGCCCTGACTGAGTGCCCTTAGAACGCCTGCCGCCGCAACGGCACGCGCCAACCGCTCCACCGCGTATGTCATTGTTACGACCCAGAATTTGTGCATCTGCCGCGTATCCATCAGCTCACACCGAGGCGCGTCTTTAGAGTCTGGATGATGACCGCCGGATCGCCCGGCTTGAGAAACACGCCGGATATCCTAAGCTCGCGCAAGCCGACCGCTCCGACCAGTGCGTCGGTGGCCGTGCTCACGATATAGATCGGGATCTGGCTGCCTATTTCCTTGAGCTTGTCGGCGATCGCGCTGCCCGCATCGATGGTGTCCATCATCAGATCCGCTAGGATCGCATCCGGCTTGATGCGGATGATAGTTCGTTCCCCCTCTCGGGCGGTTGCCGCTTCGCCGACGGTGAAACCGGCTGCCTCCAGGGCATTGCGCAGGACTGCCCGTGCATGCGGGTCGGCATCGACCAGAAGAATTGTCTTCCTTTTGCTCCCCAGGCCAATATTCATCGCGGCATCTCCAGAAGGTCGCCAATCCGACGGCGGATCAATGCAACGGCTTGCGCCAGATTGCCGCTGGCGGGGCCGGTGAGCCCTTCGAGAAACTCGAATTCGTAACCGCGGATGCCGAGCAGATAGGCTTCGGGCGATTTCCCGAAATATCGATCGGCGATGGCCAGGAGCGCCTCCGGCTTGACCAGGTGACTGGTGAAGGCGATGTCGGGCGACGCTGACAGCGGGCGGACTTCATAGGGTTCGGCGCCATTGCGCGCGGCGTCCACGAACCAGACGACATCGTGCTCGGCTATCTCCAATGCATCCTCGATGACGAGCTGGTAGTTGTCGCAGGCCGTCACCCCCGGCCACTCCAGCTTCCCGATCTCGGCGGCTGCCGCGGGACCCAGCCCATCGTCCTGGCGGCCAGGATTGCCATAACCCAGGACAAGCACCCGCGGCGCCCGGATGTCGCGGGCACGCGCCGGCATGTGGAGATGGCTGGGCGCTGTTAGCCCGCTCATTCCTTGGTCCGCGTCGCGATGAGCGAACCATCCGCGTCTTCCAGCATCACGATCAGCGGCATCTGGCCCAGCGCGTGGGTGGCGCAGGAGAGGCACGGATCGTAGGCGCGGATCGCAACCTCGACGTGGTTCAAGAGCCCCTCGGTGATCTCGCGGCCGGACAGGTAGTCCATTGCCACCTTTTTTACCGCGCGGTTCATTGCCTCGTTGTTGTTGGTGGTCGAGACAATCAGATTGGCGGCGGCGACCTGGTCGTTCTCGTCGACTACGTAGTGATGGAACAAGGTGCCGCGCGGCGCCTCGATGCAGGCGATTCCTTCAGGCTGGCGCTCACCCCGTACGATGAGATCAGTGCCTTGCAGATCGTCATCGAACAGAAGCTCCTTGATCTTTTCGGCGCAGTGAATGAGGCAGATCAGCCGCGCCCAGTGATAGGCGAGGGTGAGATGAACCGGACTCCCGTGATTTTGCGCGATGAACTCGCGACGCGCGGTTTCGGCCAGCGGTGTGTCGATCGATGCGCAGCAATTGATCTGGGCGAGTGGGCCGACACGGTACCAGCCATCCTGCCGGCCGAGCGAGCGGATATGCGGAAATTTCAGGTAGCTCCAAGGCCGGACTTCCTCGATGAAGTAATCGCGGTAATCGGCCGGGCTCACATTGTCGAAGATTGTCTGACCATCGGCGTCGATCGCCCGCAGCCGACCGTCATAGAGATCCATGCCGCCTTGGGGTCCGACGATACTCACATAATTTGATTTGAAAGTGGCGAAGTCGCGGTAAAGCGCCTGATGCGCGTCCACATAAGCCTTATGCTGCTCCAGTGCCGCGCCGCACCAGGCAAGGATCTGGTCGACCTCCTTGCGCAGCGCGTCGCGCTGTTCGATCGATAGGTTCTGGTTGACCCCGCCGGGAATGGCGCTCGTCGGGTGGATCTTGCGCCCACCGGTCGCCTTGATCACCTCCTGGCCGTATTTGCGAATAAAGATCGCCCATTTTCCGATTTCGGGAAAACGGCTCAGTACAGCGAGGATGTTGCGTTGGTCGGGCGGCGTATCGAAGCCGAACAGGAGATCCGGCGACGCCAGATGGAAGATGTGGAGGGCGTTCGACTGCAGGATCTGGCCGTAATGCATGAGCCGGCGCATCTTGTCGGCGGTGGGCGTGACCTTGTCGACGCCGATCACGGCGTCCATGGCCTTCGCCGCCGCAAGGTGATGGCTCACCGGGCAGATGCCGCAGAGCCGCTGAATGATGACCGGAACCTCCCAGAACATGCGGCCGCGGATGAACCGTTCGAACCCGCGGAACTCGACGATGTGGAAGCGCGCTTCATCCACCACGCCGGCCTCGTTCAAGCGAATGGTGACCTTGCCGTGGCCTTCGACGCGGGTGACCGGATCGATCACGATCTTGCGCAGTCCCGTGCTTGCCTGAACGCTGTTCATGACGCTCCTCCGCGACTGGCGAGATCGACCGCCCGCTCCGTTATTCGTACTTGAACAACCGATACGGAAGCTTCGGCTCCTCGCCCGCGATGAGGGCTTTCAGCCCTTCCCAGATCACGTCCGCTGAAGGCGGACAGCCGGGCAGGAAGTAGTCGATCTTGACGATTTCATGTGACGGGTAGACCCGGTCGAGCAGCAGCGGCAGATCCTCGTCGTTCGGAATCATACCGCCATCCTCGACCGTAGGCCCCTTGAGATAGGCCTCTTCCAGGCATTCGCGCAGCCCCACCAGATTCCGCATTGCGGGGATGCCGCCGGTAATGGCGCAGGCGCCAACCGATACGAGGATGCGGCAATGCTCGCGAAACTGCTTGAGCACGCGGACATTGTGCTCGCTGGCGCAGCCCCCTTCCACCAGACCGACGTCGACGAGGCAGTCGAATTCCTTCTTGTCGTCCAGTGGCGACTTGTCGAGATCGACAAGGTCGAGCAGCTCGACGAACCGCTCGTCGATATCAAGGAGCGACATATGGCACCCGAAGCAGCCGGCGAGCGAGCAGGTGGCTAGTCTGGGTTTTGCCATGGCGTGGTCTCCTCTGCTGCGCCGTCCTGGTCTTATCCCTTGCGGGGCGCGCGCTTGGCTTCAATGTCGCTGCCGATCGGCTCTTGGTCGAACCGGCGGCTGCCATAGGGGGTCCGGTAGCCGGTGCGCTTGATGACGATGCAGCCGACCGGGCAGACATGAACGGCCTTGTCGGCAGCGGCGATCGCGGTGTCGTCGAGGCTCTTGGCATCGACGTTCAGCCGCATATGAATGCCGCGGCCCTCGAAGCCGAACACCGATTTCCCGTCCACCGTCCGCGAAGCGCGAATACAGCGGGAGCAGAGGACACAACGGTTACGGTCGATAAAGATATCGGGATGGGTCGCGTCGAGCTCGCGCTTGGGCCACAGATAGGGGAGCGTCGGCGCCGCCATCTCCAAGCGATAGCCGAGCGCCTGCAGCTCGCAGTCGCCGCTCTTTTCGCATGACGGGCAGAAATGATTGCCCTCGACGAACAGCATCTCGATGAGGGTGCGGCGGTCGCTGTTCAGCTCCGGCGTGTTGCTTTCGACGACCATGCCAGGTGCGGCGGGCATCGTGCAGGCGCTGCTGCGGCGGCCGTCGATCTTGCACGTGCAGAGCCGGCAATGCCCGGCCGGCTCCAAGTCCGGGTGGTAGCATAGTCGCGGGATATAGACTCCCGCCGCATCGCACGCCTGGATGATGGTCTGCCCGGCGGCAGCCTCGATCTCGATCCCATCGACCGTGAAGACGACTTTGTCCGCGGTCATGCCATTCCCTCCTCGGCTGCCGGCTCGCGTCCCGCGATCGCGACTGCCTCGCCCAAGGCCTCGCGCAGCGTCACCCGCGGCAGGAACGGCTCCGGCTGAAGCCGTGCCTCGTAGGCTTGCGGGAAGTTTCGCATGGTGGTCAGGATCGGATTTGCGGCAGTCTGGCCGAGACCGCAGCGGCTCATGCGCGTCACGGTATTGGCCAGCGCCTCCAGCGCCGCAATGTCCGCGAGCGTGCCGCGGTTGCCGAGGATCTTTTCGATACTCTTCTGGAGAAGCGTGGTGCCGACCCGACAAGGCGTGCACCAGCCGCACGATTCCTCGACGAAGAATTCCGTGAATTGCCGCGCGACATCGAGGACGTCGCGGCCGGGCCCGAAAACCATGACTGAGCCGCCAGTCGAAAGATCTTCAAAGGCGATGCGTCGCCCGAAATCCTTGGGTGCCACGCACTGCCCGGACGAGCCGCCGACCTGCACGAATGCTGCGTCCGACACGCCGACGAGATCGAGAAGCTCGTTCACCGTGATCCCGAACGGAACCTCGTAGACACCGGGATGCGGGCAGTCGCCGGAGACGCTCAGCAGTTTTGCGCCGGTGGATTCACGCGTGCCGTAACCCGCGAACCAATCCGGGCTCTGCTCCATGATCCGGGTGACGCAGGCGAAAGTCTCGACATTGTCTATAGCGGTCGGCTGTTGGAGGTAGCCGCGCTCGGTCGGGAAGGGTGGCCGATCACGGGGGGCACCGCGCTTGCCCTCCAGCGATTCGATCAGGGCCGACTCCTCGCCGCACACGTAGGCTCCCGCACCAAGTTGAATGCGGATGTCGAAATCGAAGCCCTCGCGCCCGCACACATTGCTCCCGAGCAGGCCGAGGCGGCGCCGGTTCTGAAGCACGGCCTGCAGTGAGTTCCAGAGATAGGCGTATTCGCCGCGCAGATAAACCAGTCCGTGCCGTGCGCCGAGTGCATAGCCGGCGATTGACATCCCGTCGAACACCACGTCGGGGATTTCGGTCAGCAATACCCGATCCTTAAAGGTGCCCGGCTCGCCCTCATCGGCATTGCAGACGACGTGATGCGCTTCGCTGATCGAGTGCCGGCAAAGCTTCCATTTGAGGCCCGTCGGGAAGCCGGCGCCGCCGCGGCCGCGGAGCTTCGCCTTTGTCATCTGCTGAATGACGCTCTCCGGAGAGATGGCGAGGGCAGCTCGCACGCCGTCACCCCGCCGCCCTTGCCGGAAGACGATTGGGCCGGCTTGCAGAAGGTTCGGCTCCACCCGGGCTTGCGGTAATGCCGCGCCCTGGGCGCCAAAGCCGGGGAAGAGCGGCAGGGTATTTTGGGCTTGGCTCTGACGCAGGGCGGCGACGATGGCGGGCGCGTCAGCCGGGGTCAGTGCCGTCACCACCGTCCCATTGATCAGGGCCGCCGGTTCCTGATCGGCCATTCCGATGTCGTTGGTCCATTCGACGGTGAACTCGGCATCGGGCGAGGTGCCGCCGATCTTGGTCCCGGCCGCCGCAGCAAAAGCCTGCGCGACTTCGGCCGCGCCCTTCATCAGCGACAGCGGGGTTTTCGACAATCGAATATGAAAGCGGCCCTTGGGCTCCCGGTTCAGAAATGCATAGAAGGACACCATGTCCTCGACTTCCACCGCATGGATGCTGAGGCCCGCCGCGACCGCGTGGACCGCCGCGTCTGAGATCTGGCCTAGGCGTTGCTGAACCGCCTGAACGACATCCATGAGCCGATTGCGGTCTGCCCCGAATTCCTTGACGACGGCGTCGACCACCGCCGCTATTTCCGATGTAACTGCGGAGGAATTCGGCTTTGTTGTCGCCATTGCCGTTTCCCCTGTGTCGGACGCCATCATCAATGACTCCCAATACCGGACGCTCCGCGCCGCCGAGGATCCAGCCACCCGTCGTGCAATGCGAATACATCCCTCGGCGGCAGTATTCGCACCGTCCGCATGCCGAGATGCACGAGATCAGCAACCGATCGCGGGGATGAAATTCGGTGACGCCAGGCCCGGTCTTATCGACCACTCCGATGCGCCGAGGATGCGGCCCGGGGCACAGGTCGGCACGTCGCCTTTGAGGATGTGCAGATCGGTGCCGCAGATCGTCGTTTTGAAGACTTTGACGATGGGGTCGGTGGACCCGGCGATCTGCGGCATCGGCCGGCTTTCGAGCGCTTTGTTTCCAGGTCCCTGGTAAACGAGAGCTTTCATGGTCGAGCCTTCTCGGTGAAAATGATCGCCGTATTGCTGCTGGGCGACCTCCAGGGCACCTCATGGGCGATGAAATTGTTGATGCCGTGCGCTCTTAGCTTTTCGAGAGCGCCACATCCGGAAAGCGGATCATGAGAGGTGAGGATCACCAACGGACCCTCTCAGCCAAGAACAAGGCGGTTTTCATGCGACCTTCCCTTTGCGTCGCCCTCGGAACTGCGAACACTCGTACCCGCACCCTTCCAACCGGGCCTTTACGGCTTCCCCAAGGACGCCGGTTTCGGTGAATTTTATCCAGACGAACCGCACGCTGATTGGGTCGGTGACATCTGCGCGTAGAGCCGCTCCACATCGGCGCGCCGGCACAGTTCGGTGCCGACTCCGAAAAGCGCCGCTGCCCCCGCCGCCATGCCGAAGCGGATGGCTTCTTGCAAGGGCAGTCCTCGGGAAAGACTGAGAACAATTCCAGCCAGCATGCTATCCCCGGCACCGACTGTGCTGCTCGCCTCGACCGGGATCGCGGCGAAGCGCTCGCACCCGTCAGCGGTTGCCAGCAGTGCGCCTTCGGTGCCGAGCGAAAGAACTACGATCTCGCTGCGGCCCTGCTCGACGATCTGCCGTGCTGCTTGTTCTTGCTCGCGGTGCGTGCGGATCTCTTGTCCGGTCAAACTCTCGAGCTCGCTCAGGCTCGGCTTCAGCATGTAGATGCCGCCGCCGGCCTTTTTGAGGGCCGGGCCGGAGGTATCGAGGATCAGCCGCTTGCTGAGCTTCTTCGCGAGTTCGGCCACTCGCGCGTAAAAGTCGTCGGAGACGCCGAGCGGCAGACTGCCGCTGGCGACGATGTACGACGCCTCTGCCGCCAGCATGGACAGTCGATCGAGGCAGCGTTCCTGGTCTCGTTCGGAAATCTCGGGTCCGGGCAGGATGAACCGGTACTGTTTCCCGGTCTGGCGCTCCTCGACCGCGAGGCTTTCGCGGGTGAAGCCGACGATGGCAACGGCGTCGTAGGCGACATCTTCCTCGTCCAACAGATGCCGGATCATTTCGCCCGCCGCTCCGCCGGCGGGGAAGATCGCGACCGCGCCGCCGCCCAGCGCATGGACCGCCCGCGCGACGTTGATCCCGCCGCCTCCCGGATCATAGCGCGGCGCAGCGCAGCGCAGCTTATGGGTCGGCACGACGCGATCCGTCGCGGTGGCGATGTCGAGCGCGGGGTTCATCGTCAATGTGACGATCGGCTGCATGGATTCCCCCTACTGGGCGGCAACGGGATGGGCGGTCGCCGACTGCTCGGCTTCGTACACGGCGGTGATCGTGCGTAAGAGGCTCGCCGCGGTGACGCTGATCGAGTCGATCCCGAGCCCAGCGAGGAACTGCGCAATCT
>Ga0209656_10003348_pt1 | contig 10375 bp, 8 predicted proteins | sample BogFormECP12_OM2_FD_188239 | JGI IMG/M metagenome (GOLD analysis project Ga0209656, IMG submission 188239) | Bog forest soil microbial communities from Calvert Island, British Columbia, Canada - ECP12_OM2 (SPAdes) (version 2) | ecosystem: Environmental > Aquatic > Freshwater > Wetlands > Bog ... | reverse complement strand
TCGAGGCTGCCGTAGGCCGGCGTGTGCGTCACGAATATGGTCCTCTCGTCCACCCCGCCGTCAAGCGAACACAAGTCGGCTGCGATTTCGGAGTCCTCCTTGACGAAGGATTCTCCCGCGAATGGCGGCGTGTATTGGTATCCGACGAAGTTGTAGCGGTCGAGCTCCACCCGGCTGCCGTGCAGCGGCGTTATCAGCTCGTCTTGATATTCGAGCCCCACGTTGTCATCGTTGCCCATGATGTAGAGGACCGGAGCGTTGGAGCGGCGCAAAATCTTCAGAATCTTCTGCTCCTGCAGACGCTGCTGGTCTTCGAAATCCGCGTCGAACAAGTCACCCGCGAGGACGAGCACATCGGCAAGCGGCGTCTGTTCGACAAGCCACTGGTAGACATTGAGACAGCCGTGAATGTCGGCTGCGGCAAGAATGCGCATGTCGAGTTACAGTATGAACCTGTCATCCCCGACTCTTCGCGTTACCCGTTCGCGGTCCAGGTACTCCAGCAGAGGAATCGCGTACTTGCGCGTTACGCCGATCAAGTCTTTGAAGGTGAGGACGTTCATTTTCGGCGTCTTGCTCTTCTGCGCGACGACCAACTGACGCAGAGCTTCGAGGGCGTCGCGATGAAAAACTAAATCGTCCCCAACTTTGACCAGTACCCGGTCGCGGAGCAACAGCGTCACAAGTTTCTGCGCCCGCACTTTGTCCACCGGCAGCGAGGCCAGCACATCTTTGAGCAGCGGGACCTTCAATCCCGCGCTAGCAAACGCCGCCTCGATCTGCTTTTTCGACTCGGCTTCATCATCGCGCAGTACCACGCCGCGTCCCGTGGCGTGCACCAGCTCACCCGCGATCTCCAGTTGCTTGTCGCGCACCAATAACTCCTCGACGCCGCGAAAAACTTCGGGCCTAGCCCCAACTCTTTCACGCAACTCTTCGCGGCTGATTCCCGCCACCAGCGGATTCGCCTTGTGAAACGCATCAACTGTTGTCTTCATTTCCGCGCGCAGCTTCGCCACCGTCTCCGCGGAAACCAACACGTCGCCGAAACGCGCCAGCTTTCGCGCCGCCGCCAACTCCAACGACATCGCCTCCAACCGCGCCGGTAACCATCCTGTCTCCGCCACCGCATCGGCCACAGACAATCCATCCACGCCGCGCCGCTTCACCCGCGCCAATAAAGAATCCACGTCACCCGAAGATTCTAGCGCCTGTACAAATGCCAGCCGTTCTTCTGCTCTCAACCGCCGAGCCGGCTCCGCCGCATCCAGCACTACGCCGCCGCCGATCGTGATCACCGGCGAAAACTGCCGCACAATAAACCGGTCACCCGGCAGAAACATCACGTCGTCATCCAGCTTCAGCCGCGCCAGTCCCGATTGTCCGGGCTGCAGTTGTTTCGCGCCCAGCAGAGTCACCTCGGCAATCGTCTCCGCCGTGAACACATGCAGATGCACCCGCGCTCGATCACGCAACACTCGCGCCGAGGGCAGCAAATTCAGCTTCACGCTTATCCGCCGCGTCGGACGAAACAACCCTGCAGGCGTCAGCATCATCCCGCGCGCCAGTTCTGAGGTTTCCGCTCCCACAAGATTTAGCGCGGTTCGCTGGCCTGCGATCGCCCGTTCCGCTGCGGCGCCGTGCACCTGCACTCCGCGCACGCGCAACCGCCTGCCGCCGGGATGGACTTCGAGCTCATCGTCTTTGCGGACACTGCCGGAGATGAGCGTTCCGGTGACGACGGTGCCGAATCCTTTCATTGTGAAGACGCGGTCGATGGGCAAGCGCAACGCCGCGCCGGCGTCTTTGACGGGAGCTTCTGATGCGAGCCGCGCCAGCGCGCGCTTCAGCTCGTCGAGTCCTTCGCTGGTCTTCGAGCTCACCGCCACGATGGGAGCGGTTGCGGGGTCGAGGAACGATGCCCGGAGATAGTCGGCCACTTCCATGCGGACGACTTCAAGGGTCTCGGCGTCGACAAGGTCGGCCTTGGTCAGCACGGTGATGCCGCGCTGGACTGAGAGCAGGCGGCAGATGTCGAAGTGCTCGCGGGTTTGCGGCTTCACCGACTCGTCGGCTGCGATTACCAACAGTACCAGGTCGATGCCGCCGATTCCGGCCAACATGTTGCGCACGAAGCGCTCGTGACCGGGTACGTCGACGAACCCCAGCCGAAGGTTTTCGCCCGAAGCTGCCTTCAAATCGAGGTTGGCGAAGCCGATGTCGATGGTGATGCCACGGCGTTTTTCTTCTTCCAGACGGTCGGGATCGGTGCCGGTCAGGGCGCGCACCAAAGCGCTCTTGCCGTGGTCGATATGGCCTGCGGTGCCAACAATGACGGCCTTCATGACTCCAGTGTAACGAACCGTTTATGGAACCCGGGGGGCGCTTTGGTGGAATAACGTAATAGCGCCCTGATATGCGAGAATAGAAGCTAGAGACTTGCTGTAACCTGCCGGGTTTACTATGCTTGCGCCGTCTCCGGGGGAAGTTTCTTACTTCTTGGGATCGAGGGGCGCCGAAGTGGTTGAGCTCGTGCGCACTTGATCCAAACGGATGTCATCCATCGTTAGTCCGCCAAAAACTCCACCCGGCACTCCCCCAGCACAGGAGCGCGAAGTTGCGCCTTGGGAAGCGGCCGAGGCGGGCGGCGACGTCCTTCTGGTTCCCCATGTACTGCTTCAGTTAGAGGACGATGTTGAGCGTCAGCATCGCCGCGAGGCAGCGTGGATCTCGGTTGCGGTCCACCTGTTTGCCATTATTTTTCTGGCGTTGTCGCCCAAGATTTTCGGGTACAAGGCCATCCATTTGCCCACGGCTGAAGACATCATGCGGAACAAACAGTTGACGTACCTCGACATGCCTCCGGACTTGCAGACGCCGCCGCCGAAGGTGCGGCCTGACGCTAACTTGTCAGACAAGAACCGGATCGCCGAGAGCCGCCATCCGGAGATCGACAAGAAGACGCTGGAGGAGTTGCGTAAGGCTGGGCCTCCAAAGCCGCAGGGACAGCAGTCTCCGCCGGCTGAGCAGACGCCGTCGCCCCAGGGAATCCAGGCGCCGCCGCAACCGACGCAGCAGGCGCAGAACATTCCGCCGGTGCAGGATCCGCGTCTGGCGTTGCCGCAGCAACAGCAGACGGACCAGAAGCCGGCGATTGACTTTCGCGCTCTGAATCAGACCGCGGGACAGCAGATCGCCCAGGCTGCCCGTTCCGCAGGCCCCAGCCGTTCGGCGGGATCGTTTGGCGGGGGAGGCGGTGGCGGAGACTATGGCTCGGGACGCGGCGGCAGCGCGCGGACCGCAGGCAATCTCGAGGTGCTCAGCGACACCCAGGGTGTGGATTTCGGGCCGTACCTTTCGCGCGTGCTACAGGCGGTGCGCATGAACTGGTACAACATCATTCCGGAAGCGGCGCGGCCGCCGCTACTGGAGCGCGGCAAAGTGTCGATAGAGTTCGCCATCCTGCCCGACGGCAAGGTCGCGGGGATGAAGATCATCTCGCCTTCGGGCGACGTTTCGCTGGATCGCGCGGCGTGGGGCGGCATCACCGCGTCGAACCCCTTCTCGCCGCTGCCCAGCGAGTTTCACGGGCCATACCTGGCGTTGCGATTCCACTTCTATTACAACCCTGCCAAAGGCGATATGCAGTAACCCAGCGCGTAAAATGGCGCTGTGGAACTTGGATCGCCGGAATCACGCGAGCAGCAAACCCGATCACCAGAGTGGTATGAGCGGCAGAAGTCGCGCGAACGCGTCAAGCTGACCGGGCTGCTCTTACTGGCGCTGATCATTTTGCTGATTGCTTTCGTGCGCTTCGGGAAGACCATTCCGTGGGGCGCGCGGTGAATGGCGACAACTGCGTCCTCTCCCTCTGATCCGTTGCTGGTTGTCATTCTCGGGCCGACGGCGTCGGGGAAGTCGGCACTTGCGATTTCGCTGGCAGAGCGATTCACCGGCGAAGTTGTTAGTTGCGACTCGGTTGCCGTGTATCGGCACTTCGAGATTGGCACCGCCAAGCCTTCGCGTGAAGATCGCGCTCGCGTTCCGCATCACCTGATCGATGTGGCAGAGCCTGGTGATGCGTTCACCGCAGGGGAGTACGCGCGGCAGGCGCGGGTGGCGCTGGCTGAGATTGCGGGGCGTCGTCGTCTTCCTATTGTGGTTGGCGGTACGGGACTGTACCTGCGCGCGCTGGTGGAAGGACTGTTTCCTGGCCCGCAGCGGTCGGATGAACTGCGCGAACGGCTGCGAGCGCGTGTGGGCGAACGCGGCTCCGGGCATCTTTTTCGCCTGCTACAGCGACTTGATCCGGCGGGTGCGTCGAAGATCCACGCTAACGACGTGTCGAAGCTGATACGCGCGATTGAGGTGTGCATGGCAACTCGCGCACCCATGAGTGAGCTGTGGCAAGAGCGCGGGCGCGATTCGCTGCGCGGCTTCAGAATCCTGCGTATCGGGCTCAATCCTCCGCGCGAGAAACTGTATGAGCGCATTAACCAACGCGCTGCGCGGATGTTTGAGGACGGCCTGGTCGCGGAAACACAATCTTTGCTGCAACGATTCGGACATACGCCCGACGTTGCAGCGATCCACGCGCTTGGCTACGAGCACGTGTTGCAACATCTACGCGGAGAGCTTTCGCTTCCGAAAGCCGTAGCAGCCGCTCAGCAGGGGCACCGCAATTACGCCAAGCGCCAGATGACGTGGTTCCGACGCGAGCCGGACGTCAAGTGGCTTGAGGGCTTCGGGGACGATGCAAGCATCGAGGAGCAGGCAACTACGATGGTTGCGTCCGAGCTGCGTGCGCCGTCGTCGGTCTAACAGCTTCCGTTTAACATACCTTCTGTCTGACATGCCCGGTCTGACGCCCCTCTTCCCTACGTGCTATCGTCTCTGCGTGAAGCTCCGCCGCCTACTCGTTCTGCTGGCAATTTGTTCAGGCTCTTCGCTGTCCGTATTCGGCGCCGCGAAGCCCGTCTTTCAGAAGCCAGGCCCGGTCCATCTCGATAAAGCCGGAGAGAAGTGGGCGCAGAAATCGCTGAAGAAGATGACGCTCGAGCAGAAGGTCGGCCAGATGTTCATGATCTGGTCGCGCGCCGAGTTCCTCAATGTGAACAGCCCGGAGCACATCCACCTGCGCAACACCATGCGCAAGTATCATCTCGGCGGCTTCGGCCTTACTGTCGAATACGAGGACGGCTTCCTGTACAAGAATGAACCGCTCGAGGCCGCGATGGTGACTAACCAATTGCAGAGCGACTCGGAGTTTCCGCTTATGTTTGCCGCCGATTTCGAACGCGGACTGGGCATGCGGTTGAACGAGGTCACTGGGTTCCCTCACGCGATGGCCTTTGGCGCGGCCGCTAACCTCGACTACGCCCGCCAGTCCGGGCGCATCACCGCCATGGAAGCGCGCGCCATCGGCGTGCATTGGAACTGGTTCCCCGACACCGATGTGAACTCGAATCCCGACAACCCGGTCATCAATACGCGCTCGTTTGGGGAGGACCCGACGCAGGTCGGCCAGATGGCGGCCGCTTACATCGAGGGCGCGCATGAGTATGGGATGTTGACCACCGCCAAGCACTTTCCGGGACACGGCGACACCGACACTGACTCGCATCTAACGGTTCCACTGGTCAAAGGTGACCAGCAGCACCTCGACTCCATTGAGCTGCCGCCATTCCAGGCTGCGATCAAGGCGGGAGTGGACGCCGTGCTGGTGGCCCACGTCGCGGTGCCCGCGCTCGATCCGGACGCCAAACACGTGGCTTCCATCTCCCCAGCAATCATTACGGGACTGCTCAAGCAGAAGATGGGCTTCGCCGGCCTCGTCGTCACCGACGCGCTGGTAATGGATGGCTTGATGAAGCTGTTTCCCGAAGGTGGCGCCGCCGCTTCCGCTCGCGCGGCTGTCGAAGCCGTGAAGGCCGGCAACGATGTACTGCTTCTTCCAGCCGATCTCGATGCGGCTTACAACGGAGTCCTGCACGCCGTGCAGAGTGGCGAGATTTCCCAGGCTCGCATCGACGAGTCGGTGCTCAAAATCCTGCGCGCCAAGGCCTCGGTTGGCCTGGACAAGGCGCGACTGGTCGATATCAATGCGGTCAACCAGATGGTCGCCAAGCCTGAAAGCCTGCTGGCCGCGCAAGAAGTAGCCGACAGCGCGGTCACCCTGGTGCGTGACAACAAACAGGTGCTGCCGTTACAGCAGACGCGCCTTGGAACCAACCAGCCTCCCGCTGCGTATCACTCTGCAGAGGACACGCGAGGGCGCGTCCTGGTGCTGATTTTCACCGACGACAGCCGCTCCGATATGGGGCGCCTGCTGGACGAGCAGGTGAGGCGACGGATTCCCGATGCGCGCGTCATGTACGTTGACGTTCGAACCGCGGTTGGCATGAGTCAGACCGTGATGAGTGCGGTGGACAAGGCGCAGAAAGTCATCGTCGCGATTTACGAAGTTCCGGTCTCGGCCAAAATCGTGCCCGGAGTTCCTGGCGATGGCAACAGCGTAGCAGTGCAGAGTTCGTCGGCTGGACTGCTGCACAACGTTTTACAGGCCGCCGCCGGCAAGACGGCGGTAGTGGCCATGGGAAGCCCGTATGTGGTTTCCCAGTTTCCCGAGATACAAACGTACTTATGCACCTTTTCCAACATGCATGTGTCCGAGATCAGCGCGGTCGAGGCGATGTTTGGCGAGATTCCCATGCCCGGCCACATGCCGGTAACCATCCCCAACATCGCCCAGCGCGGCGCGGGTTTGAACAGCCCCGCACTACGTTTTAGGGGAGGATCGGAATGAAAACCCTCATACGCACAATCGCAACAGCGCTTGCGGCCGCGGCCCTGGCGATGTTGCTCGCGGCCTGCACAGTCCACGTCGACGACAAGGACAAGGACGCCAAGAAGGTTGACATCCAGACTCCACTTGCCGATCTCAAGGTCGACACCAGCGAGGCTGCGACGGACAACGGAATTCCCGTGTACCCGGGCGCGACACCGCGGCCCGAGGAGAACGGCGACAAGCACCGCGCCAACGTCAACATCGGGGCCATGGGGTTCGGCCTCAAGGTCATTGCCGCCGAATACAACACCCCTGACTCGCCCGAGAAGGTGAAGGCGTTTTATCTCGACAAGCTGAAGAAGTGGGGCAGTGTGCTGGAGTGCCGCGGCACCAGCGGGAACGATGATGCCGATGTGCACCTCGGCAAGGACGACGGCGACCAGAAGCTTACCTGCGGAAACTCCAAGGGCGACGGTTGGGAATTGAAGGTCGGCACGCGCAACAACCAGCACCTGGTGGCGGTCCGTCCCGATGGGGACGGCACTCGCTTCGGTACTGTTTTCATCCAGATTCACGGCAAGGAAAGCACGCTGTAGGAACTGGGCCAGCGTAAGGAGAATGGATAAGTTCGCCGCAACACTCGAATTCGTCGAGCGGCATTGGCTGGGACTGACCCTGGCGCTGCCCGTTGTTCTGTGTGCTGGGTGGATAGCCTCGCTGGTCGTGCCCGAAATCGTGAAGGCTGTCGTGCCTGCGGCCGTGCGTGCGGTAGTCGGCAGCTAGATTTCGCCAGTAGAACCCTGGCGGTCTCTGCTGACCGGCTGGCCACAGGCGGTTGTTCCGGTTGCGCGCGCCGCGCAACTACTGCTAACGTCGAATCTCGTGGAGCATCCCTGCTACAAGTGCGCGACTTCGATCGACGAGACCGTGCCCTTCTGTCCGCACTGCGGCGCTCCTCAGATCCGTGTCGCCTCGCCTGAGGAAGACACAACGCAAGTGGCGTCCGCGGGTTCTGACGAAGCGCCACGCGTAGCTGCCCCGTCCCCCTGGGCTCCTGGCCCCACGGCGTACACTCCGCAAGTCGCGGCCATTCAGTGGGAGCTGGCGTGGAAGGGAGCGCTTCTTTCCGGCCTCGGCGCTGCTGTGCTCACGGCGATTCCTATCGTGGGCTTTGGCTGCTGTCTGTGGCTGCTGGGTGCAGGTGCCCTGGCCGTCTGGCTTTATCAGCGCAGGGTGCCAGGAGCCTTAGTCACGCCAGGCGTAGGCATGCGCATTGGCGCGGCTGCCGGCGCAGTCGGATATGTAGCCACCACCATCTGGAGCGTGCTGAGCTTTGCCGCCAACAGCCAGGAATTCCGCAGCGCCATGCAGGCGCAGATCGACAAGTCTATGGCCGCCAACCCCGATCCCCGGGCGCAGGAGATCATGCGGCAATTCGTGGGAAACCTGAACACTCCGCAGGGGCTCGCCACGTTTTTCGTTCTGATCCTGGTGATCATGGCGGTGGTTTTCGTGATCTTCAGCGCCGCCGGTGGGGCGCTCGGCGCATCGATGTTCGCCCGCCGCCGCGACCTACGCTAAGTCAATGGGACGTCCTATGCGAAATCACGTTTGAAATTGGCGACCAGCGTTTCGTTCCCCCGCGCCGCGACGGCGTCGTTCACGGACTTTCTGACGCGTTCATTCCGGTTGTAAATGGAGAGGGCTTCGACCGCAGCCGTAGCTGTGGGTATGCTCTCGGTCTCGATGAGCGAAGTGAGGAACGCGATCGCCGCGTCGAGTTTCGATGCCGCTATCGCCGCCAACAGGATTTTCTTGCCCGGCATCCCCACCGTTCTCGACCATTTCTCTCGCAGGACTTCGTAGGCTACTGGCAGACGCGATTCGCCGAGCGCCAGCATCGCGGCCTGGGCTACGTCACCGTCTTCGGAGTCGATGTACTTCGCGACGAACGGCACAGACTTAGCCGAGGATGCCTCGAGCAGCCCGGCGAAACATTCGCCTAGCACCGCCGGCTCGGCGTCACCAGTCAACACCTTCAAGCGGAGCAGCAAGATGCCAGCTTCTCCTCCGTTCACGGCCAAGGCCCGAACGGCGCCGATCCTGGCGGCAGGTTCAGGGTCGACCAGCAACTGCATGACTTCGGTTAACGCGTCAGGACGGCGGGTTCGAACCAGTCCCTGGGCACTGACCGCGCGCAGCTTCGCGGCTTCGTCGACCGGCGGGCCGAACGACGCTTCCATCTGGACGTGCTTGAGCCCGGCTAAATAAGGAGCAGGATCGTCGTAGTTCAGCTCAAACAGCGCACTCACAATTTCGGTGGTCGCGGCGCAGCGTTTGTCGAGCCGTGGCGGGTCGGCCATGAGCTTGTTGAACGCCGCCACCATGTCAGGAACCAGCGCCCTGATCTGCAGCTCCCGGGCGACCTTGGCAGCCTTAGCGACAACCAGGTTGCTGCGATTGCGCAGGAACTCGCGAACTTCTTGTGTCACTGTTTCCGGCGCGTCGGCGTGGCGCAATTCGCCCAGCCTATCCAGTGAACGCTCGATCGGATCGCTCTTTGCCATCTCAAAGTTCTGGTGCGTTTTCGAACTGCGATTTGGTACCTTCGTCTACACTAATTCGAATCCTATGCCCATCGTAACGCGTCGCAACTTCCTTTCTGCCTCTGCTCGAACGGCGGCCGCCCTAACTGCGGGATCATTCCTTGTCGTCGAAGCGGCACAGTCCCAAACGGACCGTGCCGCTCGCGCCCCGGTAGATCAGGCGCTCGATACATTCATCGAGTCCTACATGAAGGCGATGAACTCGCCCGGACTCACACTGGGCACGGCCAACCGCGCCGGCACCGTTCGGGTGGCGAGTTTTGGATTCAGCAATCCCGGCATGAAGCAGACGGTTGAGCCGAACATGTTGTTTCATATCGGCTCCATCACCAAGTCATTCGTCGCGCTGGTGCTGCTGCAACTGCGCGAAGAGGGCAAGCTCGATCTTCACAAGCCGGTGCTTGACTACCTCCCTTGGCTGCCGATCGTCACCAGCTACGGGCCGGTCTCGGCGCACGACCTGCTGACTCACTCCTCCGGCCTGCCGAATGGATTGCAGCTGATTCCCTCCGACCCGGCCACCCGCTATCGCCAGGCATGGAAGCCGGGCGAGCGCTTTTACTATTGCAACCTCGGCTTCGATATTCTGGGAAACCTGATTCAGGCGCTCGACGGGCGCACCTGGCCGGCCGCGCTGAAGGCCCGAATACTCAATCCGCTGGGAATGCGCGCCACAGCTCCCGTCATCACCAACGACATCCGCCCGCGTACCGCGGAGAGTTGGGTGCCGTACTTCGAGGACCGCCCCTATCCGCGTTTCGGCCGACTCGCACCCGCCGCCAACCTGCAGTTCGACGATGCCGCCGGCAGCATCGCTTCTACGCCCGGCGACATGACGGTCTACATGCAGATGCTGCTCAACCGCGGACAGGCGCCCAATGCGCGCATCGTTACGGCCGACAGTTTCGCGCTCATGTCGAAGCCGTGGATCAAGGCGACGGAGTTCGGCAAGGACGCCAGCTACGCCTACGGAATCGCGGTC
>Ga0209656_10003347_pt1 | contig 10378 bp, 9 predicted proteins | sample BogFormECP12_OM2_FD_188239 | JGI IMG/M metagenome (GOLD analysis project Ga0209656, IMG submission 188239) | Bog forest soil microbial communities from Calvert Island, British Columbia, Canada - ECP12_OM2 (SPAdes) (version 2) | ecosystem: Environmental > Aquatic > Freshwater > Wetlands > Bog ... | reverse complement strand
CGAGACGATCGCCGCCGCCGAGCGCTACCCGGCGGCGCTTGCGCGCTTCGGTCTGCGCACCGGGCTCAGGGCCGCGCGCGTGCGTCGCTAGCCTGTCGAGTTCATGCTCGTAGCCAGAGATGACATTCGCAACGTCGCGATCGTCGCGCACGTCGACCACGGCAAGACGACGCTGGTCGACGCCATGCTGTGGCAGTCCGGCGCCTTCCGCGTCGGGCAGGACGTCGCCACGCGGGTGCTCGACTCGATGGATCTCGAGCGCGAGAAGGGCATCACGATCCTCGCCAAGAACACCTCGCTGCGTTATCGCGACGTCAAGCTCAACATCATCGACACGCCGGGCCACGCCGACTTCGGGGGAGAGGTCGAGCGAGGCTTGACGATGGTCGACGGCGTCCTGTTGCTCGTCGACGCCTCCGAGGGGCCGCTGCCGCAGACGCGCTTCGTGTTGCGCAAGGCGCTCGAGGCCAAGCTGCCCGTGATCCTGGTCGTCAACAAGGTCGACCGTCCCGACGCGCGTGTCGCCGAGGTCGTCGACGAGGTCTATGAGCTGTTCCTCGACCTCGATGCAGACGAGCAGCAGATCGACTTTCCGATCGTCTACTGCAACGCCAAGGCCGGCGTCGCCGCGCTGCACTACGAGCCCGGGGCGCCGCTGGAGGGGAGCAACCTCGCGCCGCTGCTGGACCTCCTGCTCGAGCGCATCCCCGCGCCCAGGCACGACCCCGAGCATCCGCTGCAGGCGCTCGTGACGAACCTCGACGCCTCGCCGTACGTCGGGCGCCTGGCGATCTGCCGCGTGCGCCACGGCAGCATCCGCAAGGGCCAGCAGGTCGCCTGGTGCTGCGCGGACGGCTCGATCAAGCGCGTGCAGGTGGCCGAGCTCTACGTCACCGACGCGCTCGACCGCGTGGACGCGCCCGAAGCCGGGCCGGGGGAGATCATCGCCGTGGCCGGGATCGCCGAGGTGACGATCGGTGAGACGCTCGCCGACCCGGGTGACCCGCGCGCGCTGCCGGTGATCACCGTCGATGAGCCGGCCATGTCGATCACCGTCGGGGTCAACACCTCGCCGCTGGCGGGGAAAGACGGCGACAAGATCACGGCCCGTCAGATCCGGGCGCGCCTGGACCAGGAGCTCGTGGGCAACGTCTCGCTGCGCGTGAAGGAGACCGAGCGCCCGGACACCTTCGAGGTCCAAGGCCGCGGCGAGCTGCAGCTGGCGGTGCTCGTCGAGATGATGCGCCGGGAGGGCTTCGAGCTGACGGTCGGCCAGCCCCACGTGGTCGAGCGCGAGATCGACGGCACACGCCACGAGCCCGTCGAGCGACTGTCGGTGGACGTGCCCGAGGAGCACGTCGGCACCGTCACGCAGCTGCTGGCCGCTCGCAAGGGCCGCATGGAGCACATGAGCAACCACGGGACCGGCTGGGTGCGGATGGACTACCTCGTTCCCGCGCGGGGGCTGATCGGCTTCCGCACGGAGTTCCTCACCGAAACCCGAGGAACGGGGATCATGCACCACGTCTTCGACCGCTGGGAGCCCTGGGCGGGCGAGCTGCTCACACGCACGAATGGTGCGCTCGTCGCCGACCGCCGGGGCGAGACCGTCACCTTCTCCCTGTTCACGCTCCAGGAGCGCGGCTCGTTGTTCGTGGGTCCCGGCGAGGAGGTCTACGAGGGGATGATCATCGGCGAGAACGCGCGCGCGGAGGACCTCGACGTCAATCCCGTCAAGGAGAAGCACCTCACGAACATGCGCTCCTCGACGTCCGACGTGCTGGTCCGCCTGGACGCGCACCGCAGGCTGACGCTCGACGAGGCGCTCGAGTTCGTGCGCGAGGACGAGGCCGTCGAGGTGACACCGGCCGCGGTGCGCATGCGCAAGGGCGTGCTCGGCAAGGTCGAGCGGCTGAAGGCCATCCGCCAGGCGCGCAGGTGAGCGCTCACGACGCCCACGTGGCGCAGCCCGCGCGAGGCGATGACGCTAAGGTACCGCCGATGATCCGACCGATTAGAGCGTTCAAACTGAGCAGAACCGTCCTGTGTGTCGCGGGCGTGGCGTTTGCGTGCATGCTGGCGAGTGCCGCCTCAGCGGCCGCCGAAACCACCGTCGTCTACGTCAAGGAGAGCCAGCAGGCCTACGAACAGCAGCTCGCCAGCCACGAGATCCAGTCGGCGACGTTCAACAAGAGGGTCCGCTCTCTGCACCTGACCTTGAAGAACGGACAGCACGTCCTCTACCGCTACCCGGCCCACGATTCCAAGAGCCTCGAGGCGAAGCTGAAGGCGGCAGGCATCCCGGTGTCGGCCCTGACCCCGAAGGCGGCGAAGGCCGAAGCCGCGAAAACGCCGGTCAAACACAAACTCCGCTACATCGCCGGCGGCATCCTGATCGTCGTGATCGTGATCGTCGTGGTTGTGCTGCTCATCGACCGCAGGCGCAAACACGCGCAGGAGTAGAGCGGCAGCGACCGGCGCTGGGGGATCGGGGGCGCCGGCCATCGTTGCCTCCGAGATAACGGTGCGCCTGCAGCCGCGCGCGTCGGCGAACGAGATCGTCGGCCCGCGCGGCGGCGTGCTGCTCGTGCGCGTGAGTGCCCCGCCGGTGGAGGGGCGTGCCAACGAGGCTCTCTGCCGTCTGCTCGCCAAGCGCCTCCGCGTCGGGGTGCGCAGTGTGTCGGTCGTGCGCGGGCATGGCGCGCGTGAGAAGGTCGTGCGCGTGGAGGGGATCTCCGCGCAGGAGCTCAACCTGCGTCTCGGGACGGCACCCCCGGCTCCCTAAGAACAAGACTCAGTCTTTTTCTGGTACGGTGGCGTCGACCGCGGTCGACATGCCACCGAAGCGGAGGCTCACGCTTGCAGCCCAGCACGCAGACACCGAGGGCCCTGGCTCTGGCAGGCCTGGCGCTCACGGCCGCGCTCGTGGCCGGGTGCGGCGCATCGGGCTCGGGCGGTTCGGCGGCGGGGAAGATCGTCGCCGTCGGAGCCGAGAGCCAGTACGCGAACGTGATCGCCCAGATCGGCGGCTCCCAGGTGGCGGTAAGCGCCGTCGAGAGCAACCCGAACACCGACCCGCACAGCTTCGAGGCGAGCCCGAGCGTGGTGCAGACCGTCGAAGGCGCGCAGCTCGTCGTCCAGAACGGCGCGGGCTACGACACGTACATGAACAAGATCGAGTCGGCCACCGAAGGCCATCCGCGCCAGGTGATCGACGTGCAGAAGCTGCTCGGCCTGCCCGAATCGCTCCCCAACCCGCACCTCTGGTACAAGCCCACGACGATGCCGGCGCTGGCCGCCGCGCTCGCCGACGCGCTGTCGCGCCTGCAGCCGGCGCACGCCGCCTACTTCCGCGCCAACGCCGTGCGCTTCGATGCATCCCTGCAGCCGTGGCTGGCGGCGATCGCGCGCTTCAGGGCACGCTATCCGGGCACGCCCGTGGCCACGACGGAGCCCGTCAGCGACTACATGCTCGAAGCGGCCGGCACGCAGAACGAGACGCCGTTCGCCCTGCAGGCCGACATCATGAACGGCATCGATCCGGCGCCGCAGAGCGTCTCGCTGCAGAACGGCCTGTTCTCCGCTCACCGCGTCAAGGTGCTCCTGTACAACCAGCAGGTCGCCGACCCGCTCACGCAGTCCTTCATCGAAGCGGCCAAGAGCGGCGGCGTCCCCGTCGTCGGGGTCTACGAGACGCTGCCGACGGGCTATGACTACCAGTCGTGGATGCTCGCGGAGATGGCCGCGCTGGAACGCGCCCTCGCCGAGCGCATCTCCACGCAGCGGCTCTGAGATGAGCGGGACCGCGGCCACGCCGCCGACGGCTGCGGGCGCCCCCGCCGGGCCCACGCCGATCCTCTCCGTGGAGGGGATCAGCGTGCAGCTGTCCGGACGCCAGATCCTCGATCAGGTGAGCTTCGCGATCGAGCCGGGTGAGTTCACCGGGCTGATCGGCTCCAACGGGGCGGGCAAGACAACGCTGCTGCGCGTGATCCTGGGGCTGCAGGAGCCGAGCGCCGGGAGGGTGCTGGTGGCCGGGCGCCCGCGCTCGCGACGCAACCCGCTGATCGGCTACGTGCCGCAGAAGTTCCAGCTCGACCCCGACATGCCCCTGCGCGCCCGCGACCTCGTGTCGCTCGGCGTGGACTCGAACAAGCTGGGCATCCCGCGTCCGTCGCGCGCGCGCAAGCAGCTCGTGGCAGAGATGCTCGATGCAGTCGACGCGAGCAGCTTCGCGGACGCGAGGGTGGGAACCCTGTCCGGCGGCGAGCAGCAGCGTGTCCTGATCGCCCACGCGCTGATCGGCCGGCCGCGGCTGCTGCTGCTCGACGAGCCGCTGGCCAACCTCGACCTGCGCAGCGCCGGCGAGGTCGTCGCGCTGCTGTCGGGCATCGTCAAGCGGCTCGAGGTCGCGGTGCTGATCTCCGCGCACGAGATCAACGCCCTGCTCGGGGCGATGGACCGCGTCGTCTACCTCGCCGCGGGCCGCGCCGCCAGCGGCACGACCGAGGAGGTCGTGCGCGCGGACGTTCTCAGCAAGCTCTACGGTCATCACGTCGACGTCCTGCGCGTCCACGGGCGCCTGCTCGTGGTGGCCGGCGCCGGCGAGGACTCCGATCTGGCAGGGCACGAGGTCGCCTTCCCGGCCGGCGAGCCACGCGCATGAGCGATGCCGTCAAGGCGGTCTTCGAGACCGGCTTCTTCACCGACCAGCCGGTGCACGTGGCGCTCGCCGTGGGCACCGTGGTGGCGGTGATCACCGCTGCGGTGGGCGTGTTCACGGTCATGCGCGGGCAGTCGTTCGCCGGCGAGGCGCTCGGCGACCTCGGCGCGACCGGCGGCTCGGCAGCGTTCCTGCTCGACGTCGGCCCGCTGTGGGGATTCACGCTCATGTCCCTCGCCGGGGCGGCGGCGATGGAGCTGATCGGCATCGAACGCCCGCGCGGGCGCGACCTGGCGACCGGCATCGTGCTCGGAGCCGGCCTCGGCCTGGCTGCGCTGTTCCTCTACCTGGACACGACCTACCACAACACCACGGGCGCCACGATCACCGTCCTCTTCGGCTCGCTGTTCGCGATCTCCAGCTCGACGATCGTGCCCGTGGCCGCGCTGGGCGCGGCGGCGCTGGCCATCGTGCTGATGCTCTACCGGCCGCTGCTGCTGAGCACGGTCAACGCCGACATGGCCGCTGCGCGCGGCGTGCCGGTGCGCCTGGTCGGGGCCGGCTACATGCTCGCGCTCGCGCTCGCGGTGGCGCTGGCCGCGATGACGATCGGCGCGATCCTCAGCACGGCGCTGCTGATCGGGCCCGCCGCGACGGCTCTGCGTCTGACGGCGCGCCCCGGCCGGGCCATGCTCGTGGCGGCGCTGATCGGGATCGCAGCGGTGTGGCTCGGCGTGCTGCTCGCCTACGACAGCTACTACTGGCCGCCGGCGCAGCACGGCTGGCCGGTCAGCTTCTTCGTGGTGACGCTCATCTTCCTGTCCTACGTGGCCTCGGGGCTCGTGGCGCGCCGGCGCGGGCGCAGCTGATGTTCTCGGGCTTCATGGTCAACACCTGGACCGTCGCGAGCATCGTCGCGGTCATCGCCGGGCTCGTCGGCTTCTTCGTCGTCCTGCGCGGCTCGGCATTTGTCGCCCACGCCGTGCCCAGCGGCTCGTTCGCGGGCGCGGCGGGGGCGAGCCTGGTGGGAGTCAACGTGTTCGTGGGCCTAGGTGTCTTCTCGCTGCTCGGCGCCCTGAGCATCGGCGTGCTCGGCCGGCGCGGGCGCCACGACGTGGGCACCGCGCTCTCGCTCGTGATGATGCTGGGGCTCGGTGCGCTGTTTCTGGCCCTCAGCGACGAGTACGCGCAGCAGGCCTATTCGCTGCTGTTCGGCGAGGTGCTGGGCGTGAGCTCCAACGAGCTCGCGCCGACCGCCGGGCTGGCGCTCGTGTGCGTGCTCGTGATCGCGCTGCTGTATCGGCCGCTGACGCTCTCCTCGGTGCTCGGCGAGGTGGGTGAGGCGCGCGGCGTGAGCCGCTGGCGGATGGAGCTCTGCTTTCTCGTGCTGGTCGCGCTGGCGAGCACGATGACGGTGCCGGTGGTGGGCACGCTGCTGATCTTCAGCCTGATGGTCGGCGCGCCGGCGGCCGCGCGCTCATTCACGGCCAACCCCCTGCTCGCGCTCGCGCTGTCGGTCGCGCTCGCGCTCGCGATCGTGTGGGCGGCGATCGCGGCCTCCTACACGACCAACTATCCGGTCGGCTTCTTCGTCGGCACGATCAGCGCCGCCACCTACGCGCTCGGACGCGTGTGGGCGGCGGCGCATCGGCGCAGATCGGCCTCGCCGTGAGCGCCGGAGTGCAACACGCGGGCGCCTGCTACCGCCCTACCATCTGCGTATGAGCACGCCGTCTGCGAGCGAGCCGTGGGCCCAGCGCGCGGAGGCGGTGCTGATGGCCGCCGGGCACAAGCGCGGCGGTGCACGCCGCGCCGTGCTCGAGCTGCTCGAGCGCCAGACCTGCGCGCTGACGGCGACGGAGATCGAGGACGCTCTGCGCTCGCGCGCGCAGCGCGGGGTGAGCCGCGCGAGCGTGTACCGGATCCTCGATGAGCTCGAGCGCCTGGCACTCGTGCAGCGCGTGGAGACCGGTCAGGCGATGGTGCGCTACGAGCGGGTGTGCGAGCACGAGGAGCACCACCACCATCTCGTCTGCGATCGCTGCGGGCTCGTGATGCCGTTCTCCGATCCAGACCTCGAGCGGGCGATCAGGAGCCTCAGCGCGCGGGTGCCCCTGGCGGTCTCAGAGCACGAGATCGTTCTTCACGGGGCCTGCACGGACTGCCGCGGGGACTGAGCGCGGGAGCGCTCCGCGCCCCCGAGCGCGCGGGTGGCGGGCTCCGTGGGCACCGCGGGCCGACCCCACAGGTACGTGGCCACGCAGCCCAGCGCGAACACGGCGACGACGAGCAGGACCGGGCCGGAGTCCTCGACGAGCGCTCCGACGACGCCGGCGGTGAGCCCGCCGGCGAACGCGGCCAGCCACGCCGGGTCGCAGGCCACGGGCGCGAGCAGCTGCTGGCGCCGGCGCACGCCCCAGGCGGCGTAGGCGAGCGCCGCCGCAGTCGCGAGCGGCATGACGTGGTTCTTCAGCTCATCCCACGCAGCCTTGTAGCGGCGCACGATAATGTCGCGCACGTCCTGCGCCGAGCGCGCGTGCAGGACGCTGCCCGTGAAATGCCCGCCGCCGTGGGCGGCGGCGAGGTCGATCGCCGCCAGCCCGAGGAGGCCTGCGAGGGGGCTGATCAGCACGATCAGCGCGCGCCGGCGCGTGAGCTCGCCCGGCAGCAGCATGATCGTCGCCACGGCGAAGCCCACGCTGACGAGGATCACGCCGCCGACGCCTGCGCCGATCCGCGCCGAGCCCTCGACGGCGGCCAGCGCGATGCCCGCGAGGGCCATCGCCAGGGCCGCCACGCGCCCGCGCGTGGCGGGGTACAGGGCGGCGGCGACCGCGGCGAGCACGAGCACGGCGAGCCCCGACTTCAGCTCGTTGCCGATGCCGTAGAAGCGAGCGCCGAGGATCGGGTCGGGTCCCAGCAGGGAGCGCATCAGCAGCTGCGTTCGCGCGAGCGCGTCGGCGCTGAGCGCCACGATCGCCACGAGCGCGGGGGCGATCGGAGCGCGCGGCCAGCCCAGCAGCCGATCGGTGAGCGCGCCCAGCGCGATGCAGACGAGCGCGATCGTCGCATACTCCGCTGCCGCGCCCGGCTCCAGTGCCGCCGGGATGAGCACCGCGACGGGCGCCCACAGCACCCCCAGCGCGCCCGCGCGCATGGCCCACCGCCGCGCTCGCTGCCGGGGAGCGGCGACGAGCAGGAGCATGGCCCAGGCGAGGAGCAGGAAGCCCAGCGCCTTCAGCCGCCGCCCGCCGATCACGTGCAGGCGGCCCATCAGCGCGCGCAGGCTCGCGGAGCGCAGGGGGCCGTCGGTCTCGATCGGCTCGCCCCGCATGTCGGGCGGCAGCGGTCTCAGCCCGAGGTGCTCCAGGATCGTCGGCGCGAGGTCGACGGCCGCGATCAGGCCACGCTCGCTCGTCGTCTGCGAGCTCAGCTCGTGGGCGCCCCCGCCGGGCAGGCCCGCCGCGGCCGCCCACAGCAGTTCGTGTCCGTGTCCATCGCTCGCGCGCTGCACGACGAGGAGCAGCTCCCCCGCCGTGCGCGCCGCGCTCAGCGTGCGCAGCTCGCGCAGGCCTTCGGCAGATCCGGGCAGATCGGCGACCACGAAGCGCTTGGACGCGCGCAGCGCTGCCACGCGGGCGAGCAACGTCGGCGCGCTGCCCAGCGAGACGGCAGCGACATGCCCGCTGCGGTCGACGGCGGCGACAGCGTCGATGTCCTGCGTCCCCGTGACCCCCACGTAGCCCCCGCCGCCCGGGATCTGCGTCGCCAGCAGCCCCGGGCGCAACAGCTGCGGAGCCGCTTCTGCGCGTGCGATCGCCGCGCCCCAGCCGCCCACCCGGGCGCTCGCGCCGCGGGTCATCAACGAGAGTGACGGCGGCTCGTCGTGGGGGTAGGCCGAGGCGGCGACGCGCGCGCCCTGGGTGATGTCGAGCAGCAGCTGGGAGCTCGTGTAGGGGCCCTGCGTCGCCGACATGATCCCCACGGACAGGCCTTCGACGCTCGCCAGCCGGGACTCGGTGGCCGGGATGAAGACGAGCAGCGCGGAGGGCGCCGCGGCTGCGCAGGCGCCCGGCGCCGCGGCGCCCAGGGCCGCGATGCACAGCAGGAGGGCGAGCGCGGCCTCCCGCCGAGTTGGGCTCAGCCCTCCGCTCCCTCTGTAGCCACGCCGTGGCGGCCGTGGGGCGCCGCGGCGTCCGGGCGGGGATCCCTGCCGGCGGCCTCCGGCGAGGAGCTCGCGCCCTCGATGTTCAGGCGCGGAAGCAGCCGCGCGAGCCACGCAGGCAGCCGCCAGGTTGCGCTGCCGATCAGCAGCAGCGTTGCCGGCAGCAGCAGGCAGCGCACCACGAGCGCGTCCAGGAACACCGCGCTGGCCAGGCTCAGGCCGAACTCCTTGATGATCCTGTCTTCGCCGAGCATGAACGACAGGAATACGCAGACCATGATCGCCGCCGCCGCCGTCACCACGCGCCCGGTGAGCGCGAGGCCCTCGGCGACCGCGCGCGGGTGGTCGCGCGTCTGCGTCCAGCGCTCGTGCATGCGCGAGACGAGGAACACCTCGTAGTCCATCGAGAGCCCGAACACGATCGCGAACAGCATCACCGGGATGAAGGACTCGATCGGCCCCGGCTGGACGCCCATCAGCCCACCCACCCAGCCCCACTGGAAGACCATCACGATCACGCCCAGCGAGGCACCGATGCTGAGCATGTTCATGGCCGCCGCCTGCAGCGGGATCACGAGCGAGCGGAAGACGATCATCAGCAGCAGCGCCGAGAGCAGCACTACGACGCCGATGAACAGCGGCAGCTTGTGCCCGAGCGTGGTTGCGAAGTCGACCGCGCCGGCGGTCACCCCGCCGACGTACACGGTCAAGCCCGTGCGCGCGGCGAGGGGGGGGATCACGTGTTCGCGCAGGCGCGAGACGAGCTGGGTCGTCGCGTATGCCTGCGGCGAGGAGCGCGGGTAGACGGTGAGCGTCGCGACGTCGCCCGCCGGGTTGAGCTTGGCGGGGGCGACCGCAACCACCCCCGGGGTGGCCGCGACCGCAGCGTGCAGGCGCTGCAGCGCGGTCTGCCCGCCGCCGGGGGCCACGAGCAGCACGCCGTTTTCGGCCGCTTCGCGCTGCGGGTTGGGAACCTTGGCCACGAGTAGCAGCGGGCCGTTGAAGCCTTCCCCGAAGCCCTGCGCGAGCAGCTCATAGGCGCGGTGCGTAGTCTGGCCGGCCGGGTCGTTGGAGGCGTCGCTCGAACCGAGGCGCAGCGCCGTCGCGGGAGCGGCGATCGCGAGCATCACGACGGTCGCGACCACCGCAATGCTCCGCGGGCGACGCTGCACGAACGCGCTCCAGCGTAGCCATGCGCCCCCTCCGCCGGGGGCAGCCGTGATGGGCGTCCCGTCGGCCTCGGCGCGGGCGCGCGCCCTGCGCCCGGGCCGCGCCACGCGCGCGCCCGCGATGGTCAGCAGGGCCGGCAGCAGCGTCAGCGAGGCGAGCATCACGAGCAGCACGCCGATCGACGCGGAGATCGCCACGCCGTAGAGGAAGTCTACGCCCAGCAGCATCATGCCGAGCAGCGCGATGACGACGGTCGAGCCCGCGAACAGGACCGCGCGCCCGGCCGTGTCGATCGCCTGTACGACCGACTCGCGCGCATCGTGGAAGGTCGGCCCGGGCGTGGCGTAGGCCTCGCGGAAGCGCGTGAGGATGAACAGCGC
>Ga0209656_10003345_pt1 | contig 10385 bp, 11 predicted proteins | sample BogFormECP12_OM2_FD_188239 | JGI IMG/M metagenome (GOLD analysis project Ga0209656, IMG submission 188239) | Bog forest soil microbial communities from Calvert Island, British Columbia, Canada - ECP12_OM2 (SPAdes) (version 2) | ecosystem: Environmental > Aquatic > Freshwater > Wetlands > Bog ... | reverse complement strand
GGCGCTGGCGATGCGATTCTCCTGGTGTCCGGCGTGGGCGGCCGCGCTGATCGCCATCGGGGTGGGGATCGCACCGTACCTCCAGGTTCTCAGGCGGCGGGCCAGGCGGTTCCGGCGCTTCGAGGAGAATTTTCCGGACGCTCTCGATTCGCTGGCGCGGTCGCTGAGGGCCGGGAATCCGTTTCCGGCGGCTATGGATATGGTGGCCGCAGAGTGCGAGGAGCCGGTGGCGTCGGAGATGCGCCAGACCTCGGCGGACGGGAATCTGGGAACGTCCTGGACCGAGGCGTTGAACAATCTGGTGGACCGCCTGCCGCTGCTCGAGGTGACTACCTTCGCATCCGCGGTGCAGCTTCAGAATCGGACCGGGGGCAAGCTGCACGAGGTGCTGGCGTCGCTGGCTGAAAACATGCGCGAGTCGACCGCCTTGAAAGGGGAAGTGCGGGCGCTGGCGGCGCATGGCAAGCTGACCGGACTGGTGCTGACGATTCTGCCGGTCGGGATCGCGGCGGTGATGGCGGTGGTGAATCCGGGATACCTGGCGGTGCTGGTGCATCATCCTTACGGAAAATACCTGATCGCGGCCGCCATCGTGTGCCTGTTCGCGGCGCATCTAATCATTCGCCGCATCGTGGACATCAAGATATGACGGACGCCTGGCTGATCGCGACGCTGTTCACCATCGTGCTCACCGGAGTGCTGGCGGCGGGGTATTTCTACCAGCGCATGGCCGAGCGGCGCGCGGAGCCGGCGGTGCGGGTGCCGCAGGATGTATTCTCGGCCTCGCGTTTTCTGTTTCTGGATTTGTTCCGCTCGATCGGGGAGAATTTTCCCGGGGCGCGTGACGATCGGAATCCATATCGCAGCCGGTTACTGGCGGCCGGGTATGGATGGCCCGCGGCGCTGCCGATTTTTTACGGCATCAAGTGCGCGAGCGCGTTCTTCGTCGCCGGGATTCTGGGGATCGCGACGATTCTTTACCGCGGCGATGCTTCGCTTACGCCGCTGCCGATGTTCTGCGGGCTGGGCATCGGATTTCTGCTGCCGGACCGCGTGCTGCGCTCGCGTGTGAAGGCGCGCCTGCGGCGATTGCGGAGCGCGCTGCCGCCGGCGCTCGATCTGATGGTCCTGGATCTCGAGGCCGGCCAATCGCTCGATCAGGCCATCGCCGACACCAGCCGCGGCTTGAAGCGCACGCACCCGGATATGAGCGTGGAGATGGCTCAGCTTTTTCTGGACTTGAGAACCGGGGACCGGGCGGATTCGTTCCGCAAATTCGGCGCGCGCAGCAAGGAAGCGGAGATGCGGAAACTGGCGAACCTGTTGGTGGATAGCGACCGTTTCGGCGCGAGCGTGGGGCCGGCGCTCCGTTCGCACGCCAAGTACCTGAGAACGCGTTTCCGGCAGCAGGCGCAGGAGCGGGCGCGCAAGGTGGGCGTGAAGCTGATCTTCCCGGTGTTTTTCCTGATTTTCCCCTCGGTGCTGCTGGTGACGCTGGGTCCAGCCTGCATGCTGATGTACCAGCAGTTGACGAATCTGCTGCGGTAACGGCGCTGGCCGCGGCGGCTTAGCGCCGGCCGCATCGCCGCCGGGCGCTCCCGGGCCGGTCTTCCTGGACCACTCGCATCCCTCACAAAAAACTAAAGAACCTCCAGCCGCACCGATAAGCAAAAGCAGGGAGAAGGGAATGGCAAGCTTGCTGGACGTTCTAATCGTGGATGACTCGGCGGCGATTCGAAAAATCTTGCAGCGGGTGCTCAAGCAAGCCGAGATTCCGATCGGGGAGATCTACGAGGCGGGCGATGGGGTGGAGGCGCTGGAGGTGCTGCGCAAGCAGAAAGTGGGCTTGGTGCTTTCCGACATCAACATGCCGAACATGGATGGTCTCGAGTTTCTGACGCGGCTCCGGGCCGAGCCGGCCTGGCAGAAACTGCCGGTGGTGATGGTGAGCACCGAAGGAACGCATGGCAAGGTGCTCGAGGCGGTGGAGCGCGGCGCCTCCGGGTATGTGCGCAAACCATTCACCGCCGACCAAATCAAAGAGAAGCTCGCCGGCCTGCTTCCGGCGTGAGGACCGAATGACACATGAGAAACCGATCGACGCGAGCGTGACCGGCGGCGGCGCGGCCGAGCCGGGCCTAAGCAAGGACGAATTGGCGCTCGCCATTCGTGTATCAACCGAGGAAGTGTTTTCGACCATGCTGGGGCTGGACCTGGCGGTGGGCGAAGTTTACGTTGCGAAAGACAGCGTCGAACCATCCTCGGGCGTGGTGTCCATTGTCGGGTTCGCGGGCCCCTGGGTCGGCTCGGGCAGCTTGTACTGTAGCGGCCCGTTTGCGTGCAAGATCGCGTCGTTTTTCCTGCAAGAACAATTCGCGGCGGTGAACGAAGACGTGCTCGATTCGGTGGCCGAGCTGACCAACATGATCATCGGGAACGTAAAGACGCACCTGGAAAATCGGCTGGGCGCGATGGGGTTGAGCACGCCCACGGTGATCTACGGACGCAACTTCCAGACCCGCAGCGTGCGCAACCAGGAATGGACCGTGGTGCCGTTTACGCTGGACGGCGACCGGATGTGCGTGCAGATGTGCATCATGCCGAACCCCGATGAAACCCATCAGACCAAGCGCGCCGGATTTCCGATACCGCACGTGCTCAGTATTTAGAAAGGAAACCAATGCAGACCAGCATGGAAACGACACGAGCGCAGGCCGGCACGCCCCCGGGCAATGCCCCGGCTGCCAAGGCCGAACTGAGGGCCGGCAAATATCTCACCTTCCAGCTCGGAAACGAGGAGTTCGCGATTCAAGTGCTGTGCGTCCGGGAGATCATGGGCGTCCAGGAAATCACCGCGGTGCCGCAGACGCCGAGCCACGTAAAGGGCGTCATCAACCTGCGCGGCAAAGTGATCCCGGTGGTAGACCTGCGGCTCAAGTTCGGCCTTCCCGAGCTGGAGTATACGCAGCGGACCTGCATCATCGTGGTGCAGATTCAGGGCGAAGTGGACAAGCTCATGATCGGCGTGATCGTGGACGCGGTGTCGGAAGTGCTCACGCTGCAGGGTTCGGAGATCGAGGATACGCCGGACTTCGGTAACGGCGTGCCGACTCCGTATCTGCTGGGGATGGCGAAGATCAAGGGCAAAGTGAAAATCCTTCTGGATATCGACCGGCTGCTCTCGGCGCAGGATGTATCCGGACTCACGTTTTAACTAAAGGCAGGGACGGCTCGAATGGCAGGCGACGCGGACAAAAAAACGACCGGGATAGTGCCAACGGCGAACCCGCTGGCGAGCGATCCGGAGTTGCTCAATGACTTCATCCTGGAGGCCCGCGAGCATCTGACCACGATCGAGCTGCAGTTGCTGACGCTCGATCAGGATCCAGCCAACGGAGAAGCGATCAACGCGGTGTTTCGCGGATTCCACACCATCAAGGGCATGGCGGGATTCCTGGATCTGGACGCGGTGCGCGACGTGTCGCATGAAGTGGAAACCGTCCTGGATCTGGCGCGCAATGCCCAGTTGGCCATCACCTCGGAGGTCATCGACGCAATTCTGGCGAGCAAAGATTATCTCAGCCGCTGGCTGGGCGAACTGGAAGCCATGCTGCAATCCGGGCGAACGCCCGAGGGAGCAGACAACCGGGCGCTGATCGCGATGATCCGCGGCATCGCGCGTGGAGAGGAAAAGGGCGGCCATCCGGCGCAACCGGACGCCCGGCCAGCCGCCGGAGCGGGCATTCCGGAAGACGCCGCCAAGACTAGCGCCGATGACACCACCGGCGAGCTGTTGAAACTCGCGCATGAGGTGGCCTCGGCCGCCAGCAGCGAAGCACCCCAAGCACCCGCACCCCTGGCCGCACCCCAGGCCGCACCCCTGGCCGCACCCCAGGCCGCACCCCAGGCCGAATCCCTGGCCGCACCCCTGGCCGCACTCGAGACTCCCGTAGCCGAGGCGCCCGAAGCGCAGAAGCCGTCCGAGCTGCCGGCCACGGTGGCGCGCTCGATCAAAGTGGACACCGCCAAGCTCGACTACCTGGTCGACATGGTGGGCGAGATGGTGATCGCGCAATCCATGGTGCGGCATGACCCGGACTTGAGCACCGGCCTGAAGGCGCGCCTGGGCCGCAATCTCTCGCAACTGGCGCGCATCACCGACGAAGTGCAGCGCACCGCGATGTCGATGCGCATGATCCCGATCGGGCAATTGTTCCAGAAGACCTCGCGGCTGGTTCGCGACCTGTCGCGCAAGGCGTCCAAGCAAGTGGATCTGGAGCTTTCGGGCGAAGACACCGAGCTCGACCGCAATATCGTCGAAGAGCTGGCCGATCCCTTGATGCACATGGTGCGCAACGCCGTCGATCACGGCATCGAGACGGCCGAGGAGCGTGTAGCGCGGGGAAAATCGCCCAACGCCAAGGTGCTGCTGAAGGCCGGACACCAAGCCGGGCACATTCTGATTCAGATCTCCGACGACGGCCGGGGGCTGGATTGTCAAAAAATTCTGCGGAAGGCGCGTGAAAAAGGGCTGGTCGATCCCGAGGCTACCTTGACGGAAGCCGAGGCCTTCAACCTGATTTTCCATCCCGGCTTTTCAACCGCCGATAAGGTCACCGACGTTTCCGGACGCGGCGTGGGGATGGACGTGGTCCGCAAACATGTCCAAAAACTGCGGGGCCGGATCGAAGTGCGCTCGACTTTCGGCCAGGGAACCACGTTCCTGATGAAGCTGCCGCTGACGCTCGCGATCATCGACGGCCTGGTGGTGGCGGTGGGCAGCCAGCGCTATATCGTTCCCATTTTCGCGGTGCGCGAGATGTTGAAGCCGGCCGAAGCTGCGATCTCCACCGTCCAGGGACGCGAGGAGATGGCCATGGTGCGCGGCGCGTTGCTGCCGCTGATTCGGCTGCACCGGCGTTTTGGCGTGGAGGCGCGCTTTGAAAATCCCTGGGACAGCCTGCTGATCGTTTCCGAAAACGGAGGCAAGCAATTCTGCCTGATGGTGGACGAGTTGATCGGCAAGCAAGAGGTGGTCATCAAGAGCCTGGGCGAAACCATGCGCAACATTCCGGGCGTGGCCGGGGGCGCGATTTTGGGCGACGGGCGCGTGGGATTGATTCTGGATCTGGAAGGGCTGTTCGGAGCGCGTCTGGACGCGTCGGCGGCGTAAGACACGAATGAGCCGCGTGAGACACCCATGCCGGATTTAAGTCCAGAGTTGGTTTCGAAAGAGATCGTCCTCAAGGAGCGCGAGTTCCGCCAGATCAGCGAGCTCGCTCACCAGCGCTTCGGCCTGGAGCTGAAACCCGGCAAGGAGGCTCTGGTCGCCTCGCGCCTGGGCAAGCGGCTGCGCCAGCGCGGATTCAAAACCTTCGACGACTACTACCAGCACATTGTTTCCGATGGGACTGGCGAGGCTTTGATCGAGCTGATCGACTCGCTGACCACCAATCACACCAGCTTCCTGCGGGAGCGCGCGCATTTCGAGTTTCTCTCGCGCGCGGTGGTGGAAGAGTTTTCGCGCGGCGATGTGAACATCTGGAGCGCGGCCTGTTCGAGCGGCGAGGAGCCGTATTCGATCGCCATGTGCGTCTGGGATGCCTGGTCGCGGGCCAATACGGCCAACCGGGCGGTCCGGATTTTCGCCACCGACATCTCGACGCGGGTTCTGGGGATCGCGCGGCGCGGCGTGTATCCCACCGAGCGTTTTCGCGAGATGCCGGACACCTGGAAGCGGGCCTACCTGTTGAAAGGCGTGGGCGAATCGCAGGGGCACTACAAGGTGAAGCCGGAGCTGGCGCGCTCGATCAGCTTCGAGCGGATCAATTTGATCGAGCCATTCCGGCATGGCCGTTCGTTTCAAGTGATTTTCTGCCGGAACGTGATGATGTATTTCGACAAGGCCACCCAGCAGGACATCGTGCAGCGGCTGAGCGGCTCGCTCGAGCCGGGCGGATACCTGTTCGTCGGCCATTCGGAGTCGCTCACCGGCGTCAAGCACGGCTTGCGATATATCTGTCCGGCGATCTACCGGCAGGACGGCGGCGGAATGAAGGTGGACAAGTGAGCGCACAGGTGGTGGGCATATCGGATTGCAAAGTGAGCTGGGACCCCGAGGATCTGCTGGTCACCTACGCGCTTGGGTCGTGCATCGCGGTGGCGCTCTACGATCCGGTCGCGAAGGTCGGAGGGATGCTGCACTACATGCTGCCGGATTCCGCCCTGGATGCGAACAAGGCGCAGCAGAATCCCTACATGTTCGCCGACACCGGCATTCAGAGATTGATCGCGGCGGTGAAATCCAAGGGGGCGCAGCCGCCCAGGATGGTGGTGCGGCTGGCGGGCGGCGCGCAGGTATTGGACAGCCATGGGACCTTCCAGATCGGCAAACGCAATTATCTGGCGGCCAAGCGGATTCTCTGGAAGGCCGGAGTTCTGATCGCGGCCGAAGCGGTGGGCGGTGAGGTATCGCGCACCACGCGGCTAGAAATCGCGACCGGCCGGATGTGGGTGCGGGAAGGCGCGGGAGTGGACGCCGAGATGGCCTCGCATGGGTTTCCCAAGTATGGGGTGCCGAAGAATGCGGCGCCCAAACAAAGCCTGGATCCGTCCAACCGGGCCCCCAGCCGAGCCGCCTTCGGAGCCCCCAGCCGAGCCATGGAAGGAAAGAATTGAGATGGCCTACTCTGTGCTGATCGTAGACGATTCGCCGGTGATGCGCGGATTCATCCGGCGCGTCATGAGGCTGTCTGGTTTCGAAGTCGGCGAATGCTGGGAGGCTTCGAACGGAGAAGAGGCGTTAGCGGAGCTGGCGGAGCACCCCATCGACGTGATTCTCACCGACATCAACATGCCCAAGATGAACGGCGAGGAACTGCTCCAGCGTTTGAGCGAGCAGGGCACGCTGAGCAAAGTCCCGGCGCTGGTGATTTCCACCGATGCAACCAAGAATCGCATCCTGCGGATGCTGTCGCTGGGGGCCGAGGGGTACATGACCAAGCCGTTTTCTCCAGAGAGCCTGCGCGAGGAGCTGGAGCGAATTCTAGGAGGCCGCAATGCCTGACGAAGCGTTGGAGATTCCCGTGGCCGATGAGGATGCCGTACTGAAGGGCGCGCTCGCGCTGGTCTCCGGCGAGGTCCTGGAAACGATGTTTTTCAGCGAGGTGATTGCGGCCGAATGCGAGCACGGCTGGCTGGAATCGGCAGTGGCGGTCCAGGTTACCTTCGACGGCTCGCATCGGGGGGAAATGTGGCTGGCGGTGGGCGAAGAAGCGGTGCCGGAGCTGGCCGCGGCCTTTCTCGGACTGGACCCGGGCGAGGCGGGCGAAATAGAAAGCTCGCAGGTGATGCTGGAGCTGGCGAACATTCTGTGCGGATCCATTCTGAGCTCGCTGTGGCCGGAGTCGAGCTTGCAGTTGGACGCGCCCAAACGGGCCCCGTGGGGGTGCGGCGGCAAAGGCGCATGGCATTGTTGCCTGATGCTGCCCGAAGGCCGGCTGGCGATTTCGATTCGGCTGCTGGAAAAGCCTGAAGCCAAGTAAGCGGGCGGCGACGGGCATGGCTGCGGCTAGAATCGGCGCCGCGGCTGGAGTGGCCCGCCGGCTGACGCAAACGGAGAGATTGGAATGACGGAAGGTAAGAAGATCCGCGTGCTGATCGTCGACGACTCGGCGATCGTCCGCAAACTATTGACGGAAACGCTCAACGCGCAGCCGGACCTGGAAGTAGTGGGGACGGCGCCCGACCCCTTTGTGGCGCGCGATAAGATTCTGAGCCTGCGTCCGGATGTGATCACCCTGGACATCGAGATGCCGCGCATGGACGGGCTCACGTTTTTGAAAAAGCTGATGCGGTTTCATCCGCTTCCGGTGGTGGTGATCAGTTCGCTCGCGCAATCCTCCAGCCGCGCCGCCATTGAAGCGCTGCAATCGGGCGCGGTGGAAGTGATGGCCAAGCCGGGCGGTCCTTACTCGGTCGGCGAGATGGCGTACGATCTCCCGCTCAAGGTGCGGGCGGCGGCGCAGGCTCGCGTGGCGAGAGCGGAATCGCAGGCGCCCGCTGCGGCGCTGGCGGCGGTCAAGCCGCAGCCACCGGGCCCGGCCGCCGCTTTTCGACCGCATCCTTCGGCGATCATCGCGATTGGCGCGTCCACGGGCGGCACGGAAGCAATTCGCGAAGTTCTGGTGCGGATGCCGGAGAACAGCGCCGGAATCGTGATCGTGCAGCATATCCCGCCGGTTTTCTCCGCGGCGTTCGCCAACCGGTTGAACGATCTGTGCCGGATCCGCGTGCGGGAGGCAGTGGACGGCGACCGCGTGATGCCGGGACTGGCGCTGGTGGCTCCGGGCAATTTTCACATGACGCTCGAAAAACGTGGCGCCGAGTACCGCGTGGCGGTGCGCGACGGCGAGCGCGTCTGTTATCAGAAACCATCGGTGGACGTGCTGTTCGATTCAGTGGCTGCTTCGGCGCGCGGCGATGCGATCGGTGCCATTCTGACCGGCATGGGAGCGGACGGCGCCAAGGGCATGCTCAAAATGAAACGCGCCGGCGCGCGTACCATCGCGCAGGACGAGGCAAGCTGCGTGGTTTTCGGCATGCCGCGCGAGGCTATCGTACTGGGCGCGGTGGATCATGTGCTGCCGCTTTCGCGCATTGCTGGACAACTGATGGAGCTCAGCTCGGCCGTCCACAAATGACCGCGCGTCCGCGCGTTTTCGATCCTGGGGAACGAATACACTAGCATTCGTGACCCCTGACGAATTTCGCAAGTACGGCTACCAGTTGATCGACTGGATCGCCGACTACCGCGCCCGCGTGGCCGAGTATCCCGTGCTTTCCCGCAGCGCGCCCGGAGAAGTCCGTGCCCAGTTGCCCGCCGGTCCGCCGGAGTGCGCCGAGCCATTCGAAAAAATCCTGGAGGACCTGGATCGCATCGTTCTGCCCGGGCTGTCGCATTGGCAGCATCCGAATTTTTTCGGGTATTTTCCCTCGAACGGGCTGCTGGCGAGCGTGCTGGGCGACTATGCCAGCACCGGCCTTGGCGTCCTGGGGCTCTCCTGGCAAGCGAGCCCGGCGCTGAGCGAAGTGGAGGAAGTGGTAACAGAATGGCTGCGGCAGATGACCGGACTCGGCGAAGGATGGAGCGGCGTCATCCAGGATTCGGCATCCACGTCGACGCTGCTGGCGCTTCTGTGCGCGCGCGAAAGATCGAGCAATTTTTCGCTCGGCGCCGGCGGACTGCAAGCGGAGCCGCGGCCGCTCACGGTGTACACTTCGGTCCACAGCAACAGCTCGGTAGGCAAGGACGCGCTGCTGGCTGGTTTCGGACGAGACAACCTGCGCACGCTGGAACTGGACGAAAAATATGCCATCCGGCCGGCCGCTTTCGAAGATGCGATCCGGCGGGATGTGGAGGCCGGGAGAAAACCATGCGCGGTGGTGGTGACTACGGGCAGCACGGCGACGACGGCGCTCGATCCGGTGGCTGAGATCGCACGCATCGCCCGTCAGTACAAGATGTGGGTGCATGTGGACGCGGCCATGGCGGGCTCGGCCATGATCCTGCCCGAGTGCCGCTGGATGTGGGAAGGCATCGAGGACGCGGACTCCTTGGTGCTGAATCCGCACAAATGGATGGGAGCCGCGTTCGATTGCTCGGTGTACTACGTGCGCGATCCCGAGCATCTGATTCGCGTGATGTCCACCAACCCGAGTTACCTGCAAACCGCCGCCGATGCGCAGGTGAAGAATCTGCGCGACTGGGGTATTCCGCTGGGCCGGCGTTTTCGCGCGCTGAAGCTTTGGTTCCTGATCCGCGAGCAGGGTGTGGAGGGACTGCGGGCACGCCTCCGCCGCGACATCCAGAACGCGCGCTGGTTCGAACAGCAGGTGCGCGCGGCTCCAGGATGGCGCGTGCTCGCGCCGGTGCCGCTACAAACCGTGTGCATCCGGCACGAACCGATGGGCATCGAAGGCGAAGCGCTGGACCGTCACACGCGCGGCTGGGTGGATCGCGTGAATCGCTCTGGCCGGGCGTACTTGACTCCGGCCGTTTTAGACGGCCGCTGGATGGCGCGCGTTTCTATCGGTGCGGCGCCCACCGAACGCGAGCATGTGGAGGCGCTCTGGTACCTGATTCAAGAGGAAGCGGCGCGGGCGGAATCCTGATTCGGGGCAAGCACTTGCACGCTCCACGCGATGCCGGGCGGGGGTAAAGCTGTGTAATTTCGGCAACCGGGCTCAGGTCTTGCCCATCTCTTTAGGTGGATGGAGATGAAGACATGAAGAGGAGAATGCAAGCTGTTTCGATGATTGCGGCGATGGCTCTTTTTGTTTCGCCGTTGTTTGCCCGCTATCAGGCCAAGGATTTGAACGACGCC
>Ga0209656_10003344_pt1 | contig 10386 bp, 11 predicted proteins | sample BogFormECP12_OM2_FD_188239 | JGI IMG/M metagenome (GOLD analysis project Ga0209656, IMG submission 188239) | Bog forest soil microbial communities from Calvert Island, British Columbia, Canada - ECP12_OM2 (SPAdes) (version 2) | ecosystem: Environmental > Aquatic > Freshwater > Wetlands > Bog ... | reverse complement strand
GGTCGACGTCGGTCACCGGCACCGTCACGAGCTCGATCTTCCAGTCCATAGTTCGCTCCCTTGATATGACACCATACTGTCATGAGTACCGTATCGAATCGACAGGATGCTGTCAATGTAGGAGCCCGCTCCGAAAGGGCCGAGGCCTTCAGCACCCTCGTCGTGCAGCTGCTGCGGTGCGATGGCCTCTTAGTCGAGGCGGGGGACCGGCTGACCCGCCCATCTGGGCAGTCGAGCGCTCGTTGGCGGGTGCTCGCCGCGGCCGGCACGGCGCCGATGAGTGTCGCCGACATCGCCCGGGCGTGGAACCTCGCCCGCCAGAGCGTCCAGCGGCTCGCCGACGCCCTCGTCGGCGACAGACTGCTTTCGTTTGAGGAGAACCCGCATCACCGTCGGGCGAAGCTCGCCGTGCTGACGCCGCTCGGGCGCCAGGTGCTGGACGAAATCGAGGCCCGTCAGCGCGCGTGGGCGGAGGAGATGGGTGCCCTGATCGGTGCCGCGACCATCGCCGACATGTCAGCGGGCGTCGGCGTCCTGCTCAACGCGCTCTCCTCGGATGCTGCTCCAGGGGAATAGCGCGGCCCCGTCCCCTTGGACCGGGTAGGGGCCGTCGAGCGCTGGCGATCGCCGTCCTCCGAGCGGAGGACAGCATTCGCCGCTGGCAGGGCCATCGGTTTGCTCTCCAGGAGGACTGTGACCTGGTTTTCAGATCCAGGGGTGCTCGTACAATGACACCCCAAGACCAGAAACAAACAAATTTCGGCTGTACGAACCGCGCTCTGAGATCGCCTGTTCGGCCGCCGGTGGTTACTGGCGACTGGTGGGCGGAGCCGGGTCGTTCAGGCAAGAGCCGAGTAGGTGGTACCGCGCGTGGTATCGCGATGGTACCATTACGAGCATGGCGATGAACCTTCGACTGAGTCCCGAAGCGGAGGAAGCCGTTCGACGCGAGGCGGAACGGACCGGGCGCTCGCAGCAAGAAGTGATCCGCGAGGCCATTGGCCGCCATCTCGGCCTTGTGACGGGTGAGAGTGCCCGCAGCGAACTTGGCGTGCTGGTTTCCATGGGGAACGTGCGCCCACCGCGGGCACCGTCTCGCAAGGCCGTCAAGCGTCTGAGGCTTCCGCCGGGAATGACCAGCGCCGATCTTCTTGATCGGGGCGACCGGATCTGACGTGCGGGTCTACTTCGATAGCAGCGCCTTAATCAAGAGGTCGGTGCAGGAAGCCGAGTCCGACGCGGTGGAGGCAGCACTTGACCGCTACGTCGCTGAGGATGCCGTGATCATCTCGTCGTCACTGGCTTGGGTTGAGGTCAGTCGAGCCCTGCGGACGCGGCTCGACAGCGGCTCGTACGGCGAAGACGAGATTCACGACGCCGTTGAAGGAGCGCTGGCCGGAGTAGCCGAGCGACTTATCACCGGGGAGGTCATCGGTCTCGCCCGGCGTGTCGCTCCTCCTCTCTTGCGCACGCTCGACGCGATCCATCTCGCTACCGCGATCATGCTCGACGTCGATGAGGTCGTCGTGTACGACGATCGCCTGATCGACGCATGTCGGTCCAACGGCCTTACCACTACTATGCCCGGCCGCGGTGGCGTCCCGCTGACGGTGTAAAAGACGACGAACGCAGGCTCCTGGTTGATGAGGTTACGCGACGGCTGTGACAGTCTCGGTGGCCACCTCCTCGCTCGGTTTGGGTGCGATCGACACCGGCGGCTCGAGGAGCTGGCGGCGGAGGTCGGCGAGCAGTCGGGTGGTGGCCGGCGTGTGCTTGACGCCGCGCCATCCCCGTGTCGCCCGGTCGAGCACGGCCCAGACGAGGCTGAGGCAGCTGCGCTCGCCGGGGAGCCGGCCGATGACCTTGACCCGCCGGCGGGTCTCCCCGAAGGTCCGCTCGATATGAAGTTGGAGTGGCGGATCCTCGACCAGTGCTCCTTCGGGAAGCGCAGGTAGACGGTGAGCGACTCGACCTCGGTGGTGAGGCACTTGACCGCAGCGGGGTACTCAGCTTCGTAGCGCTTCTCGAAGCGGGCGATCCGCCGGCGGGCCTCGTCGACCGCTTCCTGGAGCCCTCATCCACAGCCGACGCTCCCTGTGTCCTGAGTGGTGTCCCGCCAGCCCCAATTGCCTGCCTACAGGCCCGACTCGGCCGCGATCCGACCGCTGGCCGCTGCGTCCCGGAGCGCTTCGTAGTCACGCTCGTTCTGGTCGGCATAGGACTCGGCGAAGGTGGCGATGGCCCGGTCGAAGCTGGGACCGTTCCCCAGGTAGCTGGCGATGGCGATCCGGTCACCGGAGCGGGCGTGGGCCCGGGCCAGGGCTTGGGCGCAGACGCCGACGTACCTGATCAGGCCCGGCGGAATCGACTCCTCGACCTCGAAGGAGCCCTTCCAGTCACGCAGCTGGCGGAGGTAGAAGTCCCGGGTCACCTGGTCCGGACCCTCCGCCTGCTGGTACCCGAGGAAGATGTCGCTGGCGGCCTGCATCAGGTGCTGCCCGGCTACCACCCGCTCGCCATGGGTGGCGTAGCCGCTCTTGCCCACGAACTCCTCGAGCACCGATGCCTCGGCTTCCTTCGCCTGCAGGAAGAGGACGTCGTCCGCGTCCCGGCCGACCAGCAGCAGGATCCACGCCCGGGTGCCGACACTGCCCACGCCCACCACCTTGCGGGCGACCTGAACCAAATGGAACTCCTCGAGCAGGTGTCGGCGGTCGGTCTGGAGGCTGTGCCGATACTTTCGCTGGAGCTCGTGCAGCTCGTCGATGAGGCTGTCGCTCACCATCTGGGGAAAGACCTCCTCGACGGGCACGAGGAGCGGCGGGTCGCTGATGATCCGCCGCTGGCCGTCGACCAGGTGCGTGAGCTTGTCCAGTGCCTGGAGGTTGTCCCGAGTCCGGGCCTGGGTGACCATCTTCTCGGTGCGCGTGGCCATGCGCTTGTCGGACTTGGAACCGGTGGCGGTTGCCGTGGCCTGGAGGTCGGCGAGCAGCCCGGCCACGTCGATCCGGGAGTACCAGACATCCAGCGTGGACAGGGACGCCAGGCGGTTCATCTCGGTGCGATAGCTGGCCCCGACTCCGAGGGCGGCGGTGTGCGCCTCCTTCTCGGTGAACTCCCGGTCCCTCGCCGCGATCACCACGCTGGCAGCCAGTCGCTTCACGTCCCACTCCCAGGGTCCGGGAAGGGTCTCGTCGAAGTCGTTGACGTCGAACATCAGGGCCCGCTCCGGCGAGGCGAACAGTCCGAAGTTGGACAGGTGGGCGTCACCGCAGACTTGGGCGTGGAGCCCTGATTGCGACGTCGTGGCCAGGTCGGAGGCCATCACCAGGGCCGCTCCTCGGAAGAAGGTGAACGGCGAGACCAGCATGCGCCCGTAGCGGATGGGGACGAGCTCGGGCACCCGGGTCGTTGCCTGGCGTTCGAGAAGGCTGACCGGATCCGCACGATCTGGGCCGGGGCTGAATTCCCCTTGCGACGAGCGCGGTGCACGGGTGCGGGCCTCCTTGCCGAGCCTCACCCGGTCCTTCACGGAGAGGTGGGCGACGGCGTTGGCAACTGACCTCTGTGCTCCCACGTGACCTGCCATGGCTCCCCCGATCGTGGTTCACGCGCCGGGCTGTGCCCCCTCCCATCATGGTGCGGTTGAGGAGTGGCTGCAGGAGCAGTCCGAGGTCGCGGCGAAGGAGAAGGAACAGAGCGACCACGACTGCGCCCACGACGAGGTGGCGCAGGTCCCGTCGACTCGCCTCGTAGCCAGCCCGCCAGGCACGGTCTTGGGCACGCAGCTCGCGGCGCCAGCCCCCGACGTCTCCGGTCGCGAGTCGGGTGCTCGTGGTCGGGTCCCGCCAGGAACAAGGCCCGATCGGGTGTCGGCGGACCAGTTGGGGAGGGTCCGTGACGTCATCGACCGGTGACCGCGGCGCCTGTTGAAGGCGAACATACGTTCGTCTAGGGTGGCCGTCGGTGCCTGCCGTCCCCACGGCCACGATCCTCCACGCCGACCTCGACGCTTTCTATGCGTCGGTCGAGCAGTTGCTCGACCGACGCCTCGTCGGACGGCCGATCGCCGTCGGCGGCGGGGTCGTGCTGGCCGCCTCTTACGAGGCGAGGGCCCTCGGCGTGGGCGCCGGGATGTCGGGATGGGTGGCGAGGCGGCTCTGTCCCGAGCTCGAGTTCGTGGACGGACACTTCGAGGAGTACCAGCGACTCGGCGACCAGGTGATGGGCGTGCTGCGCGACTTCACCCCGCTCGTCGAGCGGATGTCGATCGACGAGGCGTTCCTCGACGTGGCCGGTGCGCTCCGCCTTTTCGGTTCGCCGCCGGAGATCGCCGCGGCCGTCCGCCGGAGGGTGCGCCGCGAGGTCGGCCTGGCCATCTCGGTCGGGGTGGCCCGCACGAAGCACCTCGCCAAAGTGGCCTCCCAGGTGGCCAAGCCCGACGGCCTCGTCGTCGTCGAGTCCCACCGCGAACGGGACTTCCTCGAACCGCTGCCCGTCGAGCTGATGTGGGGCGTCGGCCCCGTGACCCGCGCTCGGCTGGCCGAGTGCGGCATCGCCACGGTCGGCGAGCTGGCCGCGGTGTCACCGCTCGTCCTCGAGCGGCTGCTGGGCAAGGCCTCGGGCGCCAAACTGGCGTCCCTCGCCGTCAACATCGACCCCCGTCCCCTGGAGGTCAGCCATCGGGCGAAGTCCGTCGGTGCTCAAGCGGCACTCGGGCGGACCGAGGCCACGCCACACGTCGTTCGGTCAACCCTCGGTTACCTGGCCGACCGAGTGGCGGCCCGGCTGCGAGCGGTCGAGCAGGGGGGGGCGTACGGTAAGCGTCAAAGTGCGCTTCACCGGGCTTCGCTCGGTGACCCGCTCAGCCACGCTGACGAGCCCGATCGCCGCCACGTTGACGCTCACCGAGCTGGCCACCGACCTGGCGCACGCGGCCCTCGCCGACCACTCCACCGAACGTGAAGTCACCCTCCTTGGTGTCTCGGTGAGCAATCTCGAAGAGTGCGCCGGCCTTCAACTGGAGCTGCCGCTCGACCTCGGTGACGACGCCTACCGTCCGGGGACGCCGATCGGTGCCGCCCGTCTTGGTCTCGACCGGTCGGTCGACCGCGTGCGGGCCCGCTTCGGGCGCGGCTCCGTCGGCTACGCCGGCACGGTCTTCTCCGGCTCCGGGCGCGTTCCCGAGGCGTTCCGGGAGCTGGCGGAGCGCGGGTCCGATCGGACCGGCTGACGGCGCCTCCGCCATGTGTCCGGTCCGGCGAACCCGCCCGTCGGCTGGCCGGTCGTCGGCGTGGTGCGCGTCGGTGGCACGTGACGGACGACGGACGTCAGACGGTTGACCAGGTGCGACCGAACCAGCGCTGGATCCGGCTCGCCCCGAACTGGGCCTTCTGGTCGGCCAACGCCGCCGAGGGCCCGTCGAAGGTGCCGGTCGGGGGCTGCCCGGGCGTAAAGGTCACGTCGACCCGGGCCACCTGGTCCTGTCCGTACTCGAGGTAGCACTGGCCGTGGCCGTCGTAGGTGGCCAGTGACTCACCGCCGGCGACGCGCTCGATGATCGCCGCCGCGACGACCGCCGCCTGCCCCTCGGCGAAGACGCCCGCCTTGGGGGTGCCCACGCTGGTGACATCGCCGACGGCGTAGACGCCGGGAAAGGCGGTGGCCAGCGTGTAGGGATCGACCGGGATCCAACCGTCGACGCAGAGGTCCGACCCCCTCACCACGTCCGGCACCTTGTGGACCGGCACTCCGAGGAAGAGGTCGTAGGGGATCTCCCCGCCGTCAGCCATCCGGGCCACCTTGCGGACCGGGTCAAGCTCGCCGACCAACTGGTTCGGACACCACCGGATGTCCCGCTCGGCGAACGCCGCCAGGAGCGCCTCCGAGGCGCCCGGCGACGGCGGGATGGGTGCCGGGAGCGGCATGACGAGGGAGATCTCCGATCCTTCCCGCAGCCCACGAGCGGTGAGGTAGTCGTGGACGAGGAGCGCCGTCTCGCTCGGGGCCGGCGGGCACTTGAACGGGACGGAGGTCACCCCGACGACGACCCGGCCGCCCTCGAAGTTGGCGAGCACGTCGCGCAGGGCGAAGGCGCCGGGCACCGTGTAGAACTCATGGCCGCCCTCGACCAGCCCCGGGGTGGCCGCCGGGTCGAGGTCGGCGCCGAGGGCTACGACCATCACGTCGGCGTCGAACGGTCCGGCGTCGGTCTCGGCTCGCCGATCGGCGGGATGGATCGACCGGATCGTCGTCTGCACGAACCGCACACCCGGTTTCACCAGGTCACGGTACGGGTGGACCACCGCCTCAGCGACGGTCCGGCCGAACATCACGTCCAGCTTCGAGAATCCGAAGACGAAGCCTTCTGCCTGGTCGATGAGCACGATCTCGACGTCGCCGCCGACGTCCTCGGACAGCCTCGTCGTCAGCTCGAGGCCACCGAACCCGGCGCCCAGGACCAGGACTCGCATTCCGTTCCCTCCTCGTCCCCCCCCTGCTCGGAGGGCGCACATTTCGCCGAATCCTGCGACAGGCCGCAGCGACGCGCCAAACCGGCTGGTGGGAACGGGTGCCCTGCCGGGCCGCGTCGAGGGTGGAAACGATGTGGTCCTCGCCGATTGTCTTCAGGTACCCGGAGCGGGGTGCCTGCTCGATCACCGGCAGGTGGATCTCGCGAAGGCAACGTCAGTCCCGGTGGCCCGGAGGGTAGGCACCAGCTTCGACAGCTCCTCGGCGGTGGTGACGTCGAGGCGGACGTTTGGCGTCGAGCTCCCAGATCACGACCTGGGACCTCGAGTCGGCGTCTTGTGCCAGTTGGCACCGCGTCACCGACCCGGGTGGCGTTGGCGTCGTAGAGCTCGCCGATGCTCTGGACGACGAGCGGTCCGGGGTGTTGTTCGGCCTCGGGGTGCCGGGCGACGTCGACGGTGATCCCGGTCCCCTCGACGGGGATCTTCCCGAGCGCCGACGTGTGCGGTTTCGTCGAGTGCTCGATGAAGGTGAGGGACGGCTCGAGGCGACGGTGCCGCTCATCGATTCCGCTGACGAGACCACGGACGTCGGGGTCGACCTCGGCACACCGGTGAGTGACGACGACGACGTCGGGAACACGGCCTTCGGGAGGGTCGGTGCAGTGGGTGCTGCTCGAGATCGGCGACGACGATGACCGCTTGATCACCCCCGAGGACCGTCTCCGCCTGGCCTTCGGTCGTCGGGAGCGCCCGGCGGGCAGATCGTCCCCGGCGGTCCGATCAGGTCACGCCACCGCGGACTGGGACCCGGTGGCCTCGACGCCGGGGGGAGGGGGGGCCGACCCGGCGAGCACCACGATCCCCCCCAGCGCCAGGAGCAGACCCAGGATCGCCGGGACGAGGCCGCCGTTCCCGTGGGAGAGCGTCTCGTTGTAGATGGCGGCCCCGAAGATGATGCTGCCGAACAGCGTCACCGCGCTCGTCGAGGACATGGCCGGGGCCAGGATGCCGGACTTCAGGGCGGTCTGCTGGAGGACTCCCCCGATCACCGCCGAGACGATGAGGACGTAGGTCGACCAGCTGTGGAGGACGGCGTCGAGCCCGCCGCTGATCACGCCGACGAAGTCCTTGGTGACCGTCGCCTGGAAGGCGAAGGCCATCCCGGCCGCCGAGCCGATCAGGGCCGCCCTGACCGGCCCGCTCTGGCGGTATCCGACCATCGCCAGGACGACGACGATGGCCAGCGCGATGAGGCCGGTCACCCACCACGTCGTCGCGCTGGCGCTCGATGTCCCCTCCGACGGTGCCCCGACCGACAGGAACACCACGATGCCGAGGACCGTCGCTCCCGCTCCGAGCCACTCCCGGCGCCGGACGACCTGGTTGGTGATCCAGATCCCGAAGGGCAGCGCGATCACCAGGCTGAGCGACGTGATGGCCTGGACGACCATGAGGGGACCCCGGTCGAGGGCCATCGCCTGGAGGACCCACCCGGCGACCAGTAGCCCGACTCCGGCCAGCCAGACCGGCTTCTTCAGGATCTGGATGAGAAAACGCGGGTCGTTCTCTGCGGCCGGGGCCTCCAGGGTTCCCTTCTGCTGGAGCACGGCCGCCACGGCGAAGCAGACGGCACCGAGGAGGGCCAGGGACTGGTACACGGTGGCAAAATTGCCACATCGCCCCCTCAGGTGCCCAAAATGAAGGGATCGACGGCGCGGTGGGCCCAGGGGTCGGGCGGGGACGGCGCACCGTCGACGGTCCTCGGGGCGGACCAGAAATCGGACGTCGGGCGCCCCCCCTCAGAAGGCGCCCGACGTCAACGCAACCTCTCCGAGGGAATCAGAGGACGTGGATCTCTTCGGTGTCGCTGGCCGAGGGCTGGGCGGCCCCGTGGGCGGTGAACGTCGCCGCCAGGGTGTCGTCACCCACCGGGAGCCCCGACGCGTTCAGCTTGGCCACCCCGCTCCCGTTCACCGGCACCGGGGCGCCGATGTCGGCTCCGTTGACGGTGAACTGGACCGTGCCCGGGTTGCCGAACGCGGGATTCACCGACACGTACATCTTCTCGGTGCTGGCCGGCAGCGGGTACTCGATCTTGTACTGGAGCAGGACGGTCGAGGTGGAGGAGACGGGCTGGGCGAGCTGGTCGATGCTCAGGAGCTGCGACCCGTCGGGGCTGGTGTAGACGGCGGTGATCGTGTCGGCGGGGCCCGCCGGCAGCGCCGAGGTGGTGACGCTGGCATGGCCACCGCTGACGACCACTGGGCCCCCGATCGGCACGTCGGACTCCAGAGGCAGCGGGCCCGGTCCCGGTCCGAAGAACGAGCTCCTGACGTAGAACTGGACCGACCCGTCGGGGGCCGAACCGTCGCCGGTGGTCACCGTCGCGGTGAGCGTCACCGGTTGGCCCCACGTGGCCGACGGGGCACTGCTGGTCAGGCTGGTCGTCGTGCTCGTCGACGCCGGGCCGGCGACCACCAGGCCGCTCAACAGCGCGCCCAGCCCGGGGAACCCCTCGGAGAAGGGCCGGAGATAGAGGTCGTGGGTGGACGGGTCCACGGCGATGCCCCCGTACCCGCCCATGCCATCGGCGTAGGCCGGGAACGACGAGGTCACCGTCCCCCCGGCGACGATGTCCACGTCGGAGCCCTGCGACACGAACAGTGTCGCGTCGGAGGGGTCGACCCCCATCCCCCCGGGGAGCCCCCCCAGCTCGACGGTGCCGGTCCGGGTCGTCCCGTCGAAGATCGAGACCGAGGTGGTGTCGGTGACGTCGCTGACGTACGCCAGGCCCGACGAGGGATCCACGACCACGGACGAGGGGTTGTACGGAGAGGACGTGTACTTGATGGGCACGGTGTCCACGACGGTCGTGCCGTCGAGGATCGTGAGGACCTCGCCCAAGCCGCTGTCGACGTAGATCAGGTCGTTCACCGGGTCCGCCGCAATGCTGGTCACGTCACCGGTCACCGGGTCGGTCCCGATCACGGTGGTGCCGTTCAACACGGCTACCCTCCCGGGGTACTCGACCACGTAGGCCAGTCCGTTCGAGCTGTCGACTACGACCTGGCCCGGTTCGGTGCCGAGCGACACCTTCTTGGGGGGCGAGGAGATCGCCCCCTGTCCGACGAGCACCTCCTTCTTGTTGTACTCGGTCACGTAGACCAGGTGCCGGGTCGAGTCGACGGCCAGACCCGGGAACCCGTCGGAGAGCTTGATCGTCGACTCGACGGTCGTCCCGTTGATCACCGACAGCTCGCCCTTGTTCCGGTCGGGACCCTTGGCCCCCACCTCCTCACCGGCCACGTAGACGAGGTGCGTCGTCGAGTCGACGGCGATGGTGGTGGGCATGTACGGCAGGGTGATCGTGCTCTCGATCTGCGACCCGGTGACGAGGTCGACCCGGAGGGCGCCGCCGACGTAGACGCCCACGCCGGGGTCTGGCGCGGCGACGCTGGTGTTCGACAGGAGGCCGAGAACGCCGACCGTCGGCGGCCCCGCCGACGCCGGACCGGCGACCAGCACGAGGCCAGCGGAGGCCACGATCGCCGACGTCACCCCGATCCGGGACAGCAGCCGTCTCGTCACTGGCCCCCCTCCTTCTGGCCGGACCGGGTGGGGTCCACCGGCTCCGCCACCCGGGCGCTCGTCGTCGATCGCCGCGGGTCCTGAGGTCAACTGGAACACATCGGCGGCGCGGAGTCAACGGGCGCCGATCGGCGCACCGTCACGGGACGTGGATCTCAACGGCGCTGCGGGCCCGACGGCTGGGTGGCACCCCGGGCGGTGAAGGTCGCCGACAGGGCGTCGTCCCCGACCGGGAGCCGCGACGTGTTCAGGTGGCCACCCCGCGGTCGTTCACGAGGACCGGGGCGCCGAGGTCGGCAACCGAGCGGCTCGAAACGTGGCGGTC
>Ga0209656_10003343_pt1 | contig 10386 bp, 12 predicted proteins | sample BogFormECP12_OM2_FD_188239 | JGI IMG/M metagenome (GOLD analysis project Ga0209656, IMG submission 188239) | Bog forest soil microbial communities from Calvert Island, British Columbia, Canada - ECP12_OM2 (SPAdes) (version 2) | ecosystem: Environmental > Aquatic > Freshwater > Wetlands > Bog ... | reverse complement strand
AAGACTAAGGCGCCGAGCGCCACATAAACATCCATCTCTCCCCCGAGATCATGGGGGGCGTGTATGCGAACTTCGCGAACGTCAGCCACTCCGACTACGAGTTCACCGTCACCTTCGCGCGCGTCGACCACGAGGTCGAGTCCGAGGAGGTGCCAGGGGTGGTCGTCTCCCGCGTCAACCTCTCCCCCCGGTTCATGCGCGAGCTGATCGACGCAATGGAGGACAACTATTCGAAGTGGCGCACGCGCGAGGGCATCAAGAACCTGCCCGAGTACGGTGGCACGGAGGCCGGCTCGAAGGAGGAGTAGGGCCGCGCGCCAGCAGAACACGGCACATGAAGGTCGCGGTCATCTCCGACATCCACGCCAATCGACACGCCCTCGAGGCGACCCTCGACGCGGTCGCCGCCAGCGATGCAGCAGAGCTCTGGTGCCTGGGTGACCTCGTCGGCTACGGAGCAGAGCCCGACGCCTGCGTCGAGCTCGCGCGGGAGCACGTGGCCGTGTGCCTGGCCGGCAACCACGACATGGCGGTCACGGGCGAGATCCCGCTGGACGAGTTCTCCCGCGGCGCGAGCCTCGCGGCGCAGTGGACCCGCGAAGTGATCGCGCCCGAGAACCTGGCCTTCCTGTCGGGACTGAGCCCGCAGGCACAGGAGGGGTCGGTGGGCCTCTACCACGCCAGCCCCCGGGACCCCGTCTGGGAGTACGTCCTCTCGGCGCTGCTCGCCGAGCTGTGCCTGGATGTGCAGCCCCACCGCGTCTGCCTCGTCGGCCACTCCCACGTCGCGCTCTCGTTCGACCGCCACGACGGGGCGCTCGCCAGCGGAGAGCCCCGGCGCGACGGGACTCTGCTCGATATCGCCGCCGGCGAATGGCTGATCAATCCCGGGAGCGTGGGCCAGCCCCGGGACGGAGACCCCCGCGCCTCATGGCTGCTGCTGGACCTGGCCGGCCAGACGGCCTCCTTTCACCGCGTCGAGTACGACGTCGCCGGCGCCGCCGGCGCGATCCGAGCGGCGCGGCTACCGGATTCCCTTGCCGAGCGCCTGGAGTACGGTCAATGAGAATGCGAATCGCCCAGGTCCTGTCGGCCGGTCTGCTCGGCGTCGCCGGACCCCTGCTCGCCTCCTGTGGGAGCTCCGGCGGCGGTCTGATCCCGACGGCCAACGCGGGTCCGCTGCAGAGCGATTTCGAAGCCGTCGCGCAGGCGGCCGAACACGGCAACGGCAACTGTGCCGCCACCGACGAAGCGATCCAGAAGACAGAACGGGACTTCGCTGCACTTCCCGGCAGCATCGATACGGGCCTGCGCAAGCGGCTGCACGAAGGCATCGGCTCGCTGCGCGCCGACGCACTTGAAATATGCAAGCAGCCGGCCCCCCAGGCGACCGTCACGAGCACCTCGCCGAGGACGACCCCGACCACCAGGACCACCCCGACGGCCACGACGCCCACACAGACGACGAGCACGCCCACGCAGAGCACCCCGGCGACGACCCCCACGACCACGGGGACGGGCGGCGGCACCCCGGCGCCCGGGTCGAGCGGCGGTGAAGGATCGTCCGGCGCGGGCTCCGGTGGTGGCTCAGAACAGGGCGGGGCCGGTGCCGGCTCGGGTGGTGCGGGCGGCGGCAGCGGCGGCGCCGGCGGAGCAGCCCCGGGCGCCGGCGGCCTGGAAGGCGGCAAATGAACGGCGTTGAGATCGCGGGGCGCTACCGCCTCGAAGGCCGGCTGGGCTTCGGCGGGATGTCCACCGTCCACCTTGCCACCGACCTGCGCCTCGAGCGCCCGGTGGCGGTGAAGCTGCTGGCCGAGCACCTCGCCGAGGACCCGACGTTCGTCTCGCGCTTCCAGCGCGAGGCGCAGGCGGCGGCACGCCTGGTGCACCCCAACATCGTGCAGGTGTTCGACTCCGGCCAGGATGCCAGCACGGGGCAGTACTTCATCGTGATGGAGTACATCGAGGGGTCCTCCTGTGCAGAGATCCTGCGCGATGAGGGTTGGGTGGAGGTCGACGATGCCATCTCGATCATCGAACAGGCGTGCGAGGGGTTACACTACGCCCACCGGCACGGCGTCGTCCATCGCGACGTCAAGCCCGGCAACCTGCTGCGCGCGCGCGAAGGTGCGGTCAAGCTGGCCGACTTCGGCATCGCCAAGGCGACCGAGCAGTCGAGCATCACCCAGGTCGGCTCGGTCCTCGGCACCGCCGCCTACCTGGCGCCCGAGCAGGCGCGCGGCGAGGAGGCCGGCCCGAGCGCCGACCTCTACGCGCTCGGCGTCGTCACCTACCAGCTGATCTCAGGGCGCCTGCCCTATGAGGCGACCTCGCTCACCGAGCTTGCGCTCAAGCAGCAGAGCGAGGAGCCACCCACCCTCGACACGCTCGTCGCGGCCGTCAGCCCAGAGCTGGCCGACGCGGTGGCGATCTCACTGGCACTCGACCCCCACGACCGCTACCAGAGCGCCCAGGCGATGGGCCGCGCGCTGCGCGACGGCGTGAACGGGATAGCTCCCGCCGGGTACCAGACCGCCGCTCCCGCCACCGAGGCGACCAGCGTGCTGAAGAGAAGCGGCGGGTCGGGGGGCTCTCGCGAGGGCCAGCGCACCGCGGTGGCCACCGGCGCGATCGTCCCTCGCCGCCCACGCCCCGGACCGGGCAGGGACCAGGCCGCCGTTGCCGTTGCAGACGACGCGCGCGCGGGCGGCCGCCGGCGCTCCGGGCGCTCGTTCGCCTCTCGCATGTTCCTCGCTCTGCTGGCGCTGATCGTGCTGGCCGTCCTCGTCGGCGCCGCCGTCCTCATCACCGCACCGGCGGAAACCAAGGTGGTGCTGAGAACCGTCGTCTACCCTGACGTTCAACAGGCGTCCTCTGCGCTCAAGCAGCTCGTTTCCGAAAACACCAAGTAGAAGAGTCGGCGCCCGCCGCCATGAGAGCCAAGCCATGCTCGCTTCCATCGTCGACGTCAGCCACATCGGCTACCCGCTGCTGTTCGTGCTGGTCATGGCGGAGTCCTCGGGCTTTCCCGTCCCCGGCGAGACCGCGCTGATCACCGGCGCCGTACTGGCCAGCCAGGGCCAGCTGAGCATCGAGCTCGTGATCGCGCTGGCCGCGCTGGGCGCGATCGTAGGGGACAACACCGGCTATCTGATCGGCCGCAAGGGAGGGCGCTGGCTGCTCGAGCGTCCGGGGCGCCTACAGAGCCAGCGCCGCCAGGTGCTGGCGACCGGAGAGCCGTTCTTCGAACGCCACGGCCCCAAGGCGGTGTTCTTCGGGCGCTTCATACTCGGCCTGCGCGTGTGGGCGTCGTGGCTCGCCGGCGCCACCCGCATGCGCTGGCGCTCGTTCGCCTTCTGGAACGCCGCCGGCGGCATCTGCTGGGCAACCGGTGTCGGCCTGCTCGCATATCTGCTCGGCACCTCCGCCGGCAATGCCCTGGAAGCGTTCGGTCTGTATGGCCTGGCAGCCTTCGCGCTGGCCGTCGGCGGGGTGCTGTTCGCGCACCGGCGCCACCGACGCCACATGGCCGCGCAGGAGCGCACGCTCGCCCGCAGGGCCGCACTTGATACACAGGGCGACCCGCAGCCGCCACAGCAGTAGGCCCGGCTCAGCCCCCGCTGGACTCGCCGCTGCCATGGCCGTTGCCATTGGCGCAGACGGTGCCGTTGCCATCGGCGACGGCGGTGCCGTTGCAGGGAGCGAGGCGCTCCCACATGTCGGCCAGCAAGCTCAGCTCGCTCTCTGAGAAGCGCGAGAGGAAGTGCTCCCGGACCACCGCCAGGTGCGTGCCACGGGCTTCAATCAGCCGCTCGCGTCCGGTCTGCGTCAGGCAGGCGTAGGCGCCGCGAGCGTCGTGCTGGCAGGAGCAGCGCTCCAAGAGGCCCTCGCGCTCGAGCCGGTCGACGAGCCTTGTCAGGCCGCTGCGCGACAGCTGCACCTGTTCGGCCAGTTCGCACATGCGCATGCGCCCTCCGCTTGAGTGCTCGAGGTGATCGAGCACCTCATAGGAGCTCATCGGCAGCCTGTGGGCCTGCTCGAGCTGCGCGTCCACGCGCTTTGACAGGCACGCATGAGCCCGCAGCAGCCCTCGCCAGGCACGCTGGACTGTCTCCGGCGGGTCCCCCTCACGGATGCCCTGAGGCTCGGCGGGCGAGATCTTGACGGCGGTCGCGGTTGACATGGCAATCAGGATGTAAATCCTCCCGAAACGAACATAGCAGCGTCGAAACCCGCTTTGCGGGACGCGCCTGTCAGGACCGGGTCGCCCTCCACGCCCACCACATCATCAGCGGCTGCAACGGAAGCCGCCCGTAGAGCGCCCAGCGGGGGATCCTGCCGAAGCGCTCGGGCTCACGGGCCATGTGCAGGTTCGCGGGGAACACCGCCGCCAGCAGGGCGATCAGACCAAGGCCCGCCACGCGGCGCGTTCCGGGTAGCAGAACGCCGAGGCCGCCCGCCACCTCGCCGACGCCGCTCCACCACACGAGCCGCTTGGCCTGGCCCTGCCAGCGCGGGGGAACGATCGGCTCATACGCGCGCGGCATCACGAAGTGGTTGACCCCGACGGCGATGAAGAACAGCCCCAGCAGCCTGCGCGAGCTCATCGCTTCTCGAGCAGGGAATGGCCGGTCATCTGCGCGGGCTGATCGATCCCGAGCAGCTCGAGCACGGTGGGCGCGACATCCGCCAGAATGCCGTCCCGCTGGCGCAAGCTCGCACCTGTGAGCGTGACGATCAACGGCACCGGGTTCAGCGAGTGTGCCGTGTTGGGGCTGCCGTCCGGCTCGAGCATGTGGTCGGCGTTGCCGTGGTCGGCGGTCACGACGCACACGCCGCCGTCCGCTCGCACCGCCGCCACCACCTCGCCGAGGCACTCGTCCACCGTCTCGATCGCCTTCACCGCTGCCTCGATAACGCCCGTGTGCCCGACCATGTCGGCGTTCGCGAAGTTGATGATCCCGAACCTGGGGCTGTCCTGACGCCAGGCGCCAACGAACGCGCCAGCCGCCTCGCGCGCGCTCATCTGGGGCTTGTAGTCGTAGGTTGGCACGTCCCGCGGCGAGTCCACCAGCTCGCGCCGCTCCCCCTGGAGCGGGGCCTCCTCGCCGCCGTTGAAGAAGTAGGTCACGTGCGGGTACTTCTCGGTCTCGGCCACGTGCAGCTGCGAGGCACCGGCCTTCGACAGCACCACCGACAGCGTCGTCTGTGGGTGCTCGGGCTTGAACGCGACCGGATAGGTCCAACCCTCCACATACTCGGTGAACGTCGCGTAGTGCTCGACCGCCGGCGCGCCGGCGCGGCCGGTCCACCCCGGAAGCTCCGCATCCGCGTCAGCGCCGGTCGCGAAGCCGGGCTCGGCCAGCGCCCTCGTGATCTGGCGCATGCGGTCGGGTCTGAAGTTGAAGGCGATCACACTGTCGCCGGGGCGGATCCTCGCCTCCTCGCCCACGAGCGTGGGCTCGATGAACTCATCGGTCTCGCCCCTCTCATACGCCGCCGAGACCGCCTGCTCTCCGCTTTGGGCGTGGTGAGGCGCCCGCCCATGTACGAGCATGTCGTAGGCTCGCTGGGTCCGATCCCAGCGCCGGTCGCGGTCCATCGCCCAATAGCGCCCCACGACGGACCCCACCCTCACAGAGGGCGTGCGGTCGAGCTCCGACAGATAGCCGGCGCCGGCGTGCGGCAGGGTGTCGCGCCCGTCGGTGAACGCGTGCAGCACGAGGTCCTCGACCCCGAGCGCCCGCGCCATCTCGATCAGCGCCCGCAGATGCTCGAGCGAGGAGTGCACCCCCCCGTCGGACACCAGTCCCAGCAGGTGCACCCTCGCCGGGGCCGTCGACCCCGATCGGCCTGTGAGCGCCTCGCGCAGCACCTCGTTCCTGGCAAACGATCCGTCCGCGATCGCGTCGTCGATCCGCACGAGGTCCTGGCGCACGACCGCTCCGGCCCCGAGGTTCAGATGTCCGACCTCCGAGTTGCCCATCTGCCCCTCGGGCAGCCCCACCGCCCGCCCGCACGCCGTCAGCGTCGTGTGTGGAAAGCTCTGCCAGAGCTCGTCGAACACCGGCGTGTGCGCGAGCGATACGGCGTTGCCCGACCCGGGCTCGGCCAGCCCCCATCCGTCCAGCACCACCAGGCACGCGCACGGCACGGGAAGGCCGGCGGGTCTGGCGGAACCGCTCATTCGACGGCGGCGGTCACGATCTTGGCGAAGGAGTCCGCCTGCAGCGACGCTCCGCCCACCAGTGCGCCGTCGACGTCCTTCAGCCCAAGGAGCTCGGCCGCGTTCTCGGGCTTGACCGATCCCCCGTACAGGATCCGCACGGCCTCCGCGGCCTGCGGGTCGCGATCGCCCACCAGCGCCCGGACGAACGCGATCGCCTCCTGCGCCTGCTCGGCGCTCGCCACCCTGCCCGTGCCGATCGCCCAGATCGGCTCATATGCGATGACCACCTCGGCCAGACGATCGCCGGGCACACCTGCGAGGTCCTCCCTGATCTGCTGGCGCAGCTTGCGGTCGGTCTCGTCGTTGTCGCGCTCGGACTCGGTCTCACCCACGCACAGGATCGGGCTCAGACCGGCGGCCAGCGCGGCGGGGACCTTCATCGCTAGCGCCCTGTCGGTCTCCCCGAAGTGCTCGCGCCGCTCGGAGTGACCGAGCACCACGCCCTGCACACCGAGCTCGCGGAGCATCGGAGCGGACACCTCGCCCGTGAATGCGCCCTCGGGCTCCTGGTGCATGTTCTGCGCGTACACCTCGACGCGCGATCCCCTCGCGCTGTCGACCATCGCATCCAGCGCGGTGAACGGGGCGCAGATCGCCACATCCACGCCGCTCAGCGCCGACAGGGTCGGCAGAAGCGCCTGGATGTACTCCTCGGCCTGCGCCCTCGTCTTGTACATCTTCCAGTTGCCCGCGATCAGCGGGGTCCGGGCGTTCACGAAGCCACGCCCGAGCCTTCGAGCGCCTCGACTCCCGGGAGCGTCTGCCCCTCCACCAGCGCGAGCGTCGCACCGCCGCCCGTCGAAAGGTGGTCGACGGAGTGCTCGAGGCCGAACAGCTTGAGCGCGGCGGCCGAGTCGCCGCCACCGACGACCGTGAGGCCCCTGGCGGTCGCCATCGCCTCGGCCACGGTGCGGGTGCCGCCCGCGTACGGCCGCAGCTCGAAGGCCCCCATCGGGCCGTTCCAGAACACCGTTCCTGCGCCGGCGATCTCGCGGGCGTAGCGGTCGGCGGTCACCGGACCGATGTCGAGACCCATCCAGTGCGTCGGCACCTCCACTCCGTGGAGCACCCGGTGCTCGGCCTCCTCGGACAGGCTGTCTCCGATCACGAGATCATCGGGGGTCATCACCGAGGCCCGCCCCGGCCTGACCGCCTCGCGTAGAAGCGCGCGGGCGTGCTCGGTGTCCTCGTCCTCGCACAGCGAGTCGCCGACGTCGTGGCCCTGTGCGCACAGGAACGGGAAGCACATCGCGCCGCCGATCATCAGCACGTCCGCGATCTTCAGGAAGCGGTCGATCACGCCGATCTTGTCGGCCACCTTCGAGCCGCCGACGATCACGACTAGCGGGCGGGCGGGGTCCTGCATAATCTTCGTGAGCGTCCGCACCTCGCTTTCCAAGAGGCGCCCCGCCGCGCTCGGCAGCAGATGGGCCACGCCCTCGGTGGAAGCGTGGGCGCGGTGGCACACGCCGAAGGCATCGTTGACGTACACGTCCGCGAGCTGGGCCAGCGCGGCGGCGAACTCCGGGTCGTTCGTCGTCTCGCCCGGCTCGAAGCGCACGTTCTCGAGCAGGAGCACATCCCCTTCCCCTAGCTCTTCGGTGAGCGCTCTCACCTCCTCGCCCACGACCGCCGGGGCGAGCGTCACCTTCGCGTCGGTCAGCTCTCTGAGCCGCTCGGCCACCGGGGCCATCGACAGGCGTTCGTCGCGCACGCCCTTCGGACGGCCGAGATGGGAGACGAGCACCAGCCTCGCCCCGCGAGCGCGCAGCTCCTCGATCGTCCTGAGCGACGACACGATCCGGGTGTCGTCGCTGACCACCACATCACCGTCGGGGTCCGTGCCCTCCGGAACGTTGAAGTCGACCCGCACGAGCACCCGCTTGCCGCGCACGTCCAGATCGTCGATGCTCCTCAACGTCCTTCACCCATCTGCCGTTCGCTCAGCATCGCCGCACCGGCCTCCCGTGAGAGCCTGCCCTGGACCGGCGCCGTCACAGAACCCTCTGCGCCAGATCCACCAGGCGGTTGGAGTAGCCCCACTCGTTGTCGTACCACGCGACGACCTTGAGCATCGTGCCGTCCAGCACGGCCGTCAGCTGCGAGTCGACGATCGCCGAGAAGGGCGATGTGACGATGTCGCTCGAGACGATCGGGTCCTCGGTGTACTGCATGAACGGCGCGAGCGGACCGCTGTCGGCGGCCGCCTTGAGCGCCCCGTTTACCTCCTCGACGCTGGTCTCGCGCTCGCACTCGACAGTGAGATCGACGACCGACCCCGTGGGGACCGGAGCGCGCACCGCGAAGCCGTGCAGCTTGCCCTGCAGCGCCGGGATCACGAGACCTATCGCCTTCGCAGCTCCCGTCGAGGCCGGGATCAGGTTGATCGCCGCGGCGCGCGCGCGGCGCAGGTCTTTGTGGGGGAGGTCCTGCAGGCGCTGGTCGGCCGTGTACGCGTGGATCGTCGTCATCAGCCCGTGCCTGATGCCGACGGTGTCGTTGACGACCTTGGCCACGGGCGCCAGGCAGTTGGTCGTGCACGAGGCGTTCGAGATCACGTCGTGGCGATCGCGGTCATACACCTCGTCGAAGTTGACCCCCAGGACGACGGTCGCGTCGGGATTCTTGGCCGGTGCCGAGATGATCACCTTCTTGGCACCCTGCGCGAGGTGCATGGCGGCGCTGTCGCGGTCGGTGAACCGCCCGGTCGACTCGATCACGACGTCGACGCCCAGATCCCCCCACGGAAGTGCCGCGGGATCGGTCTCGGCGAGCACCTTCAGCTCCTGTCCGTCCACCTCTATCGCACCCTCCAGGGCATGCACGTCGCCCGGGTAGGGACCGAGGATCGAGTCGTAGTGGAGCAGGTGTGCAAGCGTCCTGGAGTCGGTCAGGTCGTTGGCGGCCACCCACTCGATGTCGGCCCCCGACTGCTTGGCGGCACGAAAGACGTTACGACCGATCCGGCCAAATCCATTGATCCCCACGCGTACGGGCATTCATCGTCTCCTGAGGCGAAAATGAACGATGCCGGGCCTCGAGACGCTGGTCCCTCGCCCGGCGAACAGCCCGAAGGCTATCAGCGGGTCGATTGCGCGCGGCTTCAGCGAGTGCGCGGGCTCTTGTCGATGTCGCGATGGGTGACGGCCACCTCGAGGTCGTCCCAGTCGCGGTAGCGCTCGGCGAGATGCTCGGCGATGACGACCGACCTGTGACGCCCGCCGGTGCAGCCGATCGCGATCACGAGGTGCGACTTGCCCTCGGCGACGTACTGCGCGAGCAGGAAGTCGAGCAGCGCATACAGCCTCACGTACAGCTCCCGCAGGCGCCCGTCGCGCGCTATGTAGTCGACGACCCGCTCGTCGTGACCGGTCAGCTCGCGCAGCTCGGGCTCGTAGTGGGGGTTCGCCAGGAAGCGCACATCGAATGCCAGGTCCTCCTCGCGCGGAGGCCCGTGCTTGAAGCCGAAGCTCATGAACGTCAGCGCCAGCGGGCCGGCAGCCCCGCCCGGCAGAAGGTCGGCCGCGATCTTCTGCCGCAGCGTCGCCGCCGACATGCCGGTCGTGTCGATCACGAGGTCCGCGCGACCGCGCAGCGGCTCGAGCAGGGTCCGCTCGGCCGCCACCCCGGCCGTCACGCTGCCGTCGGGAGCGAGGGGATGGCGGCGACGGGTCTCCTTGTAGCGGGTCACGAGCGTCTGCTCGGCGGCTTCCAGGAAGAGCACGTGCCGCGTCAGCCCGAGCGCGTCGAGTTCGTCGACGACCGCCTGCAGCGCCTCGAAGTACACGCCACCGCGCACGTCGGAGACGACCGCGGCGCGCTCGACCTTGGAGCCCTCGTGCACGAACAGCTCGACCAGCGAGCGGATCATCTCCGGGGGCAGGTTGTCCACGCAGAAGTACCCCGCGTCCTCGAACACGTTCAGCGCGGTCGACTTGCCTGCGCCGGAGAAGCCGGTGATCACGACGAGGTCCTTCAGGCGCGGCTCTCCCGAGGGATCACCGGACTTGGCGTCCGATCTCTGATCTGGCGCACCACGCAGCGGACGCTGGGGCCCGGTCACGGCCATCTGCACCATTGTGCCTCCTAGCGCGGACAATTCCGCCATCGGTCGGCTCAGCCCGCGCGATGAAGCAGGCCGTGCAGCTCGCGCGCGA
>Ga0209656_10003342_pt1 | contig 10386 bp, 7 predicted proteins | sample BogFormECP12_OM2_FD_188239 | JGI IMG/M metagenome (GOLD analysis project Ga0209656, IMG submission 188239) | Bog forest soil microbial communities from Calvert Island, British Columbia, Canada - ECP12_OM2 (SPAdes) (version 2) | ecosystem: Environmental > Aquatic > Freshwater > Wetlands > Bog ... | reverse complement strand
ATCGTAGTCGGCGAGCCGCTCCACCCCGAGCAAACGGGCCTTCAGTCGGTACCAGCGACGGGCGATCTCATAGCGGCCCCTGACGGCCTCGATCAGGGCCGCCACCGACTCGTCGCTGGCCTCGTTGGCGAGGTTGCGGGCGGCCAGCCAGCCCGGGTAGCTTCGCAGGCGATCGTCGGTGGCCTTGTCGGCCAGCAGCGTGTTGAAGAGGTAGGCCCGCGTGCGCAGGCCGGGGGCCAGGCCGGCGCTGACGGCCTCGGCGGTGACGCGGCGGAGGTCCCTTTCGGGCTGGGACAGGCGGCTGAGGGCCACGTCGAGGGCGACGGTCTCCTGCCCGCCCTCGCCCGCCGGGACCTCCACCTCGATCGCGGAGGTCAGCTCCTCGAACAGGCGCGTCCACGCGCTGGCGCCCGTGAGGGCCTTCTCGGCGAGGATCTTCTCCTCCGGCTCGGAAAGGAGGTGATCGCGATAGCGGCGCACGTTGCGAAGGTGGTGGCGGCAGAACTCGAGCCCCTCCCCCGCGAGCAGCTCCTCGGCGCGGTCGTCCGCGAGCGCCGACCACTCGAGCTCGAAGAACAGGAGGGTCGTCTGAATCGCCGTCTCCTGCTCCTGGACGTGCTGCAGCAGCGCCCCGTTGGCCGGGTCGGCGGTGTCGGTGGAGAAGCGCAGCGCGGCGAAGTAGCCGGCGCGTGCGACGAGGTCATGGATGGCGGCGAGCTCCTCCATCGCCTCCCTCAGCCCCTCTCCGTCGAGCTCCTCGAGCGCTCCGGCATACCGCTCGGCGAAGGCCCGTGAGCGGGCGATGGCGTCGGCCAGCCTGCGCCTGACCCCCTCGACGCCCTCGCCGTCGACGAGCGGCTCCAGATCCCAGGCGGTCTCCTCCAGCTCCCTGTCGGTCGTCTCGGAGGGGGCGGCGGGGGCCATTGCCGCCAGCTTACCCACAGGCCGGCCCGAGGAGGGCCTCGCCGGGCGGCGCGAGGGGACGCTCGCCCGGGGGGACCGAGGGGGCCGGCCGCGCGGCCGCCGGCCCGGCTACTCGGCCGCGAGCGCCTTCAGCATGTCCAGGCGGGCCGCCCGGCGGGCGGGCAGTTGGGCGGCGAGGAGCCCGGCGAGGGCGGAGACGACGAGCAGGATCGCGAGGGTTCCGAGGGGGAAGGCCTGCACGTAGCCGGAGCCCGACAGGGTCAGGGTGGTGATCAGGACGGCGGCGACGACGCCGATGACGATGCCGAAGACACCCCCGATCAGGGAGGTGATCACCGACTCGTAGCGGATCATCTGGCGGATCTGGCGGCGGGAGGTGCCGATCGCCCGCATCATCCCCAGCTCCCGGGTGCGCTCGTAGATCGAGAGGATCAGCGTGTTGACGATCCCGAACAGCGAGACGACCACCGACAGGGCCAGCAGGACGTAGATGAGGGCGAGCAGGCTGTTGATCTGGTTGGCCTGGTCCTGCTTGAACTGGGCCGCCGTGCGGGAGCGCGCCTGGGGGAACGCGCTCGCGAGCAGCCTGTCGACGGCTGGTTGCACCTGCGAGTTCGAGACGCCCTTCTGGTAGGAGACGAAGTCCAGGGCGTCTTCCCGTTGGCCGAACGCGGCTCTCGCGAGGGCCAGAGAGATCGTGAGGTCGCCGAGCAGGCGGGCGTTGTCGGAGGCGATCCCGATCACCGGCAGGGACACCCGCCGGTCGGTCGGAGTGAGGACCGAGAGGGTCTGGCCGACCTGCAGGTGGTGGGCGCTCGCGAAGTTCTTCGTCACGATCGTGCCGCCGCCCGCAAGGGCGAGCAGCGTGGCGGGCGAGCCGTGCTCCCATTCCACGCGGTAGACGCGTCCGAAGGTCGTCGGCTCGACCACCGTGATCGTGAGGTTGCTGGAGCTTCCCTTCAGGCGCCCGGCGGTGAACGCGATCGGCGTCACGTTCGCGACCCCCGGCACACGGCGAAGCGCGGGTGCGAGCACGGCGGGAATCGTCGCTTCGCTGTTCACGCTCGAGTTCTCCACGATCAGATCGCCTGCGAACGAGCGGCTGACGGCCCGATCGATCGTCGCCTTCGTGCCGTCGGCGAGGACTGCCACGAGCGTCACCAGCGCCAGTCCCACGGTCAGCGCCCCGGCCGTGGTCAGCGTCCTGCCCGGCTGCCGGATCGAGTTCTCCTCCGCCAGGCGCCCGGTGATCCCCCTCCAGCTCACGAGCCCGCCGATCACCCTCGCCAGGGTTCTGGTCAGGCGGTAGCGGGGCCCGTGGGCCCGCTGGCGCAGGCGTATGTAGAGGAAGACGAGGCCCACCGCGACGATGATCGCGATCGTCCCCACGCTCTCGCCCTGGGCGATCGCCAGGACCAGCCGCAGCACCACGAGCCCGAGCAGGATGGGCACGGCGTGGCGGCCGCGCGTGATCGGCGTGCGGCGGGGGATCTCCACGCCCTCCCTCATCGCCGCGAGCGGCGGCACGCGCGTGGCGCGCAGGGCCGGCGGCAGCCCTGCCGCCACCGTCACGCCGATGCCGACGATCAGCGAGACGACCACCGTGCGGGTCTCGATCACCGTGCCGCTGTCGGGCAGGTCGGCGCCGAAGGCCTTGAACAGCTGGTCTAGAGCAGGCGCGAGGGCGATCCCCCCGAGCAGCCCGAGCACCGCCCCCACAGAGCCCAGCAGCAGGCCTTCGTAGACGACCGAGCGCATCACCTGGGCGCGGGAGGCGCCGAGCGTGCGCAGCAGCCCGAACTCGCGGGTTCTCTGGGCGACGGTGATCGAGAAGGTGTTGAAGATGATGAACGCCCCGACGAGCAGGGCGACGTAGGCGAACACCAGCAGGAAGGTGCGCAGGAAGCCGAGGTTGCTTTCCAGGTCGGAGGTCTCCTTGGCCGCCTCCTGGGCGCCGGTGCGCACTTCGACGGTGTCCGGCAGGAGCGCCCGGATGCGATCCCGCAGCTCGGTCGCCGTCACCCCCGGGGTCGCGGCGACGTCGATCTGGTCGTAGTGGCCCTGCTCTCCGACCACCCTCTGGGCCTCGGGCAGCGTCAGCAGCGCGGCACCCGCGCCCCCGAAGGACTGCCCGCCGCCGAACCTAGTGATACCGACGATCGTGTAGCGCTTGGCGGGAGCCGAGCCGGCGACGATCATCTGCTCGCCGACCTTCAGATTCGACCGTTCGGCGGTCGCTTCGTCGAGTGCGACCTCCTCGGCGGTGACCGGGAAGCGGCCGTGTACCGCCGAGAAGGACTCGAAGCGGGAGGGCACCTCCGAGCCCGCGAAGGCGGGCGCCCCGCCCGTCGTCAGCCGTTTGCCGTGCACGTCCAGGAACGTCACGGGCGAGAAGATCGAGCCCGCAGCCTGCGCCACGCCAGGCGTGGAGCGGACCTGCTCGAGCATCGCTTCGGTGATCGGCGAGGTCTGCGCCCGCGTGTTGCTCCCCAGCGACTGGGTCGGCGTGATCACCACGTCGTGACCGTGGTTGGCGGTCTGGAAGATCCCGGCGAAGGAGCGGTTGATGGTGTCGGTGAGCACGTAGGTGCCCGCCATCAGGGCCACTCCCAGCGCGATCGCCACGGCGGTCAGCAGGACCCGCAGCTTTCGCTGCAGGAAACCTCTGAGGACGAACGTGAGCATCAGGCCACCGACGCCCCGAGCATCAGGCCACCGACGCCCCGAGCATCACGCCACCGACTTCATGAGGTCGAGCGCCTGCTCGGCCGTGACGGCGTCCCCGTCGTGGACGATGCGGCCGTCGGCCAGGACCAGCAGCCGGTCGGCGTAGGAGGCGGCGTGGGCATCGTGGGTGACCATCACGACCGTCTGCCCGATGTCGTCGACGGCTTGGCGGAGCAGGCCGAGCACGTCCCCGGAGGCCTTCGAGTCGAGGTTCCCCGAGGGCTCGTCGGCGAACACGACCGAGGGACGCGAGATCAGGGCCCGGGCGACGGCCACCCGCTGCTGCTGTCCTCCGGACATCTCCGCCGGGCGGTGGGACAGCCGGTCGCGGATGCCGACGGTGTCCACGAGAAGCTCGAACCACTCCGGATCGGGCTTGCGCCCGGCGATCGACAGCGGCAGGAGGATGTTCTCCTCGGCGGAGAGGACGGGGAGCAGGTTGAAGGTCTGGAAGATGAACCCGATCCGTTCCCTGCGCAGCTCTGTGAGCTGACGGTCGTTCAGCCGGGTGAGCTCCACGCCGGCGATGCGGACCGTGCCCGAGGTGGGGGTGTCGAGCCCCGCGAGGATGTGCATGAGCGTCGACTTGCCCGATCCCGACGGCCCCATGATCGCAGCGAAGCGGCCGGCGGGGAAGTCGACGGTGACCCCCGCGAGCGCATCGACGGTCGCTTCGCCTTCGCCGTAGCGGCGCGTCAGGTCGGTGGCTTCGACGATCATCGGAGCCCCGTCGTCGCTGCCGGATGCACCCATGGGGGCAGTGTATGAGGACTCCGTCGAGCCGGCGTAGGAGGCCGCCCGGCCCGGTATGTAGGATCGTCCGCCCGATGCATCAGACGAGCCCAGCGGTCTTCCTGATAGCCCGCCCGTCGGTCGATCTCGACGGGATGCGGGCGTACCTGGAGGACGTCGGCGGAGAGGGGTGGCTGCAGCGAAGAGCGGAGCCGGAGCCGGGGGAGCGCAATGACGGGGAGCTGCTCGTGGAGTTCGGCGGACGCGCCTGTTACCGCAGCTGGGAGCCGGGGCTGAACCCCAACGTGACGAAGGTGAGGAGCGACCAGCGGGAGTACTTCGCCAACATCCTCCGCTCGGCCCACGGGAGCGTGCTGGAGCACGCCAACTACTCGTTCGTGTTCCGGAACGTGAGTAGAACCTTCACTCATGAGCTCGTCAGGCATCGCGCCGGCTCCGCCTTCAGCCAGGAGAGCCTGCGCTACGTGCGCCTGACGGACATCGGCTTCCGCGTCCCCCCGGCGCTCGAGCCGGTGCGAGAGCAGGTGCTCTCGATCGTGGAGCAGCTCGAGGAGTTCCAGATCAGCGCCGCCGCGGAGCTCGGGATCGACGGGGAGGGCGTCCCGTTCCACGTCAAGAAGGAGGTCACCTCGGCCCTGCGACGCCTCGCTCCGATCGGGCTGAGCACAGACATCGTGTGGACGGCGAACGTTCGCGCGCTGCGGCACGTGATCGAGATGCGCACCGCCGACGGGGCCGAGGAGGAGCTGAGGCTGGTGTTCGACAGGGTCGCCCGGATAATGCAGGCCGAGGCTCCGGGCCTCTTCCAGGACTTCAGCCGCCACGACGACGGTTCCTGGGTGCCCGAGCACCGCAAGGTCTGATAGCGGGAAGGTGTGAGAGCGCCCGCCGCCCGCTGGAAGGCGGGCGGCGGAGCTGGTCGGGCCCGCTCCAGCGGGCCGCCGGTCGGGATCGCCTCAGGTGTCCATCGTGCGCGTTCGCCAGGCGCCGAGGGCGAGGAAGAGGGCGACCCAGACGAGGATTACGAGCACGCCCGTGCCCTGCCCCATCGCCACGTTTCCGCCCCTGTCGCTGACGTGGACGGGGCTGAAGTGGGCGATCGCCTGGCTGAGGACGCCGTCGCGGGCCGAGCCGAGCGAGCTGATGTTGGCGATCAGAGGGCTCGCCACGAGCTGCCAGGCGATCAGGGCGGTGATCGACGCCGCCTTGGAGGTCGTCAGCGAGGCGAAGCCCACAGCCACCACGCAGACCACGCCCGTGGCCATCAGCGTGAACGCGAGGCCGTTGAGGACCAGGGCCGCGTCGGGGGTCGGGAGGTTGCCGGCGAGCGAGTAGGTGCCGAGCAGGATGATCCCGTAGCCGATCAGCATCACCGTCCAGCACACCGCCAGGGCCGCGGGGACTCGGGATGCGAACAGCGCCACCCGGGAGCGACCCGTCACGACGAGGTCCCGAAAGACGCCAGCCGAGGCATCGCCGGTGCCCGCCTCGACGCCCACGAGCACGGCGGCCAGGGGTCCGAAGAACAGGCACAGCAGACGCAGCCCGTCGGTGAAGCCGGGGGTGCCCCCGGCGGGGCCGTTCTGGGTGGGGGTGGAGGAGTGCTGGATCGCCTTGACGGTGTAGAGGATCACTAGGGGGGCGAGGGCGAGGACGAGCACCCATGCGAGAGTGCCGCGGCGCTTGCGCAGCTTGAGCAGGTCGGCGTCGAACATCCGCACCGCCACGGCGTTCATGTCCGCACCTCCTCGGGCGTCTCGTCCAGCCGCGAGGTGACCTCCAGGAAGCGCTGCTCGAGGCTGTGGCGGACGGGCTCCAGGCGCATCACCCTGAGCCCGGCGGAGACCAGCTGCGAGTTGACCTCGGCGGCCATCTCCGGCCCGCCCGCGAGCACCACCCGCAGCCCCTCGTCCGAGCGGCGAGCCTCCCGCACCTGCTGGAGGCCCTGCAACACGGTGATCGCCCGGTCGGGGTCGTCCACGCCCACGATCAGCTCACGGCGGGCCTCGCCTTCGGCGAGCTCCGCGATCGGACCCTGCGTGATCACCTTGCCGCGGTCGACGATCGCAGCGGCGTCACAGATCTTTTCGACCTCGTCGAGGAGGTGGGAGGAGATGAACACGGTCCTCCCCTCCTGCTCGACCATCGCTCGGATCATCTCCCGGAACTCCTGGATGCCGCCCGGATCGAGGCCATTGGTGGGCTCGTCGAGGATCAGCAGGAGGGGGTCCGCGAGCAGGCAGCGGGCCACCCCGAGGCGCTGGCGCATCCCGAGCGAGTAGCCCTTGACCTTCTCATCGGCCCGCTCCCTCAGACCGACCCGCTGCAGCGCCGGGTCGATGCGTGCGGCGGCGGCCGGGGAGCGTGCGGCGGCGATGATGCTCAGGTTCTCCCGGCCGGAGAGGTAGGGGTGGAAGCGGGGATCCTCGACGATCGCCCCGACCCGCTGGAGCGCCACGGCACGATCAGCCGGGACGGGGTGCCCGAGGAGGCTCATCTGGCCCGAGCTCGCATGGGTGAGGCCGAGCAGCATCCGGATCATCGTCGTCTTACCGGCCCCGTTCGGCCCGAGGAACCCGAATGCCGAGCCCCGCGGCACCACCAGGTCGACGCCGTCCACGGCCGTGCGCTCGCCGAAGCGCTTGGTCAGGCCGGTGGTCTGGATCGCCGGTCCGGACCGCGGCGGGCCGGGCGGGTCGTGCGCTGGGGAGACGGCTGGACCCGACAAGATGACTCTCCTTGGGCTTGGAAGGTCACGAGGGCGAGGCGCCCGTGGGACCCCGGTGAGGGTCAGCCTCCTCCCGGACCCTAACGGAGCGATCAGCGGAACCGAAGGAACGGATAAGAACGCCGGCCGCCCTGCCGAAGGGTCATTCGCCCTGAGCCTGGAGCTCGTTCACCTGGTCCTGCAGCTGGGACATCACCGCCGGATCGCGCAAGGTGGTGACGTCTCCCAGGGCGCGGCCCTCGGCGATGTCGCGCAGCAGCCGCCGCATGATCTTCCCGGAGCGCGTCTTGGGCAGGTCCTCCGACCAGATGATCCGCTTTGGGCGGGCGAACTTTCCGATCCGCTCGGCCACCGTCGCGCGAATCCCCTCCACGGTCCCGTCGTCTCCCCGGAGCTCTCCCTGGAGGGTCACGAAGGCGACGATCGCCTGGCCGCTGTCCTCGTCGTGCTGGCCGATGACGGCGGCCTCGGCGACATCGGGATGGGCGACGATCGCCGACTCCACCTCGGCTGTGGAGAGCCGATGGCCGGAGACGTTCACGACGTCGTCGATGCGGCCGATCACCCACAGGTACCCGTCACGGTCGCGACGGGCGGCGTCGCCGACGAGATAGGTCTCCCTGCCGAAGCGGCTGAAGTAGGTCTCCACGAAGCGCTTGTCCTCGCGGTAGAGGGTGCGGAGCATCGACGGCCACGGCTGGGTGAGGACGAGCAGGCCCTGCCCCTCGGCGATCGGCTCGCCGGTGGACTCGTCGAGGACGGCGGCGCTGACCCCGGGGAACGGGTTGGCGGCCGACCCGGGCTTGGTGGCGGTGATCCCGGGCAGGGGCGTGATCATGATCGCGCCGGTCTCCGTCTGCCACCACGTGTCGACGATCGGACACCGTTCCGAGCCGATCACCTTGTGGTACCACAGCCAGGCCTTAGGGTTGATCGGCTCGCCCACCGAGCCCAGCAGCCGCAGGGAGGAGAGGTCGTACCTGTTCGGCCATCCGGCTCCCCACTTGATGGCGGCCCGGATCGCAGTGGGGGCGCAGTACAGGATGCTGACGCGGTAGCGCTCGACGAGCTCCCACCAGATCCCCTTGTGGGGATAGTCCGGAGCGCCCTCCCACATCACCGAGGTGGCGCAGTTGGCGAGCGGCCCGTAGACGATGTAGGAGTGGCCCGTGATCCACCCGACGTCAGCCGCGCACCAGTAGGTGTCGGTGGCGTCCTTGAGGTCGAACACGTACCGGTGGGTGGCCGAGACGCCCGTCAGGTAGCCGCCCGTCGTGTGCAGGATCCCCTTCGGCTTGGCGGTCGACCCGGAGGTGTAGAGGATGAACAGCGGGTGCTCGGAGTCCAGCGGCTCCGCCGGGCAGTCGGCCTCGGCGGCGGCGAGGATCTCCTCGTAGTAGACGTCCCGTCCCTCCTGCATACGGCAGGGGACCCCCTTGCTGCGCACGACGACGATCCGCTCGAGCGTGGGCAGGTCCCCCATCACCTCGTCGACCCGGTCCTTCACGGCGGCGGTCCTGCCCTTGCGGGCGGCCCCGTCAACCGTGATCAGGATCTTCGCCGCCGAGAACTCCATCCGCTCGCGGACCGCCTCCGCGGAGAAACCGCCGAAGACGACGTTGTGGGGCGCCCCGATGCGGGCGCAGGCGAGCATCGCCACGACCACCTCGGGGATCATCGGGAGGTAGATCCCGACTACGTCCCCCTTTCCTACGCCGAGACCCTTCAGCGCGTTTGCCAGCCGCTGGACCTCCTCGAGCAGGGCCGCGTAGGTGATCTCCCGCTCCTCCCCCTCCTCGCCCCGCCAGTGCAGGGCGATGCGATCTCCCCGGCCCTCGAGGACGTGGCGATCGAGGCAGTTGTGTGAGACGTTGAGGGTGCCCCCCACGAACCACTTGTAGAAGGGAGGGTTGGAGTCGTCGAGCACCGTGTCCCAGCGGCGGAACCAGTCGAGCTTCTCGGCCTGCTCGGCCCACCACGCCTGTGGGTCCGCGGCGGCCCTCTCGTAGACCTCGGGGTCGCTCAGCAGGGCCTGCCGGCGGAACTCGGCGGGAGGGTCGAATCGTTCGACGTCGAGCAGGCCGGCCAGCTCGCGGTCGAGCTCCTCCCCCCCGTCCTCCGACGCGCCTGCGCTGCTCATGGGACGACTCCGGTGCTCATGGGACGACTCTATAGCCCAGGCGCCGACACGTCACCACCCCGACGTGCCCACCGCCGCGGCCCTCCGCAGGGCCCCTCAGCCGCGCGAGCCCCGCTTGCGCCGGCGTTTGCCCCCCGGGCTCGACCGGGTCGGACGAGAGGGGGCGGGCACGGTCCCGTTGCCGGCGGCCACGGGGGCCGGCTCGCCCCGCCGGGCGGCCCGCTGGACGGCCGCCGACGGCCACGGCCGGGCTTCGCCGGAGGCCCAGGCGGGAGGGTCGCCGTTCGGCCAGCGCCCCACCAGCAGGATCCCCATCATGACCATCCAGAACGAAGGGATGACCTGCAGCTCGGCGCCGCCGATGGGAAGGAAGATCAACAGCGCGGTGGCCATCCCGAGGACCCCCATCCAGCGTGTGAGCAACCCGACGCGCTGGGCATTGAGCGACACCGTGATCATCCCCGCCGCGAGCGCGAGCCCGGCGAGCAGGTCGACGTAGTCGACGATCGTGTTGACCGTGCCCTTCGTCAGCGCCTGGTCGACGGCGTGGGCGGAGAAGTCGTGCCCAGCGGCGAACGCGTGCGTCTTGATCGCGCTGATGACCTGGTGCCCCACGCTCACGGCGGCCACCGAGATCCCACCGACGAGGACGAGGGGGCGGGCATACCGCCAGGTCTGAGGACGGCGGAAGCTGGTGGCGTCGTAGAGCAGGAGCAGGACCATCATCAGGGCGAGGATCGCCACGGCCGCGAGCACACTCCCGGCCAGCAGCGGAAGGCTGTGGTGGCTGATGAATTTGACCTCTTCCGCGCGAGGGCTCACCGCTGGGTTCACCACGCCCGAGAAGGCCGGTGTCAGGCCCTGCAGGACTCCCACCGTGGGGGCCTGCTTGAGCGTCGAGTTGATGACGATCGAGCCGAGGAGGTAGAGCACCCCGCCGGCGAAGGCCGGCACGGCCAGACGACTGCGGCGCTCGGTCTCGCGGGCGACCTGCGCACGGATCTCAACGGAGGAGGGCATGGGCAGCGCAGTCTATGATGCGGGCATGGAGAGCGGTGGACTCGGAGACCTGTTCGGAGATCCCGAGGAGCTGCAGCGGCGCCTGGCGGAGTTC
>Ga0209656_10003341_pt1 | contig 10390 bp, 6 predicted proteins | sample BogFormECP12_OM2_FD_188239 | JGI IMG/M metagenome (GOLD analysis project Ga0209656, IMG submission 188239) | Bog forest soil microbial communities from Calvert Island, British Columbia, Canada - ECP12_OM2 (SPAdes) (version 2) | ecosystem: Environmental > Aquatic > Freshwater > Wetlands > Bog ... | reverse complement strand
GTCTACTTTAATCGCCGGCATCAGGTAGTCGGGCATCTGTTTCAGGGCAGATTCAAGAGTACGGTCATCGAGGCCGAAAAATATTTGCTGGAGGTGAGCCGATATCTGCATCTCAATCCGGTGCGAGGAGTAGTGCTGGGCCAGGGAACGCCAATGGAGCGCCGGAAACGTCTGCGCGAGTACCGCTGGAGGAGCTACCGGGGTTACGCCGGGTTGGAGAAAATGAAATCCTTCTTGGACAGTGAACCGATCCAAGGGGTCTTCGAGTCCTATAGCGGTCGGTGCTGGGTGGAAGAGGGGCTGATTGGTGAGATTGAAGATCCGTTCGAAGCAGTAAAATGGAAGCAGGTATTGGGTGGGGAGGGATTTTTGCGCAAACTCAAAGATCATTGGAATCAAAGAGTCGAGCGGCCCAAGAATTACGGACAGAAGAGAAACTGGTCAGCTTTTGGAGCGGAGCTAGTTGCTGCCAATGTCTTGACAGCCGGTGTTTGAAATCCTCAACATAAGGAAGATAGATGAGGCCTTTTCCGATAGCCTTAAAGCGCCGTGCGATGTGAAACAATCCAGGATGTGTTGCTCGTTAGCGTTGAACCATTTGCCCACCATCGACCTCATGCCGTCCTCACCGGAGCCTACTTATTCTTTCGGAAAGGGCTAATCAAATCGTGATAAAGATTCCCCAACGGGTGCAATCGCAGAGCGTATGTGCCTTGCCTGAAAAAGCGCACTTCGACTAACGTGCCAGAAACCCGTGGATCGTGCTGGTCGAAGATAAAATTTCCCGTCGAATATACACACAGTCCAGAATTGCCACCCAGCGGCATTACCTCGGCGCTACCAACATGCGGATGCGCTCCGATGACCAATCGCAGCCCGTATCGTCGAAGCTTAGCCAGGAGGTCTAGCTCTCTCGAACGAGGTTGTGCCAAATATTCGGCTCCCCAATGAACAAATGTTAAGATCGGCTGCGCCAGTCGGCGCTTCTGTAAATCCACCAAGTCAGCTTCTGAAATAAGATGCGTACGCTGTTCGCCGTGATTGGCGAGATCGCTCAGAGCGACCAGTCGAAAGGCTTTCAAATCGCGGGACTCACCATGCATGAGCACTTCAAACCCGGCCTGCCGCAATAGCTGTTGCATGCGTAGGCGTCTGACTGCACCAAAATCGAGCGTGTGATTATTCGCAAGGACGACCGCTCGGACATTCATCGCGCGTAACCAAGCCGTAGTCCGATCCACTCCCATTGCGATGCGCAGAACTGATAGTGATGTGGGAAAAGGTCGTTCCATTACTACTCCCTCTAGGTTTACCACGAGCGGTGCTCCGCCCGTAATCGCGAGAATGTGCTTCTGCAGTCGCGCAGCGATCACTTTGTTTTGCAGAGGCCGAGACATGTATCTGCCAAAACTGGTGTCTCCGGCAAAAAACGAAACTTGTTGTCCAGGGTAGACCGGGAGCGGTGATGGTATTGGTTGAGGTTTCCGGTAAATTTGCACAATATAACTCGTGGTCAGCCAAGTATCCCACGGGAGGTAGTCAAAAGAGTTCTTGTTCTCAATTACCTCGGCCACAGAGCGGTTCACTTGCCGCTGGAGCTTGACGTGTATGTATTGAGCTCCCTTGGAGTCCAAGTGCGCTGGTTGCCGAAGTTGCAAGATTGCCTCGGGCTTACCTGTAGAGATAGCATTGAGGGTTTCCTGATCATGTTCCCGAGCCTGCCGACGTACCAAATAATGCGAGAAGTCCGTGGATTGCACGATGAGCGTCTTAGTCGTTATGAGCGGGGCGAGCGATTGGACACACGCATCCCAATCTTCATTTTGGGAAGTGACGGAAACAGCGATCGGGATCAGCTTCGTTGTGGGAAAAAATCTCGCCACGAACGGCAGCACGGCATGGATTCCGTGGTCCACCTTGAATAGCTCGGAGACTTCGATGCGGGGATCAGTCGAAACCAACTTACCGACGCCCGTAGCGTCTGTGCAAACTGGACCGTAGGCTGTCTGAAAACATTGCGTCGTAGTAGCGAATGGCCGAGTAGCCTTTCTGTAATGATCCGGAAACAGAGCGATGACGCGTTCATAATGCCCGCTGGCGGCCAAACGGAATGCGCGCGCGATCAAATCAGCGGCAAGCAAATGATGAGGTACGGTTATGCCGCAGACATCACCCGGCGAAGTGGCAAGTGGTGGCTCCTCCGCGAGCGCGCTTTCGAAGACCGCGGCATTGCGAAAAAAGGCCGGGAATGCCATCGCGGTCTCGATAGTTGAAGAAACCGCGACACATCACTCGGCGAGCCCGAAAACCACGAAGAAGGTACGGCTCATGGATTTGGGAATTTGGTCTTGCCGGTTTCGATGAATTCGGTCTCGGCACGCGGGAGAAAGTAGTGCATCTGAATTGGGGTGGAGCGTCGCTCACTGCCGTCTGAACATTTCAGGACGATGTAAAAACGGTGGTCGGACATCTTCGGGGCGCATATGTGAACACGGAATTGCGTGTTGCCGCCCGGCGGCACACGTTTGCGAAATGGGAAAGGCATGGAGTAATCGCTCTGTTGCAGTGCTAATAACAATTGATAATCACCCTGAATAGGTCCAGGAGCACCGAATTCTACTGTGGTTCGAGGATCGATCACAACCACTCCATCGAGTTTTGTTTGCTCGTGGTGGACGACTCCGTCCGCTCCTGTCCAGTCGTAGCTGAGGAGAGCATTCAGCCGGCCATTTGATTCAATCCATTTTCCGTCGCCGTCGAACCTGGCGAACGGACCCAGCATCCGGCGCGCTGCCTCCCGAGAAATTGCCTTTGCATCGCTGGAATGGGCTTTCAGAACGTTCGCGACGTTTACCCCGAGACTTGCACATTCTTCCCGCAGATCGACTGCCATCCTCTCTTTCAAGTCACCGAGACGTTTCTTGAATGCATAGCCGCCAGTTATTGGAGGTGCATCAATCGGAGAGATGCTAAACTCCAACGTGCAATTGCTGGCCTTGCCTTCACCAAGATTACTCAATCCGAAACGCATGAATATGCTTTTATCATCGAACATGGCAATACTGTCTGAATCGACACCATAAAAGACTATGATGGGTTGCAGGTCAGGCGTGCTCTTTTCCACCTGCAGCTTTCCGCTCTCGACGGTTATAGCTTCTCCGCCCTTGTTTTCGAGACCGATGATCAGCGGGGCCGGACCAATGCTAAACCCAATAATGGCCATCGCCCCGGTCACATTGACATGCCCGGTTTCATGCCAGGTGTCGAGCAAAGTCAAATTCGGCTCAATCTGCATCTCTCCTTTGACCATCCGCGAGCGGTACTGCAGCGCGCTTTCCGCTTGGTTGTCCTTCTCCAGGTCTTGCATGTAGCCATGATCCAAAGTCACATGCACTTGGTACGGCATCGAAGCTTTCGCCAGCGCTTCGGATCGACGTGCGATTGAATCGGCAGTCTCAGCTCCGTTCACCCATTCCGATTCATAGCTTTGCCCGTTCATCAGCGTGACAGTACCGTGACCTTGGCGTTCGTCATTTACGAATGCGCCTACATACGTGGTCCCGTCCGCTTCGGCGTAAGTCCCATAGCCATGTATCGTATCATTCAAGAATTGTCCTTCGTAACAGTCCCCGTTGGCGTAAAAATAGATGCCGTTTCCACTCTTCAGATTTTTTGACCAGTCACCGCGATAAGTTGCACCGCTTTGCAGAGTCAAGGTGCCACGTCCTTCGCGCATACCGTTTTTCATCTGGCCCGTATACGTGCTAACCAGTTCTTCGCCATCCTTTACCTCCTTTGACCAAGTCAGTACGCCGAAGCCTTCTGCCTCATGCTGAGCGTTAAGCCCACCGGTCCAAGAAAAACTCAGCCCGAGTTCAGGATGCGAGTCCCATACCCTGACTACGTCCTCTTTAGGCTCGCTAATCTCGGTTGACTCGCTAATCTCGTTCGGAACCTCACGAAAAATCTTCGATTCCCTCCACTGACCACCGTTCGGCGTTTGAGCTGGGGCACTATGCAAAAAACAGGAAGTAAGAATGATAGGCGCCGAAGTAACATGGAGTCGAATTCTGCCGCTTCGTCGGTGTCCGCGCATAACCTACCTTAGAACATTCTAATGCTCGGGGAGGTCGTTTGGCAAGTAGCAAGTTAGTTCCTCAGCCCTTGCAAGCCAGCTTTGCTCGCGAGGATCAAGACAGCCCACGCGACCATCGGACGAAGAGGTAAGCAACAGGTCTGGTGCAACCCATTGCAGATGCCATATACTCTTCTCATGCATAGCTGCCTGCCAGAGCGCCTTGCCGGTGTCAGCGGCCCATACATGTATGCATTTGTCCTGCCCGGCGGCGGCAATCTCACTACCATCCGGGCTGAAGCTCACCGTCTCAACATAGACCGCATCGCTTGTTGTGGAAGGTGTCCTGAGCAATCGAATCACGGTCCCTGTAAGGGGGTCCGAAAGGGCGACCAAACCATCATTGCCCGCCGAAGCAATCCGGCGACCATCCTGAGACCAAGCTAGGCAACCGATGCTATCCGCATGCACCTTGTAATGTGCCATGATTTGGCTGTCCGCGACTCGCTGCACGGTGATATATCCATCGGTCGCGGACATTGCCAGGCGTGCACCGTCCGGGCTAACGGCCAAGCCAAGTGCTGCGCCGGACGTGGAATGTATGACTTTTGAGGCCCGGTTTTTGGGGTTCCAGCGATTCACTGTTCCGTCCTGGCCCGTGAAAAAGAGTGCTTGCCCGTCCGACGACCACGCAAGTTGCCAAATTTCCCCGTGGTCGGCGGTAAGATCCTCGTATGGCTTCTGCCACGGCGGACCGTAAAGGTGAATCGCACCATCGGCGTCCCCGCATGCAAAAGCTTCTTGCCCAGGCTGCCAAGCGATGCAATTCACGACTTTGTTCCCATTCTTGATCTCGTGTTCGATCAATTGGGAAGCGCTGTTCCAGAGCAGCACGCGTCCATCCTCCGTCCCTACTGCGATCCATTTCCCATCGGGCGATGCCCGCAGGCCGTGTAGCGGACTGCCCGCATCAAGGTAGCGCGCCACGCCACGCTGCTTGAGACTCCAAACTTTGACCACGCCGTCGTCATCGCCAGATGCAAGCCATTGGCCGTCAGGCGACCATCTCACGATTTTAATGATGCTCTGGTGGCTCGCGCTGAAAGAGATTTCCGAGATCGCATCTTGCCAAAGGTCTTTCTTTGCAAAGCGCCAGAGCTTGACCTGTCTGCCCACAGCAAGCGCCACTTTATCGCCTTGGGCATCCCAATCCAAACTGGTAATATTGTTTTGGGTTAGTGGCCGCTCAGCCAGCTTCACTGGCATCGGGCTTATGTCCCAAATTTCTAATCCCCGCCCGCCGAGAGAGAGAGCCAATTCCGATCCGCGGGGCCGCCAGGCGGCCGCGAGCACAGCCCGCCCGTCGGCTTTTCGAAAGTCGATGATCTTGTCTCCCTCATTAAGGGTCGCTCCGCCGTCGCTGAAGCCCAGCATCAGGCGGGTAGAGTCACTCGAGAAGCGAAAACAGTTGGGGTCGCCTTTAGTGTCGAGATTAGTTGGATTACCGGCGATAACCTTGCCATCACCAGCCTCCTTGATCATCCGCAGCATAGGATCCGTCTGAGCATAAGCAATCCTTTTCCCATTAGGACTGATGGCGCCCCGTACAAGAAAGGGCTCTTCAACGATTTTCGTTCTTGGTCGAGATCCTGTATCCAGAGAGCAAATTTGGTATTCCCCTGACTCGAACAACGCAGCAACCGACCTTCTGTCTTCAGCGAAACATAAGTCCAGGACCCCCGGCGGCTCCTTGCCGTTAGCTTGAGGACCGACAATCGTTGCGAGAGTGTGACCCTCCTCCAGGACACAAACGGAGCCAGACCTGAGTCCGATTGCAAGCCCACCAGAATCGCCACTCCAAGCCAAAGCCATGACTCCGCCCCCCCCTGGGGCAACAACTGTCTTGAAATACGGAGAGGCCCGGACTAGGCGATCGATTAGTGCGCTTCGCGTTTGAAAACTTGGCTGCTCTAAATCAGCAGCACGTGTTAACGCCAAGGCTGTATCGTCAGTGGTCGAATTGGACACCTGATCAGCCCTATTCAGAAAGAGCATAGCTTTGGCGTCTCTCTCTCGATTCTCGGCTTCTTGTTTTTGGTACCAAGCGAAAGCGCCGGTCAGAATGGCGGCGACAGCTGACACGAGAGCTACCTTTGCGAAACGTCTTGCGATGATCCGCCGGCGGTCGGCTTCAGCTCGTAACCGCTCAGCTTGTTCTCTTCGTTTGCGCTCTAATGACAGCTCCAGGTCGCGCCGCTTATGATGGTATTCAATGGAAACACGGACAAAGTGATGCTCCTCAGCCGTCAGATCTTCAGAGTAGCTGCGGGAGATGTCGCGAGCGTCTTCCAAGGGCTTGCCTTCAGGCAAGAGCAGCTCATCCGGCCGTCCTTTCCCGTCGGTTCTGGCGGTCTCGTCTTCCCAGGCTTTCAACGCGATTCGTAGTCGCGCGCGCGTGCGCAAGAAATCGCGGTTCTGGGCCGCCCAGGCGAGAGCGCGCGGCCAGACGCGCATAAGGCTCTCGTGGGCAAGAGTGACCACGCCTCGACCGGCGACAGGGTCATCTGTAGTGGTGAGTAGCCGTTCGGCCACGAAGGCCTGCACGAGGGTTAGCGCTCCCGCTTTGTTCGTGAGATTGGCCAGTGGCACACGCTGGCGCACTATCTGGTCCCCAGTGCCTTCTTGGCCGTCGGGTCCAATGGTAACGAGCGCTTTCAGCACGTTTCCCAGTGCTTCCTGTGCTTCTCCCGGCAGCCCGTTGAATACTTCTTCGGCCCGTTTCGCCAGGGCGCCCTCGACTCCGCCTAAGCGCTCGTATGCGTCCCAAGTGAGCAAGCCGAGGTCGGTGCGGTGGTCGAAAAGTTTGCGTAGGACATATTCCAGCAGCGGTAGCAACTCGGCATGCGCTGTGGCGTCTCGCAGGATCAGGTCGGCGAGGCTTCGATCTTCCCTGCGCTCAAATACAAGTCCGGCGAGGCGCGCAGGTTCTTCAATGAGGCGACGCAGGGAGTCCGCCTCCGGCGGAAGCAACGACAGCAAGCCGTGCCCCTCCTGCATACGCGATAGAGCGGGCTGCGCCTGAACCTGCGGAAAGAAGTCGCTTCGTGCGGTGGCCAACACCCAGACGTTGCCGCTGCGGGCCAGTGCTTCAACGGCATCGAGGAATTGTTTGCGAGCCGCGTCAGTCACAGCCAAACTGGCGAAGAGTTCCTCCAATTGATCGAGCACCAACAGTACGCGCACGCCGCCGCCTTGATGTTTCGCCGCGCGGGCGACCGACTCGTTGATCCAACGGCGTGTTGTGCTGAGGGGATCACGCCGCATATCCTCTGCCAGATCATCGGCCGTGGTCGCCTCACCGAGCAAATCGGGCAGCACATCCTGGGTACTCAGCCGGCGCATAAGACCAACCAGGGGATCGCGGCCAAGTTCTGCAGGCGTCGCGACCAAGGTGCGCCAAGCGGTTACTTGTTCATCGAGTTCGTTTTCAACAACGGCGGGCAGCACGCCCGCACGTGCCAGCGATGACTTGCCGCTGCCGCTCGCTCCGCTCAGAAGGAGGAAGGCACAACCATTGCGGGCCTGCTCGCGCAGGGCATGGCGTGCCTCCAACGTTTCGGCCTCCCGGCCAAAAAACAGATCGGCGTGCTGCGGCTGGAAGGCTTCGAGGCCCAGGAAAGGCGGCCCCTTCTTTTCAATGTCCCAAACGGATTCCGTCATGCCGCCACCTGCCAATTCGTCCAGCAGCTCGGCGAGATGCACACGTAGACGCAGCGACAACGTTACTGGTCGATCGAAGGTGTGGTAGGCGCGGACGTTGTACCCCCTGGACGCGTCTTGGAACTCCTCAGCGATGAACTGCTCGGCGAGTTTCTTCTGGGCGATGAGGTTTTCTTTTTCCTTAGTCGGTTGGCCTCGCAAACGCTCGTCGAAGCTCGCCTCGTCTTGCCGCACATAAACCATCAGCGCCGGCCGCGAATCACCACTCTTTTTTCGCGCCTCAAGCATAAGCTCCAGTTCTCGCTCGGTGCCGCTGCGATACTCGGAGCCGTCCGGTTTACGAATGAGCGGACCCAAAGGCGAACCGAGCCTCGACCAAAGTATGAAGATTGCGATTTCGATAGCGTGCTCCTTCGACAAGAGCAGATCAATACCTTGCTGGAATGACGTGTCCGCCTGAAGGGGCAATTCCTCCCAGAGAACTGGCTTCAAAAAAAACCGATCGGCGTAACGCCGGCGTAGGCTTTCGACAACCTGCCGGGCGCGATCCCGTTCCTCTGCGACATCCCCTGGAGAGGAAATAAAGATGCGTATGATTCTCTCTTTCTGCATCGGTCGCTACTCTTTGGTTAACCGGAAAACATACACAACGCGAAACGGGCGATTGACATCGAGCTCGATTCCTGGCGACAACCTCGGTGGAAGCCTCGCGCCGAGATCCGCGACTCCACGATGAAAGCCACGCCGCCTGCGGCTGAACTATGCTCCAGCTTCATTGGAAACCTCTGCTTAGCTTTAGATTACCAGATCAGGCTAGTATTCGGAATAGAAACTTGGCCGCTCGGGGATACCCGTTTGGGTGGAGGGCGCTATCGGTACGCCGCTTAGACCTCCGAAAGAAAGTTCGGTCAGCCAAAATGAAACATCGCAAAGTCTGTGAGCCCGGATTCATCGAAACAGGCAAGATCGGATTTCCAAATCCATGAGCCGCCTACGGTTTGTGGTTTTCGGGCTCGCCCCATGACGTGCCGCGGCCCCTGCGACCGCCGAGACAGTGAAGACATTCCCGGCGATGTTTTCGGATTCCGCGCTCTTCGCGGGCGCTCACGCAGGAACCACCGCTTCCCAGTCGCCAGGCCACGTAAGCGGCATTACCGTGCCTCATCATCTGCTTGCAGTTGATCTGATCGCACGGGGATTCCGGTTCGCCGTCGGCGGGCGTTATGAACGCGTCATCGCAGTGTTTCCAGATCATTTCAGGAAGGCTACGCGACCATTCGCTACCACGGCACAAGGTTTTCAGACAGCCTACGGTCCGGTTTCCACTGACGCAGCGGCCGTCGCTAAGTTAGTTTCGACCATTCCACGCATCGAAGTCTCCGAGCTATTCAAGGTGGACCGCGGAATCCATGCCGTGCTGCCGTTCCTGGCGAGATTTTTTCCAAAGACGAAGCTGACCCCGACGCTGAAGGCGCAGAGCGCTACCGGGTCAAAGTGTATTGTTATGTCCTGATGGAGAATCATTTTCATCTGGTCGTAATGACCCCTGAGGGCAACCTACTTTAATCGCCGCCATCAGGTAGTCGGGCATCTGTTTCAAGGCAGATTCAAGAGTACGGTAATCGAGGCTGAAAAATATTTGCTGGAAGTAAGCCGCTATTTGCATCTCAATCCGGTACGCGGAGTGGTGCTGGGCCAGGGAACGCCGATTGAGCGCCGGGAACGTCTGCGAGAGTACCGTTGGAGCAGCTACCGGGGTTACGCCGGGTTCGAGAAAATGAAATCCTTCTTGGACAGTGAACCGATTCAAGGGGTCTTCGAGTCCTATAGCGGTCGGTGCTGGAAGGCTAGGGAGTATCGTCGCTGGGTGGAAGAGGGGCTGATTGGTGAGATCGAAGATCCGTTCGAAGCGGTCAAATGGCAGCAGGTATTGGGTGGGGAAGGATTTTTGCGCAAACTCAAGGATCATTGGAATCAAAGAGTCGAGCGGCCCAAGAATTACGGACAGAAGAGAAACTGGTCAGCTGTCGGAGCCGAGCAGATCCTTGAGCGGGTGAGTGAGCACTTTCAATGCGATCTGGAGACGCTCAAGGAACGCGGCGTCCGCAACAATCTGGCACGGCGGCGCGCCATAACGCTGTGCTGGGATCACGCCGGGTTGAGTCAGGACGAAATTGCGGCGTTATTCCGCATGCCCAGCAGCAATTCGGTGGCTCAGACGATTCGGCGAACCAAGGCCCACGAAGCCCAAACTCTGAAAGTTTTAAAGAATCAAATAAGTCATAAGTAAACGGCTGACCCCCTGACACGTTCGTGGTGTGGCGTGACAGCGTTCGACTGCCTTCATTCCAGTGCGTTCCTCAGCTCAGCGTGTCGCCTTCTCGGCTATGTCGGCTAGAATGGTTCATTTCAGGCAGGATCAAAGCCTTCGGAGATGGCCGCGTCTTGGACCGTCTGGAACGTGCGGACCGCTACCCCTTCGACCTTGCAGAGGACGCAATCAACGCGCCAAGAGTGCCTTGACAGGATGCATATAGGGTCTGTAACCTGATTCGGATGTCTTCGGATCGATGGTATTTTGGTGCACCTATCCAG
>Ga0209656_10003340_pt1 | contig 10390 bp, 12 predicted proteins | sample BogFormECP12_OM2_FD_188239 | JGI IMG/M metagenome (GOLD analysis project Ga0209656, IMG submission 188239) | Bog forest soil microbial communities from Calvert Island, British Columbia, Canada - ECP12_OM2 (SPAdes) (version 2) | ecosystem: Environmental > Aquatic > Freshwater > Wetlands > Bog ... | reverse complement strand
AGTGGACGAGAGGGATCTGCGCGCCGCCACGCGCGTGCTCGAGCTGCTGGGCAGGGCCTTCGAGGACGACGCGCCGCCGCCGCTCCGCGAGGGCTGAGATCCGGCCCCGCCCACGCAGGATTCACCACTTGAGCGTAGAAATCCTCTGCTATAGTCGGGCTCGCGCCGCAGGTGGATGCCGACGTGGAAGCAGGTCCACCCGCGGAGCTCTAACCACGATGGAGGCCTCGAGCAGATAACGACGCGGACCGGTCCAGAGCAGACCAGATGCGTGCGTGGGCCCGAGGGGCCCATTTTTTTGCCCTAGACCACCCGCAGTAACCCGAGCGCACCTGTCACCCAGACTCGCTCCCGCCGTTTGCCCCAACCCCGACCGGATCGTCTACACCACCAGATCTAATGCCACGCAAGTTCAGCCTCCAGAACACCCGGAACATCGGGATCATGGCGCACATCGACGCCGGTAAGACGACGACGACCGAGCGCATCCTCTACTACACCGGGCGCACCTACAAGATCGGCGAGGTCCACGAGGGCGCCGCGGTGATGGACTGGATGGAGCAGGAGCAGGAGCGGGGCATCACGATCACCTCCGCCGCGACCACCGCGCAGTGGAAGGGCCACCGCATCAACATCATCGACACGCCCGGCCACGTCGACTTCACCGTCGAGGTCGAGCGCTCCCTGCGCGTGCTCGACGGGGCGATCGCCCTGTTCGACTCGGTCGCCGGCGTCGAGCCGCAGTCCGAGACGGTGTGGCGCCAGGCCGACAAGTATCACGTGCCGCGGATCGCCTACATCAACAAGATGGACCGCATCGGCGCCGACTTCGAGAAGGGCGTGCAGACCATGATCGACCGCCTGGGCGCTCACCCGGTGCCGATCCAGCTGCCGATCGGCGCGGAGGGGGACTTCGAAGGCGTCATCGACCTCGTGGCGATGAAGGCGATCGTTTACAGGGACGAGATGGGCAAGGAACAGGACGTGATCGACATCCCGGAGGCCCAGCTGGAAGCGGCCACCGCCGCGCGCGAGCACCTGCTCGAGGAGATCTCCCACTACGACGACACGCTGCTCGAATTGATCCTCGAGGAAGCCGAGGTCTCCGAGGAGACGCTCAAGCAGGCGATCCGCAAGGCGACCCTGTCCACGAAACTGACGCCCGTGCTGTGCGGCTCATCGTTCAAGAACAAGGGCGTGCAGCCGCTCCTGGACGCGGTCATCGACTATCTCCCCTCGCCGCTGGACGTCCCACCTGTCGTCGGCACCGAACTGATCAAGGGCGAGGAGCACGAGCGCGAGGTCGTGCGCAAGGCCGATGACTCCGAGCCGTTCGCGGCGCTGGCATTCAAGATCGCCGCCGATCCCTACGTGGGCAAGCTGACCTACTTCCGCGTGTACTCCGGACGCCTCGAGGCCGGTGCGCGCGTGCTGAACGTCGGTTCGGGGCGCACCGAGCGGATCGGGCGCATCCTGATGATGCACGCGAACGAGCGCGAGGAGGTCGAGGAGGTCTACGCGGGCGACATCGCCGCCGCGGTGGGGATCAAGCAGGTCATCACCGGCGACACGCTCGCCGCGCCCGACCACCCGATCCACCTCGAGAACATCGTCTTCCCCGAGCCGGTCATCAAGGTCGCTGTCGAGCCCAAGACGAAGGTCGACCAGGAGAAGATGTCGACCGCACTCGGCCGTCTCGCCGAGGAGGACCCCACCTTCCAGGTGCGTACCAACGAGGAGACCGGCCAGACCGAGATCTCGGGCATGGGCGAGCTGCACCTCGAGGTCCTCGTCGACCGCATGAAGCGGGAGTTCGGGGTCGAGGCGAACGTCGGGCGCCCCCAGGTCTCCTACCGCGAGACCGTGCGCGGCAACGTCCAGAAGGTCGAGGGCAAGTTCGTGCGCCAGACCGGCGGCTCGGGCCAGTTCGGGGTCGTCTACATCGATGTCGAGCCGGCGCCCGGCGAGGGCTTTGAGTTCGTGAACAAGATCAAGGGCGGCGCGATCCCCTCCGAATACATCCCGGCGGTCAAGAAGGGCATCGAGGAGGCGCTCGAGAACGGCGTCAAGGCCGGCTACCCGATGGTCGACGTGCGCGTGACGCTCGTCGACGGCAAGTACCACGATGTGGACTCCTCGGAGATCGCCTTCAAAGTCGCGGGGTCCTACGCGATCAAAGAGGCCGCAAAACGCGCCAAGCCGGTGCTGCTCGAGCCGATCTTCGCGGTCGAGGTGGTCACCCCCGAGGACTTCCTCGGCGATGTGATCGGTGACCTCAGCCGCCGGCGCGGCCGCGTGGAGGGCCAGGAGCGCCGCGGCAACGCGCTCGCGGTGACCGCGCGGGTACCGCTGAGCGAGATGTTCGGCTACGCGACCGATCTGCGCTCGAACACGCAGGGGCGTGCCACCTACACGATGCAGTTCGAGGCCTACGAGGAGGTTCCGCCCAACATCGCGGAGAAGATCGTCGAACAGCGCACGGGCGAACCGGTCCCCGCCTAGGCGGCTCGGACCAGGCGGGCGCAGGCAGAGCGAGGTCGGAGCAGCAGGCAGCAGTCACGGAAGAGCGCATTCAGATAGATTTCCCCGGTTCGCCATCACAGAGGCGAACGTACAAGTCGATACAGGAGCTAACGAAAGTGGCGAAGGAGAAGTTCGAGCGCGACAAGCCGCACGTCAACGTCGGGACCATCGGTCACATCGATCATGGCAAGACGACGCTGACCGCTGCCATCACGACCGTGCTGGCAGAGAAGGGAGGCGCCGAAGCGCGCAGCTTCGAGGAGATCGACAACGCTCCCGAGGAGAAGGAACGCGGGATCACGATCGCCACCTCTCATGTCGAGTACCAGACCGAGAACCGCCACTACGCCCACGTGGACTGCCCCGGCCACGCCGACTACGTGAAGAACATGATCACCGGCGCCGCGCAGATGGACGGCGCGATCCTCGTGGTCTCCGCGGCGGACGGGCCGATGCCGCAGACGCGTGAGCACATCCTGCTGGCGCGCCAGGTCGGCGTCCCGTACATCGTCGTGTTCCTCAACAAGGCCGACATGGTCGACGACGAGGAGCTCTTGGAGCTCGTCGAGGTCGAGGTGCGCGAGCTCCTCAGCGAATACGACTTCCCCGGTGACGACATCCCGTTCATCACCGGCTCGGCGCTGAAGGCGCTCGAAGGCGACGAGAAGTACAAGGAGAAGATCATCGAGCTCGCCGCCGCGCTCGACACCTACATCCCCGAGCCCGTGCGCGAGCTCGACAAGCCGTTTTTGATGCCGATCGAGGATGTCTTCTCGATCACCGGACGTGGCACGGTGGCCACCGGCCGCGTCGAGCAGGGCATCGTCAACACCGGCGACACGGTCGAGATCGTGGGGGTCCACGACACCACCTCCACCGTCGTCACGGGGGTTGAGATGTTCCGCAAGATCCTCGACCAGGGGCAGGCGGGCGACAACGTCGGCTGCCTGTTGCGGGGAACCAAGCGCGAGGAGATCGAGCGCGGCCAGGTGCTCTGCAAGCCGGGCTCGATCACCCCACACACCAAGTACAAGGCGGAGGTCTACGTGCTCAAGAAGGAGGAGGGTGGTCGCCACACTCCGTTCTTCACGGGCTACCGGCCACAGTTCTACTTCCGCACCACCGACGTCACCGGCGTGGCCAAGCTGCCCGACGGCGTCGAGATGGTCATGCCCGGCGACAACGTGCAGATGGAGATCGAGCTCATCCAGCCGATCGCGATGGATCAGGGCCTGCGCTTCGCCATCAGGGAGGGCGGTCGCACGGTCGGCTCAGGTGTGGTGACAGAGATCATCCAGTAACACCGCCGCCGGCGAATCCGTCGGGGGCGCAATTGGCAGTCCGATACGACTAGGTCCGCTCCGCCCGACAGGCGCGGTGGTGGCGAGCGGGGCGAATGACCCGACGCGGGATTCGCCGCCTCCCTCGCCTCCCCGGGAGGGGCCCGGCGGGAGCCGCTCCCCGCCGGGGTCGCCCAGCGAGCGCAGACCGGCAGTGAGCGAAGACAGACGCACCGAACGCAGACGCACAAGCAGACCAGACACCAAGACCAGAGAGACGATAGGCACAGGAACCACGATGGCATCGGCCACCCAGAACAAGATCCGCATACGGTTGAAGGCCTACGACACCTCCGCCATCGAGTCGGCGGCGAAGGAGATCGTCGAGACGGCCACGCGCACCGGCGCGAGCGTGTCCGGACCCGTTCCCCTGCCCACGGAGAAGAACGTGTACTGCGTGATCCGCTCGCCCTTCAAGGACAAGGACTCGCGCGAGCACTTCGAGATCCGCACGCACAAGCGGCTCATCGACATCCACCAGCCGACGCCCAAGACGGTCGACTCCCTGCAGCGCCTGGACCATCTCCCGGCGGGCGTGGACATCGAGATCCGTCTGGCCACCTGAGACGCACGCCCCCGACACCGTCCGCCACCGACTCGACCCCGCTGCCACATGTCCGCCATCCTCGCCACGAAGCTCGGTATGACCCAGGTGTTCCAGGAGGACGGAAGCGTCGCGCGGGTCACGGTCCTGCAGGCGGGACCGTGTCCGGTGACCGCGCTTCGCACATCCGAGCGCGACGGTTATGACGCGGTGCAGCTGGCCTTCGGCCAGTCCAAGGAGAAGCACATCTCAAAGCCCGAGCTGGGTCATCTGAAGAAGGCCGACGCCCCGCCGATGCGCCATCTGGCCGAGTTCCGCGCCGAGGGCGCAGAGCTCAAGCTCGGCGAGAGCGTGACCGTCGAGGCGTTCGAGGTCGGCGCTCGCGTGAAGATCTCCGGCACCTCGAAGGGAAAGGGCTTCCAGGGCACGATCAAGCGTCACAACTTCAGTAGCGGGCCCAAGTCGCACGGCTCGCACAACGTGCGCGCTCCGGGCTCGATCGGCGCGTCGGCCACGCCCGCGCGCGTGATGAAGGGCATTCGCGGTCCGGGGCAGATGGGGGCCAAGCGCGTCACCCAGAAGGGCCTTGAGGTGGTCGGCGTCGATGAGAAGAAGAACCTGCTGCTCGTGCGTGGCTCGGTGCCGGGTCCCTCCGGCGCCGTGGTGGAGGTGCGCAGCGATGCCTGAGGCTCCCGTGCTCGGCGCGAGCAGAAAGGTCAAGCTGGACGACGGCGCCTTCGGCGCGCGCTTCTCGGGCCCGCTGGTGCACCAGAGCGTGCGCGCCGAGCAGGCCGCCCGCCGGCGCGGGACCGCGGCCACCAAGACGCGCGGCATGGTCTCCGGCGGAGGCGCCAAGCCCTGGCGCCAGAAGGGCACTGGTCGCGCACGCGCCGGCTCCAACCGCTCCCCGATCTGGACGGGCGGGGGCACGGTGTTCGGGCCCCATCCTCGCTCCTACACGTTCAAGGTGAATCGCAAGGAGCAGCGCGCCGCCCTGCGCAGCGCGCTCTCGCTGCACGCCGAGCGCGGGACGCTGGCGATCCTCGACGGTGCCGTCTTCCAGGCGCCGCGCACGCGCCAGGCGCACGATCTGCTGGGCGATTGGGGGCCGACCGCCGAGCTGCGCCCGACGCTCGTCGTGCTCGCCGCGGAGGAGTCGGCCGCCGCGCTGTCCTTCCGCAATCTCGCCCGCGTGTCCGTGCTGAGCGCCGAGGCCGTGGGCGTCACCGACCTGCTGGGTGCTGCCTCGCTCCTCGTCTCGGAGGGGTCGCTCAAGGAGCTCACCGCGCGTGCGCAGAGCCCCCGGGGCGCCCGCCGCGGCGCCGAGGAGGCGAAGGTCTGATGGAGCACACGCAGGTGCTGATCCGCCCGGTCGTGTCCGAGAAGAGCTACGTGCTCTCGGCCGCCAACCGCTACACGTTCCGGGTCCATGCCGATGCGCACAAGACCCACATCCGCCAGGCGGTGCAGGAGCTGTTCGGCGTGCACGTGGTGGACGTGCGGACCATGAGCGTGAAGCCCAAGCCCAAGCGCCGGGGCACGACGCGGGGCGCCACCCGCGCGTGGAAGAAGGCGATCGTGCAGGTGCGTGAGGGCGAGAACATCCCGATCTTCCACGGCCTGGCGGCTCTGGACTAGGGGGCGCGAGGACGATGGCCATACGCAAGCCCAAGCCCACGAGCCCTGGAATGCGGTTCGTCTCCTATCCGGACTTCGCCGAGATCACCAAGTCCGAGCCGGAGAAGACGCTCGTCGAAGGTCTCAAGAAGAGCGGCGGGCGCAACGCGCACGGACGCAAGACCTCCCGCCACCGCGGCGGCGGGGCCAAGCGCGCCTATCGGCGGATCGACTTCAAGCGTCGCAAGGACGGCGTGGAGGCCAAGGTGGCCGCGATCGAGTACGACCCCAACCGCTCCGCCTACATCGCTCTGCTGCACTACGCGGACGGTGAGAAGCGCTACATCCTGGCCCCGCAGCGGTTGACCGTCGGGATGACGGTCGCGTCCGGCGAGAGCGCCGACATAGCCGTGGGCAACTGCCTGGAACTGGCGCGGATGCCGGTGGGCACGGTCGTGCACAACGTCGAGCTGCAGCCGGGTCGGGGCGGCCAGATGGCGCGCTCGGCCGGCGCCGCGGTACAGCTGATGGCCAAGGACGGGGACATGGCGACCCTCCGTCTGCCCTCCGGCGAGATGCGGCTGGTGCGGGCCGAGTGCCGGGCGACGGTGGGCACGATCGGCAACGCCGACCACCAGAACGTGAAGGTCGGCAAGGCCGGACGCAAGCGCCACATGGGCGTGCGCCCGCAGACGCGGGGAGTGGCGATGAATCCCGTCGACCACCCGCACGGCGGCGGCGAGGGCTCCACCACGGCCGGTCGCCATCCCGTCACACCGTGGGGCGTGCCCACGCTCGGGTATCGCACGCGCAAGCAGAACAAGGCCTCGGACGCGAACATCGTGCGCGGCCGCCGTCGCGGCAAGGGCAAGGGCCGATGAGCCGCTCGAGCAAGAAGGGCCCGTGGGTCGAAGAGCGGCTGATGGCTCGCATCGAGGCGCTGAACGCGGCCAACAACAAGAAAATGCTCAGAACCTGGTCGCGCGCCTCGACGATATTCCCCGAGATGGTGGGTCACACGATCGCCGTGCACGACGGCCGCAGGCACGTGCCGGTGTTCATCAGCGAGTCGATGGTCGGTCACAAGCTCGGCGAGTTCGCACCGACGAGGGTCTTTCGCGGACACGCGGGCTCGGGGAAGGTCAGATGAACGCCGAGGAGAACAAGGACACGACGGGCGAGACGCCCGTCGGGGAGCCGAACGCCGAGCAGGCAAACGCGACCACGGAGGAGGCCAAGGCGTCGGAGAAGCCGGCCGCCAAGGCCGATGCGCCGGCTGAAGACGCTCCCGGGGAGAAGGAGCCCGCTCCAAGGAAACGTGTCCGCGCGAAAAAACCGGCCGCCGCCAAGGAGCCTAAGGCCGCCGATAAGGAGCCCAAGACCCCCGCCAAGAAACCCGAGGCCGCCGAGCAGCCCGCCGCGCCCGAGAAGGCGCCCGCGCGGCCCAAACCGCAGGCCCGGAGCACATCGCGGCGCAGGGTGGTGCGCGCCCACGCCCGCTACGTTCGCACGTCGGCGCGCAAGGCCCGCATGGTCTGCGGGCATCTGCGTGGCAAGTCGGTCCAGGAGGCGCGCGCTATCCTGGCGTTCACCCCTCGTGAGGTGGCGGGCGCCTGGAGCAAGCTGCTCGAGTCGGCCGTGGCTAACGCCGAAAGCAACCACGAGCTGCTCGAGGACGATCTGATCGTCCGGGAGGCATATGCCGACGAGGGGCCGACCATCAAGCGCTTCCGGCCCCGCGCCATGGGTCGCGCCACGCCGATACGCAAGCGCACGAGCCACCTCACGATCACGCTGACGACGGGCTCGGAGCAACGGGCCACCAACAGACGGAGCTGAGAAGGACATGGGACAGAAGGTTCATCCAGAGGCGATGCGCGTGGGCTACATCCACGACTGGAAGTCGAACTGGTTCAACGAGCGCAACTTCGCGGACTATCTGGCCGAGGATGTGCGCGTCCGCGAGCACATCGTGTCCAAGCTCTCTCACGCCGGCCTTTCGGACATCACGATCCGCAAGGACGCCAACGAGCTCGAGGTCAACATCCACACGGCCCGGCCGGGCATCGTGATCGGCAAGTCCGGCACCGAAGTAGATGCCCTGCGCCGCGACCTGCACCGGATGACCAACAAGCAGATCAAGGTGAACATCCTCGAGATCAAGCGCCCGGAGCTGGATGCGCGACTGGTCGCACAGTCGATCGCCGAGCAGCTGCAGAACCGCGTGGCGTTCCGCCGGGCGATGAAGCGGGCGCTGACCAGCGCGATGCGCTCGGGCGCAAAGGGCGTGAAGGTGCAGGTGGCGGGCCGGCTGGGTGGCGCCGAGATGGCTCGCACCGAAAGCTACTCCGACGGCCGCGTACCGCTGCACACGATGCGCGCCGACATCGACTACGGCTTCTATGAGGCACGCACGACGTTTGGCCGGATCGGCGTGAAGTGCTGGGTGAACAAGGGCGAGATCATGCCCGCGGGCTACACGGGAGCCGATCTGACCGACATGACCGCACCCGCGGCGCCGAGCTCCGAGCGCGACGGTCGCGGCGCACGCGAGGGTCGCGATGGGCGCGGCCGGGGACGGGGAGCGGGCGGCCGCGGTCCGGGCGGCGCCGGCGGCGGGCGCGGGCGAGGGTCGAGCGGCCCGGGCGCCGGACAGCGTGGCGGCGGCCGGGGTCCTCGTGCCGGCGGCGGTCCGTCCACGGGCGGAGGGGGGCGCTGATGCTGTCCCCGAAGCGCGTCAAGCATCGCAAGCAGCACCGCGGCCGCCGTCGCGGCGTCTCGCGTGGGCAGGTGAAGGTCCAGTTCGGCGAGTACGGGCTGAAGGCGCTCGAGGGCGGCTGGCTGACCAACCGCCAGATCGAGGCCGCGCGAGTTGCGATGACGCGCAAGATCAAGCGTGGCGGCAAGGTGTGGATCAACGTGTTCCCGGACAAGCCGATCACCAAGAAGCCGGCCGAGACCCGCATGGGCTCCGGCAAGGGTTCGCCCGAAGGCTGGGTCGCGGTGGTCAAGCCCGGGCGGGTGATGTTCGAGCTGGCCGGGGTCTCCGAGCCGCTCGCGCGCGACGCGATCCGACTGGCCGCGCACAAGCTGCCGGTGAAGTCCAAGTTCGTGCTGCGCGAGGACTGAGGCTCGACCGCGATGAAGGCCAGGCAGATCAGGGACATGGACGAGAGCGAGCTGCTCGAGCACGTGGCGACGCTGCGCAAAGAGGTGTTCGGTCTGCGCTTCTCCAACGCCACCGGCGAACTGGATGACACGTCGGGAATTGGACGCGCAAGGCGCGACCTCGCGCGGGCGCTGACCGTCGCACGGGAGCGGACGCTCCCGCAGCGACGCAGGCAGGGCAACTGAGACCAGAGAAGACTACGAAGCGAGCGAACATGGCCGACGAACACGACGACGAGACACCCCCCGACACCGACGGACAGTCCGCGGAGCTCGACGCCGCCGGCGATCAGGCCGCCGAGGCCGAGGCTGCTGCGCCGGAGGCCGTCCAGCCGGAGGAGCCCTCCGGCAGCGGCGCTCCCGCGCCGCGCCCGCCCGCCGAGCCCGCCGAGGAGCTCACACCCAAGGAGCGCCGTCGCCGGAAGCGATCTCGCCAAGCGGGCGCGCCCAGGCCGGCGCGAACTGCCGAGGAGCGCCATGCCGATCGCGTGGCCGAGCGCCGTATGAAGGCCGTGAGTCGCCGGGCGCGGCGGCTGAAGGAACGCGCGAAGGCGGCGGAGCGCCGTGCGGCGGCTCCCGCGCCCGAGCCGCTGGCACCGGTGCACGCGCCGGTCGAAGGTACGCGCAGGGTGCGTCAGGGGATCGTCGTCTCCGACAAGGCCGAGAAGACGATCACGGTGCGTATCGACGTCGCGCGCCGTCATCGGCGCTACGAGAAGATCGTGCGCAGTTCCAGCACCCTGCACGCCCATGACGAGAACAACGATGCGCACGCGGGCGACGTCGTGCGGGTGATCGAGAGCCGCCCGCTCTCAAGGACCAAGCGCTGGAAGCTCGTCGACGTAGTGGAGCGGGCGCGATGATCCAGAACGAGACCAGACTGCGTGTCGCCGACAACACCGGTGCGCGCGAGATCCTGTGCATTCGCGTGAAGGGCGGCTCCAGGCGGCGCTACGCCTTCGTCGGGGACATCATCACGGCGACGGTCAAGCAGGCCAACCCGCAGGGGGCCGTGAAAAAGGGCGACGTGGTGACCGCCGTTGTCGTGCGCACGCGCAAGCCGATCGGCCGTGACGACGGCACGTACATCGCGTTCGACGAGAACGCAGCGGTGATCATCGACGATCAGAACAACCCGCGCGGGACGCGCGTGTTCGGGCCGGTGGCGCGCGAACTGCGCGAGCGCAACTTCATGAAG
>Ga0209656_10003337_pt1 | contig 10397 bp, 10 predicted proteins | sample BogFormECP12_OM2_FD_188239 | JGI IMG/M metagenome (GOLD analysis project Ga0209656, IMG submission 188239) | Bog forest soil microbial communities from Calvert Island, British Columbia, Canada - ECP12_OM2 (SPAdes) (version 2) | ecosystem: Environmental > Aquatic > Freshwater > Wetlands > Bog ... | reverse complement strand
GCCTGCAGGTCGTGACGATGGGCCGCCGCGCCTCGGAGGCGGCGCGCGAATGGTTCGCCGAAAACCGTTACCAGGATTACCTCTATTTGCACGGCCTCTCGGTCGAGATGGCCGAGGCCTTCGCCGAATACGTCCACAAGCGCATCCGCGGCGAATTGGGCTTCGCCGCGGATGAGGCGCGCGATCCCGAGGCGATGCTGGCCCAAGGCTATCGCGGCAGCCGCTACTCGTTCGGCTACCCCGCCTGCCCCAACCTCGCCGATCAGAAGCAGCTCCTGCCCCTACTGCATGCCGAGGAGATCGGCATCACCCTCTCCGAAGAAGACCAGCTCGACCCCGAGCAATCCACCTCCGCCATCGTCGTCCACCACCCCCAGGCGAAATACTTCTCGGTCTGAGGCGCGGTGATCTTGACGGAGAGAGCGTTATGTCGACACCCTGTCCAGGGCGGTTGTCGAGCCCGGTTGGGAATTCATGTTCCTGCTGCGTCGGTGCGACGACCTGGCTTTCGCGGATTGCAGCTGTAGGGGCAAACCTCTAGGCTGGCACGTCAGCACCCATGGCTTGAGCAGGGAGGACGACCTCAAGCCAAAGTGGGGCATCCCCCAAATGCCAACCGAATACACCGGTCAGGACCATAAGATCACGGCGCAGGTCGGCGAGGAATTCATCATTGCGCTCGAGAGCAATCCGACCACCGGGTACGAGTGGGAAGCCGGTTACGACAGCTCCATCCTCCAGCTCATCGATCGGCAACTCTCGCCCTCGGGTCCGGGGATTGGATCAGGCGGCATCGAGCGCTTTCGATTCAGGTGTCTTGCCGTTGGCGATACCCGGCTTCGGCTAACATATAAGCGCCGTTGGGAGAAGATCTCGGTGGAGGACATCGTCTTTCAAGTTCACGTGAAAAACTGACCGCCTGCACCTTTGGGCAGTTAACGCCGTCATAGGCCCAACCTCGCCAGCGTAGCGGTTCCGATTGTCACTGCGGAGGCCTCCTATCCTTCCATTTATGATCACTGTACGGTCAAATATCTGTCGCAGGCCGGCGTCCACGTCACCGGCATGCGGCTGGCTGATTACGGCGTGCACGGCAACGGCCATATGGTTATGATCGAGAAGAACAATCTGGAAATTGCGGCGCTTCTCGCTGACTGGCTGCCCCATGCTGTGACAGAGCGCTGATACAGGGAGGAGGACAGAACCGTGGGTTGGCTCGACGGGCAAGTGGCGTTGGTGACGGGCGGCGGCTCGGGCATCGGCCGGGCGGTGGTCGCGCGCTTTATCGCGGAAGGCGCACGTGTCGGAGTTCTCGACCGGGTCCCCGGCCGAGCCGAAGAGCTGCGGGCCGAGTTTGGCGACGCCGTCGTCGCGCTCACCGGCGATGTGGCCCGGCTCGCCGACAACAAACGCGCCGTAGCGGAAACGGTGGCGGCATTGGGCCGGCTCGATGTCTTTGTCGGCAATGCGGGGGTGTTTGACAATTTCCTTTCGCTCGCCGAGTTTCCCGAAGAGACATTGTCCGAGGCCTGCGACGAGCTGTTCGGTGTCAATGTCAAGGGGTGCGTCCTCGGCGCGAAAGCGGCATTGCCCGAGCTCCTGAAGACCGACGGCTCGATGGTCTTTACCGCGTCGGTGGCAGGCTCGAATTCGGGCGGCGGCGGACCTCTCTACACCGCCTCCAAGCACGCGGTCGTGGGGCTGATCCGGCAATTGGCCGTCGAGTTGGGCCCGCGCATCCGGGTGAACGGGGTGGCGCCGGGTGGAACCATCACCGATCTGCGCGGGCTTTCGCTTCTGCAGCAGGACGGCCGCTCGCAATTTGCCGATCCCAATATCGAGGAGCAGCTGCGGGCCAACAATCCGTTGCAGATCGCGCTGGCACCCGGCGATCTCGCCGGCGCCTACGTATTTCTGTCTTCGCGGACCAATGCCAGGGGCATCACCGGAACGATCCTGACGGTCGATGCTGGGGCATCTCTCCGAAAGCCGCGGCGGACCTAGACAGAGGCAGGTGAATCGAGGAGGCGACCCGAATGACCGCTGAAACGAACCGACTGGTCGATTCAGACAACGGCCTCGTCAGCCGCCGCATCTTTATCGAGCCGGAGATCTACCAGCAGGAGCTGGAGCGGATTTTCGCCCGCTGTTGGCTTTTCCTGTGTCACGAGAGCCAGATCCCGCAGCCCGGCGATTTCCTGACGACCTATATGGGCGAAGACCCGGTTCTCGTGATGCGCGACAATGCGGGCCAGGCTCGCGCTTTCCTCAATGTGTGCCGGCATCGCGGCAATCGGTTGTGCCGCGCCGATACCGGCAACGCTGCGAGCTTCACCTGTGCCTATCATGGGTGGACATACCGCAATGACGGCCGGCTCGTCGGGGTGCCGTATTTGAAGGAATTCTACCGCGGCGAGTTGAACCGGGAAAACTGGGGTCTCGTGCCGGTCGCGCAATTGGACGGCTACAAGGGTTTGCTGTTCGCCACCTTCGACCCGCAGGCGCCGCCGTTGCGCGAATACCTCGGCGAAATGGCGTGGTATCTCGATACGTTCTTCGACCGCCGCGAAGGCGGGATCGAGGTGGTCGGCACCCATAAATGGGTCATGCCGTGCAACTGGAAGTTTCCAGCTGAAAATTTCGGCGGCGATTCCTATCACGTGCAGTGGACCCACCTCTCGGCCATCCAGACCGCCTTCAGCACGGGTGTCGCGACCAAGCCCAATTCCACCGGCAGCATGGTGTCGCCCGGCAACGGCCACATTTTGATCTGCGTCGGGCCGAACGATGTCGGCGACCCGCCGGTGCCAGAGATTCTGGCCTATGAGCAGGAGATCCGGCCCGAGGTGGAGCAGCGCCTCGGCGCCCGGGCAAAGCTAATCAACCCGATCGTCGGCACGATGTTCCCGAACTTCTCGATGCTACGCGCGACCTCGCGGAGCTTCCGCGTATGGCACCCGCGCGGGCCCGACAAGACCGAGGTCTGGTCATGGATCTTCGCCGACAAGGCGGCCCCGCCGCACGTCAAGGAGGCGATCAGGCTGGCCGGCGTGCGCGGCTTCAGCCCGTCGGGCACCTTCGAGCAGGACGACATGGACAATTGGCAGGAATGCACGCGTACTTGCCGCGGTGTCGTGTCGCGACGCATGGCGTTGAACACCCAGATGGGGCTGGGGCACGAGCGCTTCGACGAGGACCTCGGCGCCTCGGCGAGCGATCTGCGCATCAGCGAAAGCAATCATCGGCAGTTCTACCGGCGCTGGGCCCGGCTGATGGCCGCCGAGAGCTGGGCCGAGGTCTAGGGCAGGGGCGGGGGATGGGCGACGAGCTGATCCGCGAGGTCGAGCAGTTCCTCTACCGGGAAGCCCGGCTATTAGACGAGCGGCGCTTCCACGAGTGGCTGGAGCTGTTCACCGATGATGTCCGTTATTGGATGGTGACGAGGAGCAACCTTTATCCCCGGTCGAGCAAGGCCATCGCCATTCTAAATCCGGGACGCAACGTCGACGAAGATGCCAACGACGACGGACTGGCCATATTGGACGAGACCAAAAAGACCCTGGAGGGCCGCGTCGCGCGGTTGGAGACCGGCATGGCTTGGGCGGAGGACCCGCCGTCCCGCACGCGCCACCTGATCGCCAATGTCGAGGTGGCGCCCGGCGCGACACCCTCGGAGCTCGGGGCGTATTCCAATTTCATCGTCTACCGCAGCCGCTCGGAAACCGAGCAGGATTACTACGTCGGGACCCGGCGAGACACCCTGCGACGCGTCGCGGGCGCCTTGCGCATCAGCAGCCGCAAGATAACCCTCGACCAGAACGTGCTCGTCGCCAAGAACATCAGCATTTTCTTTTGAGAGCCGCGCGCCAGCAAAACCCTCACCCGCCTCGCTGCGCTCGGCACCCTCTCCCGTAGTACGCGTAGTACGGGAGAGGGGCTGGTACTCAAGTTAAAGCTCCTCTCCCGCACCGCGGGAGAGGGGGGGACCAAGCCCGAAAGGGCTTGGTGGGTGAGGGTGGCAAGCTTTCTCAGCGGGCCATCACGAGGAGCAGCAGCGCGATGCTGCCGATAGCGATGCGGTACCAGGCGAAGACGCCGAAGCCGTGGCGGCTGACAAAGCCGACGAGAGTGCGCACGACGAAGAGGGCGCACAGAAACGCGACGACAAACCCGATCGCGATCAATGTCCCATTCTCAACCGTCAGAATGGCGCGGTTTTTGTATAAGTCGTAGACCGTCGCGCCGAGCATCGTCGGGACCGCGAGGAAGAACGAGAACTGGGTCGCCGCCGCGCGGTCGACGCGCAGCATCATCGCCCCCATGATCGTTGCGCCCGCGCGCGACACGCCGGGGATCATTGCCAGGATCTGGCAGCAGCCGATCCCAAGCGCCGTGCGCAATCGCAGCTGGTCGACATCGAGGATCTGCGGCCGTGGCCGCACCCGCTCGATGACGAGGATCAGGATCCCGCCGACGATAAGGGCGACGGCAACGACCCAGGGCGAGAACAGCACCTCCTTGATCAGCCGGTAGAGGAACACGCCGGCCACCGCCGCCGGCAGAAAGGCGATCAGGATGTTCGCGACAAAACGCTGCGAGGTGGGGTCGGAGGTCAGTCCCAGCGCCGCTTCGGTGAAACGCTCGCGATAGACCCAGCACACCGCGAGGATCGCGCCGAGCTGGATCACGATGTCGAAGAGCTTGCTCGCCGGCCCTTCGATGCCAAGCAAGGCGTCGGCGAGGATCAGATGCCCGGTCGAGGAAACCGGCAGAAACTCGGTGAGCCCCTCGACAACGCCGAGCAGGCCGGCGGTAAGATAATCTGCGGATGGCATGGGGCGTTCAGGTGCCGGAGGCCGCGCTGCCTGTCAAGCCAGCCGCATGCCGCGCCGGACATTATGGTTGTTCGATCGAGCTCGGCCAGACCCGGAAAGCCCAGCTTCATCCATCCGCGACGAATCGTTGTCACGGCGGGCCTCGGTTCTGGGCACTCGGCAAGGGGCAGGCAACTAGGTGGGGCTAACCCACCCGGTGCACCGGTGGCGGCCAGAGTGATGGACCCTTAGAGCGCGGCGAGGCGGCGCTCCAGATGAGCGCGCTCGACCCCGTTCGCCATCAGCGCAAGGGCGCGCCGATAGGCGTCCGCCGCGGCGTCGACGGAGCCGAGCCGGCGCAGCATGTCCGCGCGGGCGGCGTGAAATAGATGGTATCGCTCGAGCTCCCCCGAGGCTCCGAGCTCGTCGATCAGTGCCAATCCGCGTCCCGGCCCTTCGCTCATGCCGATTGCGACGGCGCCGTTCAGCTGCACTACCGGGCTGGGGTTGATCCGCGCGAGCTCGCCGTAGAGCGCGGCAATCTGCGGCCAGTCGGTCTCGGCGGGGCTCCGAGCCTCTGCGTGCAGGGCCGCAATCGCCGCCTGAAGCTGATAAGGGCCGATCCGACCCAGGCGCAGCGCCGTTTCCACGTACCCCAGACCCTCCGCGATCTGCTCGCGATCCCACAGCGATCGGTCCTGCTCCTCCAGGGTCACCAGCGCGCCCGCGGCGTCGACCCGCGCATTCCGGCGCGAATCGTGCAGCAACATCAGCGTGAGAAGACCCATGCCCTCGGGCTCCTGTGGGTCGATCGCGCACAGCAGGCGGCCGAGGCGAATGGCTTCGGCGCACAATTCCCGCCTGATCAGAGCGTCACCCGCGGTCGCGGTATAGCCTTCGTTAAAGATCAGGTAGATGACCGCCTGGACCGCGGCACGGCGTTCGGGCAAGGCATGGTCCGGCGGCACCTCGTAGGGAATTCGCGCATCCTGAATCTTGCGCTTGGCCCGCACCAGCCGCTGCGCCAGGGTTGCCTCCGGGACGAGAAAAGCGCGCGCGATTTCGCCGGTCGAGAGTCCGCCAAGCGTCCGCAAGGTCAGCGCAATCTGCGCCTCGCGATTGAGCGCCGGGTGACAGCAGGTGAAAATGAGACGCAGCCGGTCATCGGATATTTCGGAGGGCGGCGACTCTGGCACGATCGGCTCCTCGCTCGCCTCGATTGCGAGTTCGTGCTGCAGAAGACTTTGTTTTTCCCGCCACCTACGCTCGCGCCGCCGCGCGTCGATCAGCTTGCGATAGGCGACGGACGTGATCCACGCCGCCGGGTTTTCTGGAATGCCGTGATCGGCCCAATACCGGAGCGCCGACGCGAATGCCTCCTGCATCGCTTCCTCGGCGCGATCAAAGGAGCCGCACAGCCGGATCAGGCTGGCGATGATCCGGCCATGCTCGCGGCGAAACACCGATTCGGCGGAGGCGGTCGCTTCAGCCGGCTGCGGCATGAACACCTATCGCGGCGGAATTTCCCCGATCGGGCGGATCTCGACGCAGCCTTCGCCGCCTTTGCACGAAGTCGGGATCTTCTTGGCCCATTCGATCGCCTCATCGAGGTTTTTGCAGTCGATTATGTAGTACCCGGCGAGTTGCTCCTTCGTCTCGGCGAACGGGCCGTCGAGGACGAGCGGCTTGCCGCCCTCGTTGCGGATTGTTGTTGCGGTGGCGGTGGGTTGCAGCGGATCGGCAGCCACAAAGACGCCCTTCTCTTTAGTTTCGTCCATCACCGCCCGATGTCCGTTGATGACCTTTTGGACGTCTTCGGCGGGGGCCTCGGCGAAAGCCCCCTCGCGGCTGTAGATCAGAAACATATAGCGCATCAGCTGATCTCTCCGCTCAACCCTCGATCGTCCAGGACGAGCGGCCCGGGAAGGGTGGCGGAAGCGCATCCTTGACGCTGGGTCGAGCCATATGGCGCTCGTAATACGCCCTGAGCTTCGCGGTTCGCCGCAGCATGGCGCCGCTCTCGGGCAATTTGTCGAGATAGAACAGCATCGGCAGCACATTCATGTCGGCGAGAGTGAACGCGGTGCCGACCAAGTGGCCGGTCTTGGCTACGGCGCCGTCGAGCATCGCAAATTGCGCTTCCAGCTTCGGCAGAGCGGTCTCGATGATCGGGCGGTTCGGGCTGCCGTCCGGAGTGCTCGGGAAAAAATAAGCACCGACGTACGGGCGCGCCACCAGGACGTCGAAATGCGTGTTGACGATCGAGATCCACTGTTCCGTTCTTGCGCCCTCGACCGGGTCTCGCGAAACGAGAGGGGGGCCGTCGAACGCATGGTCAATGTAAAAGCATATCGCGCGTGATTCGGCGAGCGTCACGTCGCCGTGACGCAGCGCCGGAATCTTGCCCAACGGATGGACCGCGTCGACCTCCGGCGTATGGGGCATCACCGGTACGAGCGTGTACGGCACGCCCTTCTCATGGCAGGCGATGCGGCTGACCCAGACGTAATTGCTCTGCGGCGCGCCGATGATCTGAAGCTCCGGCATGGCTATGCTCCTTCAAGTGGTCCACTCGACACCCGATCTGGGCGCCGACAGCTGGACGACGCGCGAGGAATGCGGAATCGACAGACTGAAGTAACCTTCTTTGGAGAGCCAGGTCGGACTCTGGCGCCTATTGGCTCGGTAGGGCTGTGATGCAGCCTCCGGCTTTGCCGTCTATGCGATGTCGAGACCCAGATCGAGGATCGGGGCGCTGTGGGTGATCCAGCCGCAGGAAATCAGGTCGACGCCGGTCGCGGCGACCGCTGGGGCGGTGTCGCGGGTGATCCGGCCGGAGGCTTCTGTGATGGCGCGGCCGTCGACCATCGCCACTGCCCGGCGCATCATCTCCGGCGTCATGTTGTCGAGCAATACGGCGTCGACCCCGACGGCGAGCGCCTCGGCGAGCTGGCCGAGGGTGTCGACCTCGAGCTCGATCTTGACCAGATGCCCGGCATGGCGTTTGGCCCGTTCGAGCGCCGGCCGAACGCCGCCGGCGAGGACGATGTGATTGTCCTTGATCAACATTGCGTCGTCGAGGCCGAAACGGTGATTGGCGCCGCCCCCGAGCCGGACCGCCTCCTTTTCGAGCACCCGCAGACCTGGCGTCGTTTTCCGGGTGCAGACGATTTTCGCCTTGGTGCCGGCGACCGCATCGGCCAGCGCGCGCGTCGCCGTCGCGATCCCCGACATCCGGCTCAATAGGTTGAGGGCGGTGCGCTCGGCGCTGAGCACGCCCCGCGCGCTGCCGCTGATGCGGGCGACGATATCGCCGCGCGAGATCTGCGCGCGATCCCCGCAGATGCGCTCGATGCGCAGCGCCGGATCGATCAGCTCAAAGGCGAGGAGCGCGGCGTCGAGCCCGGCGACGACACCGGGCTGGCGCGCCGCGATGACCGCCTCGACCTCGGCATCCTGCGGCACGATCGCCTCGGTCGTGATGTCTCCGGCCCGGCCCAAATCCTCGAGCAGGGCAGCGCGAACAATCGGTTCGATGAGCAGCCGCATTGGCATGGCTCCATTCCCCCATTGCCACGTCATTTGTCATCCCGGCGAAGGCCGGGACCCATGTCGGCGATGGGCCCCGGCCTTCGCGGGGTGACGAGCGGCACGGATATTGAGCACATATGACCGTCGGTGGTTGTGACGATTAGCCGAGCGCCAGCATGCGCTCGACGGTGCGGCGCGCCCGTTCGGCGATCGCGGGATCGACGGTGACCTCGTGGGTCATGGTTTCGAGCGTGCGCCGGATCTTGGGCAGGGTGATCCGCTTCATGTGCGGGCACAGATTGCAGGGCCGCACAAAATCGAGATCGGGGTACTGGAGCGCCACATTGTCGCTCATCGAGCACTCGGTCAGCAGCACGACGCGCGACGGCCGCTCCTTGCCGACATAATCGGCCATTGCCGCAGTCGAGCCGGCGAAATCGCACTCGGCGATGACCTCGGGAGGGCATTCGGGATGGGCCAGCACGATGATCCCGGGGTGGCTCTCGCGCAGGCTTCTGATGTCCTCGGGGGTGAAGCGCTCATGCACCTCGCAGTGACCCTTCCAGGCGATGATTTCGACTTGTGTCTGGGCCGCGGTGTTGCGGGCGAGGTACTCGTCGGGCAGCATGATCACGCGCGGCACTCCCAGCGCTTCAATGATTTTCTTGGCGTTGCCCGAGGTGCAGCAAACGTCGGACTCGGCCTTCACCGCCGCCGAGGTGTTTACGTAAGTCACGATCGGCACGCCGGGATGCCGCTCGCGCAACAGCCTGATATCGGCCGCCGTGATCGAGGCGGCGAGCGAGCAGCCGGCCTCGAGGTCCGGGATCAGGACTGTCTTTGCCGGGTTCAAGAGCTTGGCGGTCTCGGCCATGAAGTGGACGCCGGCGAGCACGATCACCTCGGCATCGGTCCGCACCGCCTCGCGCGCCAGTGCCAGGCTATCGCCGACGATATCAGCGACAGTGTGGAAAATATCGGGGGTCTGATAGTTGTGCGCCAGGACGACCGCGTTGCGTTCCTTCTTGAGCTTGAAGATCGCCGCGATATCGTCGGCCAGGATCGGCCATTCAAAGGCTGGTATGTGCCGCTCGACTCGCTGGTAGAGCTCGGGGAGCGGCAGGGCAGTCCGGGGGGTGGGGGAAGCGGTTTGCAGCACGGTCATCTCCTTGTAATATGCTCAATTTGAGCATTTCTCCTCCCCGGAAAAACCGGGCCGAACCCGCCCGGCATTCCGTTATGCTGCATATGAGAATAAGCCGCTTTAAGCTGTCGTCAAGATGTCATCGAACGGCGCCCGGCACGCAGGCGCAGACCGGGCGTCGGGCGTTCGAGCAGCACCTCGCGGCGAAAGCGCACGAGCCGGGCGGGCCGGCCGCCCGTTGCGCCGCTGATCCCGCCGGTCTCTTCGACGAGGCCCTGCTGCTCGACCAGGCGCCGAAAATTCTGCTTGTGCAGCCGTACACCCGACAGCGCTTCGACCGTGCGCTGCAGCTGCAGCAGGGTGAAAGCCGGCGGCATCAGCTCGAACACGACCGGGCGATATTTGATCTTGCCGCGCAGCCGGCCGATGGCGGTAGCGAGGATGCGGCGGTGGTCGGCCGCCATCGGCACCCCGACTGTCGGGCCGTCTTCCGGGGCCATCGGGCGTCCCAGATCCCGCCAGCGTTCCTGGATCAGGTCCGCCTCGTAGAGCAGCTCATAGCGTTCGAGCACCAGCTCCTCGTTCCAGGAAGCGGCGAAGGCGAGCCCGACCCTCTCCTCGCGCAACCGCCGCTGGGCGTCGGTCGCCGCCTGCCTCGCCCACGAATTCAGGCGCTCCTCCACCGGGGCGAGCACGGAGGGCTTTCCGGCGCGCCAGTCCTCCCAAGGGAAAAAGCGGTACCAGTTTTGCCACAGCGCCTCGACGGCTCCGCTCGGCCGCGCTTCGCGCACCAGGGCCAGATAGGCGACCGTCAGAGCCCGGCCCGGCCGCGTCTCGCCGGTTTCAATGCGGTCGCGGTCGCCAAAGGTGTAGAGCTGCTCGACATAGCCCAATCTTTGGCTGGTCTG
>Ga0209656_10003335_pt1 | contig 10399 bp, 9 predicted proteins | sample BogFormECP12_OM2_FD_188239 | JGI IMG/M metagenome (GOLD analysis project Ga0209656, IMG submission 188239) | Bog forest soil microbial communities from Calvert Island, British Columbia, Canada - ECP12_OM2 (SPAdes) (version 2) | ecosystem: Environmental > Aquatic > Freshwater > Wetlands > Bog ... | reverse complement strand
GTCGGCACGAGGCAAGCAAGCCTATTCAAATTGAACGTTGAGCCATATCGTCAACAGTCACGGCCTTTCACGCCGGCCTCGCCACCTCGCCCGTCCTTACGCCCCCTATTTCTGGCAGAAGACGGCGACGAGCGCGTCCTTCTCGCGCGCGGCGATGTCGCCGGCGCTGAGCGTAGCCGGGCCCGGAGCGGCGGATTCGCCGCCGCCGAGGAACGCGCGAACGGCGTCCGGCGCAATGAGGGCGTGCGGGGCGGCGAGCGCGACGCCGGCGATGCGCTTGGGCGCCTCGACGATCGGCGCGACGAGGCCAACGAGCGCGCCCTGTCGATCGAACACCGGCGCCCCGCCGGCGCTCATCTCGACCGCCGCGACGACGACCGGCCGCGCCTCGTCGCCGGCGAGCGAAGCGGAGCTTGCCGCGACGCGGGGTCCGGCGAAGCCGAGAACGACGAGATCCGCCGCCGGCGCGCCGAAGCGCAGGGTTTCGCCTTTCCAATCGAAATCTCCGGCGATCATCATGAGGCTCGTCGCGGCGTCGGCGCGCTCGAACCGAACCGGCTTCCCGCCGACCATCGGGTTCGGGCAGTCGTCCGCTTTCAGCGCCGTCAGCGCTTGGCCTGGCGCGACGACGAGCGCGGTTGAGCTCGGCTCGGGGCCGGCCGCGGGCGGCGCCTGGGCGGGCGCGGCGGCGGGGCCCGGGAACGCCTCAAACGAGTTGGCGACCGCGATGGCGATCCGGTCGAGCTGAGGGCCAAGCGAAGCGGGATAGGTGAAGGTGAAGCCGCGGATCGGCGGGCTCGCCAGCGCGTTCTTCTCGAAACGGGTATAGTATTTCGAAGGCCCCTCCTGCCCGGAAACGACGAAGAAATCGTCGGGCTTCATCGCCTTGTAGGCGACCTTGCGGGTCTGCTTCCCGGCGGTGAGGCGCGCGTAGAGGGCGCTCAAGTCGGCGTCGGCGCTTGACGCAAAGTCGAGCCTCGTCCCGGCGCGCGCGTCGAGCAATTTCGCCGGCGCGCCGATCTTGGCGCCGGTCTTGGCGTCGCTGACGACCTGGAAGCCGACCGCGTCGCGCGCCTTCTGCGCGCCGGCGAGCAAGGCCTGCAGCTCAGCCGCCGACAGCATGCCGTCGGCGGGCGCTTTCATGCTCGCCTGGAAGGCGAGAATCGCGTCGCGCGTTCGCTTGCCGAAGTCGCCGTCGGCCACGCCATTGTAATATCCGAGCCATACCAGAGCGTCCTGCGCGGCCTTTCGCATCGCTTCCGGCAGAGCCAGGAACGCCGCCTTCTGCGCCGCCATCGCCGGATCGGCGGCCTCCGGCCCGGCCGGCGGCGTCTGAGCGTGGGCACCGGGCCCGGCGACGGGCAAGATCGCCAGGGCCAGGGTCGCCAGGGCCAGGGTCGCGAAAGCAAAGAGAAAACGGGCCGCCGTTCGTTTCATGCTCTCTCGCCCGACTCCGGATCAAAACTGCGAATGCCGCCCGCGACCGGGTTATAGGCGCAAATCGACGAGGGTTCGTAGCACATGGCTGTTTGATCGCGCCATTTGGGCCTCCTTCGCCACGGGCCCCGACTCGCCGGGCGAGCGCACGGAGATCGCTGCCGGCGCATGTCGGCGTTATGGGCACGCGCAGCACGGGGGCAAAACTAAAGCTCTTGCTTATCTATTCGCGCCGTAATACCAAAGCGTATGCTTAACTATTCGACGCCGCTCGACCGTGCGTTCCAGGCGCTCGCCGATCCGACCCGCAGGGCGATGGTCGAGCGGCTGTCGCATGGCCCAGCGTCGGTCAGCGATCTCAAGCGGCCGCTCGTCATGTCGCTGCCGGCGGTGATGCAGCACCTCGCGGTGCTCGAGACCTCCGGGCTCATTCTTTCGGAAAAGGCGGGACGGGTGCGCACCTGCCGCATCAATCCGGCGGCGCTCGCTGAAGCTGAGCGCTGGATCGCCGACCGGCGCATCGAATGGGAGCGTCGCCTCGACCGGCTCGGCGAATATCTTAAATCCCTGAACAGCGAAGGAGACAGCCATGACAAAGATCGATGAATTGAGGCCCGAGGTTCAGCCCGCCCCGGTGAGGCTGTCGCGCGTCTTTGAGGCGCCCCGCGAGACGGTGTTCAAGGCCTGGAGCTCTGCCGATCACATCAAACGATGGTTCTGCCCCGCTGGCTATTCTGTCCCGGAGGGGAAGGTCGAGATGTGCGTCGGCGGGCCGTTCGAGGTTTGCATGCGCTCGCCCGAGGGCGTCGACCATTGGACGAAGGGTACTTTCACGGAGGTCTCGCCGCCCGAACGTCTGGCGATCGACCTTCATGCGGTCGACCCATGTGGAGGCGGTCCGTTGTTCACCGCCTACACAGAGGTCAATTTCAGCGACCACGCGTCCGGCGGCACGCTGATGGAGGTGGTCCAGACCTATTCGCTCGCCGGGACGGCGCAGGCGGAGCAGATGGTGAAGGGCGCGCCCGAGGGCTGGCGCCAGACGCTCGACAAGCTGGAAGCGGAAGTTCAGCGCATCCAAGCCGGCGTCGTCCGGTCCGTCGTCCACGGCGCCTTCCATATCGAGCGCGCCTACGACGCCACAGCTGAGCAGGTGTACAAGGCGCTGTCGGAGGAGGCCGCCAAGAGCCGCTGGTTTGTTGGGCCCGCGGGGTGGCGCCTGATCGAGCGCGTCATGGATTTCCGGGTCGGCGGCCGCGAGCGGGTCAAAGGGCGCCATGAAAGCGGCGTGGTCACGACATTTGACGCCGTCTATCACGACATCATTCCGCGCGAGCGAATCGTGTACACCTACGAAATGCGTGTCGACGACCGCAAGATTTCCGTCTCCCTTGCCACCCTGCAGATCAAGCCGGCCGGCGAGCGCCGGGCCAAGCTCCTGGTCGACGAGCAGGGGGCGTTCCTCGACGGCTACGACGACGCGGGCGCGCGCGAACGCGGGACGGGAGACCTTCTGGACAAGCTCGGCGCGTCGTTGCGGTCGTGAGACGCCCGCACCCTCACCCCAGCCCTCTCCCGCAGGCGGGAGAGGGGGCGAATCCCTTCTCCCGCATAGGGCCGTCGACAGACGCCCGTCTCTCGACGGGCTTTGCGGGAGAAGGTGAACGCGCGCAACGCGGCCGGATGAGGGTGAGGGCCTCACTCGTCGTTCGACGCGTTGAGGTCCTCCCAGCCGATGAACTTCGACTCGCGGCCTTTGCGAAGCCTGACCCCTGCGCCGCCGCCGTTCTTGGGGATGAACGCGACGCCCGCGGACTCAAGCGCCCCGCGCATCCTGGCGACCGCGTCGGCTGGGACGTGGTCGGGCGCCCCGTTCTCAAAGCGTTCGACCGTCGCGACAGGCAAGCCGGCCGCGTCGGCGAGCTTGGTCTGCGACCACCCGATGAGGGCGCGCGCGGCTCTGACTTGGGCGGCTTCGATCATTGCGGTGAAGTCAATGCGCCTCGCCGGCGGACATCGCGACGGCGGGAGCGCGCCCCGATGCGCGAATGCTGTCCCCGAGCTTCATGCGGGCGAGCGCCGCTTCTCCGCCGCTGGTGGCGTGATAGAGCTCGAGCGCCTCGAATTCGTCGCCGCGCGGCGGCTCGATCGCGAGGTCGCTATAGGTCGTTCGGTCGGGCGCGGCCAGCACCTCGTTCAGGATGCGTCGCGTCTGGGTGAAGAACCGCCAATATTTCCAGGCCTTGTACAAGATTTCGCCGGCGTAGCGCGGATAGAACACAAACGGCGATTCGAGCTTGAGCCCATGACGGCGATCGCGCCGCGACTTGAGCCGGAACGCGCCGCCTTCGAGCGGATGGACGCCCTCGTGGTCGATCATGAGCTTGAACCACATGATGGTGCTTGCGATCTGCTTCGGCCGTCCGTTCGGGATCGCGGCCGCGCGCCTCAAAATCGTGCGGACGTGTTCGGGCGTGTAGTAGACGTCCCACGCGGCCCGGTAGGCCTCCTCCCACTCGGCGTCGGACATTTTTGGATGATGCGACACGCGGTGGTCGAGGTCGTATTTGTTGATGTCGGGGTCCATCCAGACCCCTTTCTTCAATAGAGTCTTGTGATCCTCCGAGCCCGGCAGCGGCGTGAGGAAGAAGAATTCGAGAACGTCGAGCGGCAATTCGCGCTTGATGATCTCGACGTCGCGAAGGATCGATTCCTTCGTGTCGGCGGGAAAGCCGAGGATGTAGCCGGCGAAGGTCAGCGCGCCGTGCGCGCGCCACTTCTGCAGCATCACGCGATATTCGGTAATCTTGTTCTGGCGCTTCTTGGCCGCGATCAGGTTGTCCGGGTTGATGTTCTCGAGGCCGATGAATACCCGCTTCACTCCGGCCTTGGTCGCCTTCTCGATGAAGTTCGGGATCTTGTGGCAGAGCGTGTCGACCTGGATGGTGAAGCCGCAGTGGATGCCTTCTTTCTTCAGCTCGATCACCCGGTCGAGCAAGATCTCCCAGTCGGTGTTGCGGGCGAAATTGTCGTCGGTGATGAAAAACCGGTCGATGCCCTGCTCCATGTTGGCGCGGATGATCTGTTCGAGATCGTCGGGCGTGCGGAAGCGGCTCTTGCGGCCCTGCACGTTGATGATGGTGCAGAAGGAACATTGATAGGGGCAGCCGCGGCCGAGATCGATGCTGGAATAGTGACCCGTGGTGCGCACGACGTGTTTTCGCGGCAGGATTGGCGCCGGCTCGCCTTGGAGCGAGGGCAATTGGTCCATGAAATTGTAGAGCGGCCTCAAGGTCCCGCGCCAGGCGTCGAGAAGGACCTCGTCGAGCCTATGCTCCTCCGCTTCGCCGGCGAACAACGAAACGCCCATCGCCTGCGCCTCCCGCATCTCGATCGGCATTTCCGGCAGCATGGCGATGCAGCCCGAGACGTGGAATCCTCCGATGCAGACCTGCAAGCCCGCGGCGCGAAACTGCCGCGCCAGATCGAAGGCGCGCGGAAACTGGTTCGATTGCACCCCGACGATGCCAATGAGCGAGCGCCCGCCGCGGCGCTTGAGATCGCGAATGATCCGGCTCGGCAGGACGCGACGGTTGGTCTCGTCGTAGGTTTCGATCTCGAACTCGACTCCAGGTCCGAGCGCCTCGCGCTTCCGCGCGTCCTCGGCGAGGCTGTACATGCAGGCGAGCGTATTCGATGGCAGCGCCGAGCGGTACCATTGGATCGGGTAGCCGTCGTCGTCGTAATGGGTCGGCTTGACGAGGACGAAGGTGAATAGCGTACCCGGCGCGCGCGAATCCGCCCTGGTCTCGGTCGAACTCGACGACGCGTCCATGAACTCCCCGCCCGGCAAAAAGAATCGCGCACCGCTAGCACGGGAGGGAGCAGTGGGGCAAATCAGCGCCAAGGCCGCGCATCTTGGCTTCGCCTTCCAATCTATCCATGATTGATCCGTGACAATGCTATATGCTGCGGCCTCGAGGGGGCGAGCGCATGCAGCGTTGGTTTCTCAGCTATCACTCGCCGGATGAGAAGCTCGCCGAGCGCCTGAAAGGGGCCGTCGAGGGCAAGGACTCGGCGTTAAGTGTCTTCTTCGCGCCATCGAGCCTGCGCGCCGGCGGCTCATGGACCGCGCAACTCGCCAAGGAGCTCGCTGAAGCGGATGCTTTCATTCTGCTGATCGGCGAAAAGGGCGTCGGCAAGTGGCAGGTGCCGGAATATGACGAGGCGCTCGACCGCTGGGTGAAATCGGGGCGGACGTTCCCGCTCCTGGTCGTGCTGCTCGAGGGGCAGACGGCGCCGGGGTTGCCGTTCCTGCGCCAGCTGCACTGGATCGTCACGACGGACCCGACCTCGGAGAAGGACCTTGCGCGCATCTTCGACGGGGCCTCCGGCTGCGGCGGCCGACCGCCCGAGCTATGGCGCTACGCCTCTCCCTATCGCGGCCTCGAAGCGATGGAGGAGAAGGACAGCGACTATTTCTTCGGCCGGACTCGGGAGACGATCGAGGCGCTCGACGGGCTCGCCGCGAAGGGCCGGCTGCCGGTGCTCATCGGCAACTCGGGCGTGGGCAAATCCTCGCTGGCGCAGGCGGGCGTTCTTGCGGCGCTCAAGCGGCAGTCCTGGCCGGACGACGCGCGCGCTTCCGACGCCTGGCCGGCGGTCTTTCACAATAGCCGGCAGTGGTGCTTTCTTACGCTCAGGCCCGGCGGCGAGCCGCTGAACGCGCTGGTCGTATGCTTCCTCGACACCTGGCAATTCGCAGCGACCGATCCCGTGCGCGCAGAGCGGCTGCACGGCTGGGTCGACAAGCTTTCGCAGGGGAAGGCCAAGTTCTCCGATCTGATCGACGCCACCGAACGCCGTTTCGAGGAGTTGGGTCAGCCCAGGCCGCCGGCCTTCTTTCTCTACGTCGATCAGGGCGAGGAACTTTACGTGCGCGCCGGGCCGGATGAGCGGCGGCGCTTCTCCGAACTCTTGGCTGAGGCGCTACCCGACCCCCGCCTGCGCGTCATGATGAGCCTGCGCTCCGATTTCCTCGGCTCCCTTCAAAGCGACGCTCCGCTATTCCTTGCGCGCCACCTGATCGAAGTGCCGCCCCTAGGTGAGCAAAGCTTACGCGACGTGGTGAGCCGGCCGGCGCAGTTGCTTGGCGCGCGTTTCGAGAGCGATCGGCTCATCGACATCATAACCAGCCGTGCGGCAGAGGATTCGGTCGAGGACGTCGGCGCCCTGCCGCTCCTCTCCTACACGCTCGACGATATGTGGAGAGCAATGCAGAAGTTCGGGGACGGCGTGATGCGGCTTGCCGCGCAATCCTTCGACCTTGGCGGCGTGCTGATTGAGCGCGCGAATCGGTTTCTCGCAGAGCATTCGGGCGCCGAGGATGCACTGAGGAGCATTCTCACGCTCAAGCTCGCGACGGTGCGCGAGGACGGCGAGCCGACGCGACGCCGGGCCTTTCGCTCGGAGTTCTTGGAGGAGGACTGGCGGCTCGTTTCTGCGCTTGCCGGCCATCCCTATCGGCTTCTCGTCACGGTCAGCACCGAGACGGGCGAGAGTTACGCGGAGGTCGCGCACGAGGCGATATTCAAGCGCTGGGGCAAGCTCAAAGGATGGATCGCCGGCCAGAGCGAGTTCCTAAGCTGGCGCAGCGGCGTCGAGGCGACACGGCGCGCCTGGGAGAAGACGCCCGATCGGAACAAGGACGATGCGCTGCTCATGGGCTTCGCTCTGACGCGGGCGCAGGCCTGGTTCGATCGGCGCTCCAAGGATATTTCGGACGCGGATCGAGCGTTCATCATTGAAAGCCGCAAGGCGGCGCAGCGACGCAGGCGTCCGGTCCAGGCTCTCGTCGGCGGCCTGATTGCGTTGATGGCCTTGGGCGTGGCGGCTTGGTGGAAACAGGATTGGCTGAAGGAAGAGATTTACGCGCTAGACTAGCGAACGCAACCGCCCTCTCGACCGCACAGGAGCACGCTCTCAAGCCGGGCGACCCGTTCAAGGAGTGCAGCGATTGCCCGGCGATGATAGTCGTGCCGGCGGGTCGTTTCATGATGGGCTCACCCGAAGGTCAAGGCAATGACGGTGAGCGCCCGCGTCGCGATGTGAAGATTGCAAAGCCTTTCGCGGTGGCGAAGTTCGAGCTGACGTTCGACGAGTGGGATGCCTGCGCCGCCCATGGCGACTGCGATCCGCACGTCCTTGCTAGCGAGTGGGGGCGCGGCCGGCGGCCGGTGATCAACGTTAGCTGGGACGGCGCGCAGACCTATGTCAAATGGCTCTCCAGGATCACCGGCAAACAATATCGGCTGCTTTCCGAGGCCGAGTACGAATATGCGGCGCGCGCCGGAACCGACACGAAATATCCCTGGGGCGACGAGATCAAGTTAAACGGCCAAGCGATGGCCAACTGCGACGGCTGCGGCAGCCAGTGGGATCGCAAGCAGACGGCGCCGGTCGGCTCGTTCGCCGCGAATCGATTCGGCCTTTACGACATGGTCGGCAACGTCTGGGAGTGGACGGAGGATTGTTACCACCGCAGTTACCAAGGAGCACCGGCCGGCGACTCGCCATGGACGAGCGGCGATTGCAACATGCACGTCATCCGCGGCGGTAATTGGAACTTCAATTCTGAGCTCGTCCGCTCGGCGGGCCGCGCCGGGCTCATCACAGGCGCCCCGGGCCCCGACCTCGGCTTCCGGGTCGCCCGGACGCTTACGCCTTAGATCTTTACCCCTTTACCTCTTGGCGGGGGCGCGCCTCACATCGGCGGGACGAGTCCGTCCTTGCCGACCAGCACGAACGCGGCGTCGATCGAGCCGTCCTCCTGCTTGGGCCCGCGCGCGATGATCGCCGCGCCGGGCTTGAGGTCGGTTGGCGCGCCCGGCGCGAGGGCGACAATCGGCGTCTTCGGATCAACGACGATGGTCTGTTCTCCGCCCTTGTAGGCCACGGTGAGCTTGGGGCCGCTCATGGCGTCGACGCGCGCCGCAATATTGCCGTTGGTCATGGTGCTGCCGGGCGCCAGATCGAACGGGCGGAAGCCCTCGCCGGTGCCGCGCATCGCCTCGGGGAAGATGTGCACCTCCATCGCCTTGAGTTCGCTTCCGTCGCCGGGCAGCGCGGCGACGCCGATAAACGCGTCCGGCTTTACGTCGGCGAGCGTGGCCGGAACGACCAAGACCAAGCGGGTCTTGGGGCCGAGGCGAACCGTTCGCTCCTCGCCCGCGCGCGTGCGCACGCCCAGGCTTGAACCGTCGCCCGCGATGGTCTCGATGGTCGCGCGCGCGGAGGCGATCGGCGCGTTCTGGGCGAGAGCGGGAGCGAGAGCCAGCGCAAAAGCTGCGGCGAGAATCATTTTGTGTGACACCATCCCAGACCTCCCAATGAAGCAACTCGCGGCGGCAAGATATCGGCGCCAAGGTTGAGAGAGGTTAGGGAACAATCATGGAGTTTCCAAGACGGGAGCTTCCCCCCCCCGATAACGTATCAGACCCTGACTTCGCTGCCGTCCTGGCTCCAGCGCGTGTGGAAGCTGCCGCCCTTGTCGAGGCGGCGATACGTGTGGGCGCCGAAATAGTCGCGCAGGCCCTGCAGCAGGTTCGCCGGGCCTCGGGCGCGTCTCAGCCCGTCGTAATAGGCGAGCGCCGAGGAGAAGGCCGGCGCCGCCACGCCGTTCGACGCCGCCAGCACGATCACGCGGCGCCATGCGTCCTCCGCCTTCATGACTCCTTCCCGGAAATAGTCGTCGAGCAAAAGGTTGGCGAGCTTGGCGTCCCGATCGTAGGCTTCCCTGATGCGATCGAGGAAGCGGGCCCGGATGATGCAGCCGCCACGCCAGATCGTCGCCAAGTCGCCGAGCTTGAGGTCCCAGTTGAATTGCGTGGAGGCGACGGACATCTGCTCGAACCCTTGCGCGTAGGCGACGATCTTTGAGGCGTAAAGGGCGTCGCGGATGGCGTCGATCTCCGCGTTTTCGGGCTTCAGCGTCTGCCGCGCGGGGCGCGGCGTCTTCTTCTCCATCTCCTGCCGCATCGCGCGGTGTGCGGAGAGGACGCGGGCGTAGACCGCCTCGGTGATCGCGGTCAGCGGCACGCCGAGCTCGAGCGCGTTTTGAGCCGTCCAGCGCCCTGTCCCCTTCTGCTCCGCTTCATCGAGGATGGCGTCGACCAGCGGCTTGCCGTCGCCGTCGGTCTTGCGCAGGACGGCGGCGGTGATCTCGATCAGATAGCTGTCGAGGTCGCCCTGTTTCCAGGCCTGGAAGATCTCGGCCATCGCCGCCGCGTCGAGGCCGTATACGCTTTTCATCAGATCGTAGGCCTCGGCGATGAGCTGCATGTCGGCGTACTCAATGCCATTGTGGACCATCTTCACGTAGTGGCCCGCGCCCTCCGGGCCGATATACGTGCAGCATGGCGTTCCATCGACCAAGGCCGCCATCTTGGTCAGGATCGGCGCGATGCGGTCGTAGGCGGCGCGGTCGCCGCCCGGCATCATGCTGGGGCCATCGAGCGCGCCCTCCTCGCCGCCCGAGACGCCCATGCCGACATAACGGAGATTTCTCGCCTCGCAGGTCTTGTAGCGGCGGGCGGTGTCGGTGAAGAGCGAATTGCCGCCATCGATGATAATGTCGTTCGGCTCGAGGTGGGGCGTCAGCTCGTCGATCACCTCGTCTACGGGCGGACCGGCCTTGACCATGATGAGGATGGGCCGGGGCTTGGCGATGCTCGCGATGAACTCGGAGAGGGTCTTGGCGGGGAAAAAGCGGCCTTCGTGGCCATGCCCGGCCATGAGCTCGTCGGTCCGTTCATGGTTGCGGTTGAAGAGCGCGACGCCGAATCCGTGACGCGCGGCGTTGCGCGCAAGATTCGCGCCCATGACGGCCAATCCCAGAACGCCGATGTCAGCTTGCTCAGCCATGTTTTCCTCCCTCGCTTCCCGGACAACGTGGTCGCAAGGA
>Ga0209656_10003334_pt1 | contig 10401 bp, 10 predicted proteins | sample BogFormECP12_OM2_FD_188239 | JGI IMG/M metagenome (GOLD analysis project Ga0209656, IMG submission 188239) | Bog forest soil microbial communities from Calvert Island, British Columbia, Canada - ECP12_OM2 (SPAdes) (version 2) | ecosystem: Environmental > Aquatic > Freshwater > Wetlands > Bog ... | reverse complement strand
CCGAACTCCTCGCACCGCCTCATCAACACCCGTTGAAGGGGTTTTCGCAGGTTCCATCGTGCGCACTTTTCAAACTGCGCTCGTCTGTGACCTATAGTGACATTCACCTGCCGATCGCGCAATAGTTCGAGGACAGCAAAAGGAGGACAGGTCAGATAATAGGCAATCTGTAAACGGGATGGGATGAAGGGAGGAAGAGTTCTCGAGCTGAGAGGTTTGACGGGAGATTAGAAGCGAAATCAACACGCAGGAGTCCAGAAGTGCCGCAAAATACGCGCCAGACGAGGAATCTCGAAAGATAAACGATGTGCAGGCGAGTTTGCTTGGGGCCGGAAGCCGGAATGATGTCAGCGATGGCACCAACCTTCCATATTTGACCTGTCCCTTTAGATCACTTTAGATCACTTCTGCATAGAAGATTCGCATAGTTGAAAAATTTTTGAAAGCATTAAGCGGGCTAACCGGGCAAGCGCAATCGGGGAGCCGCATTGGGCGGGCGCCGGAAAGCCTACCCGCGCGCGCTTCGGCGGGTGGTGAGGCACTTCCTCTCGTCGGCTGTACGGCCCGAACGTGATGCGCGTTCCTAGACAAAGCTCGCTTCTCACCGATCAAGCGATTGACTGACGAGATTTCATGATACATTTTTCTATCATGAAAACAGCATCGGTAGCGGACCTTCGCAATCACTTTCGGCGTATATCAGCATGGATTGAAGAGGGCGAAGCCGTCGAGATTGTGAAACGTGGTAAGCCATTTGCCCGGCTTATACCAATCGCACAACCGTCAAAGGATGCGCAGGTAGATTTTCAAGCGCAGCGCAAGAGGATCTGGGGCAGCCGCGTCTTCTCGTTAACCGAGGTGAAGGCAATGGGTGACGCAGAGATTGAAGGCGAGGAAGGATGAACGCCTTCGCCGATACCTCGTTTCTTTATGCTCTCTACCGTCAGCAGGAGAATTCGCCGGTCGCAGATGCTTTAGTCGAAAAAGCACGCGAACCCGTTTATGTTTCGTCGCTTGTGCTCTTCGAGTTTCGCCAATCGGCCCGGGTACAGGTTTTCCGGTTCTCGAAGGGTAGAACGCAGGGGTTTTCGAAGCGGGAAGCGCAACTGATGTTAGCGATCCTTGAGGAGAACATTACCATCGGCGCGATCGCGATAGTTCCAGTGGATTGGCAGGACGTTCATAGCACGGCGGAACGATTGAGTTCACAACACACAGCGACCGGAGGACATCGAGCGCTGGATATTCTTCACGTTGCTACGGCAATTCATCTCAAAGCGCGGTATGTGCTCACATTCGACAAAAATCAAACCGCTTTGACGAAGGCTGCAGGCTTGGAAGTAAAACCTTGAGACCAAGAGTAATCACTTGCGCAGAAGTGAATCCTGCGCCGGACGCTCGGAGCTAACCAACAGCAAAAGGAGGGACAGGTCAGATAATAGGGAATCCGTGAACGGGAAGGGGAAAGGATGCAGGGAGGAAGAGTTCTCGAGCTGAGAGGTTAGGCGGGAGATTAGGACCGAAATCAAACGCGCAGGAGTCCAGAAGAGCCGTAAAATACGCCGTCAGATGAGGAATCTCGAAACGATAAACGATGTGCAGGCAAGTTTGCTTAGGGCCGGAAGCCGGAATGATGTCAGCCGATGGCACCATCCTTCGATATTTGACCTGTCCCTTTGGGATCCGTCCCTTAGCACACAAACTCGTCGCCCTCGGGCATCGGCTGCGCAAAACGATGAAGCGTTTCGAGATGAACGTTTATCACGCCCGAGGAGATTCGCACCTTTAGCAAACGCTCCGAGCAGGTTAGACAGCTGGATGAAAAACTTGGCGATGAACCTCAAAAGCGTGCAGACATCGCCCTCCGAGCTGCCGCGACGCAGGGTAAAAGCACTCGACCCGGAAACGGCGTACGCGGCGGAGAAGGCCAAGCTCGCCGGTATCATCGCCACGCCTAAACTTTGATTCTGAAGAACCCGCGCTTGCCTCCGATGCCCGGGTAGCTCACGTTGGTTGCCTTGGGCTGGGAATCACGTGCTTTGCATCTCAAAATTGAGTCTCCAATGAAGCGGATATCAAATCTTGCCAAGGCTATACTCACGACAGGAAAAGATCATCAAGCGTTTATCGGGGCTAGATGGATTCTTCTTTTGCTTTGGCTTGCGCCAAGACGCCTAAAAAGAGATATCGCCCTGCGGATCTTGTCAGTGAGTCCTCATTATTTCTATAGAGATTTCAGGCCGGTGTATAAAAACCTGTCGCTGAATCTGTTTTTGAAGGCTGAATACGAAAGAAATCGTTTATCACGTGAAATGATATGTACTCAGCTTCTAATGCCGTTTATAAAGCCGACCTATCAAATTTTGGACGTAGGTTGCGGGCCCGGCTTTTTGGCGAAGGCCGTTGCCCGACATGTCAAGACGGTCTACGCGTGTGATATTTCGCTAGGCGTTTTGGAATGTGCCCGAATACTGAACAATGCTGAAAATATAAAATATATCTATTCGGACGAGTCTGGGTTTGATCGAATTGAAGATTCCAGTCTCGATCTCGTCTATTCAATCGCAGTTATACAGCATCTGAGAGAATCGGTGATCAAATATCTCTTTAGTATTGCTAGCCGGAAGCTTCGGACAGGGGGGCGTTGTTTGTTTCAAGTGCAGTTACAAAATGATGAATGGAAGAGCGAGAACGAATGGGTTGCGGACAAATCATTGACCGGTCGGCTGAAGTTAAAATATGCTCTTAATTGTTTCGCCCGATCTGAGGGGTTTTTTCGAGAACTAGCATCGCAGACAGGACTGTCTTTAGTCGCAGTTCACAGCCTATCTGAAATGTTTGATTCGCCGTTTGACGACGTTTATTATCAGGATTTAATCATCCTATCCAAGCCGCATGCGGGCTGACTTGATCTCAGAACACTAGACGTGCGAAAGCTGTAGTTCTGCCCGTCGGTCCGGCGCGGGATGCGGTGTCCGGGGTTGTTCGGGCGGTATCAGAACTGGTAGAATAATGATTTCAGTCATAATACCGACCTGCGACCGTACCGAGTCGCTCGCCAGGTGCCTGGAACAGCTCGGAAATGCTGCAGAAGTCATTGTGAGCGACGATGGCCAGACACCTGCAACCCGCCAGCTTGTTTCGGTTCATTTTCCGAAAGTACGATGGTCGCAGGGGCCTCGCCGCGGTCCTGCTGCGAACCGTAATCATGGGGCGCGGCATGCGTCCGGTGAGTGGCTCGCCTTTATCGATGACGATTGTGTTCCTGACGGCGCCTGGCTGGACGAAATCGCTCGAGCGATTACCGCTTCGGACGTAGTCGAAGGGAAAACAGTTTGTCTGGGCAGGACGGACCATCCGCTGGAGGAAGTTGTGGAGAATGTCACCGGGGACTTGCTCTGGAGCTGCAATCTGGCGATCCGCCACGATCTCTTCGAACGGTTGGGAGGGTTTGATGAGGATTTCCTGGAAGCGGGAGGAGAAGACCTTGAATTCGCGTGGCGGATCAGGCAGATGAAATTAACCGTACGCTACGTTCCGGAAGCGGTGGTTTTCCATCCGGCGCGTCGTTTGCCCTTTTGGAGGTGGATAAACCGCGCTTTTCAATCCCGCTGGCATCTTCTGTACTTGCTCAAAACTAACCGGACAGGTTGCGCGACCCTGGGACTGGTAATCTATTTGCTGCGCTCATCCGTAAGAACTGTGTTACTCCGGGAGCGAACCCAATTCGCGCAGCGCGTTTTTCGGCTCGTGCTCGAGTGGGTCCTTCTTCCTGTCCTGGTGCCTTACCTTCTCTTTTGGGAGCTTAACTTCAAAAAGCAACTCGACTCAAGACCGCCTAAAGGTCGGGGGTCACGCCGCTGAGCGGAACCGCGGATACCCTCGGCGGAATAGCGCCTCGAGTTCATTGTTAAGCACCTTTGTTCGGGTCTTCAGCAGTAGATGTGCCCCGCGGGGCGTCCATTGCATTTGCTGCTTCTTCTCCATGCGCTTGCTGATTACTTGGTTCACCGCCGATTCAACGGAGGCCGTGCTGAATTCGCCGTTTCGGTAGCGTTCGCCGAAGTTCGGGATAAAGTCCTCATTGTTGCGGATGTGGGTCTCGAATTCACCCTCGATTGCCGTAGTTCCAGCGCCCGCTTGCTTGCCCTCGCAGAAGAATGACAAAAGCTTCACCGTGGTTTTTTCCGGCCCATTTCGCCCGATGATTCCGACGCACTTCACCGCGATGGAAATCCGCTTTTTGATTGCAATAACAAATTTTTCCTGTCAGCCTTGGAAAACGTGAAAACCTCTAGGATTATCCTTGCTACAGTCGTTACACTTGTTGCGGGAATCGGCTTCTCCGTCCCGCGAGGATTTTCTCAAACGCCAGTGGCATCCTATGAGCAAACAGCTTCGCTGGATGGAGGCCAACTTGGGTACGATCAAATCAACGTTACCGGTCCCTTCAGTTTGACGGGACCAGATTCAACCGCTCAGACAGATATCGGTACGCCTCCGGTGGTGGGGAGCAACGGCCTTTTGACTCTCAACGGAACTGCGACGAGTGAAGTCGTTAACGCGGCTGCCACCAGCTTGACCAATTTCGCATCTACCTTCGCGCAATACTATGTAGAAGTTGACAGCTCTGTTTCGCCTTCTGTCCTCATAGATATTGTTGGGTCTGTAAGCGGGTCGGTCGGCACCACCCAGGGTGAAGCTACGACTGCAGTCGCTCTCGGTGACAACGTGATAAATGGAAGTGAGTTAGATATTTTGACCGGCCAGCCAGACGTCAATACCCCGCTTGACCAGTCGTTCACTATTTCGACCAACGTCCCAAGTTTCTTGGAGCTCGACACATCTGCCACCGTGTTTAGCGGTAGCGGCCCTGGCACCGTTTCTGCCACAATCGATCCCTATGTTCAGGTCGACCCACACGGACAGGACCTCGCGCTCTACACGCTTAAATTCTTCATCGCTCCAGTCCCGGAACCAACCGTCGGAATGATGCTGGTTGGAGGTCTGGGTTTGCTGCTTACTTTCCAACGTATGCGCAAGCGCTTGTAGTTTTCGGCATCGCTCGGAGACTAATTTGATTGCAAGCGCCAATTTTTCCTGGGAGTCTTGGAAAACGTGAAGACTCTTAGAATTCTCCCGGCTGCGGTCATCGTACTTGCTGCGGTAATTGGCTTCTCTGTCCCGCGAGGGTTTTCTCAAACGCCAGCGCCATTCTATCAGCAAATACTTTCTCTTGATGGGGCCCAACCTGGCCAATCCGGGTACAGCCAAATCAACGTCCAGGGTCCGCCTGTCTTCACATCGACGGGCCCAGATTCGACTGCTCAGACGGATATCGAAACGACTCCGACGCTCGTAAACAACGTTCAGACTCTCAGCGGAACTACGATGAGTGAAGTCTCTCTTACTACGGGCACCGCCAGCTCTACTACTTCCGCGTCTACCGTCGCGCAATATTTTATGGAAGTTGATAGTTCTGTTGCGTCGTCTGTCCTCGTAGATATTATTGGGACTGTAGCCGGGTCGGTCGGCACCGCGACCGGTACGGCCTCTGCTGCAGTCGGTATCGGTGACAATGTACAAAGTGAATTTAATATTTCGACCGGTGCTCTAGACGTCAATACCCCGTTTGACCAATCGATCACTATTTCGACCAACGTTCCAAATCTCATGGAACTTGACACGTCTGCATCCGTGTCGAGCGGCGTTGGCAACGTTTTTGCCCAAATCGATCCCTATGTTCTAATCGACCCCAAGGTACCGAATCCCGATCTCTACACACTTAAATTTTTCGTCACTCCAGTTCCAGAACCAAACGTCGGGATTATGCTGGTGGGAGGGCTGGGTTTGCTGCTTGCCTTCCGACGTGTTCGAAAGCGCTTTGCGTAGAAAGCGTCCTTGTAAAGTTGTCGACACGCACGGAGACGCCGCGCCCTGCTACCGTAAAGCCTGACAGGGTGCCTGCCTCACGAATCTCTCAGGACTTGGGAGGCAGGCAGACTGGTTTGACAACCTGAGAAAATATTTCGCCAGCAAACTTTGCGTCGGAAGAACCTGAATCGAGATGCGGAAGGTAAATCAGGATCTCTTCCCTGACCGGTTCAAGGGAATATCGCCCGAGCTCTGCCAGACGGTCCAGTCGGTCACCGCCAATGGTGGAGTCGACCAGGAATGGATCGTTGCGCTGACCGCGGATCATGTACTGCAGCACTAAAACGCGGTCTGTATCCCGATCAAGAAGGTAGCTCACAAAAGGTACTGATTCGCCACCGGCTTCCAGGTAGAAAGGTTGTGGTTCTCCGATCAACTGCCATCCGGCAGCCGGCATGCACAGTGCCGGTGTGTGGTAAAACGCCATGCTCGGGATCCCGCGATTCCCGGCCCAGAACAAATGGATAACGTCAGCCCAACGGCCATCCGGGGTCCGGACTTGGAATCCTGTCCATCGCGAAAATTGAAGCATGCTACGCTGTGGACCCGTAGGCTCTATCTCGCGTGTAATCCAACCAGGCGGCAAATGACGCGTGTCGATTTGCCACATCGGCTCGCGAGATGACAGCGTCTGGTTCTTCGGGCCCAGGACAAAGCCGGCAATCAGCGGAATGCTCAGAAAGCCGGCGCACAAAAGCGCTGCCCCCGGCCAAGCTATGGTTGCTTTCTTGTCCCGGGACCGCGTGTCATCCAAAAACGGCGCACATTCTTGTTGCGGTTTTCTGCCGCGCAGCGATCTGGCCACAAGAAAGAGCGCCGCGAAGATGAGTGCCGACGCCACATTTCCAACCCAATTATGGATTGTTTGACTCTGGGTGTTCGAAACATAAGCCATGCAGGTCAGGAAGAGAACGCGGAAGAAGTTGACACCGATAGAACAAGCCATCCCGGCAGCCAGCAATGCTAAACCGGCGCGAACCCGCAATTTCATGGCGCCCCACAGAAAAACCGAGGCCATGAGACTGGCCTGGAGTGACTCGATCCCGCTGCAAGCCGCGTCAATCCCGACAATTTGTCGGGAAAGTTCGATCGTGTTTCCGCGCTGTAACGCAGCGATGCCAGCGAGATTCAAAATCCAAGTAGTTGCACCTGCGACGCAACGGGTGAGCGACTCAACAACCCCGTTTTCCAGCGGCATCGGCCAAGGGAGACCGAGCCAGGCGAAACAGAGCGGAAATAGCATTCGTCGAACGAGGATCGGTCCGCCGATCTTAACCAGGTACCCGAACGTGACGAGCGTTGCGCCGACCATCCACAGAGCACCGGTCAATCGCCAAATGGGATCGGCCAAGCGCAACAACGTCGCGAGGACGAGAACCGGCCAGGCGAGGAAATAGAACGCAAATCCCTTGTTCGATCCAGGTGGCATTGGACGGGGCCAATTCCGCCAAGCCAAATACAGGCTTAGCAGAGGAACTGCAAACCCGTACTGGTACTGCACATTGGTTGACCACTCCGAGGCAAGGTGCCGCCAGGTCATTAGCCACGTGAATATCAGGGGACCGGCCAGCAGCAGATTGTAGTAGCGGGACTTCATGGCACGAGCGCTTGACGAGCCAGCAACTCTTCCTCCGGAAACAAGTGACCGTCCCGGAGCGCGTCCTCGAGGTAAGGTTTGGCGGCATTTGATTGTCCATGGGCGGACAGAACGAGAGCGTAATACAAGGCGATCGACGGATCCTCCAGTGCTTTTGAGGGAAGATCTTTGACGGCGTCAAACGCGCGATCGGTTTGGCCGGCTTTGAGCATCGCGAACGCGCAGGTTCCAGCAAAAGCCGCAACCGACGGTGCTCTCGAGTAGACTTCCCCGGCGAGTTTTAACGCCTGTTCGCGATCCTCGCCCAGCAGGAGTCCCAAGGCAGCAACGTTATTCATTGCGATCAGATCATTCGGATTCACCTCCAGGATTCGCTTGGCAACCTTGTAAAGCTCCCGCGTGTTGCGTTGATCCGAATAAAACTTGTACAGTCGCTTTAGCGCGATGTTCTGACCCTGTGATTGTCGCGCGATAATCCAGAATACCTGCACCGCTTGTTCTTCCCAGCCCCAGCGTTCGGCCAGATTAGCGAGCTCAAGCAATGCATTCCATTCGCCTGCCGTGGCAACCAGCGCTGATTCCCACCTCTCTCGAAACTGGCCGTTCGACAACTCTCGTTCAGCGCGGGAATAGATCGCCAGGCGCAGGTAATTCATCTGCCCCCAGTCTGCCGCGGCGACCTTCGTGCGCAGCCTTCCCCAATCTTGAAGTCCCATGAGCGCTTCACTTTCGGCCAACACGATGGGAAAACCAGCCGCCACCTCTGCCGGCAGTTGTTCCTTCCAGGTCAGCGACTCCTGATACATGCCATGGCTGTTCTGCCAGGAAAGAACCTGGAAGATCAACCCGCGGTTTCCAGAAGATTGCACCTTTTGCCGGAGATTTGCCAGCGCGGCCCGAAAGCGATCCGGCCCGCTGACACCCAACTCATCGAGACGCAGTAAGTTGTCTGAGATCGAAGCATCCGGAATTGAAGCCAGCTGCTCCGCGATACCGAGCGCACGCTCAGATCGGGAATGCGCCCTTGCATCCTGAAGCAGCGCGCGCAGCGCTTCGCTCCGCGCGTGTGGGTTCTCCGCCAGCTCTTCAAGCTCGTGTCGAGCCGCTTCGGCTTTCACGGGATCGCCAAGCTGCATCTGGATTTTCAACGAATTGAGTCGGTGAGAGACATTGGACGGCTCGAGTCTGGCGGCGCGATCGAATAATGCTTCGGCATGAATCAGACTCCCCTGAACGACATCGACGGTAGCCTGGAGCGACAACGCGGTCGCCGTTTCCTTCGAGGCGGCAGGAAGCTGGTTCAGCGCTTCTTGTGCAACCTCAAGCTCACCAAACTTCAGCGCGAGAGCCGCCAACTGGCTTAACGCACGGGGGTCATGATGGGAGACCTCCACCAACTTCGACGCCCAGGTGAGCGCCTGAGGAGAATTACTCTCTTCACCGATCGCGATCAATATCGGGTAGGCTTCTCGCTGATTCGGATTCAGCTGGATAAGTTGGCGACAGCTGATCATCGCGCTCCGAAAATCCCCCCGCTCAAAAAAAGCTCTTGCAGAAGTCAGGAGGCGGCGCTGCTGCCACGACGCCAACGCCCCGGGAAGAAAGAAGAGGGCCGCGACAGAACCGGCGATCACAACACCGATAGCTGACAGAGCGCAGATCGGACGTCTACGAAACCATGAAATCAAACAGTCGATTCTGATCGTTTCTTCTTTTTTTGGTCCTGCTGGATTCGAGCAAGCATTACGAGTCCGCAAAGCATCATGGCCGCAAGACTCGGACCGACCTCTGGTGTGAGAGAAAAAGTGATATTATCGAGGCCAATGCGCTGGTCCGAGGGATTGTTCGGCTGGCTCGGGCCGGGCGAGTACAGAAATGAAATTTGCGTCACCTGATAGTTCCCAAAGTCAACAGAAACATTCGAAGTGCTACTATTGGCCGTGGATGTAAGCCCTGTAGCGGTGAATCCATTCGTCGAGTTACCGGTGACGGATACGGCACTTCCCCCGCCGGCCACCGCCACCGGATTAACCGTACCCCCGGCTGTGACTCCTTTGATCGCCGAAATCTGGTCCTGCCAACCCCCATTGGACAAGGTCGCGTCGACGTCCAGGATGTTGAGGTTTGTTACGTAGACAGGTTTGCTGAAGGTGATCGTCACCGTAACCCCTGCCGTCGTCTTAGTCGGAAAAAGCACATCGGCCTGCAGGCTGGGTTTCCCGGTGCCGCCGATTTGCGCAGAAGTGGTGTTCGGATTTCCAGATTGAAGCGCACCTGTGTTGCCCGAGAAGGCAACAGTAACATTAACCCCGCTCCCCCCAACATTAGTATAGGTATTCGAGAGCGGCACACCCGGTCCCGGCCAACCCACTGTGCTCCAGTCCAACACGGCGGCCGGCGCCGTTGCAACGCTGCAGAACAGAACAAAAAACGCACCGGCGAACAGTTTCATCATTTTGAGCACACCTTACAGCAGCTTTTCTCAAACCCGACCGTCCCGAGTAAAGGCGAAAATCGCTTGTAGCCTGCGGAATATCCATCGTTTGGCTTTAGGCGGCTCACAAACCCTGGGAAGAAGCCATATCCTGTCTCATTCCTATTTATTTAACTCCAATCTTCCTCCCGAGCCGCTTTCCGAGCAGCTCTACAGCCTGGAAATATCGCGAGCGCTTTGGCTCGCGATATTTCCAGGCTAAGGGCTTACCGGCGGCGGCGTAGGCGGCGGTGTAGGCGGCGGTGTAGGCGGCGGTGTGACCGGGGGCGGTGTGACCGGCGGCGGTGCGGGCGGCGGCGGTGCGGGCGGCGGCGTTTGGGTGGGGATGCGAGGCGGAGTCTTTGTAATCAGATTGTTTAGACTCGCCGGATCCCAA
>Ga0209656_10003332_pt1 | contig 10402 bp, 4 predicted proteins | sample BogFormECP12_OM2_FD_188239 | JGI IMG/M metagenome (GOLD analysis project Ga0209656, IMG submission 188239) | Bog forest soil microbial communities from Calvert Island, British Columbia, Canada - ECP12_OM2 (SPAdes) (version 2) | ecosystem: Environmental > Aquatic > Freshwater > Wetlands > Bog ... | reverse complement strand
GTCTTCGGCTATCACTATGAGAGCGAGATGCTGGCGGTAAACCTTTTCCACATGCGCGGCGGCAAAATCGTGGACAGGCGCGAGTTCTTTTGGGAGGACCTTAGCGAAACCGTAGCAGGCGCGGCATTCGAGCCGGGCGAGTTCTTCTCGGCCTTGCTGAAGCAGGTATATCTCGACCAGCAGTATGTGCCGCACACGATTTACGTGCCCGTGGATTTTGAAGACCGCGCCACGCTGGAGGAAGTTCTCTCTGAAGGTCACAAGCGCCGCGTGCAGATTCATGTCCCGCAGCGCGGCGACAAGCGCTCGCTGGTTGACCTGGTCGGGCAGAACGCGAAGCAGGCCTATGATCAGCGCTTCCGCGTGATGAAGCCGGCCGCGAAAGCCATCCAGGAGGCGCTGCAGGACGCGCTCATGCTGCCGCAGTTGCCCAAGCGCATCGAGTGCTTCGATATTTCGCACATCCAAGGCGCGGAGACGGTTGCCTCGATGGTGGTTTGGGAAGACGGCAAGATGAAGAAGTTTGACTACCGCAAGTTCATCATAAAAGGCGTTGCCGGTGTGGACGACTTCGCCTCGATGCGCGAGGTGGTCAAGCGCCGCTACAAGCGGGTGCAGGATGAGAAGCAGAAGATGCCTAGCTTGGTGCTGATTGACGGCGGCATCGGGCAACTGCACTCAGCCGCCGAGGCGCTGGAATCGCTTCGCATTACCAACCAGCCGCTAGCTGCCATCGCCAAGCGCGAGGAGATCATCTACGTCCACGGTCAGGAGGACGAGCCGATTGTGCTCGACCGCCATTCGCCGGTGCTGCATCTGGTGCAGCAGGTGCGCGATGAGGCCCACCGGTTTGCGGTGAGCTTTCACCGCAAGCGCCGGCAGATTCGCGATCGCAAGACTGAACTGCTCGACATCCCCGGCATCGGCGAACGCACCACCAAGCGCCTGCTACAGCACTTCGGCAGCCTGCAAGCCGTGAAGGAGGCCGACGCCGCAGCACTGGCATCGGTCGTGAGCCGTCCGCAGGCAGGTGCAATCTTGCGGCATTTTGGAAAAGCAGTTAGCAATTAGCCGTTGGCATTTAGTCTGTTACGGTATTGTGGTTTTACTAAGTGCCAAATGCTAAGAGCTAAACGGAGGCCCGATGAGTTCGGAAATGGAAGCATTGGACAAGGCGAAAGAAGCGGCGGAAGAAGGTAAAGAAAGACGGCATCTGGCCCCGGTCAGCATCACCATCGCGACGCTGGCCGTGTTCGTAGCCATCGTGTCTCTGCTGGGGCATCGAGCTCACACCGAAGAGATACTGATGCAGACTCGCGCCACCGACCAGTGGGGTTATTACCAGGCAAAGAACATGCGCCGCAATAACCTTGAGGCGCTCGATGAGGTCCTGACTGCGCTGGAGAGCACAAAGGCCGAGCGCGCCGCAGAGGTGCAGAAACACTTTCACGAGGAGATCGATAAGTACCGCGAACAACAGACGGAGATCCAGAGTGAGGCTCGCGGACTCGAAGCAGAAGTCAAACTTGCCAGCCGTCGCGCCGACCGCTTCGACTTGGGCGAGGTGTTTCTGGAGATCGCGCTGGTCGTGACCTCCATCACGTTGCTAACTGACAATCGCAGGTATTGGTACTTCGGGATGGTTTTGGCAGCGGTTGGCCTGGTCGCAGCGGGCAGCGGGTTCCTCGTGCACTGAGGCAAAGAGTTTCCCCAGTTTTTAATGAGCAGCCGCCGCTACCCGCCTCGGGCAAACCGAGTTATGGCTCCCAGCCCTCTTGTCCCACCAGCGGCACGAAGCGGCAAAGATCGTGCAGGGTGACAACCGTCTCGCCGCCCACCTTGCGCACGATCTGCACCTGCTGCTCGTAGCGGTTCCCAACCGGCACAACCAGCCTCCCACCGTCCACGAGCTGTGCCACCAGGCTTTCCGGAATTCGCGGCGCCGCGGCAGCCACCAGGATCTTGTCGAACAGCGCCTGTTCGGGCAGACCGAGGCTGCCATCACCATAAACGACATGAACATTTGCATAGCCGAGCCTAGCCAGTATTTCCCGGGCCTTATCTGACAGCTCCTGATGGCGTTCGATGGACCAAACCTCGGCAGCCAGTTCTCCTAGGATGGCCGCTTCATATCCGGTGCCCGTTCCAACTTCGAGTACGCGGTCACCAGGCCGCAGCTCCAGCGCCTCGACCATGGCGGCCACTATGTAGGGCTGGGACACGGTTTGCCCGGAGCCGATGGGCAGCGGGTGATCGGCGTAGGCATCGTTGAAGTTCTCGCTGGCAATGAACGCCTCGCGCTGGACTCTGCCCATGGCCGCCAGCACGCGAGGATCGCGAATGCCCCGCGAGCGCAGTTGCTCCTCGACCATGCGCGCGCGCTGCTCCTCCAGAGTTCCTGTACCGTTACCGTCTTTGAAAATGTGAGTAAACACGGCAAACCAGGAGTCGCACACCTCTATTGTAGGATGGAGTACTACCTCTACCGCTTCCTCTTCCGAATCAAGAGGTCGAAGCTGACCACGCCATTCTCGTCACGGATGGCCTGGAAGGTGTACTCGCTGCTGATGTTGTATTCGAACTGGATGACCTGCTGCGCCGAACGGGTGAGGTTGGTGATGTAGGTAAGAGTAACGTCATTGGAAACCTGCTGCTCGACGGTCAAGCGCGCGTTGGGATTGTTGTCGGCCCCCCCCAACGCGGGATTGATCCTGATTGAGCTGACGCCGAATAATCTCGAGAACCGGTTTGCAGTCGTCTGATTAATGGCCTGCCCGAGCACAGCACTGGATGCGCTTTCAGCAAATCCAAACTGCGGAGTGGCAGCCGCGCTGGTGTCATATTGGGTGCGTCCAAAGGCGAGCAGGGCAACGATGTCCTCGCTGGAAAGCGGCGGGTCGGAGCGATAGGTGGTGGTGAGCCTTTCCAGCGTGCCATGGAGTCCAATCGTGATATCGTAGTCGCGGACGCGGGTGGTGGCCTCAATATCGAGCACCGGATCGATCCGCACCGGGTCGGTGAACGTGACATCTCCGCGCTCCAGGTGGTATTTGGTTCCACCGATCTTAAGGTCTCCCTCGGCAACGTTGATGCGGCCCAGCAGTACCGGGCGTGCCGCAGTGCCGCGCAGCCGCAGGTCCACACCGCCGGACAGCTTGGCGAGCGTGGTTTGCACCGTAAGCTCCGGCGCGGACAGGATGCGAACGTCCAAGTGCAAGCTGTTCAGCGGCGAATTGGTGTTGGGCACCACCGACGGCCCGGCCGGTGCCAGAGCGAACTTCAAGTCGGTTGACGGAATCTGGGCGAAACGTGTGACCGTCACATCGCCGCTCAGAGACGAGTTCTGGAGCGTCCCCTTTAAGCGAAGTGTCTGATCGGATGTAACGCTGATACCTGCGTAACGGAAACGTACTTCGCTTCCGTTGGCGGTCAAGTCGAAGCCGATGGTCCGGCCGTAGGTGACGAACCCGCCGAAGGTCATCAGGCCGCCGCCGGTGCGGGCGGTCAACTGCTCCACTTCCAACCGGTCCTGACTAAACACAAAGCTCCCGTTGATATCGCCCAGACCGGTAGGCCAGTCGATCAAGGACAAACCCCCATGGGCGATCTCGATGCGCCCGGATAACAGGGGCTTGGTGGTATCGCCCTTAACTGTGATTCCAATGTTCACGGTGCCGTAGGACGTCACATCGGGATCGAGGGTGTGCACCAGCTTCAACTCGAGGTGGCCATCGGCCCGCAGATCCATCCGGCGGTCGTTCTTCAAACTGAGATTCCCGGCCAGAGCGAAACGGGAGTCTCCGCTGACCAGCGCACACCTTTGCACTGAGACCAACTCGTTGGCTAGGGTCAACTCGATGGGTCCGTCACTTGCGATACGTATCTTCTCCACTTCCACACTGAACTGGTCAATTCCAAAACTGCCGCTTAGAAGCTTCGGCTGCTTCAGCGGTCCCGTCAAAGTAGCTTGCCCCGCCATCGACGAGTGTCCCGTAATTCTCCCCTTGATCTCCGTCCGCAGGAAGGGATCAATATCCAGATTGGAAAACTGCATGGTCATCTTGCCGGGCATGTCGCCCCGCAGTTCCACGTTGCCGTCGAGAGAGAAGCTCGCTTTGGGGAAGTTGGAGCGCGCCGTGAGCTGGAGCTGCCGGCCGCGTGTGACCGCGTCGGCCGTGAGCCCTCCAACCGGCTCACCGTTCAGTACCAGGTTGTTCACCTGAAGATGGGCGTTGACAATGGGTTCCTCGATCGTGCCTGAGCCCTTGGCCGCAAACCTGACAACCCCTGCGGTTCGCAGACGAGTGGTTTGCAGTTCGGGAACATCGGCCATGTCGAGACTCACGCCGTTCAGGTCGAAGCCCAGGGCTTTGCTGGCGAAATTGTATTGAGCGGAGCCCGCAATCACGCCCCCAGCAGCCTGTAGTCGAACTTGGTTCAGTTGCGCCTCATGGTTGCCGAACACGAGATTCGAACTGACAGACTTGACTGGCCGGCCGTATGCCTGTGCCGCAGTCAACGAGAACTGCCCCTGGCCGTGAGGATTTGTCTCCGTTCCCGCAGCCTCCACGGTAAGATTCAGCGTGCCGCTCACGGGGTAGCTCAGACCGGCGGCGCGCTGCAACTCCACCACATCCGCGTTATGCACGGTGGCCTGAAGCTGGAATGGCGAATCTCCCGTGAAACTGCCTTTGTTCAGCGCCGCCGTCCAATCCACGTTGAGACGGGCGCTCCCCTCCCGAATGATTGCGTGGTGCAGGGCAGCTTCCGACTGCGAGTACTGCACGTCGCCTGACAACTGGTCGATATGAATGCGCCTGGCCTGCGCGATCGGCTGCGATGCTGGTTCGCCCTGAGCCGCCGGTGCCGCATGGAAGAACGAATCCCGCTTTGGCGGTGGATGCTCCGAGGTCTTCGGGAGCGTGGTGTAAATGTAGTTGAAGTTGGACGCCTCCAGGTGGCCGGCAATGCGGGAGTCCGCCAGCCTGCCGCTGACTGTCCCGTTGAAGTTCGCCTCTCCCGCGAGCTCGATCGTCATTGGAACGTAGCCGAGAGCGGTCACGAAAGGCTGGAGTTCGGTCAGGCTGGTCGCATTGAAGGCCACCTTCAAGTCGGCGGAAGTCTTGCCTAGCGTGCCGGACGCGTTCAGGTGGGTGTGCGGAGTCGTTAGGTCGAAGGCTGAGAGATCCATCACCTGAGGTCTGGCGCTGTAACGGCCATGCAGATTTGCGCTCACCGGCAAACCGCCCGCTGGTGGTTGCGCTGGAGGAACAATATCGAGTGCGAGTTCGGCGTGCGTATCTGCCAAAGATCGTGTCCATGCCAGATCAACAGTCCCGCCCACACTGCCCACCGGATTCAGCTTCTCGAATGGCAATGACTTGGTGGAGAGCGCGCGGGCCAATTCCGCCAGCGATACTCCGCTCAAGCGTATCCGCGCAGCTCCTTGTTGCGGTCCTGGGCCACTGACCTTTGCGGTCCCCGAATCCGGCGATTCAAGGGTTGCGCCGTTCTTTGCGGGGCGCTTGGAAGGTGCCGGTGTAGCGCCGCTGGAAGCCGTCAGAAAGAGGTTCCTGACCTCGGCATCGCCGGCCAGCTCACCGCCCAGCAAACGCCCAGCGATGTGGGTGAGCGAAAGACGATGTTGGTCGAGGGAAAAATCCGCGTTCGCACTTGCGTTGTGCAACACGACGCCTTCCTCGAGATACTCGAAGCCGCGAATCGCGACTTTGCCACGAGAAGCATAGTTCGCCTCTGAATAAGTGCCTGACCCGTCGAGGGCGAGTGTTCCTCCGCGCATCTCGTAGACTCGCGCGATCGCTGCGGCCTGTCCAATGTCTAGCGCGCTGCTATAGGTGAAATCTATTCGCGGATTATCGAAATGTGTCAGCTTCCCCTGCGCCTGCAGCGACGACTTCTCCGAGGTGAGCTTCAGCGAGCTGACCTGCGCCGTGTTGTGCCAGAGGCTGAACTGCATCTCGGCTTGCGCGGGAACATCTCGGAAGTCTTCGTACTTCACATCCATCTTCCCAACACGCACGTTCCCGTCATAGCGATGCTCACCCCGGTCATAGGTCATTGTCGCGGCGATGTCGTCCGCGCTGAAATCGAGTGGCAGCTCCCGATCATTCAACAGCAGCATGCCATTCTGGAGATCGGCGCGAGTGATGGCCAGGTCAAAGAGCTGCTGCACCGGCGCTGCGTTGCCCTGCTTCACTTTGGGCTCGGGCGCGTTGGTGGTCCCGTCGGGATAAACGATGACGTGGACAACGGGACGCTCAAGGCCCAGGTACTTCAAGTTGACCCGGACCTGAACAAACGAGAGGATGCGCAACCGCACATGAGCGCGGTCCGCATGCGCATACGGTAGTTGGTCGGGTCCCTCGCGACCGTGGATGGTCAGATCGTCAGCTTCAAATTCAAGCGTCTTGAGTTTCCAGTGAAAGGACCGCAGATTAACCCGTCCGCCAGTGGCATCTTCCAGCTTGGCGATTACTTTGCGGCGGACCACGTCCTCAAAGCGGGGGCTTCGCAGATACCAGGCGATTGCGCCGATGATCGCCAGCAACACCACGCCGATCGCCGCCCCAATCCAGAGGCGAGTGTGCGAGCCCCGGGTTTTGTTCTTTTGTGCCATTTTCAATGAGCGCCAGAGGCCCTGGACTGAGCCGGAGCACTCAGAGCGGGAATTGGCACGCTAGTTCGAATCTCAGCTTGTTGCCGCAAGTTATGTAGCCAGGCATCGAGCAGCTCGTCGATGTGCTGCTGGGTGAGCAACTCGCGAATCTTCGGCTCCACGTCGTTGAGTGAAATAATCTTCCCGCCGGCCTGGTGCAGATCAGGCAGCAACTGGTTCTTGTAGTAGGCCTCGATCTCTTCTGGCTGGACACGCACATTTGGACGCAGACGCACTTCCACGAAGTTCATCACCTGCAATTCGGTCCGCAGGTGATCTTTCACCACATCATCGGAGAGGCCATAGCTGGCGAGCAACTGGCGCCAGCTTTGATCGTCATCGCCGCCCGGAACTTGTACCCGCAGCTTGCCAATGTGCTTCTGCAAATCGTCCTCGGACGGCTGCATGGAATGACCGTCGCTCATCTGGGCCGTTAGCAACTGGCGGTCAATGAGCCGCTGCAAGGCAGTCACTCGATAGGCTTCAGTCACTTGACTGACTGGCTTCCGCTGCATGAACAGTTCGAAGCAGACGGCCTCGTCCCAGTCGCTGCGAAAGATCGGCTTATGGTTCACCGTGGCCACAACACCGTCGAGAACCTCCCCGGCAAGAGTTGGGGTCGCTGCCGTCGGCAGTAGGAACACCATGCACATCGTGAAATAGAAAACTCGTCTCATCAAAACGTCTGTCCAATGCTAAAAAAAACATTGATATGCCGCAGCGTCTCCACCTCGTCCTTTTCCTGGATGGGATAACGCGTTGGATTGAAGTTATAGCCAAGGTCGAGACGGACAGGCCCTACAGGTGTCTTGTAGCGTATACCCATTCCAACAGCTTGCGGGTTGTAGCTGAAGTTGCAGGACACCGGGCTGCCGGGCGGCGAGCACGCTGCGATTGACGGCTGATGGATCCGTAGCATCCCGCTCGCGATCTGGTTAGCCGTGGCAAAAACGTTGCCCATATCGTGGAAGAAAACGAACGCGAGGTTGTCGCCCACATACGGCAGCGGCACTGGAGGAGTCCGAATTTCGAGATTGTTCACGAAGAGCCCTTCGCCGCCTATGGGATACCCCGTTATCAGGTCGCGAGGCCCAGCCTGGTTAATAGAGAAACCGCGGAGAGAATTGCTGCCGCCGGCGAAGAACAACTCCGGCAGCGGAACCGACGTGGCTTCCGTTGGCAGGGGCGTTCCCGAGGAAGGTAGAGTCAGAAAGTTGTTCGTGCCATACGGGTGCAGGATTCCAATCTGCGTATTGCGCGCTAACACCCATTTTTTCTTGAAGGTATAGTAGGTCGAATTCTGGAGAAGCACCTTCCCAAAGTTCGCCTGCGAGCCTAACGCGCTGGTCGCCAGGCCCAGGTCCGCGATGTTATAGCTCCCCTTATGCGAATCAATGGGGTTGTCGCGCGTGTCCCGTAAATACGTGAAACTCGGAATTGCGAGTCGTACCGGTTTTGAATACAGCGGTACCAATGTGGGATCGATCACCAGGCTATTGGGATCGATGGAGACACGCTGCCAACTCATGCGGTAAAGCAGTGTGGTCGTCCGGCTATACTTCTGCTCCGCCTGAAGTGTTCCGGCGAGCCGTTCCGAGGTGAAAGTATTCACGTCGGCAGTGTTGTCGTAGAAGCCAGTAACATTGAAACGCCAGTTCTCCCTGTGAAACAGGCGCGGCGCATCATAGCTGATCAGGGCGCGGCGGGTCAGCAGCCCAAGGCGGCCGCGGAAGGTGAGGGTTTGGTCGCGGCCAAACATGTTCAGACGGGTGATTTCCAGCACCCCGTTTGGGCTGACGCCGGTACTTCCCTGCGGGTTGCTGGTAGTGGGAATGTTGCCGGTCGCAAACTCGATTCCGCCACCATAGCGAAAGGTCCAGCGCTTCGCCTCTTGCAGATTGAAAAGGACATCTTTGGAAGGCTCCTGTCCTTCGGGGTTCTGGATGGCCATATCCACCTCGTTGAATAAGCCGAGGTCATACAACCGCCGCTGAGAGGCCACCATTCGGTTCTGGCTCAAGGGATCGTCGTCGTGAATGCGCATCTGGCGGTCAACGATGTACGGACGAGTGAACTCGAGCCCGGTCACAATCACTCGATCTACAAAGACCTGTTGTCCCTCAGTGATCGTGTAGACCACGTTCATGCGCTGCGGGTCGCCCGGAGCCTGGGTCGCCGCAGCCTCGAACTGCACGTTTGGGAAGCCGTGGTTATAGTAGAAAAGAGTGACATTATCACGGTCATCTGCGACATTCGCATCGCTGTAGGGCTGATCTGGCAGGCTGCTCAACAAGCGCTGCAATCGATCCTGAGTATAGCTGTGGTTTCCCACCACTTGCAGTGAATTCACCAGCGTCTGCGTACCCTCGTCGATTTTGATCAGCACCGCGATGTCGTCTTTTCGGCCCTCATAGTCGTCCTGCAGGTCGGTGTTTACCTTGACCGCCAGAAACCCGTTCGACTGGTAAAGATTCTTGATGGACTCCACGTCTCCAGCCAGCAGTCTCTGGCTGAAGCGGCCGTTTTTTAGAAGCAGGCTGGAAGGCTGAACTGCCATGCGCTCGGTGATGGTTTCGGTGTTGAAGTACTTGTTGCCTTCCACCTTGACCGCCGTCAGCTTGTGGCGGTCGCCCGGGTCGATGACATAGAGAATATTGAGGTGGTTTTCCGCTGGGGTCGGATGGCGTTCAACCTCGACGTTGGTCTCGAAATATCCTTTGATCTGCAGATAGTCGCGAAGATTTCGGCGGCCCTCGTTGAGCAGGTCATCATCAACTGAATTCTCCTGGTAAACCGGGACCAGCTTTTTCAATTCTCCCTTGCTGATCTTCGCTCCTTCCGTCGTGATGGCCACGGTCGGGCCTTCGTCCACCTTGAAGACGTAGTTCAGCCGGTTGGTATCCGGTCGGTACTTCCTTTCGATCAGCGAAACCTGCGCCTCCAGATGGTTATTCTTCTGATAGTTTTTGCGCAGCCGTTCCAGCGCTCGCGTGACGTGCTCCTGTTTTACCTTGTCGCCGGTCTTCAATTTGGTGAGGCTGCGGACTTTTTCGGCCGGAATGCCTGTTTCTCCTTCGATCGTTACGTCGCCCACGCGTGCCAATTCACCCGGCACAACGTGGAAGTCGATCTCCATCTGTCTTGTCTCATCGCTTGGTCTGAGCTGATAGGTGATCCGGGACTTGTAGTACCCGTTATCGGCCATCACTTTGTTCATCCGCTCCACGGCGCGATCAACGTCCTCTCGTGAGAACACATATCCCAGGTCGAGCTTGCTGGCGTCAATCAACTGATGCGGCTTGGGATTGGTCTTCTTAGGAGTGCCATCTACCTTGATATCGCCGTAGAAATAATTCTCCGTAGCGACAAACACTAGGGTAAGCCCACTCTGCTGCACGTTTTCCGCTTCCACCTGCAAGGTCGCAAAGCGTCCGGTCGCGTAGAGCGCTTCCAGACTGCGGCGCAGCTTGTCGCGGTCCAGCGGCTCATTCGTCTGTTGCGCCAGCAGCTTGCGCAGCATCTCTGGATTGGCGCCCGCGATCCCGCGGAATTCGATGTTGCGCACAGTCTGACCCTGGTACTTGGCGAGCGCTCCAAAGCCATTCGGGAGGTTCGCCTGCGGTGTATCAAGACCGTCCTTGCGAGTTCCCGCCGGCTGTGCGGTTTGCGACCATGCCAGAGACACGACCAGCATCCACAGGGCGATGAGCGACGCTAGCTTGTACA
>Ga0209656_10003331_pt1 | contig 10403 bp, 13 predicted proteins | sample BogFormECP12_OM2_FD_188239 | JGI IMG/M metagenome (GOLD analysis project Ga0209656, IMG submission 188239) | Bog forest soil microbial communities from Calvert Island, British Columbia, Canada - ECP12_OM2 (SPAdes) (version 2) | ecosystem: Environmental > Aquatic > Freshwater > Wetlands > Bog ... | reverse complement strand
AGCGCTGAGCGATCTCGGTGTAGCGACCGAGCGAACTCGCCGCCACTTCCGCGGTCGGATGCACGAGCGGCGCTTCGCTCAGGCGCGTCTGCGCGACGCGGGCTTCGGGCGCGGCGGTCATGCGGTTGCCTTGGCCGAGAATCGCGAAACATCGATTACACGGTCGGCCAGGCTGGCGCGAACGTCGTCGTCATGGAAGATCGCAAGGAACCCGGCGCCTTTGGCGCGCCGCTCGGCGATCAACGCGACGACAGCGTCTCGATTGGCCGCATCGAGCGAGGCGGTCGGCTCGTCGAGGATCAGGAGATCATGCTCTCCGGCGAAGCCGCGCGCGATGTTGACCCGCTGCTGCTCGCCGCCCGAAAACGTCGCGGGCGGCAACGGCCATAGGCGCTCGGGCAGGTTGAGGCGGGTGAGCAGCGACGCGGCGCGCGCACGCGCCGCCTCCGCGTCGAGACCCGCGTTGCGGGCCGCAGCGGCGACGATGTTGAGCGCAGAGACACGCGGAATGACCCGTAGGAACTGGCTGACGTAGCCCATGATGCGCCGGCGCGCGTCGACTACGTCGCGCGCATTCGCTTGAGCGATGTCGATAAACCGGCCGCCGTCTGCGAGGAGGATGCTCCCGGCATCAGCACGGTAGGCGCCGTAAGCCATCCTGAGGATCGAGGACTTGCCAGCGCCGGAGGGCCCGGCGAGGACGACGCATTCGCCGCGCGCGACGCTGAAGGCGACACGGGAGACGACCGGCAGCCGGGCGCCGCCGTGCAAATGGAGCGTGAAGGTCTTATCGAGGCCGTCGACGACGAGAAGAGGATCGGGCGAGGGCGTCATGCCGCGAGCACCGAGGAGACCAGCAGTTGCGTGTAAGGCGCCTGGGGATCGTCGAGCACGCGGTCGGTCAGACCGCTCTCGATCACCTCGCCGTCTTTCATCACCATGATCCGGTTCGAAAGCAGGCGCGCCACCGCGAGATCATGCGTCACCAGCACCGACAGCGAGCCCCATTTCGCCGATGAGGCCGCGGATGAGGTCGAGGAGCCGGGCCTGCACCGAGACATCGAGTCCGCCGGTCGGCTCGTCCATGAAGACGAGCCGCGGCGACGTCACCAGATTGCGGGCAATCTGCAGGCGTTGACGCATCCCGCCCGAGTAGGTCGAGGGCTTGTGGTCGAGGCGGTCCGCCGCGATCTCGACCCGCCCGAGCCAGTGCGCCGCGGTCTCGCGGATCCGTCCGTAGTGTCGATCCCCTAGCGCCATCAGCCGCTCCCCGATATTGCCTCCTGCCGAGACATTCATGCGCAGGCCTAGCGCGGCGTCCTGATGAACGAAGCCCCAGTCGGTGCGCATCAGCGCTCGCCGTTCCGCTTCGGAAAGCGTCATGAGATCGCGCATCAGACCGTCGCGCGTCCGATAGCGAACGACGCCTGCATCCGGCGTGAGCAGGCCGGAAATGAGATGCAAGAGGATCGTTTTGCCCGAGCCGGATTCTCCAACAATCGCGTGCGCCTCCCCCTCCTCAATGTCGAAGGAAATTGCACGGCACGCGGCGATCGCGCCGTAGCGCTTGCTCAAGCCTTCGGCGACGAGCAGCGGACCGTTCATTGCGCGCCTTTCTGCCTGGCGTCCGGATCCCGGGCCGCCTGCTGCTTCTCGCAATAGTCGGTGTCGGAGCAGACGAACATGCGCCCTCCGGAATCGTCGGTGACGACTTCGTCGAGGAACGAATCGGTCGCGCCGCAGAACGCGCAGGCGGAGTCGAACTTGGTCCGCTCGAACGGATGGTCCTCGAAGTCGAGCGATGCGACCCGCGTGTAAGGCGGGATCGCATAAATGCGCTTCTCGCGACCCGCTCCGAAGAGCTGGAGCGCCGGGCAATCGTCGAGCTTCGGGTTGTCGAATTTTGGGATCGGCGAGGGATCGGCGACGTAGCGTCCGGCGACGCGCACCGGATAGGCGTAAGTCGTTGCAATATGGCCGTGGCGAGCGATGTCCTCGTAGAGCTTGACCTGCATGACGCCGTATTCGCCGAGCGCGTGCATGGTGCGCGTCTCCGTCTCGCGCGGCTCGAGGAACCGCAGCGGTTCCGGAATCGGCACCTGGTAGACGAGGATTTGATTCTCGGTCAGCGGGGCCTCGGGCACGCGGTGGCGCGTCTGGATGATGGTCGCGCTTGCCGTGTCCGTCGTCGTGGCGACGCCGGCGGTCTTGGCGAAGAACGCGCGGATCGAGACCGCGTTGGTCGTGTCGTCCGCGCCCTGGTCGATCACCTTGAGCACATCGTTCGGTCCGAGAATCGCGGCCGTCACCTGAACGCCGCCGGTGCCCTAGCCGTAGGGCATCGGCATTTCGCGGGAAGCGAAGGGAACCTGATAGCCCGGAATCGCGACGGCCTTGAGGATCGCGCGGCGGATCATCCGCTTCGTCTGTTCGTCGAGATAGGCGAAGTTGTACGGGCGCCCGCTCATTCGGCCGCCCTCGCGCGCGTGACCGCGTCCGCCCTGGCTTCGCGCTCGCGCCGCAACTGGCGAAGCAGCGAAAGCTCCGCCTGAAAGTCGACGTAATGGGGCAGCTTCAGATGCTCGACGAACCCGGTCGCCTGGACATTATCGCAGTGCGACAACACGAATTCCTCGTCCTGGGCCGAGCCGTTGCGCTCCTCGGCAAATTCGTCAGCCCGCAGCGCGCGATCGACGAGCGCCATCGCCATGGCCTTCCGTTCGCTCTGGCCGAAGGCGAGGCCATAGCCTCGCGTGAACCGCGGAGGGCGGCCGGCGCGGCCGGCGAACTGGTTGACCATCTGACATTCGGTGAGACTGACCTCGCCGAGGGGAACGGCGAAGCCGAGGTCCTCGACGAAGAACTCGACTTCGGCCTCGCCAAATCGGATCTCGCCCACGAACGGATGAGTCCGGCCATAGCCGCGCTGCGTCGAATAGGCGAGACCGAGCAGGAAGCCTTCGTCGCCGCGGGCGAGGGTTTGCAGCCGCGCGTCGCGGGGGCTGGGAAAGCTTGGCGCGTCGCGGGTGATGTCGGAGACCGGCGCCGCCGGTTCGGGTGAAGCCTCGCGCTCGATGAGGTCGTCGCGGGCGATGATGTCGGTGACGCGCGGCGCATGCGTCTGCTGACCGGCCAATGCTATCGGCGCCGCCGCGGCGTCCGGACTTTCGCCCTCGAGATCGAAGTCGATCAGGCGGTGCGTATAGTCGAAGGTGGGTCCGAGCACCTGCGCGCCCGGCAGGTCCTTAAAGGTCGCGGAGACGCGGCGCCTGAGCGTCATGGCGGCTGTGTCGAGCGGCTCGGCGAATCCGAAGCGCGGCATGGTCGTGCGATAGGCGCGCACCAGAAAGATCGCCTCGATCAAATCGCCGCGCGCCTGCTTGATCGCGAGCGCGGCGATGCGGCGGTCGTAGAGCGAACCTTCGCTCATCACGCGATCGACGGCGAGCGAGAGCTGGCCGTCGATCTGGTCGGTCGTCAATTCTGGCGTGGCGCGATCGCCCCGCCGCTTGTAGGCGAGCAGTGCATGGGCATTGCGGATTGCCCGCTCGCCGCCCTTCACAGCGACGTACATCAGCCCCCTCCCGTCAAGCGAACCGACCGCGGCAGGGCCGCGACTTCCACGCCGGAGGCGAGAATGAGATCGACCCCGAGGGGGAAGGCCGCATGGTTCTTCTGCCATTGGACGGCGAAATCATCCGGCAACGGTTCCACAGCGAGCGTCGCCTCGCCGCGCACCCCCGGACCGGCGAGCAAAAGCCGCGGGCCTTGAGAAAGCGATCGCAACTGGACGACGATTGTGGTCGACCGGTCGGGATAGTCTGGCGTCCCTTGCGCGAAGTCGGCGAGCCGCATGGCGTCCGACGCAGGGTCGACGAGCGCGAAAGCTGCCCTGTCGGGGGCAGCGGCGAGCGTGGCGCCGGTGTGAAACTTGAGATAAGCGGCGATCTCGCCGTTCGCCGACAACGACGGCGCGATCCAAAGCGGGGTCTCGAAGTCCGCGAGCGCTAGAAAAGCCGCAGCAGCCGCAGGAGAGAGCGGCGCCGGCGGCTCGAGACCTCCACCGCAGGCAAGGATCGCGCCCGGCCGCGCGACGGCTCCAAGAATGGCGCGAAATGCCGCTTGCGATTCGAAGACGGGATCGGCGAAGGCGAGCGCGCTCATGCATCTTCCTCGCCGCGCACCAGGGTAAAGAAATCGACCCGGGTGGCCGCCGTCTCCGCCTCGCTCCTGGCTCGCTCGGCTGCGATGCGAGCAGCGATCGGGAAAAGCACATGCGCCTCAACCGCTTCGCGCGACTCGCGCCGCAGCCAAAGCGCGTCGAGAATGGCGGCCGACCGCGCCCATTCCGCGTCCCGGCCGAGAACGTGACCGTAGCCGCGCTCGCCGCCTGGCAGTTCGACAACCGAGCGGGTGACCGTCGCCTCGCCGAGATTGAACGGCGCGCCGTCGCCGCCCGCCCGACCACGCAGCATAACCAGGCCCGTCTCGACCGGCTTCAGGTCGCGCGCGCCATGGCCGGGCCAGAGCCGCGCGAGTGGTTCCACAAGTTCGCCGACTGCGGCGCCACTCAGCAGCGCCATCACGCGACGACGCGCCGAAATCTCCACGGAAGAAAGCTCTGTCATCCGGCCTCTCCGACGACGATCGGCGACGTCTTCGTCTCGGCTTTCACGCTGCGACCCTGTGTTGCCCCGCCATCGCCGCGCGCAACTTGCCGGAAACATAGTCGATCGCGGCGACGGAGACGAGAATGAGCAGGATGAGGAAGGAGACCTGGGTGGCGCACCTTCATCGCCGCGATGTCGACCGCACTCATGCCAGTCGCCCATTCGAAAGCGGGGCGCGGCGGAAATATTGGGTCCCAGTGGGTCTCGAAGCCGTCAGAGCGAGATCTTCGCCCGCGCCGCGAGCTCGCCGACGATGCCGCGGCGGAACACCAGCACGCAGGCGACAAAGACGACTCCCTGGATGACCGTGACCCATTCGCCATACTGGGCGAGGTAGTTCTGCATCGAGACGACAATGAACGCGCCGACGACGGGGCCGTAGAACGTGCCCATGCCGCCGACCAGCGTCATCAGCACGACCTCTCCCGACATGGCGAAAGCAACATCGGTCAACGAGGCGTTCTGCGCGACGATCGCCTTGGTGGCGCCGGCGAGCCCGGCAATCGCCGTCGACAGCGTGAAGGCCGCGAGCTTGTATTGCATCGAGCGGTAACCGAGCGAAATGACGCGCGGCTCATTTTCCCGGATGGCCTTCAGAATCTCGCCGAACGGCGAATTGACCGTCCGCTGGACGGCGAGAAAGCCGAAGAGGAAGACGATGGCGACGAAGACGTAGAGAATCCGGGGATTCGACAGATCGAACAGCCCTAACGCGCGTCCCTGGGGAACCGCCTGGATTCCGTCCTCGCCGTGAGTGAAGGGCGCCTCCACGCAGAAGAAATAGACCATCTGCGAGAAGGCGACAGTGATCATCGCGAAATAGATTCCGATGCTGCGAATGGCCAGCGCGCCCGTGACGACGCCGAGCGCCGCAGAAGCCGCGACGCCCAGCGCGATCGCCGAGACCGGCTCCAGGCCCCAGACTTTGGCGGCATGCGCGCAGACGTAGCTCGCCAGTCCCAGGAACATGGCGTGGCCGAGCGAAAGCAGGTTGACATAGCCAATGAGCAGATTGAAAGCGCAGGCGAACAGGGCGAAGCACAGCGCCTGCATGATGAAGAACGGATAAGCAACGAAAGGCGCGACGACGATCAGCCCGACCATCACGGCAAAGGCGATCGCATTGGCGCGGCGATCTCGCGCCGTCGCGTCCGCTGCGACCGCCGGAGCCTCGAGGCGCACGCTCATGAAGCCCTCCCGAACAGGCCGGCAGGGCGGATCAACAGCACGATCGCCATGATCACAAAGACGACCGTGTTCGACGCTTCGGGATAAAAGACCTTGGTCAGGCCCTCGACCACCCCAAGCACAAAACCGGTCAGGATCGAGCCCAGGATCGAACCCATGCCGCCGATCACCACCACCGCGAAAACGACGACGATGATGTCTTGGCCCATGCCCGGGCGGACCTGATTGATCGGCGCGGCCAGGACGCCGGCGAACGCCGCAAGCGCGACGCCGAAGCCGTAGGTTAGCGTGACCATGCGGGGCACGTTGATGCCGAAGGCGCGCACCATGGTCGGATTTTCGGTCGCAGCCCTGAGATAGGCGCCGAGCTTCGTCTTCTCGATCACGAGCCAGGTTCCGAAGCACACGACCATGGAGGCGACGATCACCCAGCCGCGATAGACGGGCAGAAACATGAAGCCGAGATTGTAGGCGCCCGACAGCTGCTTCGGAATCGCATAGGGCAGCCCGGAGGCGCCGAAAAAGTTCTGGAATAGGCCCTGAAAGATCAGCGCGAGGCCGAACGTCAGGAGCAGGCTGTAGAGCGGATCCAGGCCCACGAGTCGCTTAAGGAACAGCCGCTCGACGATCGCGCCGACCGCGCCGATTGCAAGCGGCGAAAGGATCAGCGCCCACCAATAGTCGAGGCCCGCAAGTTTCAGCAGGAAGTAAGCGCCGAACGCCCCCATCATGTAAAAGGCGCCATGGGCGAAATTGACGATGGTCAGCATGCCAAAAATGACGGCGAGGCCGAGACTCAACAGCGCGTAAAACGAGCCGTTGATGAGCCCGATCAAGAGTTGGCCGTAGAGCTGCGGCCAGCTGATCACATGACCGAACACGTTCACGGCGAGCCCCTGTCGCACGCGCGCAGTCGAGTCACAGCAGTCGCCTTCATACGCCCAGCGCCTCGTGCAGCATGTTCATCTTTCCTGGAAGCTCGGAATTGGCGAAGGCGTCGATAATCCGGCCGTGCTCCATCACGAAGAAGCGGTCGGCGATGGTGGCGGCGAAGCGGAAATTTTGCTCGACAAGCAGGATCGTGAAGCCTTCGCGTTTGAGTTCGGCGATCGTGCGGCCGATCTGCTGGATGATCACCGGGGCTAGCCCCTCGGTCGGCTCGTCGAGCATCAGGAATCGCGCACCGCTGCGCAGGATTCGCGCGATTGCGAGCATTTGCTGTTCGCCGCCGGAGAGCTTGCCGCCCCCGCTCGAAAGCCGTTCGCGCAGGTTGGGAAACAGGGTGAAGATCCGCTCGACGCTCATGGCGCCGGTCGTGGCGATCTCGGGCGGCAGGAAGAGATTCTCCTTGACCGACAGGCTCGCGAAAATGGCGCGCTCTTCCGGGCAGAGCGCCACGCCGAGCCGGGCGATGCGGTCGATCGAAAGGTTGATAAGCTCCCGGTCGTGAAACGTGATCGAGCCGCTGCGCTTGCCGACGATGCCCATGATCGACTTCAGCGTCGTCGTCTTGCCGGCGCCGTTTCGCCCGAGCAAGGTGACGAGTTCGCCCTCCCGCACGTCAAGATCGACTCCATGCAGGATATGCGATTCATTATACCAGGCCTGCAGCCCTTTGAGCTTCAGCACGACCGCCGGGTCGACCGCCGGCATCCGGGCGAAAGCGGCCTCAGGCATGTCCCGCCCCCATATAGGCCTCCCGCACCTCTTCGTTCTCCGACACCGTCCGATAATCGCCTTCCGCGAGCACCCGCCCGCGCGTGAGCACCGTGATGCGGTGCGACAGATTGGCGACGACCTGAAGATTGTGCTCGACCATCAGGATCGTGCGGTTCGCTGACACGTGGCGAATCAGCTCAGCGATCCGGTCGATATCCTCGTGCCCCATTCCGGCCATCGGTTCGTCGAGCAGCATCATCTCGGGCTCGACGGCAAGCGTCGTCGCTAATTCCAGCGCCCGTTTGCGGCCGTAGGAGATTTCGCCCGCCTTCGAATAAGCGAAGGACGTCAGCCCGACACTGTCCAAGAGCCCGAGCGCACGTCCGTTGAGCGGTTCGAGCGTCGACTTCGAGCGCCAGAAGTCGAACGAATCGCCACGCGTTCGTTGTAAGGCGATACGGACGTTTTCGAGCGCGGTCAGGTGCGGAAACACCGCCGAAATCTGGAATGAGCGAACGAGACCGAGCCGCGCGACGTCGGCCGGCCTCATCGGGGTGATGTCGCGGCCGTTGAACGTGATTCGCCCCGAGCTCGGCGCGATGAATTTGGTCAGCATGTTGAAGCAGGTGGTCTTGCCGGCGCCGTTCGGGCCGATCAGGGCGTGAATCGTCCCGCGCTGAATGCGCAGGGATACGTCACTGACCGCGCTGAAATCGCCGAAGCGCTTGCTGAGGCCCTCGGTGACGAGAATGTCATCCCCGCTCATTCTCGCCGGTCGCCCGGGCGCATGCGTTTCCCCTGCTCAGTTCACCGCCAAATCTGGCGCATGGCTCGACGATGTAAAGCCCAAAAAGCGGGGCGATGCAATGTTGAAAGGCGGTCGGCCTGAACAGGGCGCCGTCAAGGTTTGACGTCGGGGTGGCGGTTGTGAAGGCGCCGCTCCCAGTCGAGCGCCTGATGGACGATCTCGTCGAGATTGTCACGACCAGGCTTCCAGCCAAGCACGCTCTTCGCCCGATCGGCCCTTGCGACGATGGCGGCCGGGTCCCCCGGTCGGCGCGGCGACATAATCACCTTGAAATCCACGCCCGACACGCGCTTGACGACCTCGACGACCTCCTTGACCGTCTGTCCATGGCCGTAGCCGCAATTGCAAACAAGGCTCTTACCGCCGCCGCGCAGATGAGCGAGCGCCGCCAGATGGGCGTCGATCAGGTCCGTCACCTGGATGTAGTCGCGTACGCAGGTCCCATCCCGGGTCGGATAGTCCTGGCCGAAGATTTCCATGCTCGGATAGATCCCGAGCGCAGTTTGGACGCCGCGCTTGATGAGATGGGTGGCTTTGGGCGTCGATTGGCCGAGGCGCCCCGCCGGATCGGCCCCCGCGACGTTGAAGTAGCGCAACGTGACATAACGGAAGTCGTAGGCGCGCGACGCATCCTCAAGCATCCATTCGACCATCAGCTTCGACCGGCCGTAAGGTGAGATCGGCGCAAGCGGCGCATCCTCGGACACCGGTTCAGACGACGTTTCCCCGTAGACGGCGGCAGTCGAAGAGAAGATGAAGGACTTGACCCCGCCCTTGATCGCCGTTTCGGTCAGGGTGCGCGCATTCGACGTGTTGTTGAGGTAATAGCCGAGCGGATCGCTGACCGATTCCGGCACCACGATCTTCGCCGCGAAATGCGCGACCGCGTCGACCTCATGTTCCGCAATGAGTCTGGCGACGAGGTCGGCGTCGCCCGTGTCGCCGACGACAAGCTTCGCGCCGTCGGGGACCGCCCAGGCGAAGCCGGTCGACAGATTGTCGAGAACGACCACCGTCTCTCCAGCGTCCATGAGACCCAGCGTCATATGACCGCCGATGTATCCCGCCCCGCCGGTCACCAGAACGCTCATCCGCATGTCCTTTCGCCTAACCACGCGCCGCGTGGGCCGCTAAAGCCGCTTGGATCGCCGGCGGCGGACCTGTTAATCGATACCACTTTAGCCGCCCCGATGCGTCATCAGCACCCGACCAGGATCGATCACCGATGAAAAAACCGATACGCAAAGCCGTCCTGCCGGTCGCGGGCCTCGGCACTCGCTTCCTGCCCGCAACCAAGGCGATCCCCAAGGAGATGCTCACCGTGGTCGACCGGCCGATCCTCCAGCACGTCGTCGACGAGGCGCGCGAGGCGGGAATCGAGCATTTCATATTCGTGACCGGACGAAACAAGGGCGTCATCGAGGATCATTTCGACTCGTCCTACGAACTCGAGGACACGCTGAAGCGGCGTGGCAAGGCGGTCGAATACGCCGCGCTGATGGCCGACCTTCCCGCCCCGGGCGCAACCAGCTTCACCCGCCAGCAGGCACCGCTCGGCCTCGGCCATGCGGTTTGGTGCGCGCGCGAGATCGTCGGCGACGAGCCGTTCGCGGTGCTATTGCCCGATATGGTGACGAAGAGCGGGCCGCGCGGCGGGCGGTGCCTCGTCCAATGCGTCGAAGCCTACGATCAGCATGGCGGCAATGTCATGGCTGTCGAGGAGGTCCCGCCTCAGGAAACGCATCAGTACGGCATCGTCGCGGTGGGCCGGGACGATGGCCATACATTCGAAATCACCGGCATGGTCGAAAAGCCGAAACCGGGATCGGCGCCGTCCAATCTGATCATCTCCGGCCGCTATATTCTTCAGCCGGAAATCTTCCAGATTCTCGAGCTGGTCGAGAAGGGCGCCGGGGGTGAGGTTCAATTGACGGACGGCATGATCCAGCTCGCCCGAACGCAAAGCTTTCATGGCGTGCGCTTCGATGGACGCACCTACGACTGCGGTTCCCGGCTGGGCTTTCTCTCCGCCAACATCGCCTTCGCGCTCGACCGCAGCGATCTGGCTCCCGGCCTCA
>Ga0209656_10003330_pt1 | contig 10403 bp, 9 predicted proteins | sample BogFormECP12_OM2_FD_188239 | JGI IMG/M metagenome (GOLD analysis project Ga0209656, IMG submission 188239) | Bog forest soil microbial communities from Calvert Island, British Columbia, Canada - ECP12_OM2 (SPAdes) (version 2) | ecosystem: Environmental > Aquatic > Freshwater > Wetlands > Bog ... | reverse complement strand
GACGTCGTCGGTGGACCCTACGCCGCGGCCTCGGCCGCGCCGATCGTCGAAACCGACATCGCAGCGGTGGCCGCGCAGGCTTTGCTAACCGATGAGCTTGTCGGACAACAGATCCCGCTGACCGGGCCGCAAGCGCTCACCAATTCCGAACTGGTGGAGATCATCGGCCGGGTCCTGGGTCGCCCGCTGCGCTACTTCGAGGTGCCGCCGGATGTCGTGCGGCAGCGTTTCATCGGTCTGGGTCTCGGCGCCGAATTCGCCGACGCCTACACAGCGATGCTCGCCGACGCGCTCGACAAGCCCGCACTCGTCACCCGCGAAGTCGAGAAGATCACCCGTCGCCCGGCAACCACCTTCGCCCAATGGGTTGCCGACCACCGCAACCTGTTCACGAAATAATAAAGGAGACAAAACATGTCCGATCCCCGCCGCCCCCCGCGTTACCTCAAGCCGATGAACAAGTTCATGATGGCCGTGCAGAAGCTCGGCATACCGACCGGGCCCGCCATGGTGTTGACCGTGCCCGGACGCAAGTCGGGTCAGCCGCGCAGCACGCCGATGACGCCGTTCGAACTCGACGGCGGCCTCTATGTGGTCGCCGGCTATCCCGGCGCGGACTGGGCGGCCAACGCCCGGGCCGCGGGCACCGGCACGCTGAGCCGGGGCCGCCGCTCGCGGCCCGTGAAAATCATCGAACTGACTGCCGCACAAGCGCGCCCGATACTTCGGGCGTTCCCGGTGCAGGTCCCGGTTGGTGTGGCGTTCGCCAAGCGCTCCGGAATGGTCACTGACGGCACCTCCGATGAATTCGAGGCGCTGGCCGGCCGGCTCGCGGTGTTCCGTTTCGACCCCGTCACGCCCTAAGGGTCAAGGCGCTTAAAGCTGGACCGGCACATGCTTTTCCGCGCATGCGTCGACGACGGCCGCGACGATGTCCTGGGTACGCAGCGTCTCCAGGTCTTCGACGGTCACCGAGCCCTTGTCGGTCCGGTGCTGTGCGGCTACCCGAGAATCGCGCAGCCGCTCGGCACGCTCGACGACGTTGCGGGCGAAACGCCCGTTCTGCATCACGTCGATTCCGTGGCTGCCGTTGGGCGCGAGGTAGGCGCGCAGCGTCTTGCAGGCAATGTTCAGTGCCTCGCGCGCCGCGGGCTCGATCACAGTCGCGCGCGGTGCCCCGTAACGGACCGCGATCTCCACCAACTCGTCGGGAGCGTACGACTCGAAGCGCAACTTGCGATTGAACCGGCCCGCCAAACCCGGGTTGACGGTGAGGAATTCGTCGACTTCCTTCTCGTAACCCGCACCGATGAAACAGAAGTCGAACCGATGCACCTCGAGCGCGACGAGCAGCTGGTTGACCGCCTCCATGCCGATCATGTCCGGTCGGCCGTCGTGATGACGCTCCACCAACGAGTAAAACTCGTCCATGAACAGGATGCGGCCCAGCGAGCGGGCGATCAGCTCGTTGGTCCGCGGGCCGGACGCGCCAATGTGCTCGCCGCAGAAGTCGGCCCGTTTGACCTCGATGATCTCGGGATGCCGCACGATGCCCAGCCCGGCGTAGATCTTGCCCAACGCCTCTGCGGTGGTTGTCTTTCCGGTTCCGGGTGGACCGACGAGGAGCATGTGGTTGGTCTGATTGGTCACCGGCAGCCCGGCGGCCAGTCGCAGGGCCCGGACCTCGATCTGGTCCTCGATTTCGGCCACCGCGCGTTTGACTTCGCTCAACCCGACCTGGTTGTTGAGCAACGCGCGGCCTTCGGCCAGTAGCTCTTCGCGCCGCTCTTCGTTCTGCTCTTCGCGGCGATCCTGCTCGGACCGCTCGGTGGAGACGTCCCATTTGTTGCTGCGGGTGTTGATGGTTTCCTCGTCGGTCACCACCAGCTGCAGGTTCGCGTCGGCCAAAGCGTCTTTCGCCGGCTCGATCAGCGCCCCGTTGATCGTCGCTCTGGATAACCAAACCTGGGCCTTGTCCTCCTGATCGAGCTGACGGTGAGCCATCCCTCGCACATAGGCGAGATCCGCTGCGATCAAAGGGAACTCATTCGGATCGATCGCGGTCACCGCGGTATCGGTCAGCTGGTGTCGTCGTGCCTCGCCCGCGCCGACGTGTCCGGCCCGCAAGTCGACCCGGTCTGCCCAATCCAGCGCGACACGTCCCTGCCCGAGATGAGCCGCCGCATGCGCGGCCAGCGCGTTGGTGGCCGCGGTGACCGCCGACATGATGATCGCCTGCGGCGGCAATATGGTGGCCGCCACCGAGATGACGTCCGGCCAGCGCTGCGTGGCGAACATCAGGTAGGCCCGGACATACTGCTGCCACTGATGGTTCTCCCAGGTATCCAGCAGCGTCGAATCTTTCAGCACCGATTCGGCTTTCTCGTACTGCCCGTCATCAACCAACGCGCTGGCCAACGCCAACCCGGCGTGCGATGACTCGGTCACCGAGATCGCCAGATACGGCCCTGCTTTGATCGACGCCGACAGCCGGACACCGAGCCGGTTGGTCTCCCGGTGCAGCCGCGCCCCATACGCGTACAGCTGCTGCAGAGTCGACAACTCCTCGTCGCCGGCGGCGATCCGGCCCAGCCACGCGTCGGCCATCGACGGGTCGATTTCGGTGGCCTCGCGGAACCGCGCCTGGGCGCCCGCCTGGTCGTTGTCGAACAACGCCATCGCCTGATCGAACCGCTTGCGTGCGGCGGCCGTCGTACTGGCGCTAGTCATGCGCGCCGCTCCTCTCCCCCGCAAGCGGGAGGTGCCCCCACATCGCTCCGGCTCCGCATCGTCGCCGGCGCGTCATTTAGTCCACCGATTCGAGCTCGGTTGTCCTCGGGGTCGTCGGCTCTGACGATATGTAACGATTCTCGGCCCGGAACAACTCGACCTCAACCGTATGGAGTTGTCCAGCCGCCGTCACGTCGACGGTCGCCGGGCCGATCTGCGTGATGAGCACGTCGGCCGATCCCCGGTACGGCGTTCCCGGCTCCCCGATCGAGATCAGGGTGTTCGGCCGCGGCGCGGGAGTGACCGTGCCGTCGACCACGCTGACCGTGGTCCCCGTCATCGGCCTGGCCTCATCACTGACCGCAATGTCGGGCATTCGCACGCTGGCCCACCGCTGCAGGTCGCGGGTGTGCACGGTGATCCGCTCGCCGGCACCGGCCAGCCGCACCACGATTCGTTTGGCCAGGGCGTCCTGCGCGGCGATGTGTACCCGACTGAACTCGCCCGGGTCGTCGAGCGGCAGCGTCAGCCGGTTGCCGGCGTCGACCTTGCCCAGCAGCACACCGGAGGGCCCGATCGGGATGATCAGGGGTTGCGCCAGCATGCCGCGACGCAGACCGTGCAGTGCCGGCATGGGCCCGCAGAGGTTGGCCGCGATCGCGCGGGCCTGCTCGCCCGACAGCGTCTTCAGCATCACGCTCGGCGGCGCTGTCGGCGGCTGTGCCGAGCGCACGGTCACCGTTGCCATCATGCTGCCGTCGCCGAACACCGTGATGTTCTGGATGATCCCGTCGGCCCGCAGCGCCCACGCGTGTTCTAAGTTCTCCGCGGTGATGTCGCTGGGCCGATACCAATACGTCGTCAGCCAACCGCCCTCGCCTCGCACCGTGTGCCACCGCTGGTGACGCGCGCCCAGCGCGGACGAACCGAGCCGGCGCTCCAACTCCACGATGTCGATGGCGGTGGCGACCTTGGCGCGAAGGCCCCGCTGACGCAAGGCCGCACTGATCCGCTGGGCCGCGGCAAGCGTCGCGGTTCCGGCCGAGGTACGCCATTGCAGCGCTTCGGCATTGGCGAGCGACGCGATCCGCACGATCAGCCATGTCTCCCGCTGGCCGGCATACGGTGGGGTGCCGATCAACGTGTCGTAGACCCGTGGGTAGTCGCCGCTGCTACGCCGCCGGGCGCCGACGCTGACCACGCTGAGCGATTGGATCGCCAGACCCAGGCTCTGGCGCAGCAGCGGCAACAGATCGGCGACGTCGACGGTGTTTTCGGTGTAGGTCGCCGTCGAACCGGTGAACAGGGTCGGCCGATGTGCCTTGCCGAGCAGTTGCACGGCCACCACCGCCACGCCGTCCTGGAATCGGACACCACCGCCCGCGCGGTCGTTGGCCACCGTGATGGGTTCGGTCAAGGTGATCGCCCGACCACGCTGGCGCAACAAGTTCAGCCACGACCAGGCCGGCTGACCGCGCCAGGGGATCACACCGGCCGCCACCGCGAGCAGCAAACCCACTGCGGCGCCGGGATATCCGGCCAACGCCCAGCCGACCAGGCCGGTGGCAAGGACGCCGACGATGACCGCCAGCCGTGTCGTGGCCGTCATCGCTCTCGCCTAGCCCGGGCAACAAGCGACGCGATCACCACCGCAGCAATGACCAGACCGGCGAACACAATTGCCACGTTGCGGGCACGGTGATCCGGTGGCGGCGGCGGCGCGGCTGGCACGATCAGCCGGCTCTGGGCGCCGGGCGCCAGGCGATCCCCGGGCGGCACATTGAACGTCAACGCGGCGACCGGATCCACCACGCCGTAGCCGACCTGGTTGTCCACCCCACGCGGCGGGTTATGCGCGGTCTGCAGAATCCGGTTGATGACCTGATGGGCGGATAACCCCGGATACTTGGCGCGCACCAGCGCGGCCACACCGCTCACGTAGGCCGCCGAAAAGCTCGTCCCCCAGAACGGCATGTTCTTTTCACCCGGCCGGATCGGCGGATAGGCGTTCACCGGTCCCCCGGTCTGCGGCGACAAGCCCATGATTCCGACGCCGGGCGCCGCAGCGGCCACCCACGGGCCGGACAGGCTCTTGCTGATCGGAGCGCCGGTGTTGTCGACGGCGCCCACCGACAGCACGTAATCCGAGAACCACGACGGCGACGACACCGTCCTGACTTGATGCCAGTCACGCGGGTCAGTGGTGTCCAACGGGTCGAAGCCGGGATTCTGGGCACACTCGTCTTCGCCCTCGTTACCGGCTGCGGCGACGACCACCGCGTCCTTCACCGTCGCGGCGTACCAGACCGCCGCACCGATAGCGGTCTGGTCCAACGGGTCCGCCGCCGATACGCACGCGGTGACGCTGATGTTGATCACCTTGACACCCATGTTGGCCGCATGCACGATCGCGCTGGCCAACGTGGCGACGGTGCCGGCTTTCTTCCGGGCGTCCATGTCGCCGCCACCCGGATGCTCCGGCTCGTAGGCGCGCGAGGACTGACGGATGGAAATGATCGTCGCGTGCGGCGCCACTCCGCCGACCCCGTCGGGCGCTCCGGGCAGAGGTGGCGGCACCTCGGGGTCGTCCGGCTGGCCGGCGACCGCATCCCCGGGCCCATTCGACGGTTCGTCGGGCGGCGGCGGCGGCGGTGGCGGCGGCGGAGCCGGTTTGGTCTCGGTGACCGTCACCGGCGACGGCGGCGGGGGCGGCGCTACCGGCGGCGGTGGTCCGCCCGGCGGCGGTGGTGCCGCGTCGGTGGCGGGCGGTGCCGCCGGCGGCGGGAAGGCCGGGACGGGCGGCATCGGGGGAGGCATCGGAGCACCCTGGGGTGCGGCGGCGATCAGCGACGCCACGATGGTGCCGTGCGCATCGCAGTCCATCAGTCCGTCGCCGCCCATGATGTAGTCGCCACCGGGAACCACCGGTAGCCGGTGGCTGGGGTTGACCCCGGTGTCGATGACGGCGACAGCCACTCCGTTGCCGGTCGAGTACTGCCAGGCCTTCCCGATGTTGAGCATCAGGAAGCCCGGCGCGGGAACCGCCACGTTCGGATCGGCGACCGTGATGGTTCTGGCGCAGATGTTGCTTTGCCGCATCGGCTGATCGGGGCCCGGCTTGCCGTCTGCAGGGACCCGGCCGGGGTCGACGGTTGGCCGTGGAATTGCTTGGGCCGCAGGAAGACCGGTCGATAAGCCGACCAGCATGCCGGCAAGCATCAGGGCGGAGATCCGCCGCGGCACCGAGGCACACTTCATCGCATGCGCACCCAGGTGAACAACCCGCCGATCCACGCGGCCAGCGGCAGTGCCGCGATGATCGCCACGATCTCCAGCCATTCGGCGATCATCCGCACCAACGGGGTGAACCTGGTGATCGGGACCAACAGCGCCGCCACCAGACCGCCGCCGCCGAATCCGGCCAATACCAGCGCTGCCCACAGCACCGAACCGGACGATGCCGCCGGCTCGTGCAGAACGTATTTGATGACGCCCACGCAGACCGCGGCGGCGGCCCCCAGCACCAGCGCAATGGCCTGCCGCTTGTCGGCGAACGCCCGTCCGCGGCTGAGGAAGATCAGCACGAACAAACCGGAGAGCACCAAGGCCGCGCCGCTTCGGTGATGACCGGGCATCAGCGTGGCCCAGACCGCGGCGGGCAGCGTCAGCGCGGCGGCCACGCAGATCCCGGTCAGTACGTTGTTCGCGCGTACCGCGCTGGCCGCGACCTGCGTCCCGCGCGGCGTGGTGTCCGGGCTCAGTTCCTCCTCGGCGGCCTCGTCCACCGGCGACACCGCGTCGACCGGTAGTCCGGCGCTGCGCCGGAAAAGGTCGCGGCCGGTGACCGACCCGAAGTACGGCGGCCGGATCCGGGCGGACCAGAGCGCGATCGTGGGCGCCAGCGTCAGCAAGAACAGCAGAACGACCAGGGTGCACATGCCCAGCCACTGGGCCGGAACCGGCCGCCACATGCGGGCAATGGCGACCACCCCGCCCAGAGCGCACAGCGTCACGATCGTCGCCGCGACGTTGATGTGCCGACCGGTCATCACCGCTATCCCGCAGGTGAGCATCCCGGCCGCGAGCGCCGCGATGAACAAATGGGCTGCGCCGAGGTTGCCCGGAGCGCCCGCGCCCAGGCTCACCGCAAGCAGCGGCATGGCAATCCAGGCGAACCCGCCCAGCAGGTCGGCGCGTTGCGGCCACCACCGCGCCACCAGGCCCGCGCTTCCTATCGCAAGCAGGCCGAGAACGCCCGTCACAATGCTGGGGATTAGCGAGTCGCTGGCGGTGCGGTTCCGCAGAGCTAATCCCAGCACCGACGCCGAGATCATCGCCAAAATGGCCAGCGAGGTGTGCGCCGCGGTCTCGGACGTGACGGGTTCGAATAGTTTCTTACCGATCCGGGCAAGGCCGGTGGATAACGACTCGTATTGCGGCTCGAAGGAGTCACCCTCCACCGCCGGCACCAGCACCAGCGTGGCTCCGTCCTCGACGCCTAGTTCGTCGAGGGTTTTGGTCACATCCAGCCGCACTCCGTTGGCTTTGTGCAGTTCGTAGCCGATTCCGGATTCCAGCCCGATCAAACCCCGGCGTTTGAGTTCGTCGTTGAGCAACTCGACAATGTTGTCGACGAAGACCTCAACCGGTACCGACGCCGGGTATACCTGCGAGAGAAGGTGTTCGCCACATACCACCGCAACTGCGCATCGCGCCGGAAATGCAACCTTGGCCATTACCGTGGCCTGTCAGCGTCGGGGACATATTTGTCCGCCAACGCCGCAGTGATCTCAAATAGCCGTAGCCGTGTTTTCTTCTGCAATTCGTGTTGTGTATCGATGATCCCGCCTTTGGCCAAATGCGGGTCGAAAGGCATGAATTCGACCGTCGCTCCCGATTGGCTGAAACGCTCGGTAAGATAGGCTCGCGCGTCGGCGTCGTATTTATTGCGACTGTCATTCAGAACGACCATGCTGCGAGACACTAATTCGTGATAACCCATCGACCGCAGCAAATCGATTGACCGGGTGACCGGCAGCGAGGTGTCGGCGGTAAGCCCCGACACGAACACCAGCGTGTCGCACGCGTCGAACACGGCCTTCATCACCGGGTGTTCAAGGTCGTCGGAGGTGTCCACCACGATCACGTTGTGGGTGCGGCGCAGCCGCGACAGCACACCGGCGAACATCGACGGCACCAGCGGGCGGGGTTGGTCGGACGCCCGATTACCCGCCAGCACATCGAGCCCTAAGCTGTTCTGCCCCAGGTGTTCCCGGATGTCGGCGTAGCCCTGGACGTCGGTGTCGTTCAAGACGGCGGCATAATCGCCCGGTGGCGACTCGTCGATCCGCCCGGCGAGTGTTCCGAAGCCGGGCGCGGCGTCGATGGCGACCACGTTCTCCGGCCGGCACTCCCGGAAGACCGCGCCGATGCACGCCGTCATCGTGGTCTTGCCAACGCCGCCCTTACCGGAAACCACCCCGACGACATACTGCTTGCGGATGTGCCGGCGTATCCGCCCCTGCAATTCGCGGTAATGCCGTTCGGCCGGAGATTCACCGAGATTGATGGTCTGAAATGACGCACCATACATGAACTTGCGCCAGCCCGATCCGGGCGGAATTTTGCGCGGCGCGACCATATCGGAGATGCGCAATGTTTCCGAAACAGAGTCCGGGTGCTGAGCACGCGAACCCGCCGGTTGTCGCGGCGTTTGCCGACCTTGCTCGGGTGAATTCGGTGCCGCATTCCACGGATTTGTCACGATGCCGATGCTAACATGCGCGCCATACCCCCTGCTTACACAACCTTTCGGTAAGAATGCCATTCTTCATTGGCGGGAAGGCGGCGCATCATCTTGTTCACCGCGGTCGCGATGCTGCTGCTGGTGCCGGGCGCGATGATCATCCATCGCTTCCCGTCCGACACGTAGTGCTCGCCGATCAGACGCCCTTCCGGAGTGTCAGCGATGGTGACCACGCTCTGCTCGAAGTGCTTGCGGGTGGGCTGACCGGAGTCCACCCCGGATTGGATCGCAACGATAAAGGCGCGCGCCGAACGATGCATATCGGCGGCCATCATCAGAATCTGGAGCTGATCGCCGTCGAGTCGCTCGCGAAGCAGGTTCTCCCGCAACACGTCGCGGCCGTTCACCCCCGCCATTACCTGGTCGATGTCCACCGTCACCGGCTGCAGCGGCGCCGGGTCTTGCTTGCCGCATAGCCGCTCGATCTGAGCGTTGACGATGCCACTCGCGGCAGACTCGGTGTTGGAGGTACCGGCTCCGCTGATCCGGACGATGTCCTCCGACCGTTCGAGAACGACCCACCATTGGGCGAACCGCGCGAGCAATGCTCTGGTGGGTATGTCGACGTCGCTCGGCGTCGACAAGTGGATCAAGAGGGCGACGTCGCGGCGGGCAAGCACGGTTAGCCATTCCCGCACGACGTCGTCAACCGCCCCGGTCTCGTCGATCACGCCGACATCTCGCAGCTCGGCCGCGATGGGATGCGTAAGAGCCATGTGCTTTGTTTCGACGCTGGGCAAAATAGGCCGTAAGCCGAGCTCCGGGGCCAGCACCTCGATACCGGTGAGGATCTGCAGGACCCACAGCCCGTCAATGGTGGTGGTTAGCACGGTTGTCCTCCAAGCCAAAGCAGGGGGCGCACGATCGCGCGTGCGCCCCGCCGCCGACTAGCTGAGAGACCCTATAAGCCCATGGATTGGGCGCCAGCAACATCGGTGCTGTGCATGTCGTGAAACGAGGTGAGCACGGCGCCGCTGTGCTGTGTGATGGTGTCGGCGATGTGTTTCGCCGTGTTGGTGTGGATCTGAAGGGTGTTGTGGAAAGCCTCACCGGCGGCGCCAAGAAGATATTCGGCCACCAGCGCGTTGCCGGATTGCATCATTTCATCTGCGTGCTCGTGGAGCGCCTGCGCCTGCGCCTTGAAGAATTGCCCCAAAGCGTCGCCGGCCCCGTGGTCATACAACATCTCTGACATCTTTGCTCCTTATGTCTGTTGAAAACTATGCGTGTTGAAAGTGTTTGTGGGATTCAGAAGCGCTAAAACCGTGTTGGTCACGCCGGCGACGGGCCGACACCGCCACCCGGATGCACCGATTGCAGCGCGTGGCGCGCACTCTCTTCCTGAGCCATGGCATTCGCCTTGAACTTGTTCAGTTGGTCGAGCAGTTCGTTGGTTGACGTGACCATGCGGACAAGGTCGGCATTAACCTGCTCCGACACCATGGACGATGTCATGGCGGCATCGCCGCCCCATCCGGTACCGATAATGTCGTGAGAATGCGCCACGTATTGCTGGCCCAGCGATTGCGCTTCGGCCAGCAGATTCTGGGCCTTCTGGATCATTGCATCTACCGGTTCCACCGATACAAGTGTTTTCGGCGTTGCCATTTGTATCTCCCTTATTGATGTGGACTGGCCCCGCGGATCGGGAGCATTGGATCAAAGTGTAGTGGCTTTGCGGTAGCTGTCACTTCGCCTTTTGTCGGCTCGGATAACCGCCGCGTATCGGCCACTGACCTGCGGATTTGGCTGCGGCCGCAGCGAAGCGCCCCCGGCGGTCAACTAGACCTCCTGCCTGTCACGATCGACGACGATGCGCGCGTGCGTCACCTTTTCTTTGTCCGAGCCGCCGTGTTCTCGACCCAGC
>Ga0209656_10003329_pt1 | contig 10404 bp, 7 predicted proteins | sample BogFormECP12_OM2_FD_188239 | JGI IMG/M metagenome (GOLD analysis project Ga0209656, IMG submission 188239) | Bog forest soil microbial communities from Calvert Island, British Columbia, Canada - ECP12_OM2 (SPAdes) (version 2) | ecosystem: Environmental > Aquatic > Freshwater > Wetlands > Bog ... | reverse complement strand
GAAGCCAACGAAGTGCGATGCAAAATCGCGCGCGAGCGAATGCGCTCTACAATTTCCTGCCCGATGTAGCAGCCCTTGGCGAAGTTCAAGGCGTAATGCTGTCCAGTCTCCTGCGGCAGATCGCGCTCCCGCAGATCGACTCCAAAGCGCGGCACGCCTCGAACCATGCGATACAACTCCAAGGCGTCGCTGCCTGCTGGCTTGGCTCCTGCGGAGTGCAAGGCATCCCACACTTGGTCAGCATGCTCGGATGCAAACCAGATCTCGTATCCGTCAATCGGCGGCTGCGCGCCGCGCGCGATCGAGATGCCAACATCGCGCCACACTGTATCGGTGACCTGACCCGGTTCAAGTTGCGTGACATCAATGCCGGCACTCGAGAGTACTTGGGCCGCGTTTGGCCCTGCGATTCCGATGGTCGCCAGCTTGTCGCTGATGTCGGCGACTTCTACATCATCCATGATGATGTAGCGATCGAACATGGCGACGATCGTCGGTGCCTGCGCGCGATCGGTCGTGACCAACAGATAGTCGCCGCGATTATAGGAAACGAGGTCTCCCTGAATCTTCCCCTGCGCATTGAGCAGAAAGCTGTACACGCCGTGCCCAGGAGCGAGATCGCGAACGTTATTGGTGACCATTCCGTTTAGCCAGCGAACGCGGTCTTCGCCGGTAAGAACCAGCTTCGCCTGCCAATTCATGTCAACCATCGCGCAACCTTGCAACAGCGAACGGAATTCCGCTGCGGTATCGCCAAAGCAAGCCGGCGTGTCCGCTCCTCTGTAGCTACCAAAATGAGCGCCAGAAGCCGCAAACCTCTCTTGAATGGTGGTGATAGTCATACAGAATCTTTGATTATAGCTAAGGGAGAGAAGTCGCTGCCCACGTCCGATTTCAGCGGGACCGCGCATCTACCAGTAGAAATTTCTCATCCAGTGATGTTCTCGCAACTTGCGCAGCGTTTCTTCCGGAAGCGGTCCGGCATCGGACGCGGCTGTGTTCGCCGCCACATGGCTGGTGCTTCGCATACCGGGAATGACGGTAGAGACAGCAGGGTGCGACAGACAGAACCGCAGTGCGATCGCCGGCAGCTCATCAAAGCTGATACCAAGATCGGCGACGATCGCCGAGGCCCGCTCCCATGCCTCCCGCTTGCGCCCGCCCGAGAAGTACATATTGCGGAAGTCGCCTTCGGGAAAGGTGGTGTCGGGCGTGACCTTGCCGGTCAGGCTGCCCTCATCGAACGGCACGCGCACGATCACGCCGATGCCGTTCTTCTGACAATAGGGGAACAACTCGTCCGCGGGAGACTGGTCGAAGATGTTGTAGATCACCTGCACCGAGTCAACCAGTCCGGTGTCGAGCGCCTTGAGCACATTGGTCGGCTGATGGTTCTGGATCGAGATTCCGACGAACTTCGCCTTGCCGGACGCTTTCATCTCGCGAACCGTCTCTTGCCATTCATCCTCGGAGGCCCACTCGTCGGTCCAGGTGTGGAACTGGTAGATGTCCACACTCTCACGTCCCAGGTTCTTTAAAGTCTCATCCAGGCAATCCAGCACATATCGCTTCGGGAACGTGTTTTCGAGCGGACTACCCGGCTTCACCGCCCAGACACGGTCCTTGGGTGGAACCTTGCTGGCAAGGATTACCTCCGGCGATTGGCCAAAGCATTCCGCGATCAGCCGCTCGCTGTGACCATCGCCGTAGGCCAGCGCGGTGTCGTAGAAGTTCACTCCCGCGTCGTGTGCGGCACGCAGCGAGCTAAGCGACTCCTCGTCCTCGGCGCCCACCCACAACGCTTTCCCGATGCCCCAGGCGCCGTAGCCAATTTCGCTGACCTTTAGTCCGGTTTTACCGAACGATCGATAACGCATAATGGACCTCCTTGGTCGCGTCGGTGCAAGTCACGACGTGCGCGCACTACCCGCACAGATCGACGCCACCACCTCCAGCGCCTGCGCGCACTGCTCGCGGCCCACGTCGAGGTGGGTAACAAACCGGACGAGTTGCGGTGTCACTCCGTTAGCCAGCACGTTGCGCTGGGCGAGCTTGCGCGACAGATCCGTCGAGTCCATTCCCGTACCGGTGATGTCGCAGATCAAGATGTTGGTTTGGACTTTGTCTGGGTCAATCTTGACGCCAGGTATTTGCGCTAACCCTTGCGCGAGAAAGCGCGCGTTAGCGTGGTCCTGCTTGAGCTTCTGGGGTCCTTGCTCCAGCGCGATCAGGCCCGCCGCCGCGAGAATGCCCGCTTGCCGCATGCCGCCGCCCAGGGCCTTGCGATAGATGCGACCGCGGTCCATGAGATCGGCGCTGCCCACCAGCAGCGAGCCAACTGGCGCACCCAGCCCTTTCGACAGGCAGAACATCACTGTGTCGGCTTTGGCTGTAAGCTTTGCCACCGAAACTCCCAGGGCTTCCGAAGCGTTGAACACGCGCGCACCATCCAAGTGCACCGCCAGTCCGGCAGCGTGCGTGTTGTCACAGATCTCGTCGAACACCGCTGGCGGCGTAATGGTGCCACCCGCGATGTTGTGGGTGTTTTCTAGCGATACCAGGCCGGTCTTCGCCGCGTGGTAGCTCTTGGTCTTCAGCTTCGATTTGACATGCTCCCAGGTGAGGATTCCGTCCTCAGCCCACACGGTGCGCGGCACCACGCCGGAAAAGTGCGCCATCATGGCCATCTCGTAGTTGAAGACGTGGCCGCGCTCTTCGCAGATGACTTCCTGACCATGTTGGGTGTGCAGCTTGATGGCGATTTGATTCCCCATGGTTCCACTGGGGACAAACAGCGCGGCTTGGCGCCCAAAGATTTCGGCGGCGCGCTTTTCGAGCCGATTGATCGTCGGATCTTCGCCGTAAACGTCATCGCCCACGTCCGCCTCGAACATCGCGCGGCGCATTTCGGGCGACGGTTTGGTGACAGTGTCGCTGCGCAGATCAATCGCAGGCACCGATTGTTTGCTCGCTTGCATTTCGGATTCGGTAGCAGAGGTGTACATATGTGAATCGTGCTGGGAAAATGTTCTCGAGTTGATCAGCGCGGAGATTGCGCCTGCCCCAGACGGACGGCCTTCATCTGCATGAAACGCATTCGACCCGCTCAGGGCTTCGGTTCGTCCGTTGCTACCGGTGCCTGAGCGGACGATTTGCTGGCTCGCTTGGTAGCCAGATCTGCTTTAGCCTTTGCTGATTTTTCCCTCATTTTGTCGGCATACTTCGCCCGGACGCGAGCTTCCTGTGTTTTGTTCATATTGAGATTCTACAGGGATTCCGGCGCTTCCAAAGCAGGACAAAACTCAGGCGGCAAGACTATCCAATTCTCAGATCTGTGACTCCGGCAGTCGGCTCGTCCTGCAGGAAGCGCGCGAAAACCTCATTCGATAGCAGCCGCCCTCTTGCCGTAAGCCTCAGTCTCTCTCCCACATTCTCCAGCAGGCCATCCGCAAGGAGTTCGGATATCACTGGCTGATAGCTGGTAACAGCGCGGCTTCCGAGTTCTATCTCCAGCGCGGCAAGAGATATCCCGCGATTCATCCGCAGCCCCAGAAAGAAGGATTCTTCCAGAGCCGCCTGCGAATCAACCAGCGTACGCGAGGCGGAGAGCTGTCTGGTGCGCGCGGCAACCGGATGCAGTTCGTTCGCCGCTGCAGAATAACCCTCGAGCGAATCTGGACTGGCGAAGCGCACCGCTTGCACGCCTTGCGGCTGCAGTTCATTGCTCGCCGGCAGCATCGAGTGCGCGTCCACGCCGAACCCCACATATGGCTGCCGCGTCCAGTACTTGAGATTGTGGCGCGAGTCGTGGAGTCCAATCCCGTGCGTAACCGGCCGTGCAAAGTTCGATATCTCGTATTGCCGGACACCGCCACTCTCCAGCCGCTCGCATCCTGCCAGGTATAGGTCAGCCGTGAGGTCGTCGTCGGGAACAAAATGTGCATGGTAGCGGCTGCCGCCGGCGAGCAGTTCGGTGCCCAGGCGTGAATCTTCATCCACCTCCAGCATGTACACGCTGACGTGCGGAACGCCGGTGGCCAGTGTTTCGGAGAGCGAAAAGCTCCAACTCTCTTCCGTCTGATGGGGCAAGCCGGCGATAAGGTCGAGGCTGATGTTCCCGATTCCGCTGGCCGGCAGCCGCGCGATTTCGGAAAGGGTAACTGCCCGCGTATGCAGCCGGCCCACCGAAGAACATTCCTTGTCCACGAACGACTGCACACCCAGGCTTACACGATTCACGCCGCAGCGAAGCATCGCTACCAGGATTTCGTCGGTGATTGTGCCCGGCGCGCATTCGACGGTGATTTCGGCGTTGCGCTCGACGTCGAAGTTGGCCCGAATCGCACGAAACAGGCGCTCCAACTGATCGGGCGCCAGCACCGAGGGCGTTCCACCGCCGAGATAAATCGAGTCCACGCCTCGCTCCAATTGGCCGCCCACGCCCTTTGCGATACACTCTGCATTCGCGATTTCCAGGCATGCCTGCTCAACATAGCGGTCAAACAGCGCGCGCGAAAATACGCCAGAAGCGAAATTGCAGAAGCTGCACTTCGTCCGGCAGAACGGCACCGAGATGTAAATACCAAGGGGCAAGCGGCTCGTAAAGCGAATGTTCGTGAATTACTGTACTGTTAGGATGATATCTCCCGGATGAAGAAGCGCGTCATTATCACAGGCATGGGCGTCGTCAGCCCCAACGGCATCGGCAACGAGGCATTCTGCCGCGCCATCCTGGCGGGAACCAGCGGCGTGAAGCGCGTGCGCACTTTCGACCCCAGCGACCTGCCGGTACAGATTGCCGGTGAGGTCCAGGACTTCGATGAACTCGCCTGGGTTGATGCCCACGAGCGCAAGCACGTATCGCGCGTGGTCCCTCTCGCGCTGGCAGCATCCACCGAAGCCTTGCGCGATGCCGGCATTGACACGTCGCAGCTCACGCTAGAGCAGCAGCGCGAAATAGGCGTGCTACTGGGCTCCGGCGGTGGCGCGCAGGAATTCTCGGAGGAGCAAGTGCGCCTGTGGCTGCAGGGAAAGGTCAAGCAGGTCAGCCTGTTCTGCATCCCCAGCGGAACGATGGGAACGCTCTCCAGCGAGGTCAGCATGCGTTTCGGCCTGCGCGGCATGAGCCACGTCATCACCACCGGGTGCACATCTTCAACGGATGCCTTCGGCTACGCGTTGCGGCAAATCCAGTTTGGCTTCCTGCCCATGATGCTGGTTGGCGGCGTTGACGCGCCCATCGCACCCGGGATCATGAAGGGCTTCACGCTGATGAAAATCATGACTTCGTCCTGGAACCACCTTCCGGAGCGCGCCTCGCGGCCCTTCTCGGCCGATCGCGATGGCTTCGTGGTCGCCGAAGGCGCGTGGATGTTTTTCCTGGAAGAGTATGAACACGCCCGCGCACGAGGAGCGCAAATCCTCGCCGAGGTCGCGGGGTATGGCTCAACCTGTGAGGCTTTCCACCGGGTCCGCTTGCAGGAGTGCGGCGAGGAGCCTGCGCGCGCCATCCAGATGGCCATGGACGACGCAGGCATCGCAGCGGCTGACGTCGGCTATGTCAACCTGCATGGCACTTCGACGCAACTGAACGATCGCATCGAGACCCGCGCGCTGAAGCTGGCGTTAGGCGAAAAGGCGCGCCAGACGCCGATGTCCAGCCTGAAGTCGCAGATCGGACATCCGCAGGGCGCCTGCGGCGCCGCCGGAATCGCAGCTACCGTGGTCGCCATGCGTCAAGGGCAGATTCCACCTACCATCAATCTGGAAAAGCCCGACCCAGACTGTGATCTGGACTACGTGCCGGAACCGGGCCGGCACGCCGAAATCGAGCACGCCGTTTGCAACTGCATCGCCTTCGGCTCGAAGAATTCTGCGCTGGTGCTGCGTAAAGTCTGAGACGCCCCAATCTTTTCCATCGTGACGTGCTCTTCGCTCGTCTATATGACTTCGGGCGATTGTTTACAATCATTTCGGGCTCATGGCAGGAATCCACGAAGAAGAAGTATTAGGCAAGGCATATGACAGCAGGCTGATGAAGCGCCTGCTGACCTATCTGCGTCCGTATCGGCTGCAGGTGGTGATTGCTCTGATCGCGATCGTGGTTAAGGCGGGCGCTGATGTCCTCGGCCCCTATCTCACCAAAGTTGCCATCGACAAATACCTCGCCAGTCACCGGGAAGCTCATTCGCTGCTCGACCGTTTCCTTAGTCCAAGGCCGCTGACCGGCATCGCGCAGATTGCCGCCATGTATGTTGGCCTGCTGCTGTTCGGTTTCCTGCTCGAGTTCACACAGACCTACGTCATGCAGTGGACCGGACAGAAGGTGATGTTCGATCTGCGGGCCCAGATTTTTCGCCACCTGCAGAAGCTGCACATTGCCTTCTTCGACAGGAATCCGGTCGGCAGGCTGGTCACGCGCGTCACCAGCGACGTGGATGCGCTGAACGAAATGTTCACCGCAGGTGTGGTCTCCATCTTTGAAGACATCTTCGTACTGCTGGGCATTCTGGTCATTATGCTCAACATGAGCTGGCGACTGGCGCTGATTACCTTCGCCGTGCTGCCGCTCATCTTCTACGCCACCTCGATCTTCCGTCGCAAAGTGCGCGAAAGTTACCGTCGCATTCGTATCGCCATCGCCAGAATCAACGCGTTCCTGCAAGAGCACGTGACCGGCATTGTCGTCTTGCAGCTATTCAACCGGGAGAAGAAATCCTACGAGCGCTTCGCGAAGATCAACCGCACTCACATGGACGCCTATAAGGACGCCATCATGGCCCACGCGGTGTACTACCCGGTGGTGGAAGTCCTCTCGGCGACGGCAATTGCCTGCGTGGTGTTTTTCGGCGGGAGACAGGTGATTAGCAGCGCAGTCACCCTGGGAGTGCTGGTTGCCTTCATGCAATACGCACAGCGCTTCTTCCGTCCCATCCAGGACCTGAGCGAGAAGTACAACATTCTGCAATCGGCAATGGCCTCGAGCGAACGCGTCTTCAAGTTGCTCGACACACCGGCGGAGATTGTTTCGCCGTCTCTACCCAAAGTGCCGGAAGGGCCTGGCAGCATCGAATTCGACCATGTGTGGTTCGCCTATCGCACTCTGGCGCAAGCTGCCGAGGAAGCCGCCAGCAAGGGAGAGAAACTCAAACTCGCCAGTGGTAATGGCGACCTCGCGCAGGAATACGACTGGGTGCTGCGCCATGTATCCTTCACCATCGAGCCGGGTGAGACCGTCGCCATCGTCGGACACACCGGCGCAGGCAAGACCACGATCATCTCGCTGTTGCTGCGGTTCTATGACGTGCAGAAGGGCGCGATTCGCATCGACGGTGTCGATATTCGCGACATGGACCTGAATGACTTGCGCCAACGTTACGGCGTGGTGCTGCAGGATCCGTTCCTCTTCTCCGGGACGGTTGCCGGCAACATCCGACTCGGTTCGAGCTGGATCGAAGACGCGTCGGTGGAAGATGCTGCCGAGCAGGTCAACGTGGCCGATTTTATTCGCTCGCTGCCCGGCGGCTTTGCGGAGGAAGTGCGCGAACGCGGTAGTACGCTTTCCACCGGCCAGAAACAGCTCATCTCGTTCGCTCGCGCTTTGGCGCACAATCCGAAGATCCTCATTCTCGATGAGGCCACCTCCAGCGTGGATACCGAAACCGAGTTCAAGGTCCGCGAGGCGTTGACTCGCATGGTTGAAGGCCGGACCTCAATCATCATCGCCCATCGGCTCAGCACGATTCAGCGCGCCCACAAGATCATCGTCATGCACAAAGGCAAGGTGCGCGAGATTGGCTCGCATCAGCAGCTCCTGGCCAACCGCGGCATTTACTGGAAGCTCTACCAGCTTCAGTACAAAGACCAGGAAATTCCTGCTGCGGTTTTGGCTGGCAGTATCGCTGAATCGGGCGTCGGCGTTTCGGCCGACGACTAGGTCACCTTATGCCGGCGCACAATCCATCGGAAATCCACGCCCTGTTCCTCGACGCCTTCAATCGTGGAGATGTCGAGGCGTTAGTCGCCCTGTATGAACCCGGCGCAGTCCTGGTCACCGGCGGTGGAACCGTAGCTGGCCATGAGGCGATTCGCGTTGCCTATGATCGCATGCTTGCGCGCCGCGGCCAGATGGAACTGGTAACCCGCTCGGTCATTGAGTCCGGTGAAGGACTGGCTGTGCTGCATGCGAAATGGAGCCTTCACACCACAGGATCGACAGCTCAGGGCATCAGCACGGAAGTGGTCCGGCGACAGCCCGATGGCACCTGGTTGTTCGTGATTGACGAGCCCCGCGCGCCGGAGTAGCTGCTCGCATCACGCCTATCTCACCGCTTGATGTAATCTTCGTCGAGTGTTGGAATCGCGTTCTACGGCAGTTTTCACTCTTGGTGTATCCGGGTAGAGCGGGCCTTCAGGATCGCGTTCAGGATCGCGATATTATCTTGCTTCAGCCGCTGAGGTCTGTGATCTCAGCGGCTGAAGCGGGTTTGTTTGTTGCCGGTCGGCGCCGGCCTGAAGGCCCGCTCTACCGGGCCTCGACAATACCAATTCCGAAACTGCTCTATTCCCATGAGGTAAAAACCGTGCTGCAGATTCATCCGTTGTTGGCCCTTGGCGTCGCCGCATCTACCGCCGCGACCGATGCCGTCTATGTCATGTTCAACGCGGCGGTTTCGTCGCGGCGCCGCGTCCCGGCCGCAACCTGGAGCAGCGTGTGGTATCTGCTGTCCGCGTTCGCGGTGATCAGCTATACCCGGAACTGGGTGTACGTCTGCTTCGCTGCCCTGGGATCGTGGATCGGGGCCTATGTTTCGATGACGTGGCTCCGTCGGACACCGGCCGACTCTGCGGAACTCGGCCAAGGCGACCCAAAAATTCCGCTTAGATAACCCCGGGAGGAGGCGGACACCCGAATCGCGGGGCGTGAGAGCGCATTTGTCTCTTCCTCCCCGGCACCCGTAAAATCACGAAGCGACACGGCACCACCTCTGCCGGAGAGATGATTGCGCAAGAATTCCAAGGAATCCAAACCGAAGCCCGCCAGGCCCATGCTGCTGAGAATCGTCTTGGCCGCACTCGTCGTGGCCTGCGTTGTCGGCATTTTTTTTTGGCGCTGGTCCGCTCGAACCGCGGCGGGTCAGACCGCGTCGGCGCAAACCGCGACTTACGTTGGCGCGGAGCACTGTGCATCATGTCACGAAGAGCAGACGAGACTGTGGCGCACTTCCCATCACGCGCAGGCCATGCAGGTGGCCAGCGACTCAACTGTCCTGGGAAATTTCAACGACCCACATTTTGCCAAAGACGGCGTAACCTCCACCTTCTTTAAGAAGGACGCCAAGTTCCACGTGAACACGGAAGGCCCTGACGGCAAGCCGCAGGATTTTGATCTGCCTTACACCTTCGGCGTCGCACCGCTGCAGCAGTATCTGGTTCCCTTCAGCGGCGGCCGAATGCAGGCGTTCGTTGTCGCCTGGGATTCGCGGCAGAAGGAACAGGGCGGCCAGCGCTGGTTTGACCTCTACCCTGACCAGAAGATTAGGCCCTCCGACCCGCTGCACTGGACCGGGCGCAATCAGACCTGGAACTACATGTGCGCCGATTGCCACTCCACCAACTTGCGCAAGAATTACGACCTCGCCAAGGACAGCTACGCAACCACGTGGTCGGAAATTGATGTCTCCTGCGAATCCTGCCACGGCCCCGGATCGAATCACGTTACGTGGGCGCAGACTCACAAGAAAGGCCCGTACAGCGCGAGCACAGGCGAAATGGGACTGGCCGTCGATCTCAAGCCCGCCCAAGGACAGTGGTCTGTCTCTGAGCCGAACACTGGTACGATGCACTGGAAAGGCCAGGCCCGTTCGCACAATGAGATCAACACCTGCGCGCCCTGCCATTCCCGGCGCCATGTGATCACCACCGATGCCCAGCCCGGGCAGCCATATCTTGATGACTATGTGCCGAGCCTGCTCGAAGAGGGCGTCTATTACGCCGACGGCCAGATCCTCGAGGAGGACTACGAGTGGGGCTCGTTCCTGCAAAGCAAGATGTATCGCAACGGCGTGACCTGCTCCGACTGTCACGATCCGCACAGCGCGAAGTTGCCGGCAGTGTCCATGAACTCGGTCTGCGGCAAGTGTCACTCGCTGGCGAAGTTTGGCGCCGAGCAGCATCATCACCACAAACCAGACAGCGCCGCGGCGCTCTGCGTCAATTGCCACATGCCGACGCACACCTACATGGTTGTCGATGCGCGACGCGATCACAGCTTCCGCGTGCCGCGTCCCGATTTTTCAGTTGCCTACAGGACCCCGAATACCTGCAACCAGTGCCACAAGGACAAGTCGAACAGTTGGGCCGCCGAGGCGGTGGTGAAATGGTACGGTCCGAATCGCAGGCAGG
>Ga0209656_10003328_pt1 | contig 10404 bp, 11 predicted proteins | sample BogFormECP12_OM2_FD_188239 | JGI IMG/M metagenome (GOLD analysis project Ga0209656, IMG submission 188239) | Bog forest soil microbial communities from Calvert Island, British Columbia, Canada - ECP12_OM2 (SPAdes) (version 2) | ecosystem: Environmental > Aquatic > Freshwater > Wetlands > Bog ... | reverse complement strand
CCGACCAAGCTGTACCTTCGCAGACCAGCTCGTTCGGCAGCGGCACCGGAAGGCCTGTCCGTGGCCATGAAAAAGGGCTCTGTCGTAAATTCCGTGAAACGGCTTGTGGGTCAGGTGATGTGGAGGGGCGCGAGGTCGCCGATGTGTTGGCCGGTGAGGCGGGCCCAGGCGTGCAGGGTGCCGGTGAGCGCGAGCGCGGTGCCGTAGTGCACGTTGCGGCCGCCGTGGGCGATGATGAGCTGGTTCTGGGCGTCGAAGGCGCGGCGTTTGCGGGCGAGGGCGAGGATGTCGGTGGCGGCGCGTTCGCCGAGCCAGTGCCCGTCAGGGAGACGGGCGCGGGTTGCCAGGCCGTTCGGGGTGTCGGGGTGGCGAGCGGTGAGCCAGTCGTCGAGCAGGCCGAGGCCGACGCCGATGCAGGCCGCGACGGTGGCGCCGGCGGGTGTGGCGGCGACCGGCCGCACGCCGTCGAGCAGCCCGCCTGCGGAACAGGTATCGCCGATCGCGATTGCTTGCAGGGCGAGCTGCAGTGTGGTGCAGGCGTTTTCGCGAGTAGCGCCGACCGGGGTGGATTGTTGGAGGTTGTGGCGTTCGATCGCGCGGCGCAGCGCGGCGTGGAACACGGTGGGGTCGTCGAGGTCGGGCCCGTCGAGGACACCGTCGTCGTCGAAGTGGTAGCCGTCTTCGGCGAGCAGCGGGGCCAGCTCGGCCAGCAGTTGGCCGGCCATGCCGGGCACGTGGGTGATCTGCGGCGGTGCGGGCGGCGGTTCCGCGGCGGTTCGCAGCAGGTCGTGGGGACATCGGGTGCGGCGTTTGCTCACTGCGTCAGCATCGCCGAACCCGGGCCGCGGTGTCTACGCCCTGCGGCCGCGCGTCGCGGCTGTATTCCTCGTCGGTGTGGGTGTTGGGACGTCAATCGGCTCGGTGCGGTGGAGGATTCGCTTGCCGAGCAGGTCGAAGCCGGCGCGGCCGTATACCTGCCGCTTGATCGCCTTGATCCTGGTCACGTTGCCTTCGACCGCGCCGGAACTGTCGTTGAGGGTGAGCGCGGCGTCGATTACGGCCCGGTCGGCGCGCACGCCCCGGGCGAACCCGCGCAGCGGGGCGGCGGTGCGGACCGCTTCGGCATAGGCACCGGCCCGGTCCCGGCACACCAGCTCCACGCCAGGGTGCGCGCGCAGCCACTCGGCGAAGGTGTCGCGGGTGCGGTCGGGCAGCACGTCGACTGGGCGGTGGCTGTCCATGTCGACGATCACCGTGCCGTACACGTGGCCGCGGCGCAGCGCAAAGTCGTCCACCCCAACGCGCGGCAGCGACGCCACCGGCGGGTCGGGCAACGCCCGCACCAGCCGCAGCAGCGTATCCCGGCCGACCGAGATCCCTAGCCGCGCCGCCAACCGCACCCCCACGCGAGCAGCCACCGTCACCGCAATCGCGCACAGCACACGCCGCAGCTGCATCGTCACCCGTCCGTAGCGCACCGTCAGCCCGTCCACCTGCGCGACGAACGTCCCTGCCGCACAGGCGGTGTTGTCGCAGAAGAACCGCCGCACCCGCAGCCGCAGCTCCACCGGCCGCCCCTCGCTCGTCATGTCCGCCAGCCGTCGCCGCTCCCAACTGTGAGCCCGCGCCGACGGGGTGTGGCACCGCCCGCAGTTACCGACGACAGCACGTGCGTGCCCCTCGATCCGAACCACCCCACCGTCCTCACGGACGGCGTCGATCACCACGCCGCTAAGGTGCGGCAACAGAACTCGGACCAATTCCAGATCACACGGTCAAACATCATCGCAACACCAGCCACATCAGCATCGGCAGACACGCCGACCACATCCGTTTCACGGAAAAGGGTCGCGGCGGTGATGCCGGTGGGGCCTCCGCCGATGACCACGACCGGCACGGACGCCCGGACCCCGGCACCGGCTGCCGCCGCGTTCACGCGAACCTCACGACGGTGCGCTGCGCGCCGAGGTCGATTGCCCCGTCATCGGTGGCCACGCTGGCTTCGACCACGTCGCCGTCGCGCAGATACTTCGGATTCTTGGCCTGGCCGGAGAAGAATCTTCCACTTGAGCTCCTCGGGCAGCAGGGAGGAGACGACCTGCGCCGGCTTCGGCGGTGCGCTGATCGCGGTGCCGACCGGGGTGCCGGTCAACACCAGATCGCCGGCGTCGAGGCATTGGAAACGCGAAAGCGCCTGCAGGGCCTGCACCGGTGGGTAGATCATGTCGCCGTCGACGAGCACGTCCTGGCGGGTCTGCCCGTTGACCAGCAGCCGCAGGTCACCGAAGCGCTTGAGCTCGTCGGCGTCGACAAGCACCAGCGCGGGGCCGACCGGAGTAAACGTCGGGTAAGACTTCCGCCTCGAGAATTGGGTTTTGGTGAGCTGCACATCGCGCGCCGAGACATCGTTGGTCACCACCAGCCCGCAGACATAGTCGGCCAGCACAGGGATCAAACCACAGCCCAGCCGCCCGTAGTCGATCTGCGCCTCAGCCCCCAGGTCCACCGCCCCACGCGGCCCACTGTTCGCACGCCAAATTGTTTCTATCTGCAACAGAAACGGTAAGGACCGAAATACTCTCAAGGTCGGCCAATCTATATGCTGCATCGCTGGTAGAGGCGCCGCCGGGCTACAAGTAGATTTACTGAGGACATCTGTTTTCCTCCGCGATAAGGTGCCCTCAACCGTGGTGATCGCCCCATCCTCTTCTAAAACCGGTGTGGGCGCGAGGCGAGGTTGGTTGGGTCGGGGGCTGGCGCGGTGGCGCTGTAGCGTTCCGTTTCCAGCCCCCGCCCGTCGAACCGTGCTCGAATCGCCTGCAGTAATGGCCGAGGCTCCGGTTAAGTTGTCGGCGAACCGCTGATACGCGCGGCGCTGGAGCCGATCCGAAAGACCGCTGAACATGCAAGTTGACGGGCGGGAGATCACCGTTTCGGGCAGCTTGTTGCAGCCATTGAATCGACGCACCAACGACATCGTGCGGGTGGTGCTCGCGGCACTGTTCCTGGCGACCGTGATCGCGGGTTCGCTAATCACTCGGACGAAGTGGGCCGCCCTCGAGAAGTCCATCTCCGAAATCGTCGGAGTCTTGACGCCCGGGCAGTCCAATCTGGTCTACGTCGTCTATGGCGTCGCGATCATGGCCTTGCCATTCGTCATCCTCATCAGCCTCATCGTTACCCGCCAATGGAAACTGCTCGGCGCGTACGCGGCAGCCGGGCTTATCGCGGTTCTGGCGCTGTCGATCAGCGACAACGGCATCGACGCGCCGAGATGGCACTTCAACCTGTCCGACCGGCTGGACACGACCGTGTCGCAGTTCGTCGATGACCCTCGGTGGATCGCCATGGTCACCGCAATGGTCACGGTGGCCGGCCCCTGGCTGCCCGCACGCTTGCGGCGGTCGTGGTGGGCGCTGTTGCTGGCCTTCGTGCCGATCCACCTTCTCGTCAGCGCCGTGGTGCCGGCCGGCTCGTTGCTGGGGCTGGCGGTGGGCTGGTTCGTCGGCGCGTTGGTGGTCTGGGTGGTCGGCACCCCCGCCTTGGAGGTGCCCCTCGAGAGCGCAGTCCGGGCGATGGACCGGCGCGGATTCGCGGTGACCGCAATCACGGTGGTGCAACCGGCCGGCCACGGACCCCTCGTCTTGTCGGCGACGTCGGCGCAACCGGATTCGGCCGCGATCCTCGAGATGTACGGCGAGAACCAACGCAGCGGTGGGGCCCTGCGCCAGCTCTGGCAGAAGCTGAGACTGCGCAGCAGCGAAACCCCACCGCTGCACGCCTCCATCCGCCGCGCCGTCGAGCATCGCGCACTCATGACCCTCGCCATCGGAGACGTCCGCGTCGCCAACACGTCGACGATCACCGTCGCCGAGCTTGAGCGGGGATGGATGCTCTACACGCACACTCCCGAGCGCGGAATCCCGATCAACGAGTGCGCGGCAGCGACACCCGTCGCCCGCGTGTGGGAATCGCTGCGGCTGCTCCACCACCACCAGATCTCCCACGGTGACCTCCGCAGTTCGGAGATCACCGTCGATGACGGCAGCGCGCGCTTCGGCGGCTTCGACAGCGCCGAGTATGGCGCGACCGACGTCCAGCTCCAATCGGACATCACCCAGCTCCTGGTGACGACGACCGCTGTGTACGACGCGAAGTCCGCGGTGGCCGCGGCCATCACCCATTTCGGCAAAGACTCGGTCCTCACGGCATCCGGTCGGCTCACGAAATCGGCTCTGCCACGCCGCCTCCGGAAGTCGGTCGGCGATTCGGGCGCGGTCATCTCTGCCGCGCGTGACGAGGTGATGCGCCAGACAGGTGCCGATCAAATCCAGACCGAGACCATCACCCGGTTCACCCGCAACCAGGTCATTCAACTGGTCCTGCTCGTCGGGCTGGTCTACGTGGCCTATCCGTACATCAGCTCCGCGCCATCGTTCTTGTCCGCGATCAGGACCGCCCACTGGCGGTGGGTGCTGCTGGGGGTCGCGGTGTCGGCGTTGACGTACATCGGTGCGGCGACCGCACTGTGGGCCTGCGCCGACCGGTTGGTGAGCTTCCGAAATCTGGTACTCCTCCAGTTTGCCTACACTTTTGCCGCAACCACCACCCCCGCTGGCGTCGGCGGCCTAGCGCTCAGCACGCGATTCCTGCAGAAGAGCGGTCTGAGCACCGTGCGCGCCACCGCGGCAGTGGCCATGCAGCAGGCGGTGCAAGTCATCACCCATGTTGTGTTGCTGATCATTTTCAGTGCCGCTGCCGGCGCGTCAGCCGATCTGTCGCACTTCGTCCCCTCCAAAACGGTGCTGTACCTGGTCGCCGGCCTGGCACTCGGGCTTGTCGGCGCGTTCCTGTTCGTGCCCGTGCTACGCGAGTGGCTGCAGACGACAGTGCGGCCGCGACTCAAGGGGGTGATGGGCGACCTCGCCAAACTCGCCCGCGAACCTCAGCGGCTGGCGTTGATCGTCCTCGGTTGCGCCACAACAACTCTCGGCAATGCGGGGGCATTGTGGGCGAGTGTCCAGGCTTTCGGCGGCGGTGCCACGTTCATCGCCGTCACCATCGTCACCATGGTCGGCGGAACGCTTGCCTCGTTGGCCCCCACCCCGGGCGGCGTCGGCGCCGTCGAAGCGGCGCTGATCGGCGGGCTCGCGGCGTTCGGGCTGCCCGCGGCCGTCGGCGTGCCAGCGGTGCTGCTGTACCGGGTGATCACCTGCTGGGTGCCGGTGTTGATCGGGTGGCCGGTGATGCGGTCGATGACGCAGAAGCAGATGATCTAACTCACGCGGGCGTGGACGCGGCGGCCGAAGCCTTCATCGATCTCGTTCGACCGGCCGGGGATGTCGCAGCAGAAATCTGTTGTCGAACGACGTCAAGTGAAGCCACCGTCGTGAGCGACGATATCGTCAGTCGCTGCCGGGCGGTGATATCCGCATTGGCCCGCGCGGCGCAACGCCAGGTGTTAATACAGAGCTTGCGGTGCATGCCCCGCCGGGAGGTCCGGATGATGTCGACAGGTGTCACACGATCGCGAATTCTCGTCGGTGTCGATGGATCGGGTGTCTCCGATGCCGCGGTGCGCTGGGCGGCGCGGGAGGCCGAGATGCACGGCCTGCCGCTGCAGCTGGTACATGTGGTGGCGCCCTCGTGGGCACGTTCTGCCGAGGGACCGACCGGGGACGCCATCACCCAGTCGCAGCTCGATGAGGCGCGTCGGATTTTGGACACCTCACGCGCGATGGTTGGCCAGACCGCCGCCACGCCGCTCGACGTGCACACACAGATGCAGTACGCCGCCATCGCCCCAACCCTCGTGGAGGCGTCGAAGCACGCGTGGATGATCGTGGTTGGCAGCCGCGGTCGGGACGCAGTCGAGGAACATGTGCTCGGCTCGGTCAGCGCGGCTCAGATCCACCACGCTCACTGCCCGGTGGCCATCGTGCATGCGCCGGAACCGGCACAGCACCAAACACCCGGCGACGCACCTGTTTTGGTCGGCATCGACGGCTCGCCGGCATCGACCGCTCACCGGCATCGGAAGCGGCCACCGCACTGGCCTTCGACGAAGCGTCGCCGGGCGGCGTGGGGCTGGTGGCGCTGCACGCGTGGAGCGACGTCGGAGTCTTTCCCGTCCTGGGCGTGGACTGGAGAAAGGATCGCGACGAAGGCGCCAAGGTGCTGGCAGAACGGTTGGCGGGCTGGCACGAACGCTACCCCGAGGTCCGGGTGCAGTCACGGCTGGTCTGTGACGTTCCGGACAGATGGCTCATCGAAGAATCCAAGAACGCGCAATTGGTCGTGCTGGGTAGCCGCCGCCGCGGCGGACCCCCCGAAAAGCATTTGGGCTCAGTCAGCCACGCGGTTGCCCGCGCGGCCAGAGTCCCGGTGATCGTGACGCCGGCGGCATAGCCGGACGACACACCAGCAAGAGAAACAAGTCATAGGAGGAGCAATGACGAACACCGGTCACGCAGAACATAATCACGCACCCACCGGTCTGCAACCGCCGGATTTTGTGCGACAGTTGTGGAAACCAGCCTTCGCGTCGGGGGTGTTGACCCTGCTCGTGGGCGTGCTGATCCTGGTATTACCGGGGAAGTCGATCCTTGTCGCCGCCACGCTGTTCGGAGTGTTCCTGCTGATTGCAGGTCTGGCCCAGCTGTTCTTCGCGTTCGCCCTGCCAGCGTCGACCGGCGAGCGGGTGCTGCTGTTCATCAGCGGTGCGCTATCCCTGGTCTTGGCCGTGCTGTCCTTCCGCCACTTCGGCGATGCCTACGCCGTTCTGCTGCTGTCGATCTGGATCGGAGTGAGCTTTATCTTCATGGGGGTCTCGGAGATAGTCGCCGCGATCAGCAATCGGCAACTGCCCGCACGCGGTTGGTACATCTTTGGTGGCATCCTCACCTGGATCGCCGGCGTGGTGGTGTTGGCGTGGCCGTTCGACTCGATTCTGGTGCTCACGTTGGTGGTCGGCATTTGGCTTGTCGTGTTGGGGCTCATGCAGATCGTGCGGTCGTTTCAGATCCGCAGGGAAATCCGCCGCGGACCCAAGCTACCCAGCGCGACCGACCGCTCGGCGCCAGTCAAGGGGTGACACCCACCACCAAAACCGATCGGCGGCAGGGCTGTTGGTGGCCAGCGCGACGTTGGGCCCGACAGCCCTGCTGCACCGCGCGAATCGCAGTTGACGTCGTAGGAGTTTGGAGCTTCCCGTTATGCACCTCATCCAGATAGCCGCCGCAGCGCTGATCGTACTTGTGTCGGTGATAGCGGGCACTGCGCTCTGGTTAGCGCACCACGCGGACCGACGCGCCGCGGGCACCGAGCCGACGCGGCGGCCTTCGGCCACTCGCCCGAAAGTTCCTCTGCACAAACGAATTCGCGACACGGCCAAAACACTTAGCGGTCCCCCCGTGGGCGTGCTGGTCATCGGTGCGGTCGTGTTGTGCGGGTTGACCGTGCTGTTTGCCTACGTGTTCGACAGTGTCCTTGAAGGAGACGGGATCACCGCGGTCGACCAGCCCACCGTGGCCTGGCTGGCCGGGCACCGCCACCCGGTCCAGACCCTCATCATGCGAGCGCTCAGCATCATCGGCAGCCCCGTAGCCGCCGCCGCGGTGGCCCTGGTCATCTGCACGCTGGTGGCGTGGCGGATCCGCAACTGGTTGCCCGTCGTGGTCGCCGCGCTGGGCATGGCCGGATACGGCCTGATGTCCACGGCGGTCAAACTTGTTGTCCATCGGCAACGCCCGCCGCTGCCCTACTCCGTGGTCGCCGCTCACGGCTACTCGTTTCCGTCCGGGCATGCCATGGGCATCGCCACGTCGGCGCTCATCTCGGCGTGGGCGCTCGACCACTGGATGATCCGGTCCGTACCTGCTCGCGTCGCCACCTGGACGGCCGCGATCGTGATCATCGCCGGGGTCGGTTTTTCCCGCGTCTACCTCGGCGTGCACTACCCCAGCGACGTGATCGCCGGCTGGGCCCTCGGCATCATCTGGGCCAGCGTCGTGATCGCCTTCGCCGCACTGTATGAACAGAGGACCGGCATGCGAGATGAACAGAGGACCGGCATGCGAGCAAGGGCGGCGAACGACACGAGCGAGGCGGGCCGCGCACCGGCTGGCGCGCCACCGAGCGCCCCCACCCAAAGCTGTCGGCGTGGAAGCGGGGTTGGGTTGCCGGCGGTGAACCGGCCTAGCCGTGCGGTTCCGTAACGGCAGCGACGTTTCTTAAATTCTCTTTCGAATTCCGGCCACCACAACGGATTCTGGCTGACCTCACCGCTACTGCTCAGCGGCCACCCGACCGCTCCTCACCGCCTCGCGCAGGGCCGCGTAGTCGCGCTCGTTCTGCTCGGCGTAGGCCTCGGCGAACCGGGTCAAGGCGGTGTCAGCGGCGTCGCCGCTGCCCAGATACCCCGCGATGGCGATGCGGTCGCCCGTTCGGGCGTGGGCGCCGGCGAGCACCTCCCCGCAGGCGCGTCCATAGTCGGTCAGCATCTTCGAGTCCATCGCCTCGACGGTCGCCGATTCCTTCCAGTCGCGCAACTGCCGTACGTAATAGTCGCCCAGGTGTCCGTCCGGGCCGACGGTGCGCAGCCAGCCGAGCAGGATGTCGCCGCTGGCCTGGATCTCGCGCTGACCGACCACCACCCGTTGCGCGGCGTTGGGGTAGGCGCTGGGTCCGAGGTAGGGCTCGAGCACCGAGGGCTGTGCCTCTTTGACCTGCATCACCAGCGGGTCATCGTCGTCTCGACCCAACGCGAGCACCACCCACGTCCGCAGGCCGACGCTGCCTACGCCGACGACCTTGCGCGCGGTGCCCGCGCAGCGGAACCGGTGAGCCAGCACCTGGACGTTCACATTCAGGCTCTTCCGGTAGGCGTCGATGAGCGCGCCCGTCCGCAGCTCATAGATGCGGGCCTCAGCTTCGCTGACGTACTCATCGACGGGCACCTGCAGCGGCGGATCGCTGACCAACTGCCGGCGCCCGTCGACTACCCGCGTCAATTTTGTCAGTGCCTGTGTGCTGTCGTGTGAGCGGGCTTTGTCCGCGGTGTGCTGGATTTCCTTGGCTTCCTTGGGGCTGACGCTGGCCTGCAGCGCGGCATCGACGCGGGCCTGGGCATACCAGACGTCCAATTCGCCCATCATCGCCAGCGTTCGCATCCGCTTGCGGTAGGCCTTCATACTCGAGCGCACTACCTGTTCTCGGTCGTCTGGGGTGAAGCCGTTTGTGCGTGCAGCTACCGCCAGGCTCGACGCGAGGCGCTTGACGTCCCATTCCCAGGGGCCGGGCAGGGTCTCGTCGAAGTCGTTGATATCGAACACCAGGTTGCGCTCGGAAGTGCCGAACAAGCCGAAGTTGCACAGGTGCGTGTCTCCGCACAGCTGCGCCTGCAGGCCCGTGCGGGGACCGGCCGCTAAGTCGGACGCCATGATCAACGCCGCGCCGCGGAAAAACGCCAACGGCGAGGCAAGCATGCGCCCATAGCGGATGGGCACCAACTCCGGAATTCTCGACACCGCTTGAGATTCCAGCAGCGTGACCGGATCTGGACGATTCTCAGGCCTAACGAATTCGGCAAGTGTCGATCTCGGCAGCACCTGCCGGCGGGAACGACCCAGCTGGTGTCGCTCGTCCGGTGACAACCACGGGTCGCCGCGAGGACCGTTTTTCGCCTCGCGGGACTTGGCCCCACGTACGCTGGTCGTCACCGATCGGTCACCGCCCTCACGGTATACCAGGTCGAGTTGCCGCCGTTGGTGATCCAGCGGTGCCGTTGAGCAGCGACGTGTCGCCGCCCCGGCGAGACTCTCCTACGCCGCGGGCGTGATGGAACATGCCAGGCTGCTCGGTGTCGATGCGATAGTTTGAATCGATGAACGTGGGGCGGCCACGCAAGTCCCGGGCGCTGCGGCAAATTACCGAAGGGCTCGCTGCGCTTGACGCGGAGGTGTTCGAGGCGGTCGCCAAGTCCCGCAGTCCGCTGCTGGACACCACCATGCCCGCGCTGAGCCGTGCCGCCGATCACGCCAAGCTGTGGCTTGCGATCGCGGCGGCCATGGCACTGTCAGGCAGCCGATCGGCTTGGCGCGGCGCGGGCCGTGGTGTGGTCAGCCTGGCGGTGACAAGCTTGGTGACCAATCAGCTGGCCAAGCGCGTGTGGCGACGCGAGCGGCCCGGCTACCGGTCCGTTTCGCCGGTGCGGCGCCTGCGACGCTACCCGGCGTCCGATTCGCTGCCCTCCGGTCACGCGGCCAGTGCCGCCGCCTTTGCCGGGATGCTCCTCGGCTCGGTCAGCACCGCGGTCGTGCACGCGGTGCGCGCCCCGGTCATCGTGGCACGCCAAGGCTGATCGCGCCGCCAATCAGCGGTTCACAGCGGGAAAGACGAATCAGG
>Ga0209656_10003324_pt1 | contig 10414 bp, 10 predicted proteins | sample BogFormECP12_OM2_FD_188239 | JGI IMG/M metagenome (GOLD analysis project Ga0209656, IMG submission 188239) | Bog forest soil microbial communities from Calvert Island, British Columbia, Canada - ECP12_OM2 (SPAdes) (version 2) | ecosystem: Environmental > Aquatic > Freshwater > Wetlands > Bog ... | reverse complement strand
CCTATGATGATGTCAAAGGTGAAGGCGTTGATCCCCTGCAGGATGAACCCGTCCTGCAACACGCCGAGCATGATGCCGCCGACCAGGCCGCCGACGATCGTGCCGGCACCGCCGGCGATCGCGGTGCCGCCGATCACCCCGGAAGCGACGCCCAAAAACATGATGTTGCTGCCGCCGGCGAGCGGATCGGCCGAGCCGACGCGAAACGTCTCCATCAGACCGGCGAACCCGCCCAATGTGCTGGTGAGGATGAAATTGCCGATCTTGATGCGGTTGATCGCGATGCCGGCCTCGGCGGCTGCGATAATGTTGCCGCCGATCGCGACCGTGTGCAGGCCCCGGCGGGTATGGCGCAGCACGACATGCATGACTGCGACACTTCTGACGCCACATTTTGATGATCCTCTCGGATCGTTGCAGCGCGGTTTCTGGCCTTACCCGCTGTGTAATCGGGGTAATTGGGTGGCGGGAGACCACATGTTCAAGCTAGCTACCCGCCAGAGATATCTCCCACAGATCACCAAGACGATCCGCACGCGATAGCCAGCGCTGCTTCTTCTGAAGCAGCCACACGAACCGCGAGAAACTCATGTAATGCCATACCTTTTGCCCACCATCCGGCAACGCGTCATCTGCTGTGATCATTGAGGCGTGTCCTTATCGGGGCGGCAAACTTCGTGGCTTCCCGTCGGAGCAAATACCGCTCAAAGGGTCGTCCATTCCACCGCGGGATTACCATTACGTCGGGTTCTTGGTGGGCGTACCGGGTGAACGAGACTCCGATAGCTGGCTTCTGGAAAATCCGCGCTGCCGCGACGACAAGGAATTGTGCCGCCGGCGGCGCAAATTCAGCTGTGCGGCAGGTATCGGATAGCCGCCAGCACGATGCCCGTCAGGATGACGATCGGGGAGCCGAGCCGCAGCACAACGCGGTCAATGCGCGCTTCCAGGCGCAGCTCGAGGTCGCGTATGTCCGATTTGAGCGCCGCCTCGACATGCCGCAGGTCCTGCTTGGTCGCGACGTTGTCGTGGATCGCGTCGAAGATCTCCGTCGCGATCCGCTCGGCCTTCTGGCGATCGATATTGGCATCGGCCAAGGCATTGGTCAGCGACAGTCGGTCGGTCATGCGGCAAGACTAGCCTTTTTCATTAGGGCGCTCCATGCCTCGTACCATCGCTTAGCTGGTGATACGGCTCAAACATTTGGTACTGGATGCGGCGAGGCGATAACCGCCAGATTGCAAAGGTGCGTCGGCCTCTTTTGTCGTCCCGGCGCAGGTATGACGACGAGACGGGCCAGCGCGGTACCATCCGTCTGATTTATCAACTGATCGGGCGCTAAATTTTACGGTTCGCGAGCGGAACGACAATGCGCTCGGCCGACGTTGCCATCTTAGCATCATCGGTATATATTGCCGATGTGATAACCGAACTACATCAGGGACACCTCAGCATGCTCCGCTCGGAAAAAGAATGCCGGCGACACCGTCATGGGCTCGCCTTGCTCAACCTATTCGCGAACTTTTACTGCTGATTCGCTGCAGATGCAGCAAGCCGAAATATGAACTCAGCGCATGGTTGCGTCCAACGGCCAAACGACAAAACTGCTGCCCTCCGCGCCTTACGGTGCTAAGGGCTGCTGCCGGTCCCTCTGCTTGGAGCAACCCGTCGATGTCGAGCACCCGTCCGCTCTCCGGCATTACCGTCATCGAGATTGGCCACAGTGTGGCCGCGCCTTATGCCGGGATGATCCTCGGCGAACTCGGCGCCGAGGTGATCAAGGTCGAGAACCCGAAAGGAGGCGATGCCTGCCGCGGCTGGGGGCCGCCCTTCACCGAAGGGACGGCGACCGCGTTCCACGCCTTCAACCGCGCCAAGCGGGGCATCACGATCGACCTGGCCGACCCGGGGCAGGTCGCAAGGTTGCAGGGGCTGATCCGCGAACGCGCCGACGTGCTGATCCATAACCTCAAATACGGCACGCTCGACCGGTACGGCCTGTCGTCAGCCACGCTGATCGCCGACAAGCCGAGCCTCGTTTATTGCAACATCGGAGCCTTCGGGTCAACCGGGCCGTTGCGCGACCGGCCGGGCTACGATCCGATGATGCAGGCCTATGGCGGGCTGATGAGCCTGTTGGGCGAGGACGGCAGACCGCCGGTTCGGGTCACCGTCTCGATCATCGACATGGCGACGGCGATGTGGGCCGTGATCGGCATCCTGGCCGCGTTGCAGGAGCGGGGACGCACCGGGCGCGGCGGGGTCATCGACACTTCGCTCTACGAGACGACACTTGGCTGGATGACGCTGCCGATCTCGGCCTATCTCGCCAATGGCGAAATTCCGAAACGGCACGGCTCGGGTGTCGAGCAGATTGTGCCTTATCAGGCCTTCGCGGCCGCCGATGGGCATATCATGGTGGCGGCGGGGAACGACAATCTGTTCCGCCGGCTATGCAACGCGATCGGACGGTCCGGTCTCGCCGAGGATCCTCGGTTCCGGACTAACGGCGACCGGGTCGTCAATCGCCGGGCGCTGATCCCGATCCTCTCGGATCTCTTTGCGAGCCGACCGCTTGCGGACTGGGCGGCGCGGCTCGATGCGGCGGGGATCCCGAACGGGCCGATCCAGACGGTCGACCAGGTCGCAGCCGACGGACAGACCGCAGCCCTCGGGATCATCCAACAATCGAGGTCGATTTCGCTTGTCGGGCTTCCGCTGTCGTTCGACGGTGCTCGCCCGCCGCTGGCCAAGCTGGCGCCGCGGCTCGGAGAAGACAACCCCGAGATCGTCAATCCCGTCCTATGACGGCGAATGGTCGCGGCATTCGCGCCGCCTCGCTCGGGTTGGCGCTGGCCGCCTGCGCCCAGCTCCCGCCGCCGGGAGCTCCCGCTCAGCCGAGCGCCGGAGCCGTTGCCCCGGCCCGCGACGATACGATCTCCCGGTTCGTCGGCTTGATCGGCACGCGGGCGCAGCACGCGCCGCCCTTTCTCGGCGTGCCGGAAACGAATTTCTATTGTTTGCGCAGCTTTGTCGACCGGCAGACCGGCGAGACCCGCCACCAGCTTTATGTGTCGGACAGTTATTCGGGGGCCGAGCAACATTGGGACGCTGCTCGCGACGGCGCCGGACGCACCTTGCGCTTCGTCGAGATCAGCCGAGACCAGATCACCTGCGATGGCGGCTGCTCCTACGCAGAGGAATTCGCCGCCGACATTCCGGAAAGCGAGCTGCGCGCCAATCCGCAAGGCCTGGAGGTTATTTTCACCGCCCGTTCGGGCGCGGAAAAGACGATTCCCGTTAGCGGCAGCCAGATCGCCGCGCAGATCGCCGCGACCAATGCCGCGCACAGCCCGGAACAGCCGGCCCCCGCTGTGACGCCGTCTCCTCCTCACCAGTAATTGGCGTAGCTGACCCAGTTCTGGCCGAGCGGGATGAACTTGCACCCGTTGACGCCTTGAGCCGACGGAACGCCTGGTCCGACACACGGATCATGCTGCGGGATGGCGGCCCGGGCCAGATGCCGATGCGGCTCCGGGTCGGCCCGCGGGCACGCCAGGGCGCTGACCCCGGCAAGCATGACCAGGAACAACAGAAGGAGTGCCCAGGCCGCGGCCGCGACACGCCAACCTTCGATTTGCCGGCCGTCGCTCTCGCGCGAGCGGTCGCCTTGGATGGCATCGATCATGATGCACCTCATGATGTTGCGCCGCACCAAAAATAGATCGGCGCGCTTCCTTGTGCAGACCGCCGAGAGCATGGCAATCATGCCATCACATTCCGGTGATTGGCCATTCTGCCGCCATCATCGACCCGGCGCAGACTGCGCCCTATATTCAGCACGCGAAAGAGAGGAGGCCCCAGGCATGAAATTCGGGCTTTTCGGCGGGGCGCGGGCACGCGGCGGACCGGCCGGCGACAGCTCCGCCTATCACGACTTCATCAACTATGTGGTGGAGGCCGAGAGGCTCGGGTTTTCGAGCGTATTTCTCGTCGAGCACCACTTCACCGGGTTCGGCCAGGTCTCGGCATCGATGAGTTTGTTGAGCTATCTGGCCGCCCGCACCGAGCGCATCCGCCTCGGCACCGCTGTCGTGGTGCTGCCTTGGCACAACCCGATCCTCGTCGCCGAGCAGGCGGCAACGCTCGATCTCTTATCCAACGGCCGCCTGGATTTTGGCGTCGGCAAGGGCTATCGAAGCTACGAATTTTCCGGGTTCTGCATCCCGCCTGAGGAGGCGACGGAGCGGTTCGACGAGGCTATAGCGGTGATCCGCAAGGCATGGACAAGCCAGGGCCGGTTCTCGCACCACGGCAAGCGGTGGCATTTCGATAGCGTCGTCGTCGAACCGAGCCCGATCCAGCAGCCGCATCCGCCGTTCTGGCTCGGTGCCGGCAGCGCCGAGTCGATCCGCCGCGCGGCGCGTGATGGGTACAATCTGCTGCTCGACCAGATCGCCCCGACGGATCTGATCATCGAGCGCGTCGCCACCTTCCGCGCTGAATGCGAACGGGTCGGGCGGCGTTACGACCCGATGATGGTCGGCGTCACCCGCGGGTTGCAGATCGTGCACAACGAGGAGGAGCGCAAACGGGCAATCATCACCCGCCGGCAGGTGCTGAAGAATATCGGTGATCTCGCGCGTGGCCCAGGTGCCGAGCGCTATGCGCACATCAAGGACGACGAAGATTCGTTCGTGCTCGACGACGCGCCGCTGCTCGGCACGCCGGAGGAGATTATCGTCCAATTGAAGCGACTCGAAGCCGGAGGCGTCGAGAATGTGCTGTTCGCCGCCCCCGGCGCCTCGGTCGCGGGTCTGCGTACATTCGCCGAGGAGATCATGCCCGCCTTCGACCGCGAGCCGATGGCCCTCGCCCAGGTGTAGCTTCATTCGAAGCCCGTGGTGACTCCGCTGATCAGATTCTCGCCATAGAGCGACCCGACATCGATCCCATTGTCGTTCGGCACGGGCTCCAGCGCCGCGGCGAGTTTCGCGAACTCTCGCTCCGCCTCGCGACAAAGCTCTTCGGCAGCTTCGAACTCGACCGCAACGAAGCGCAACGGATCGCCGGGCCGGCATCTGCCGAGGGCCGGCAAATCGGCGGAAATCACGGTGGCGATTTTCGGATATCCGCCGGTCGTCTGGTGATCGGCGAGAAGCACGATGGGCTGCCCCGAGCCGGGCACCTGAATGGAACCGGTGGCGATCGCGTCGGAGACGATGTCCCAACCGCGCCGATGCCGCAGCAGCGGGCCGTCCAGCCGCATCCCCATGCGGTCGGTATCCTTCGATACCCGGAACTCGGCATCGAGCAGGGCCGCCAGCGCCTCCTTTCTGAAGTATTTGTGCTGCGGCCCGAGAACGACGCGGATCGGCTGGTCGGCGGACGCGGCCGGCGAAACGGGTGCCCGAAGCTCGCCTCGCGCGGAGGCGCAGCCAATCGCGAGCGGTACGAGATCGTCGCGTTGCAGGGCGCGCCCGTTCAGCCCGCCGAGTGTAGCGCGCACATAGGTCGAAGCGCTGCCGAGAACGCGCGGCACCGCGATCCCCCTCTCGACGCCGAGATAGCAGCACGCGGATTGGCGGCCGAGCGCGATTTGCACGATGTCGCCCCGGCGCAATGTCACGCTTTGCCCTGCGGCGACTACCCTGGGCGTTTCGCCGCGAATGCCGAGGCTGGCTCCGGCTCCAGTAAGCGCGACCCGCGCCGTCTCGGTGGCAATCTCCAGGGTCGGCCCGCTGATCAGGATCTCGAGCGCCGCCAGCCCTTGCGGATTGCCGACTAGCACGTTGGCGAGACGCAGGCCGAAGCGGTCGAGCGCGCCCGAAACCGGAACGCCGATATTCTGATAGCCGAACCGTCCGAGGTCCTGGACGGTTGTGTGAAGACCGGGCGCCAGTACCTTGAGACCTGGGGTCATCTCCCAACCGGCGCGCTTTCGACCTCGTAGCTGCGATTCTCGACCGCCCGGCGGATCGATGCGAAAGCGGCAGGATCGATCGGCTGGAAGCTGACGGCGTCGCCGGGCGCAAAGAGCGCGGGTTCGGGGCGTTCAGGGTCGAACAGCCGGATCGGGGTCGCGCCGATCAGATGCCACCCGCCGGGGCTTTCATAGGGGTAGATCGCAGTCAGGGAGGTGGCGATCGAGATCGAGCCTGCCGCCACCCGCAGCCGCGGGTCGGCGCGCCGCGGTAACGCCAGCTGCGGCGGCAGGTCGCCCATATAGGGGAAGCCCGGCAGGAAGCCGAGCATATAGACGTGGAACCGGGTGCTGCTGTGCAATGCGACGACCTCCCCCGACGTCAGCCCCGTCAGGCGCGCCACTTCCGCCAGATCGGGGGCGAATTCGCCCCGGTAGCAGACCGGCACCTGCCACAGCCTGGCGCCTGAGCGCGCTTTGTCGCCGAGATCGAGCAAGGCCCCGATGGCGGGTTGCAGTTCGGCCCGGCTGGTCAAGAAGGGATCGTAATAGACCGTCAGCGAGCGAAAGGTCGGGACCGTCTCGACGACCCCGACCGGCGGGTTCGACCGAACGATCGCATCGAGGCGGAGCACCCGCTCGCTCAGCGCCTGGTCGATGCGGTCGCCGAATTCGACGACGAGGGCCCGGTCGCCGGCCGACAGGAAACGCACTTTCATCGCGTTCCCTGATAGACTTGCACCAACGGCGGCGGTGGCCGATCGAAGCGAGGAGGCGGCATGGCCAAACAGATCAATCTCAACGCCGATATGGGCGAAGGGTTTGGCGCATACGACATCGGCGACGATGCCGGGTTGCTCAAGATCATTCGGTCGGCGAGCATCGCCTGCGGGTTCCACGCCGGCGATCCGGTGACAATGCAGCGGCTGGTGACCGAGGCCGCCGCCCAGGGCGTCAGCATCGGCGCGCATCCCGGCTTCAACGACCTTTGGGGTTTCGGGCGGCGGCGCATCGACATGAACCCTCGCGAGCTCGAATACATGATCGCCTATCAGATCGGCGCGCTCCAGGCGATGGCCTGCTATGCCGGCGCCAGGGTGACGCATCTGAAGGCGCACGGCGCCCTCAACAACATGGCAGCCGAAGATCTCGAGCTGGCGCTGGCGATCGGGCGAGCCATCAAGACGGTCGACCGCGACATCATCTACGTCGCGCTCGCCGGCTCTGCGATGGAGAAGGCGGGGCGGGAGTTGGGTTTGCCGGTGGCGCGCGAGGGCTTTTGCGATCGGCTCTACGATGATGACGGCAACCTGACCTCTCGCAAGATACCAGGCGCGGTCCTCCATGACCCCGAGGCGGTCAGGGAGCGCGTAGTCAACATGGTGCTGAACGAGGAGATCGTCTCGCGCAACGGCAAGCCGCTGAAGGTGCGGCTCGACACGCTGTGCGTCCACGGCGACGAGCCGAGCGGCGTCATCGTCGCCCGCGCCGCCCGACAGGGCCTCGAGGCGGCGGGAGTCCGCGTCGTTCCGCTCCCCGAGATGGCACTCGGCTGACAGGAGACCCGTCACCCCGATCTTGTGGAATAAACGTCAATCTAGGGAGTCGTTAATCTTTAAGGACGGGCTTATCCTACACCCCGCGAGAATTCTCGCCGGTCACGGTTGTTCGCTTGGCGTTCCTGGCTGTCTCGAGGAGACGCGAAACATGAACCGAAATCTGAGCCACTCCCGCGCTTACGGTGCCACGCTAGCAAACCTCGCGGTAGGGCTTCTGGCCGCTGGCGCATTCGTCGGCGCCGCCGCCTCGGCCCATGCCAGCACCTATCAAATTACCGGTCTCGTGACCGATGATGCGGCCAATAACGATCCCAACGGGTTGCTGGCGAGCCTGGGCTTGCCGCCCGCGGCGCACGTCGACCCCAATCTGGTCAATCCTTGGGGAGCCTCTTTCACTCCCACGAGCCCGTACTGGGTCTCGGACAACAATAGCGGGTTTTCGACGCTCTATACCGCGGCAGGGGTGCAAGTCTCGCCACCGTCGCCTGTTACGATCGCCGACGCTGCCAGTCCCGCAAACCCGACCGGCCAGGTGTTCAACGGCAATCCGAGCCTCTTCGTCGTGACGAATGGTCTGCCGCCCACGGACCCCAATTTCAAATCCGGCAGTGCGAACTTTATCTTCGACACCGAGAATGGGACAATTTCGGGACGGATCGCCGGCACCGTTGCTCCTTCGCAGTCGTTTATTGCAGTCAATAATTCGCCCAGCGGCGCGGTGTACAAGGGTCTCGCCATCGCGACCACCGCCAGCGGCACTTTTCTCTACGCGGCTAATTTCAACAGTGGCAAGATCGACGTCTTCGACAGCAGTTTCAAGCCGGCGGCCGGCTTCAACTTCACCGATCCGCAACCGCCGCCTCCAGTGCCCCCAGGGGCGGTGGGCTGGGCGCCGTTCAACGTGTACAATGACGGTAACGGCCACCTGTTCGTCAGCTATGCTGCGCAAAACGCCGCCAAGCACGACGACGTCGCCGGGTCCGGCAACGGGTTTGTCGACGAGTTCGATACCAACGGGAACTTCATCAAGCGCGTCGCTACCGGCGGGGTGCTCGACTCGCCATGGGGGCTCGACATAGCGCCTGCCGGGTTTGGCGCCTTCGCCAACGATCTCTTGGTCGGAAATTTCGGCAACGGCGGGATCAATGTCTTCGACCCGAACACTGACCTTTTCCTCGGTACACTGACCGACAATAACGGCAACCCGATTGTAATCGGGGATCTCTGGGCTCTTGTTACTGGGAACAACGGCACTGGCAGTAATCCCAATGCCGTTTACTTTACAGCCGGCCTGATGGACGAAATGCACGGCCTGTTCGGCGACTTGGCAGTCGTGCCGGAACCCAGCTCTCTCGCCCTTCTCGCGACCGCCTTGGCAAGTCCGATATGGTTCGCGAGACGCAGACGCAGATCACGGGGCGATCCGACGCAGGCTTAGCCGGTTAATCAGGTGGCCAGGGAGCCGCCGTCGACATAGAGTTCGGCGCCGGTGATGTAGGAGGCTTCGTCCGAGGCGAGGAATAGCACGGCATGGGCGACCTCCTCGACCCGCCCGGCGCGGCCCATCGGCACGTGCTGCAGCATCCTGGCGCGAGTCTCCGGGTCAGCGGTGCGCCCCGACGAGCGCATCGGCGGCATCAGCCCGGGATGGACGGAATTGACGCGGATATTATCGCGGCCGTGCTGTACCGCCGCCGCCTTGGTCAGCGTGCGCACCGCCCCTTTCGACGCGTTGTAGCCGACATGCAGACCGTGCTGGCCGGTGATGCCGGAGATCGACGAGATGTTGACGATCGACCCGCCGCCGGCCGCCTTCATCAGCGGGATCGCGAATTTCATGCCGAGAAAGGCGCCGCGCGCATTGACCGCCATCAGCCGATCCCAGGCCGCGGTTTCGAACAGATCCTCGACGGCGCTGCCGCTGAGCCCGGCGTCATTGACGAGAATGTCGAGCTTGCCGAACTCGGCCATCGTCGCGTCGACCGCCGCCTTCCATTCCGCTTCGCTGGTCACATCGAGATGACGGAAGATCGCCGCGCCATTGGCTTGCGTAATGTCGGCAACGACTTTCTTACCCTCCTCGTCGAGCACATCGGCGACGGCGACCTTGGCGCCTTCGCGCGCAAAGATCCGCGCCATGCTGGCGCCCATGCCGGATGCTCCTCCGGTAATCAGCGCGACCTTGTCTTCGAGCCTCATTCGTTCCCCTCCTTCGAGATCATCGTCACCCCCGCGAAAGCGGGGGTCCAGGGCAACAGTTCATGCCCTGGAGCTCTGGATTCCCGCTTTCGCGGGAATGACGAAAATAGCCTGTTAAGTCCAATCCCTGTTAAACGACGGCGATCTGCGCTCGCAGCTCGCCGGTGAACAGGTTTTTCGGGATCATCGCATGCACGCCGCGCACGATGTCGACGACCTGGGTCACCCGGAAGCTGACCGCGATGCTGCACAAGGCGTAGGCATCCGCCGGCGTGAGCTTGGCACGCGTCGAGAGAAACTCGATCGCGTTGCGCGCCGCGAGGGTCATCGCCGTATTGAGATCCTTGTCGAGCCCCACCGTGATCCAGTGGGTTGCGGTCTCGGCGACCGGCCACTGAAACTTCTTCTGCTTGTGCAGGACGACCTGGATCAGCACTTCCTGCATACGGGTTTCGAGCGCGGTCAGGCTAATCTCTCCGTCGCCTTGCACGGCATGCGAGTCGCCGGTGTAGATCAGAGCGCCGGGCTGCCAAACCGGCAGATAGAGGGTCGAGCCTTCCGCCAGCTCGCGCAGGTCAAGATTGCCGCCATGCGGGCCCGGCGGCACCGAGCTGGTGACCCCTGGGCTCAATGGCGGGAAAAACCCGTCGGGCGGCGCGACACCCAGTGTCCCCTGAAAAGGCGTCAGCGGAATATTGATGTCGGGCGCGAACTTGCCCTGCATGGCCGTCAG
>Ga0209656_10003323_pt1 | contig 10416 bp, 7 predicted proteins | sample BogFormECP12_OM2_FD_188239 | JGI IMG/M metagenome (GOLD analysis project Ga0209656, IMG submission 188239) | Bog forest soil microbial communities from Calvert Island, British Columbia, Canada - ECP12_OM2 (SPAdes) (version 2) | ecosystem: Environmental > Aquatic > Freshwater > Wetlands > Bog ... | reverse complement strand
GCCGACGATGAGCTTGGAATCGCTATTGCCGATCTGTCGGAGCGGAACAAATCCGGAATCGCTCGCCAGCGGCGCGGCATAGTCGGCTAGCCGGTGCTTATGAGAGTTTCCAATCACCAGGCTCACGCCAGGCAAAGCTGACAGCTCTTCGGGAGCCCGCTGTGCATAGCAGCCAGTAATCAAAATCTTTGCCTTGGGATTCTCACGATGAATGCGGCGAACCGAGGCACGCGCGTCCTGGTCGGCCGACGCCGTCACGGTACAGGTATTCAGGACAACGATTTCGGCCTGAACGGCCGCGGCGGCGCGTTCCATGCCGCGGTCGAGTAACTGGCGCTCGATGGCCGCACCATCAGCCTGGGTTGCGCGGCATCCGAAATTCTCCACATGATAGGTCGCCACAAAACGATTATACTGGGCAGCAACCGGATGCGGCCGGGACGCAAATGTACGACCGCAACCCAGCACGGGGAATTTGCATCATAAGAAACAACTACCTTAGGGCCCCCACAATTGAAACTGGAGCTTCCCATGAAACGTCGCATCTTGCTGGTGGATGATGAGCTTGCGATTCTACTTACTCTCCGCGCCGTTCTGGAGATGAATGGTTTCAATGTCGACACAGCTACCTCTGCCCGGGAGGCCGAACGCAAGATGAGGAACGATCTTTTCCAGATGGTCATTACCGACATGCGCATGGAGAGCGAGGCTGCGGGATACGACGTGATTCGTGCTGCACGCCAGCAACCCTACGATCCGGCCATCGCGATCCTCACCGCCTATCCTTCGTTGGGCAATCAATGGCAGATGGAAGGGGCGCACTCGCTTTTGGTAAAGCCGGTTAATACTGACGAATTGCTGCGTCAACTCGAAGCTTTATTGATCACCCATCAGGACCATAAGGCCGGCGCCAAACCGCAGATGCCGAAAACGGCCGTCAGGGCCGTCCCCGTAAACCATGCCGGCGCAACCCATTCTGCCACCGCCGGTGGGAAAGCGGTCTGAGCTATGAACCTTAGTCCGAGCCTGGCGTGCGTGGCAGAGCGGGCAAGGATAAGGTCCAAAGCTGGCCCGGATCGAGATACGCGCCTTGCCAGCGCACAGCGACATGGAGGTGCGGTCCGGTCGCACGGCCGGTAGCTCCGCTTAGACCAATCTGCTGGCCTTCCTTGACCTTCTCGCCTTCGGTGGCTTTGATGTGCGACAGGTGCATGTACAGGCTCATGAACTGCTGGCCGTGATCGATGATGACGCAATTGCCTTCGTAGAACAGTTCCTGAGCCAGCACGACGGTCCCGGCGTTCGCTGCCAGGACGGGCGTACCTTCCTTGGCGTGATAATCCAGGCCCCGATGAATGCTGGCGAGCTTGCCGTTGAAGGTGCGCCGTGTTCCGAAAGCTTCCGAAACCGTCGAGTCTATGGGAGCGTGAAAAGTTCCTGACCACTCGGGCTCCGCAGTCTGACGGGAGAAGGCTTTCTTCTTGAGCTCCTTGTCCAGTTCAATCTTCTTAAGAGCTTCGGGATCCGGTTGCACGAAGCGTTCCGGAACTTTCAACCTCACGGTCTTGTAGGCCGCGGGCTGAACCTGGACTTCGCGAACGGCGTGCAGCACTTGGCCGTCCGGCATGGTGGCGTCGAGTTCCAGGGAATAGCTTCCGGGTTTGGCCTCCACATCTACACCTGCGAGCCCATACCAAACATGCCGCTGGCTAGTGGAGAAAAACGCGAGATCCCGCCCCTGCCATTTGCCTTCCACGCTGGAGGGCGCAGCCGACAACTCAACCTTGAATAGACAAGGGGCTCCGACCTTGATGGAGCGCGGAGTCCAGGAGACATTTTCCAACGTCTCCGGTTTCGCTGCGATCGCCGGCGCGGCCGTGCCAACCATAAGCAGCATCGCAATTAGTTTGTGACGGAAATGTATCAATCGTGGCTGACGGATGACGGGCACGTCAGCATTTCAAGAACATAAATCAAAATGTCGAGATTGGCGAAGGCAGGGTGCGCCGCGGTCCTGACGTAAGCAGAAAGCTCGAAGCAAAGAGATTTTCCAGTACCCAACTGCGGCTGGGTCGAGCGCGATTGAAAAGCGGGAAAGGTCAGGCAGTTGCAGCGGTGGTTCGCCGCTGCTGGAAGCACTCCCTGCAAAGGACCGGGCGGCCTTGCGTCGGCTTAAAGGGAACGGTGGTTTCCTTACCACAGGCGGAACAGTTGGTGCGAGTTTCCACCCGGGGGCGCGATGCTGAAGAGCTTGGTCCCGCCGAGGAAGTGCGTTTGGACTTGCACGCCTTGCAACGTTTGGGTTCGTTCCTGAACTGTTTGTCGTGGAAGAAGAGTTGTTCTCCGGCCGTGAAGACGAATTCAGCGCCGCAGTCAATGCACTTCAAAACCTTGTCCTGGAATTCCATGGAGAGTTGCTCCCTTCAGCCCGCGACTCCCAAGCCATGGACGGGGATTACTTGCAACTGCCGCCAGGACAGGACTGAGAGTCCTAAAGGTCAGCCACAAATTCCACTGCTCAGGTACATCCCCCAGGTTCGGCCCGCCACGCGCATTGCGCGTGGTTACGGCTGTAAGACTGCGGCACGGCTAAGATGAAAATTCCCCACCAGGAATTGGGAAAACTAAGGGCCGCTTTGGGAACAGCGGCCCGGCCGTGAATTTAATCCTGCTCTTTACGTGCCTTCTTGCGGCTGCGCTTGCGCGCCAGTGCTTCCTTTACTCTTTTTTTTTCGCCCGGCTTGAGGTAAAAGGAGTGACGCTTCACTTCCTTGATGATGTCCTCTTGCTGAACCTTCCGCTTAAAACGCCGCAGGGCGTTCTCTAAGGATTCACCTTCTTGAATACGAACTTCTGCCAAACAGCACACACCCCCAGACTCGTCCAATGGGACATAGTAGTTATCCCAGTGTTCCAGGCGGAAGTCAAGCAAAGACTAGCTTGACAAGGCTAAACTAAAGCGCGCCTCAAGCAATGCACTAAAGTGCTAGTATGGCATGTATCTATCTCAAAAGTTGAGCCTTACGGAGATCTGCACCTGCCGCGTGGCATAGGAATTAGTAGGCGTCAGAAAGGTTTTATTGATCTGGAACTCGCCGGGATACCACTTCCCGTTTATCCCCACCGGCTTGTTTGAATAAGCGACAAACTGACCCGCGGAATTGTAGAAGCCATCGTCGCTGATATCGACTCGTTTGTTTACGTGATTGGTCAGGTTGAAGGACTCCGCTGCTATTTGCAACTGCCAACGCGGACTGAACTTCAAATTACGGGTAACGCGAAGGTCGGTGGTGAGGTAGTCCGAACCAGTAAAGGCATTTCTGCTATTACCAGGCAAGCGGTCGTTGTAGGTGTTGCCGTCACCGTTGGGGTCGCCTGCCATGGTGGCATTGAGGCGGCGCCCGGATGCGACGGTAACGATGCTGGCAAACTTCCAGTGATTAATCAAAGCCTTGAGCCACGTTTGATCGAATCGGAAATCTCGCGGTTCAGCAACCCAGGCAGCCACGAAGCGGTGCCGCTGGTCGTCCGCGCTATAGGCACGTTCCGCGGCAGCATCGTAGGCGTTCTGAACATTGCCCGGGCGCCCGACGACCAGCGCATCCGGGCCGTCATCGATGGCTTTGGATAAGGTGTAAGCGACGGTGAAGTACATGCCGCGGCTCATCTGTCGTTTCAGCGAGAGCGCCATTCCGTTGTAAAGGCTCATCGATTGGCTTTCAAACGAGTTGATGGTGCCAAGCTGCGGAATCGGCCTCTGCGCGGAATTAATGCACGGAGGATAAGGGCATGTCACCGAATACGTAGTTTGCCACGTACTGAACGAGGCGACCTGGTAATACTGGCCGAGGAAGACGGAGCCATTGTCGTTGTAAACCGGGTAGTCGACAATGGTGGGCTTGGGCAGGTTAGCGTCGAGCGAGCGCAGCAGGTGCACCCCGTGCACATAGAGATAGCTGACCGAGCCTACGATGTTGCGTCCGAATTCGTGCTCCAGAGTAAGGTTGGCGTGCGCCGTATATGGAGTTTGGAAGTTTGGTGCGAAAGCGGAAATCTGCGTGGTCACGAAGGGAGCAAGGGACGGCGGCGGAGCGCATACCAGCGTTCCCGGTGGACAATTCACCAGCGGCGTGGGGTACTTGGGAAAAACCGCAGCCTGCGCCGGAATCGAATTGTCGAGAAAGACTTGGCCTCCGGAGACGCCGTTGTCGATGGCCACTTGCGAGGCGTACATCGCGGGAATCGGCACATAAAACAACCCGGCTCCCCCACGCAGCACCAGTGGCCGGCGGTCGCCGACGGAGTAGGAAAAACCGACGCGTGGAGAAAAATCGTGCCTATCGGTCGGAATCTTTCCCGAGGGCGGATACAAGGGATTGGTCATCAGGTTGCCGGGCTCAAAGGTCTGGAGGTCATAGCGGGCTCCCGCGTTCAGCGTCAAGTGCCGACTGATACGGAAGCTATCCTGCATGAAAGCGGCATAATAACGCGAATTTGGGTGGCTGATCGCGTTGCCAAAATCCTGCATGTAATAACGCGGGACATCATGGGCGTAGGCTCGCAGCGGCGTCAGAGGTTCCCCATATTTCATGGGAGCGTAGGTCCAGGGGTTCACCTTGATATCGTCGAAGTAATACTCTCCGCCAAACAGCGAAGGAAAATAGTTGTATATCCATGCCTGGATGAAATCGACGCCGAACTTCCATTGCACCCGCGGCGTGTTGTAGCTAAGGGTATCGGCGATGTGCAGCTTATGCTCGCGCGTGTCGCGAGGCAGAATATTGGAGCGCCCGAAGCCGGCAACCAGGTTGTAAATCTTGGTCAAGGGCTGGTCAGAGTTGGCGGTCGAGGATTCGATGTCACGTGAGAACTGGGCGCGGAGGTTTGTGGTCAAACTGCTGGTCCAGGCGCTGGTGAGCGATGCAGCCAGGCTTTCGGTTTTCACATTCTCCGACCCGTTGTCGCTCTCGGCGTAGGTGGTCATAGGGCTGGAAGGGTCGAAGAAGACGTTGTTGGTCCCGTTGTATCGCGACGTGCTGAGACGCAAGAACGCTAACTGCTTCGGGGAAAGGGTGAAATCCACTTTAACGAATCCCGCGTTGCCCTGCATGGTCGTGGGATATGCGCCCGCCATTGTGTTCAGCTTCTGCACGGCGGCCATCACCAGTTGCTGGTCCGTGTAATCGTAGTCCGTGGGTTGAGCAACAACGCTGCTGGCACCGTTGGCAAACTGCATGATGGAGGGGACCGTTAACAGATGCTCGTCAAAGCCGGCATAGAAGAATACCCGGTCCTTGCGAATCGGCCCCCCCAAAGTGCCGCCGAACTGCTGCTGGCGATCGTCGGGCTTGCAGGTGGCATAAGGTTGCTGAGCGTCAAAGGCGCCGTCGCGAAGGTAATAGAACGAGGTGCCGTGCCACTCGTTGCTGCCAGACTTGGTCACTACGTTGAATACGGCGCCGCCAGCCCTGCCGAGTTCGGCGCTGTAGGAGTTCGAAGATACGCGGAACTCCTTGATGACTTCGTTGCTGAACTGATAGGGGGCACGGTAGCGCCCCCGCGCCTGCGCGTAAAACGAATTATTATTGTCGGCGCCATCCACCAGAAAGTTGTTCTGGAAGCCCCGGACGCCGCCAAACGCCAAGTCACCGTTGGAGTTCGAGGTCAGACTTCGCGGATCCTGGGTTGCGCCCGGGGTCAGCAACGCCAGATCAGTAAAGCGCCTACCGTTCAGAGGTAGATTCGCAATCGCCTCTTGCGGAACCACTCCTGACACTCCACTGCTTTGCCTGTCCAAGGTCTCAACTTGTTCGTTGACGGCAACGGTCTCCGTGCGTCCGACCGGGGCGAGCCGCAGCTGCACCCGTTCGACCCCGCCAACGTAAAGTTGGACGGGCATGGCGGTTGACGTCGCCAGACCCTTCGCCCAAGCGCTTACGAGGTAGCGGCCTGGGAGCAACATGCCGAAGCTGAAGTTGCCAACTGCATCGGCTACCACCTCACGGTGAAAGCCGTTTTCCGGATTGGCTATGGCTACAGCGGCCGAGGGGACGCGGGCTCCGGTGATGTCTTCGACCACTCCGTTCAGGGCCGAGGAACCATCCTGGGTGAAGGCATGATAAGTGGAGAAGCAAATCAGCACTGTGCATAGGCGAATCAGGCAGGCCCTGGAAGTCTGAATTCCACGAGTTCGCAACATTCCCATAACGCCACACGTCCTGTTCCCATCTATAGCGAAAGGGGGCTTTACTGGTCTGTGATGGGTAACATACCGGCAGGTTACGAAGGTGCAGTGCCAAAATGGGAAGAACATGTACCTTCGTAATAGAGTTTTTTCGTCCGGCAACGGACAATGGAAGGCAATTTGCTCGAACTAATGGCTGCTTGCGCTCGTGCGTTGACGATTCGTTGACCCTCCAATTTCGCGCGTGTTACCGTACTTAGTTACACCAACCTTATTTGCGCGATCAGTGCGCTGAAGGATTCGCCTTGTCCTCCGAGACCGTGGCGGCCACGCCCATCCGCAAGACTGCCCTGAATGCCGTCCATCGTCAGATGGGCGGGAAGATGGTTGATTTCAATGGCTGGGACATGCCCGTCGAATACCCTTCGGCGGGCGGCGTAATGAAAGAGCATCTCGCCGTGCGCAACAGCGTCGGCGTCTTCGACGTCAGCCACATGGGCGACATCCGCATCTCCGGCCCGCAGGCGCTTGCCGCGGTGCAGCACATCACCATGAATGACGCTGCGGGAATGGCGATTGGGCAGTGCCGGTATTCGGCCATGCTCTATCCGGAGGGGACCTTCGTCGATGACGTGATCGTGCATCGCCTCGGTGAGGACGACTACATGCTGGTCATCAATGCCGGCACCCGCGAGAAGGACGTCAACTGGGTCACCGAAAACACGCGGCAGTTCGATGTCAAAGCCGAGAACCTAAGTGACGACTTCACGCAGATCGCCATCCAGGGCCCGAGGGGCGTGGATACGCTGCAGAAGCTGACTGACGCGGACCTGTCCCAGGTCAAGTTTTACTGGTTTACGCACGGGGCGGTCTGCGGACTGCGCAACATCCTGATTGCGCGCACCGGCTACACCGCGGAGGACGGCTTCGAAATTTACGTTCCCACCGATGAAGCGACCAGTGAACGCGTCTGGCATGAAGTTCTGGTAGCAGGCAAGGAATTCGGTATTGTGCCCTGTGGACTGGGCGCGCGCAACACGCTCCGATTGGAAGGCAGGCTGCCGCTCTACGGGCATGAGATTTCAGAGAAGATCAACGTTTGGGAAGCCGGATTGGAGCGATTCCTCAAGATGGAGAAGGGCGAGTTTATCGGCCGCCCGGCTCTTGAACGCGCCAAGGCCGATGGCATCAAGCGCACCCTGGTTGGTTTGGAGTCGGTGGACCGCGGCATTCCGCGTGACGGTTACAGGGTGCTCGACTTGAGTGGAACTGAGATCGGTTATGTCACCAGCGGCTCGTATGCACCGTTCCTGAAGAAGAACATCGCGTTGGCGTATGTACCCATCGAGCAGTCAGCAATCGGCAACGAAGTGGCTGTCGAGATTCGCAATCAGCCAGTAAAGTGCAAAGTCGTTCCGACGCCGTTTTACAAGCGCCCGAAGAAGCAGTCGTAATTCAGTTGCCGGTGGCCAGTTGTCAGATAAAGGGGACTTGCCTGGCCGAGTCGCTAGCAGAGCGGTGTTCTGCTTTTGACAACCGACAACTGGCAGCCAAAAACTTAACGCACCCGGCCCCGCGTGCGCAGGAGACAGATAAATGGCTTATCCCGCTGATTACAAATACACCAAAGAACATGAATGGCTGAAAGTGGAAGGCAACACCGGCGTTATTGGCATCACCAATCATGCACAGGAGTCGCTCGGCGACATCGTATTTGTGGAGCTGCCCAAAGTTGGAACCGAACTCACAGCCGGCAAGACATTTGGTACTGTCGAGTCAGTGAAGGCGGTATCGGATTTGTTCGCGCCTGTGTCGGGGACGGTGGCGGCTGTGAATGAGGCCCTCAACACGTCGCCCGAGCAGGTGAACAAGGACCCGCATGGCGCGTGGATGATCAAGGTCACGCTTAAAGACCCGAGCGAAGCGAATCAGTTGCTGTCGGCGCCCGATTACGAAAAGTTCGTTGCCGAAGAGGGCGGGCACTGAGGTAGGGCAGGGCAGGGCATCGACCCGGGATCAGCGGAACAGTCGGGGCATTCTATAAGGATAACTAGAAAAGCAGATCCCTCGACTCGGACTGAAGTCCTCGCTCGGGATGACATTCTGATATGCAGTGAATTGATTCAGCCTCCGGGGCATTCGACTGACCCGCTGCGCTTTTCATACATTCGCCCAGGAAAGCTACAGGTATCCATGCGCTATCTTCCTAAGTCTGAAGCCGACCGCGAAGTCATGCTGCGTGAGATCGGCGCCAAATCCATCGACGATCTGTTTGCCACCATTCCCGCGGAATATCGGCTTAAAGGTGATCTCAACATTCCGCGTGCCTACGCCGAGAGCGAGATCGTTGAGTTCTTCCGCCAGCGCGCGGCCGAGAGTGCGCAGGGTTATGCCACGTTCCTCGGCGCCGGTGCGTATTCGCACTACCGCCCGGTGGTGGTGGACTCGCTGGTTTCGCGCGGCGAGTTCTTCACCGCCTACACGCCCTACCAGCCGGAGATCGCCCAAGGCACGCTGCAGTCCATCTTTGAATTCCAGACGATGATTTGTGAGCTGACCGGGATGGACGTGGCCAACGCTTCCATGTATGACGGCTCGACCGGCGCCGCCGAGGCTCTGATGATGGCGGCGCGCATCACCGGACGGCGCAAATCGCTTGTTGCCAAGAGTGTGCATCCCGAGTATCGCGAGGTCATCACGACCTATGCACGCTACCAAGGCATGCCGATCGTGAGCGTCGGCTACCTGAAGAACGGTCGGGTGGATATGGGAGCGCTTGGCAAGGCAGTCGACAATGACACCGCGGGCGTACTCATCCAGTCACCAAACTTCTTCGGGACTATCGAGGATGCCGCTGAGGTGGGCGAAATCGTTCACAAGAAGGGCGCGCTGCTCATCGTCTCGATCGCCGAACCGGTTTCGCTTGGCATCGTGAAGCCTCCGGCTGAAGCCGACATCGTAAGTATGGAGGCGCAGTCCTTCGGCGTGCCACTTGGCTTCGGCGGACCTTACTGCGGTGTAATCGCTACGCGCGACAAGTTTGTGCGCCAGATGCCAGGACGCCTTGTGGGCGAGGCTCGCGATCGCAACGGCAAGCGCGGATTCGTGCTGACGCTTTCCACCCGCGAGCAGCACATCCGTCGCGAGAAGGCGACCTCGAACATCTGCACCAATCAGGCGCTGGTCGCGCTGATGTGCAGCATCTTCATGACCGTGTACGGCCGCGAAGGACTGAAAGAGCTGGCCAAGCAGAACCTGGCGAAATCGCATTACGCTGCCGAACAGTTCAAGAAGGATGGCGCAACGCTGCTATTCGATGGTGCGCCGCGCTTCAACGAATTTGTTGTCCAGACGAAGACCGATCCGTACACCATCAACGACAAACTGCTGGGGCAGCGCATCATCGGCGGTTTTCCGCTGAAGAAGTTGTATCCCGAACTGGGCAACGCCGCGCTGTGGTGTTGCACGGAAACGACAACCAAAGCCTCGATTGACGCGGCTGCGAAGGAGGTGGCGCTGTGAACCGGAACGAGAAAATCCGCAAAGCCACCACTCACATCAGCCAGAATGAAGTGCTCATCTTCGAACGCTCTTCGGCGGGCAAGAAGGCATACCAGTTGCCGCCGCTCGATGTTCCCGAGGTCGATCCGGAAAGCCTGCTGGGCGGGCAGATGCGGGAAGACCTGGGCCACATGCCGGAGGTGAGCGAAATTGAAATCATCCGCCACTTTACGCGGCTTTCCACTTGGAACTATGCCGTGGACCACGGCATGTATCCGCTAGGCTCCTGCACCATGAAGTACAACGCGCGCGTAAACGAGTACGTGGCGCGGTTGATGGGCCTGGCGGAGGCGCATCCCTATCAGCCGGAGCGCATTTCACAGGGCGCGATGCTGATCCAGAAGATGCTACGTGAACAACTTTTGGAGATCACGGGCATGGACGCGATCACCTTGCAGCCTGCGGCCGGCGCACACGGCGAGCTGACAGGAATTCTCCTGATACGGGCTTACCTGGAATCGCGGGGCAATCCGCGCAAGAAGATCCTCATTCCCGACTCGGCGCACGGGACTAATCCCGCGACGGCGGCCATGGTGGGCTACACGGTCGAGAACCTGAAATCCAATTCCGCGGGCATGGTGGACATCGCCGCACTGGAAGCACAGGTAAACGAGGATGTAGCGGCGCTGATGTTGACCAATCCCAACACGCTGGGAGTTTTTGAGCAGGAG
>Ga0209656_10003321_pt1 | contig 10419 bp, 12 predicted proteins | sample BogFormECP12_OM2_FD_188239 | JGI IMG/M metagenome (GOLD analysis project Ga0209656, IMG submission 188239) | Bog forest soil microbial communities from Calvert Island, British Columbia, Canada - ECP12_OM2 (SPAdes) (version 2) | ecosystem: Environmental > Aquatic > Freshwater > Wetlands > Bog ... | reverse complement strand
AGAATAAAGAAGCCCCACCCCATGCTATGAAGCATAAGGAATATCGACAAGCCTGCGGCAGCAAGCCCACCGATTTTCCTTGCCCAGAAGCGACTCTTGAAGTCTCGCGCGGTCTTACTCGGCTTGAGGTTCCCGACGCTGGGCATCAGCGCTACAATGTCAGGGGCCGGCCCCGGATTTTGTATCCGCTCAATCCTCGACAAAATGTAGTCGAGGTCGAACGTGCTGCGGCTGATCGCTTGATGGGCGATGAAGAGTACGCTGCCAGTGCCAGCTTCAAAACGGCACCAGGGACAGCGCTGAGCGCTCCCTGAATAGTAATGCGCCGGGTTTGCCTTGCATTCGATTATCCCGTTTTCTATACGTTCGAGGAGGGGGACCCACTCCGCTGCGGTCGGGCGGGTCGGGACACCGGACCCAGGCGATCCGAACGCCCTCTGGAATGCTCCGGCAACCTCCATCGGAATATCCGCCAGCAACGGGGCGTACGGCGGGGGCTCCATTTGTGTCAGCGATTTTTGCAGCGAGTACGCAAACCGACCTTCCTCAATCGCCTTCGCGATGGTAGGTTGCTCACCGACACCGTGATAAATGCCCGAAAACGGATGCCGCCCCATGAAAAGGATCTCGAAGATGATGACCGCGAGCCCGAAGGCATCGTGGTTGATCGTGCGATCGACGTTTTCGAGTGACTGGCCCTGCAGCTCAGGCGGTGTGTATTCTGGCTTCCCGACAAGACAGCGGTAGGTTCGCCCGCCGCTTCTATACTGGAATGAGTCGCTGTCGATTACAGTGACCAGTCCCTTCTGATCGACCAGCGCCACCGACTCGTTGATGTCGCCGATAACCGCGCTCAGATTGTTTATGGTCGCTACAGCGCGCGCGAAGTTTAGCGCCACACGTACCAGGAACCGGAAATTAGCTTCGGGAAATTCCGCTTTGCGATCTCCTGGTGAACAGAGCTGGTGCAGCGCCTTGGCGCCGCTCGCCTTACGCATCGTGAAGCCGGCGAAGGCGCCGTTTGCGCTCACTGCTTCGATAGGAAACGCGACGATCAGAGTGCGTTCCCGTAGCCGGTCGGCAATCATCGCGTTGACTTTAGGCTGCCGCATCAGCTCTTTGCCGTCTTTATAGACTTTCACGGCAATCGTGCTGTCACCTTCCACATGGAAGATATTAGCCTCGCCGCCCTTGCCGAGAACGTTACCAAGTTGGAGGCGACGCCCTGACGCTGTCGTGACGGCATTAAACTTCACGTTCGGGCACCCAGTATCAGGCTCTTGTCGTCGTCCGTGGCTTCGCAGACCTTCTCGCTGCTAAGAAAGTCGCGAAGGTGCCTGGACAGTTTCCGGCTTCTGCCGCTTCCTTCCCATGTTTCCACCGGCTGTAGCAGCCTTTCGAAAAACGGCGCGGGCGCAACCCGTTCCCGGTGGTCAAGTACCAGGTTCTCGATTCCGTCGCTGAAGAGGGCGAAGCGGTCAATTTCTGAGTCGATGGGCACGACTTCGAAGCGCGCTCGCGGATCGTCGGTGACAAAGCGCGTCGTGGAGGCATACTCTCCGTGGAATGGCCAGGAGGGGACTGACCACTTGTGAGTTTCACGACTGCGCACGACGGCTGCGCCGTCACCGATGTGGACGACAACACCTTGCTCGCCGTTCGCTATCAGCGCGACGAGGGTGGCGGCGAAGTCCCTGGGGCGGAGGGCGACTAGTTGGGCTGCGGCGCCAATCCGGTCCCGGATCGAGTCTATCCAATCCGCCACGAGATCGGGATCAATGGCCGCTATAGCTCCACCGCTTCGTAAATATGCGCCAGCCCGACGATGGAACTCTGTACACGCGATGGATGCGCCGCGGGTGGCCTCTTGGGCGCTTCCGGCACCGTCAGAAACGACGGCAACAATGGTGGGGCTGGAGCTGGTCTCAAAGGTCAGGCACGCTGCCCTATCCTGGCATTCCAGGTTGGCCTTGACGTGAGAAGTTCCGATCGCGCACGCTCCAGCCCATCGCCAGGCTGAGATCATGCAATGCTGCCCGGGACTGCCTCAGAAGTGGGGGTCGGGCGGCAATCGCTGCTTGCGGGCGTGGATGGGTGTGAGCGCCAGAGGGGGTATTGCCGCGTCTGTTCTGTGACCGGGGATAAACGCGTGGCTTGGATCGTGAGGTTGGTGAAAACGGAGGCTGATGGTGAGGAGCGGTGCGCCGATGTCATGAAGATCGACCGGCCCGATGATCTTGCCGATATCGCCGATTTGGGTCTGACCCTGGCCGAGGGGAAGCTGTTGCTGGCAGGCCTCCAACAGGAGATCGTCGCCGCGCAAGCCAGGAGCCACGCCGTTCGCCGACCGGATTGCCGAATCTGTGCCGGCGTTTGCCACGTGAAAGACTACCGGGACCATGCGGTAGCAACGCTTTTCGGCCAGGTCACGGGTGCGGCTTCCCCGATTTCGCTGTGCCGGGTGTGGCGGGATCGAGGCAGGCATTGAATGGCCATCGCATTGCCGGTCGACACCGGAATTGGATCAGCTTCAGGCGCATCTCTCCGCCCTGATGCCCTACCGGGTGGCCGCTGATTTCCTGGAGCAAATGTTCCCGGTCGACGCCGGCAAGGATCCCGAGACCTTGCGCCGCCGCACCTGGAAAATCGGCGAGGTGCTGCGGAATGATGCCGCGGCCCGGCCGGAAACGACGGCACCGGCGATCGTGGTGACCTTGGATTCGACCTTCATCCGGAGCTGTGAGGACGGCGAGCGGCATCTCGAGGTGCGGGTCGGCAATGTTGAAACGGAGTCTGGTGGCCGGCAGGTTTTCGGCGCCGTCGCCAAAGCCGACACGGACATCAAAGTGCTGATCCGCCGGAGCCTCGACGCCGTCGGGCGAACCGAGGACACGGCGTTGACCGCCTTCACCGATGGGTGCTCCGGGCTGCGGCGCATTCTCGCTGATGCCGGCGTCACCGGAACGCCGATGCTGGACTGGTTCCACATCGCCATGCGACTGCAGCACCTGAAGCAAATCGCCAACGGCCTGTCAGCCGATGATCCGGCGCGGGCGGCGGCGAAGGCGGTGATCGTCGAGGAGGTCGAACGGCTGCACTGGCGGCTGTGGAATGGCAAAGCCAAGGATGCGCAAATCAGCATCGATCGCATCCGCGCGGTAATGCATCATTTTCAGGGCGAACAAGGTCAGCGAAAGTCCATCGCGCCCTCGAGAAAGTTGTGGACCGCGTTGCACGCGCTGGATGGTTATCTCACCGGCCAGAGCGACTGGTTGGTCAACTACGCCGAGCGGCACCGTGCCGGATTGCGAGTTGGCACCGCGATCACCGAAGGCACGGCCAATTTCCTAGTGAACCGCCGGATGAACAAATCGCAACAAATGCGCTGGTCGCAACGAGGAGCCGATCTTCTGCTCCAGGTTCGCTGCGCCGTCTACAACGGCACGCTCGGTTCCGGCTTCGGACAGAGATTCCAGCCCGCCAACGACCCCCATCCGCAAGCAGCGATTGCCGCCTGACCCCCACTTCTGAGGCAGTCCCCCTGCGACACCTATCTACGGTGCTGGTATGAGCGGGCAATCTTCGAAGCACGGGCGCTCTCTCCCTGATCGACACACGCCGACCCTACGTGAGGTGCACAGCATGGCCCTGACCGCCGAACAGCTTTGGATCGCCACGAAGATCGACACCAGGATGCAGAAACTCGTCCGGGCCGGCAAAGACGACATGGCAATCCTCGCCGCAATGGCCGACCACATGCCGAAAGTCAAACAGCTACTGGACACCACGCCGCCCGGCGATTTGGACGAACTGACACGGAAATTCCCCGGAGTTTACCGCTACGCGAAGATCCTTGAGAGGCTCGCCGCCGGCATCCGTTCCGGCGCGATCTAAGTGCCCCGGTAGCGGTGCCGTCTCGGTGTTCATCCAAACGCCCGAGGCCGAGATTGTGCTTCTCAGGGGTCGAGGTATTGGTGCCCGCCAAATCAAAGATCAACAACACGGAACGACGATCTCGATCACGCTGCTGAAGCGCCGGAAGTCCGCTTCGTTGAAGGTCAGCAGGCGGGTCTCGCCGTGTGCCAGCATGGTGGCCACGATGTTGGCGTCATGCACTTGCCGACCGCCAAACGAAAACCCGCGGCTGAGTGACCCAAGCCGATCCCACACCGGCAGGCCGTCCTCAAGGATCGTAAAGCGCCGGCTGAAGTTGTCGGTATCGGCGATCGCCTCGGCCAGCGTGAGCGCCTTCGCCCAGACCTGCGGCCGCGTCGTGACAGCCAGGTATTCGCGCAGGATTTGGCGGCTGATAGCGATCGGACCGCTAGAGGCGAGCCGAGCGAGGGCGGCCCGAGCCCGGGTGTGGAACGGCGCTCCGGCGGCAGTCGAGTAGACCAAGACGTTGGTGTCGACGAAGCTCACCGCCCATCGTCGCCGTACAAATCTTCTCGGCGCAGACTGAGCCCCGCGGGCCAGGGCCCCAGGTCATGGGTCGGGAGATCGTTTACGTCGAATGCCTCGTTTGGCAACTGCCGCGCTGGCCGGTCGGCTACGGTAATGCTGGCCTCGTGCTCGCCGGCGGGCACCTGCCCGGGCGCGCGGCCGGAGATGGTCCCATCGGGAGCAACGGTAATGCGGGCCGTGATGACCGTCATGGTGATCTCCGCAGGGGATTGAGCGAATCCAATCCGACGCTTGTTTCATGCTTCTCGGCCATCAGTCCAGCGTGACATGCGGGCCGGGAGCAGGGCCTGGAAGTCGATATCGAAGCCTTGCGTTCGTGATATGTGGCTCTCCTGTGCCGGTCCTCCTATGCGGATGCGGATGGCGTTGGCAGCCACTGTTCAGGCACCTCGTCTTGACAGTGTCGGCGTGCCAGCCTTGGCAAAAACCGGGCTGTGGTGACCGGGCGAGATGTGGCTGCGATCACACCACCCGCCGCAGTCGTCCAAAACCAAGGATCAGGGCGTGCGGTATCAGCCAAGTGTTGGCGCAACACCCGCTTGGGCTTCTCGATCGCCGTCACCGTCGGCGAAAGCGGCACGGTCGAGCGGGCGCTGACGCTTCTGCCCGCTTGTTTGCCTCTACAGCGCTCCGCACGCCTTCCCGAGCCGGATCAGCGCCTCGTCAAGCGACGATCGGGGGTCGAGCACGATGATCTGCGGCGACGGACGGCTTGGGGGTGTCATAGCAGAGGATTGAATCTCTTGATTCTTTGTTCCAGATCGATTTTCGGACTGGGATCCTGGAGCTGTGAAAACGTAGGCGTTCGACGTGCGGAACACGCGCTCGCCTGCCCTGCGTAGCCGGTGAAGCCAGGTCAAGGCGCCGGCGCGCTCCAGCACGCGAAGCGCCTCGTGCACCGTGCTGCGGGTGCAGTCAGCTTTCTCGGCGATCGCCTCGTAGTTGGGGAAGCACTGACCGGTGTGCTGATTATGAAACCCCCACAAGAGGGCCTTGAGCACGTCGAACCCGGTCCGCGTTATGGGACCGATATGCTGGCGCGGTTCCTTGTTCTGCGCGTTCCATTTCTTCGCATAGGCAAGCACGCGCTTCTTCTGTTCCCGGTCGAGGGGCTTCCCGACCGAGGTTCCAAACACCTTTCCTCGCATCCTGACCTCCGGTGAGCCCGGAAGGCGGTCGGCACGCGGGCACAGCATCCCCGTGGCAAGACAAAGGCTTGCAAAATCGGAGCGGACGGGACAGATTGGGGTCACCACACCGCCAATCTGTTTTCCGGCTTTGCCGGACGTGCAGCCCGCCTTCCAGGCGGGTTTGCTATTTCTGGGCTCGGCGACTCCAGTCTGTTACGCGGCGGCGTTGCCGCAGGGGATCACCTTCACAGGCGCACACACCCGCGTCCCGCGCGGGATGCGAGGCGCCTGATAAACCGCCAGCAGGTCCTCGATCGCGGAGACGATCAGCGGGTCAACGTCGAACAACTCGCCGGCCGCGACCATGCGCGCCTTGGCGATGACACCAGCCATCGTGGTCGACTGGTGCTTCAGCGCTCGCTGTTTGGCTGCCGCCATGCGGTCGAATACGACCGTCGCCAGATGATCCGGCATGCTCTCGTATAGTTCGCACAGCTGCTCAAGCGCGGCATTCTCCGCACAGTAGGCGCGCGCCGCTGCTACGATGTTTCGGTCGCCCGTGTAATAACGGGTTCCAGCATGGGCCATGTGTCACTCCGCGTGGCTCGTGTCAGGCCCGGTGCGGGTGTTGGTAGCGCCTGCGTCGGGCCGCTTCGTGGGTGTCCATTGGATACCCATTTTCACTGCTACAGGACTTCAGGCCGCCCGGTCAAGATGACGGAAAAGCGGGTCAAGGATCATCAGACACACTTCCGATCAACGAAGCGCTTCCATGAGGCGGTCGTTGAGGCGGCACGCAGGGACTCCCGCACCGTCAATTCGCTGATCGAAAAACTGCTCCGGGATTACATGCGTTCAGTCGGCATCGACCCCGACGAGCCGCCACAGCACGACCCCGAGCCGCCAATTCCGCCTCCCGGTTAGTCCGACTTACTTCTTGGGGTTCTGATCGGAGCCGAAAGCGCCTGTTCCCGGCCCGCCCTTGTGGGCGAGCATGGCGAGGAGCCACCTTTTTGAGTGTCAGCCCCGCGCGCGGCTGCACACTGGCTGCCAGGTGAGGCGTGGGAGGCCCCTGTCTGCCCTCGCCATGTTTGGGGAAAGGGTGAAACGGTCGCCCTGCGTTGCTTGCAGGGCAACTCTGTGTGCAAGCGTAGCGCGGAAGGCGACGGCTCGTATGCCGGAGACTTCCAGAAAGAGTTATCCACAGCGTAAAGTTCTAAATTCTTAACTTCAGATTCGTGGTCTATCTTTATGTTCGGATTCAGTGACTTATGTGCGCTAAATGGGGACTGCCTCAGAAGTGGGGGTCAGGCGGCAATCGCTGCTTGCGGATGGGGGTCGTTGGCGGGCTGGAATCTCTGTCCGAAGCCGGAACCGAGCGTGCCGTTGTAGACGGCGCAGCGAACCTGGAGCAGAAGATCGGCTCCTCGTTGCGACCAGCGCATTTGTTGCGATTTGTTCATCCGGCGGTTCACTAGGAAATTGGCCGTGCCTTCGGTGATCGCGGTGCCAACTCGCAATCCGGCACGGTGCCGCTCGGCGTAGTTGACCAACCAGTCGCTCTGGCCGGTGAGATAACCATCCAGCGCGTGCAACGCGGTCCACAACTTTCTCGAGGGCGCGATGGACTTTCGCTGACCTTGTTCGCCCTGAAAATGATGCATTACCGCGCGGATGCGATCGATGCTGATTTGCGCATCCTTGGCTTTGCCATTCCACAGCCGCCAGTGCAGCCGTTCGACCTCCTCGACGATCACCGCCTTCGCCGCCGCCCGCGCCGGATCATCGGCTGACAGGCCGTTGGCGATTTGCTTCAGGTGCTGCAGTCGCATGGCGATGTGGAACCAGTCCAGCATCGGCGTTCCGGTGACGCCGGCATCAGCGAGAATGCGCCGCAGCCCGGAGCACCCATCGGTGAAGGCGGTCAACGCCGTGTCCTCGGTTCGCCCGACGGCGTCGAGGCTCCGGCGGATCAGCACTTTGATGTCCGTGTCGGCTTTGGCGACGGCGCCGAAAACCTGCCGGCCACCAGACTCCGTTTCAACATTGCCGACCCGCACCTCGAGATGCCGCTCGCCGTCCTCACAGCTCCGGATGAAGGTCGAATCCAAGGTCACCACGATCGCCGGTGCCGTCGTTTCCGGCCGGGCCGCGGCATCATTCCGCAGCACCTCGCCGATTTTCCAGGTGCGGCGGCGCAAGGTCTCGGGATCCTTGCCGGCGTCGACCGGGAACATTTGCTCCAGGAAATCAGCGGCCACCCGGTAGGGGCATCAGGGCGGAGAGATGCGCCTGAAGCTGATCCAATTCCGGTGTCGACCGGCAATGCGATGGCCATTCAATGCCTGCCTCGATCCCGCCACACCCGGCACAGCGAAATCGGGGAAGCCGCACCGTGACCTGGCCGAAAAGCGTTGCTACCGCATGGTCCCGGTAGTCTTTCACGTGGCAAACGCCGGCACAGATTCGGCAATCCGGTCGGCGAACGGCGTGGCTCCTGGCTTGCGCGGCGACGATCTCCTGTTGGAGGCCTGCCAGCAACAGCTTCCCCTCGGCCAGGGTCAGACCCAAATCGGCGATATCGGCAAGATCATCGGGCCGGTCGATCTTCATGACATCGGCGCACCGCTCCTCACCATCAGCCTCCGTTTTCACCAACCTCACGATCCAAGCCACGCGTTTATCCCCGGTCACAGAACAGACGCGGCAATACCCCCTCTGGCGCTCACACCCATCCACGCCCGCAAGCAGCGATTGCCGCCCGACCCCCACTTCTGAGGCAGTCCCGGGCAGCATTGCATGATCTCAGCCTGGCGATGGGCTGGAGCGTGCGCGATCGGAACTTCTCACGTCAAGGCCAACCTGGAATGCCAGGATAGGGCAGCGTGCCTGACCTTTGAGACCAGCTCCAGCCCCACCATTGTTGCCGTCGTTTCTGACGGTGCCGGAAGCGCCCAAGAGGCCACCCGCGGCGCATCCATCGCGTGTACAGAGTTCCATCGTCGGGCTGGCGCATATTTACGAAGCGGTGGAGCTATAGCGGCCATTGATCCCGATCTCGTGGCGGATTGGATAGACTCGATCCGGGACCGGATTGGCGCCGCAGCCCAACTAGTCGCCCTCCGCCCCAGGGACTTCGCCGCCACCCTCGTCGCGCTGATAGCGAACGGCGAGCAAGGTGTTGTCGTCCACATCGGTGACGGCGCAGCCGTCGTGCGCAGTCGTGAAACTCACAAGTGGTCAGTCCCCTCCTGGCCATTCCACGGAGAGTATGCCTCCACGACGCGCTTTGTCACCGACGATCCGCGAGCGCGCTTCGAAGTCGTGCCCATCGACTCAGAAATTGACCGCTTCGCCCTCTTCAGCGACGGAATCGAGAACCTGGTACTTGACCACCGGGAACGGGTTGCGCCCGCGCCGTTTTTCGAAAGGCTGCTACAGCCGGTGGAAACATGGGAAGGAAGCGGCAGAAGCCGGAAACTGTCCAGGCACCTTCGCGACTTTCTTAGCAGCGAGAAGGTCTGCGAAGCCACGGACGACGACAAGAGCCTGATACTGGGTGCCCGAACGTGAAGTTTAATGCCGTCACGACAGCGTCAGGGCGTCGCCTCCAACTTGGTAACGTTCTCGGCAAGGGCGGCGAGGCTAATATCTTCCATGTGGAAGGTGACAGCACGATTGCCGTGAAAGTCTATAAAGACGGCAAAGAGCTGATGCGGCAGCCTAAAGTCAACGCGATGATTGCCGACCGGCTACGGGAACGCACTCTGATCGTCGCGTTTCCTATCGAAGCAGTGAGCGCAAACGGCGCCTTCGCCGGCTTCACGATGCGTAAGGCGAGCGGCGCCAAGGCGCTGCACCAGCTCTGTTCACCAGGAGATCGCAAAGCGGAATTTCCCGAAGCTAATTTCCGGTTCCTGGTACGTGTGGCGCTAAACTTCGCGCGCGCTGTAGCGACCATAAACAATCTGAGCGCGGTTATCGGCGACATCAACGAGTCGGTGGCGCTGGTCGATCAGAAGGGACTGGTCACTGTAATCGACAGCGACTCATTCCAGTATAGAAGCGGCGGGCGAACCTACCGCTGTCTTGTCGGGAAGCCAGAATACACACCGCCTGAGCTGCAGGGCCAGTCACTCGAAAACGTCGATCGCACGATCAACCACGATGCCTTCGGGCTCGCGGTCATCATCTTCGAGATCCTTTTCATGGGGCGGCATCCGTTTTCGGGCATTTATCACGGTGTCGGTGAGCAACCTACCATCGCGAAGGCGATTGAGGAAGGTCGGTTTGCGTACTCGCTGCAAAAATCGCTGACACAAATGGAGCCCCCGCCGTACGCCCCGTTGCTGGCGGATATTCCGATGGAGGTTGCCGGAGCATTCCAGAGGGCGTTCGGATCGCCTGGGTCCGGTGTCCCGACCCGCCCGACCGCAGCGGAGTGGGTCCCCCTCCTCGAACGTATAGAAAACGGGATAATCGAATGCAAGGCAAACCCGGCGCATTACTATTCAGGGAGCGCTCAGCGCTGTCCCTGGTGCCGTTTTGAAGCTGGCACTGGCAGCGTACTCTTCATCGCCCATCAAGCGATCAGCCGCAGCACGTTCGACCTCGACTACATTTTGTCGAGGATTGAGCGGATACAAAATCCGGGGCCGGCCCCTGACATTGTAGCGCTGATGCCCAGCGTCGGGAACCTCAAGCCGAGTAAGACCGCGCGAGACTTCAAGAGTCGCTTCTGGGCAAGGAAAATCGGTGGGCTTGCTGCCGCAGGCTTGTCGATATTCCTTATGCTTCATAGCATGGGGTGGGGCTTCTTTATTCT
>Ga0209656_10003319_pt1 | contig 10425 bp, 5 predicted proteins | sample BogFormECP12_OM2_FD_188239 | JGI IMG/M metagenome (GOLD analysis project Ga0209656, IMG submission 188239) | Bog forest soil microbial communities from Calvert Island, British Columbia, Canada - ECP12_OM2 (SPAdes) (version 2) | ecosystem: Environmental > Aquatic > Freshwater > Wetlands > Bog ... | reverse complement strand
TATCCGATCCATCCCCATAGCCATGCTTCCAAACATCCTCGACATTACTGGCGTCCTGTTGCTTTTCGCGCGCCGCCTCTTTCTCCGTCTTGTTGCGTTCAAAGGATGTGTTGCGCAGCTGTTGTGTCCGCTCATAGATTTTTCGAAGTTTTACCTCCTGGGTGTCGCCAGCGCGACAATTTGCGAGACCGCTGCCTCCATGGCTTTGCGCCGGTCGATGAACGCATCGATCCCCCGATTCAGGCTTTGATCTTCCTGTTTCCAGAATTTGCCTGGGTCCTTCTCATCGTTTTGGCCATAGATGAACTGAACCCGATATTTCATCTCCTCCGGGGGCGGCATGTAGTCCTCGATCTGAAACGCCGCGACATTCTCGGTTTCCATGGTGATGAGGTTGTGCTCGCTGGCTGGCGGCTTGGTGCCCTCCGGCAGACCACGCGGCGAACTCACGCGCAGGGCGTAGCGATGGCTGGGATGCAAGGAAAACCTGGCGCGCTTGGTAAACAATTCTTCGTTGAGCAGCCACTGCGAGTCGAAAATGTAGCCATTTTCCAGATGGCGCGTGTAACGGTATTCGACAATGCTTCCGATTTGAACGTCAGGCAGGGTAAAGGTTTTCACCAGAACCTTCACACCCTTGGCTTTGACAATCGTCTTCTCGTAGACCTTGCCGTCGAAGTTGATGATGCTGCCGTCCGCATGGATGGTTCTGGCAGAGATGCCGCGAATGTCACCTTCGCCTTTGACGTACGGGATCTCAACATCAGCATACTTGCGGCCTTCCTCGGTGAAAATTTTGATGCGGGCATAGATGTACTCCTTGAATTCCTGGTCGTCGCGATCCACCTGCCGGTACAAATAGATTGCTGGGGCGCCGGGTGCTTTTGGCTCGCTGGTCATCTGGAGTTCTTCTGGCTTGATCGGCAGCCAGTCTTCAGCAGCAAGCGCCGGTAGGGTTGTTGTAAAGGTAGTTAGCAGGCTGAATAGCAGGGTCAGGAACAATCGGCACGAGAAGAAGGACATAAGATGTCTTTTCTTAGAGCCGAACATTGTATATGGTCGGCGCGAACGCCGGCAGGAATGTCGGTGTAGTTGTCGCGATCTGTGTGCCCGGCTAGATTCGTCCGGGGAAAGCCATTCTGAGCGCCGTGATAAATTTGGCGGCGATCTGGTCAAATCCTCCTGGCGTGGGATGCAGTTCGTTGGCCCAGTCTTGCGGGCCTAGCGTACCTTGCGTCTCTACGACGATGACATTTTTGTGAACGCTGGCAACCTGCACCAGCGTATTGCGGAATTGCAGCAGGAACTCTTTGACGACCTGCGTTGCTGTGTTCAGATCTCTCCAGCCGCGATAGTCAAGCGAGGGCTTGAGCCACGGGCCGATCGTGTTGTTGCAGACTCCCACGCCGTTCGGAATGGCGAAATCATAAGCGTGAAAGAATAGCGGGCATTGCGGAGCCTTCTGATCGCGGAGGGCAATCAGATCCTCATAGGCGCTGCGGACCACGCCGAGTATCGCTCCCAGCCGTTGCGCGTTGATGCCCTCGCTCGGCATCATGCCATCCACGTAGTCCTGAATCCAGAGGCAGAACTGCGTGCCCACCGTGTCATTGCCGCCGCCGGAAAAAAGTATGGCGTCAAAGGCGCCGTTATCGGGGTCGGTCAGGTTCTGGATGATTCGTTCGCGCTGCTGCACTCCGAGATCGTTGCTAGCGGTATCGCCGTAGTGGGCGAGGTTGAGGATGAGCGGCTTGGGAGTGCCATGCCGGCCAATCGATGAAATCGTGTCATTCGGTGTAAGGACGGGAAGAGGGTAGTCGAACCAGGAATCTCCGTCGGCAAACAGGTTCAGAGGCTGCGGCCCACCGGGAGCCGCTGCGAAGGCGGTCCTGCGCGCGGCGAAGGCCTGCTTATGTAGCGCGATGCGGCGGGCGCGCTCGTCTTCAATCTGCTGGTGGATGAGGCGGGTCTGTTCGGTGCGAGCCACGTTGCTGGCAGCGTTGAGCATGTCGGCCATGGGAACCTCCGGCAACTGGGGAGGCGATGATATCGGAAATTTGGCGCTTAGTGAAAATCGTGCGACACAGTTTCGGCTTTCGTAACAAACAGCGGCAGGACGCGCTCGGCGCGCACGGAGATGACGTTGTCCTGATTCTGCAGGATGCCTTCGATGGCGAGGAAGCGCTCGCTGGCCAGCAGCAGGCGATTCTGATGAAAAAGATCGGGGCGGATGATAGCGTTGGCAACTCCAGTTTCATCTTCCAGGCTGATAAAGACGAATCCCTTGGCCGTACCGGGGCGCTGGCGGGTGATGACGCAGCCTCCGATGCGGAGCCGCTTTCCGGTAGGCAGATCGCGCAATTCGCTGGCGCGTCGAATGCCCATGGCATTGAGCCATTCGCGGCGATAGGCCATGGGATGCGGGCCGACGGTGAGTCCGGTGCCGTGGAAGTCGGCGACCAGGCGCTCTTCATGATTCATGGGCGCGAGCGGGGAGCGTTCATCGGGCTCGGCGTGTTGTTCGAGCAGCGGTCCGGAGGTGCGGACGGCGCGTTCGACCTGCCAGAGGGCATCGCGGCGGTGAAGGGAGTTGCGAGTCGCGAGTTGCGAGCGGGAAGAGATTGCATTCAACGCGCCGATTTCGGCGAGGGTGGTGAGTTCGTCTTTACGGAGTTCGGGGACGCGGCGGGTGAGATCGTGAATGGAAGTAAAGGGAGCAATTGTGCGTTCGAGGAGGAGGGATCTGGCGGCCTCTTCGCGCAATCCGCGAACGTAACGCAGGCCCATGCGTAGCGCAGGAGCGAGTTGCGAGTACCGAGTACCGAGTACCGAGGGTAGAGATTCCTCCGCCCCTCGCGTGCGCTCGGGAGTCGGAATGACAAAATCTTTAATACCCGATTCAAAGTTTGGTGGGTGAAAGGTTTTACTCGGTGCTCGGTACTCGGTACTCGGTACTGTTTCCAAAGTGCAATTCCAATCCGAGCACGTCACATCGATGGGCAGTAGTTTGAGCCCGTGGCGCTGCGCGTCTTTTACGATCGTGGCCGGTGAATAAAATCCCATGGGCTGGTTGTTGAGCAATGCTGCCGTGAAAGCGGCTAGGTAGTGGCACTTCAAATAGGCGCTGGCGTAGGCGATCAGCGCGAAGCTGGCCGCATGCGACTCGGGGAATCCGTAGAGCGCGAACGACGTGATCGAAAGAATAATTTCTTCCTGCGCTTTCGGCGAGATTCCGTTTTGCGTCATGCCGGCGCGGAGTTTGGCTTCGATTTCGCGCATGCGGGCTTGCGAGCGCTTGAATCCCATGGCGCGGCGCAGTTCTTCGGCTTCGCCTCCGGTGAAGTTGGCGGCGATCATGGCGATGCGCAGCAGTTGTTCCTGAAACAGCGGCACGCCGAGCGTGCGCTGCAAAACCGTTTCGAGCGAGGGATGGGGATAGGTGACTTCTTGACGACCCTGGCGTCGCTCTAGAAACGGATTCACCATCTGCCCAACAATCGGCCCGGGCCGGATGATCGCGACCTGAACGACGATGTCATAAAAGCGCATCGGGCGCAGGCGCGGCAGGCACGACATTTGTGCGCGGCTCTCCACCTGGAACATTCCGATGGTGTCGGCTTGCTGCAGCGTGGAATAGACCTGCGTATCGTCTTGCGGAAGGTGTGCGAGATCGACTTCTTCGTGATAGTGATCGCGAATCAGTTCGATGGAATCCTTGAGCACAGCCATCATGCCGAGCCCGAGCAGATCGACTTTGATGATGCCCATGTCGGCGCAATCTTCCTTGTCCCATTGCACGACGACGCGGCCGGGCATGGACGCGGGTTCGAGCGGCACGACGGAATCGAGTTGTCCCTGGCAGATGACCATGCCGCCGGAGTGCTGGCCGAGATGGCGCGGCATGTCCTGCACAGCAAGGCAGAGTTCGTAATACTTGCGCAGGCGCGGATGAGAGAGATCGAGGCCGGCGTCGCGGAAGCGGCGGTCGAGCGCGTCGTTTTCGTCGCGAAATTCCCAGGTGGCGACGGCGGCAGAAATTTTGTTGAGCGTCTCCGGGTCAAATCCGAGGGCCTTGCCCATTTCCCGCGCGGCCATGCGGTTGCGATAAGTGATGACGTTGGCGGTCATGGCAGCGCCGCGTTCGCCATATTTTTTATAAAGATACTGAATGACTTTTTCGCGCTCGTCGCCGCTGGGCAGGTCGAGATCGATGTCGGGCCACTCGCCACGTTCTTCGGAAAGAAAGCGCTCGAAAAGAAGCTCCATGCTGACGGCGTCCACCGCGGTGATGCCGAGCGAGTAGCAGACGGCGCTGTTGGCGGCCGATCCGCGGCCCTGCACGAGAATGTTTTGCTCGCGGCAGTAGCGGACGATATCCCAGACAATGAGAAAGTATCCGGCGAGCTTGAGTTTTTCGATGAGCGCCAGTTCTTTTTCGATCTGGCGGCGGGCGCGGGCTTGCATGTCGGGCGCGGCGCGTCCATAGCGCAGGCGGAATCCCTCCCATGCGCGCTCGCGCAGGAAAGAATTCATAGTCTCGCCTTCCGACACGGGATAGCGCGGGAATTCGTAGCCGAGATCGTTGAGGGTGAATTCGAGACGTGAGGAAAGTTCGGCCGTGTTGCTGATCGCTTCGGGCAGGTCGGCGAAGAGTTGCTGCATCTCCTGCGGAGATTTCAGGAAGCGCTCGGCGTTGCGTGCGAGCAGGCGTCCGGCAGTCGAGAGCGTGCGGTGATGGCGGATGGCGGTGAAGGCGTCGCACAATTCGCGAGATTTGGCGGTGGCGTAATTCACGCCGTTGGTGGCGAGCAGAGGGATATTTAGCGAACATGCGAGATCAATCGCTGCGCGATTGCGGGATTCTTCTTCGCGGTGGAAATGGCGTTGCAGTTCGACGTAGACGTTTTTGGGGCCGAAGATGCCGATGAGTTGATCGACTTGGCGGCGGGCTTCGTCAAGGCCGCCTTGATGCAGGGCGGCGGCGAGGGGGCCTTCGTCGCCGCCAGTTAAGCAGATCAAGCCTTCGGCGTGTTCTTCGAGTTCTGGTGCTGTGACGGAGCCCTCCCCTTTTTTGGCGCGCAACTTCATCTTGGTGATCAGCCGGCAGAGATTCTGATAGCCGGTGCGCGAGGCGACGAGGAGCGGAAGGCGAAAAGGCTGGTCATTACGCGAGGATTTGTCATTCCGAGCGAAGCGAGGAATCCCTGCCTCCTTTACGGCGTGATGGGCATAGGGATCCTTCGACTCCGCCGGTGCTTCACTTCGTGAAGCACCGGCTCCGCTCAGGATGACAGGATTGCTCAGGATGACAGGATCGCAGCTAACTTCCGCCCCGATATGAGCCTTGATCTTGGCCTTATCGGCCGCCAGGTGGAAACGCGGCGCGCCGTAAACGCCGTCAGTATCGAGCAACGCCATGGCGGGCATGCCAAATTGCGCGCACACTCCAATCAATTCCTCGGGCAGGGAAGCGCCTTCGAGAAAGCTGAATGCGGAGCGGGCGTGAAGTTCGATGTACATTGAGTCATTTAGCGATTGAGCGATTTTTGAATCACTCAATGGCTCAATCACCCGATGGCGCGATTTGTTCAGTCATACGTTCCTTCCACAAACCAACAGCCTGCGAACAGATCGTGCACCAGGCGATACAGGGCGATGGCTTCGCCGGTCTTCAGCGCGATGTCCCATTCGTCGCGCGACCAGGCTTCGCGTTCCCACCAGTCACCCGAAAAGCGCCAGGGACCGGCCTTCCAGAGCACCTCGCCTTTTACTTCTTTCTTGTTACAAACCAAATGCATAGGCTGGCCGTTTTCCAACGTCACAGTCGCGCGCAGCGGCGGACGGAAGCGGCGTAGCGCAGTAATGGCCGAGGCTGCCTGGGCCGCATCGGGATTTTGTTTCTGCGGAACTCTGCGCGCGACTTCGGCTACAAATCGCCGCATGCGGAATCCTTCGGGATGATGCGTATCCAGCAACTCCAGCGCGCCGACTTTGTGTTCGCCGACCATGCCGGCGATGCGGGCTAGTGTGAGCTCGAGCTTTTCCGGTTCCGGCGATGGCGGCAGAAATAATCCACCTTGAGCCGAGCGCGGCCGCGCCGGTTCGGCGGCAAGATGAATCTTTATGATGGGCGCGCCCGGCGGGTGCGCATTCAAATCCAGTTGCAGCAGCTTTAAAAAAACTTTGGCATCGAGCATGGGAAGAGGCAAGCGAAGCGTGCGCACGAAATTGTTTTTCAATTGCGAAGCAGATGACGAGGAATAAGTTTCCAGCTCCAGCGTGAGCCGCAATTCCTGCGTTGCCAGGGCGCGCGAACCTAGACGGGCGCAGAGTTGTTCCAGTAGACGATTCAACAAAAAAGCCAGCGGTTCGAGCAGGGTGATCGGATGATCCAGTTCGACTGCCTCTTCAAATACCAGCGGTACCTCTACGGGAACCAGCGTGCGCGAAGCGGCGCCGCGCGCCAGGCGCTGCAACCGCAGGCCTTCCTGTCCGAGACGCTCGCTGAGCGAAACTTCCGGCAGCGCCGCCAGAGAACGCAGGTTGCGAATGCCCCAGCGGTCCAGGGTTTCAAGCAGGCGGTCAGCTTCCTTTCTCTGATCTCCCTCCAAACGATCAGCAAACAAAACTTCCACCGGCAGCGGACCGAGATGCGCGGCTTCTTTGCCGGCGGTAAGCAGGGTAATACCCGGAAATCCGCGGGCAGCGACTAGAGCCGCGTCAGGATTGGACGCGACGGCAACATTGGCTTGCAGTCCGAGTGCGGCAGCGCGAGTCGAGATGGCGCGGGAAATTTCCGGCAGCGATCCCAGCAGGGATTCCATGCCGGCGAGGTCGAGGAAGACAGTGTCCGGGGCGGAATCTTCCACGCACGGGGAGAACGATTGGGCGCAGTCGAGCAAGGCGGCGTGCGCGGAGCTTTCCTGCAGCGGAGAGCGCGAGCGCAAAGCCAGTTCGGTGCACAGTTCGCCTTGCGCCTTGGGGATGCCCGGCGTGATGCCGGAGGCTCCGGCCTTTTCATTCACCGCAATTATTTTTTCGAGCGGCGGCTTGCCTTCGAGAATGGCCACGGGACGTGCCTGCAGTTCCGGTTCGGCGCGCAGGGCGGCGGCCATGGAAAAATTCGGAACGTAGATGCAGGCGAACGGCATAAATCAGTAGCCAGTACCCAGTTGTCAGTGGCCAGTGGTTTCATCCGGCCCATGCGGTTTTGGTTGCGAACTTGACCGAGCGTGCGGGTTTGCGGTCGATCCGCGAACGAATCAATTCCGCGCTGATATCCAGTTGAGTCAGCAATTGCGAGTGCGAAGGTTCGCGGGCGGGCTCTGATTCTGCCTGTGAGCCCAGCTGCAACAGCAGCGACGAGCAGCTTCCGGCGATGGGCTGGTGTTCAATCGCCAACAAAATCGTGGGGGTGTGCTCGATGGCGCGGCGGAAGCGAAACCACGTAGTCAGGGGGACGCGGCGGGCATCTTGCGGCGAAAGATCGGCGAGATCGAGCACGATCAGGCCGAAGCCTCCGCTTTCCAGCAGCAGGTCCGTGGCACGCAGGACTTGTTCGAGGCGATGTTCGGATGGATTTGTGCGGGTTTCCCTGTTCTCACGTTTTCTTTGTTGTTGAGTTAATTTCCGTGAGCTTTCCCCGCACCGCACCCAGAGCAAACCATCCAAATCCACTCCAGCGGCGTTCACGGAATGGGGATCGAGCGCGTCGCTGGCGTCTACGACGGCGCAGAATTCTCCGCGATGCGTGGCGGCGGCCAGAGCGGCCAGCAGCAACGTCGTGCGTCCGGAGGAAGCCGGGCCGCAGATTTCGGTGAGACATCCGCGGGGCAGGCCTCCGGTGAGCGCGTCAATGGCGGCAATGCCGCTGGGAACCATTTCAGGTGCTGGACGGATTTCGAGCCGCGAGGCCGGGGTCACGCCAGCCAATCTGGAGTCAGGTAGGGATAGGGTTCCTTCGACTCCGCGGGCAATGCGCTTCGCGCATTGCCCGCTCCGCTCAGGATGACAATGCTCATTGGCATCGGTTGCTTCGGCATCAAAAAGAAAAGGGCGGCGCGTGGCCGCCGAAGTGGAGATCACTGCGGAAGACATAAAGATCCTCGAAGAATTTCAGGGAGCGCCGGGCTGGCTGGCCGCGGAGGCGTATTCGCTTTTTATTCGCCTATGGAGATTCTGCTGCAAGGCCGTTCCCTTGTCAAGCGGCCGCCAACCGGTAGCCCGGGACCGCCAGCCTGTGAGATATATGACATGATGGATCATGAAGAAACAGGCGTCCGATCAACAATCTCACGACCGCCGATACCAAGAGCGGAAGCGGGCTGAAGCAGGCAAGCAGCTCGCGAAGAAAAAATCGCCCCGCGAAGTATCGAGCCCGGCGGCTGCCAGTGCTCCCGGCGAAGCGACAAAGGAATAGCCATTGCGCGCGGGGGCCTAGCCGGTGTTGTGCAATCCGGCGGCGATGCCGTTGATGGTGGCTCCCAAGGCGTACTCCAGTTCAGGAGTTGATTGCCCGGCCTGCTTGCGCCGCATTAGTTCCACCTGAATCAGGCTCATGGGATCGACGTACGGGTTGCGCAGTCGGATCGATCGCGACAGCACGCGGTTGCCCGCCAGCAGTTCGCGCGTGCCGCTTACGCGCAACAGCATCTGGCGCGTGCGCAGGAATTCCTCTTCCAACATCGTAAACACACGCTTGCCCAGCGCTGCGTTCTTTACTAGCCCAGAATAGAGCCGCGCAATGTCGAGATCGGCCTTGGCCATGCCGAGTTCGACGTTGCGCAGCAGGTCGGCAAACACGGGGAAGCCGCGAGCCATTTCGCGCAGAAGCTTCTCGTGCCCACGGCCGCTCGAAAATTTTTCCAGCGCATGCCCCACACCGAACCATGCCGGCACGGCGTGGCGGCTCTGCATCCATCCGAAGACCCAGGGGATCGCGCGCAAATCTTCAAGCTGGCGGCCCTTGGTGCGGCGCGCGGGGCGTGAGCCGATGCGGGCCGCGTCCAACTCGTTGACGGGAGTGGCCTGCTCAAAATACTCGAGAATGTCGGCGTTCTCCGCGATCTCGCGGCGATAAACAGCGTAGGCATCCTGCGACATTGCTTCGATCGCTTCTTCCCAGCGCGCCGGATACGGCGTCCTGTCCGCCCCGGGCCGCGTGATCGCCTCCAGGCTGGCCGCGATCATCAGTTCCAGATTCCACTCCGCCAGCACCGCGTCGGCATACTTCCAGTTCAGAACCTCACCCTGTTCAGTGATGCGAATCTGTCCGGAGAAGCAGCCCGGCGGCTGGGCCAAAATAGCGGAGTGAGTTGGGCCTCCGCCGCGTCCGACGGTGCCGCCGCGGCCATGAAACAGGCGCAACTTCACTCCGAATTCTTCCGCCGCGCGATGCAGTTCGCGATGCGCTTTGTAAATTTCCCAGGTGCTGGTGAGCATGCCGCCGTCTTTGTTTGAGTCGGAGTAGCCCAGCATGACTTCCTGCCAGCGTCCCCAGGAGTCGAGCAGAGGCTGATATTCGGGGTCGCTCCACAAGCGCCGCATGATGCCGTCTGCCCCGCGCAACGATTCGATGGATTCAAATAGCGGCACAGGCATGAGACCTGGATCATTGCTGGATCCGGCGAGTTGCACGCCGGCAGAGCGGGCGAGGCGCATCAGCCCGAGTACGTCTTCGGTGGATTCGGCGCCGCTGATCACGTATTGCCGAATCGAGCCAGCGGGATATTTCTGTTTCAGTTGCGCGACAGTTCGCAGCGTTTCGATCAACTCGCGCCCTTCGGGCGATTTTGGTTCACCTTGCAGCTCCGGCCCAAGTTCCTGGATCACTCGTGCGTGCACGCGGGCATGCTGCCGGATATCGAGTGTGTGTAACTGGAAGCCGAAGGTGCGCAACTTTCGTAGCAGCCGATCGACCCAGGTTCGGGCGAGCCGTTCGCCGCGGTGAGAGCGCAGGCTTTCGCGTAAAAGCTGCAGGTCTTTTTCAAACTCGAAGGCATCGGCGTAGGCGGCCGGAGTTCCCTGCGCATCGCGGCTCTGCTGCAAGCGGTGAAATATGAACGCGAGAAATCGCCGGTAGGCCTCGCTTTGGTTGTGCGCTCCCCAGGCGAAGTGGACGTCGGGAAGCGCTCGTTCGTAACGATCGAGTTGCGCGAGCAGTCCTTTCGCAACCGGCGTCTGCTTCTGGGAAGAACTGAGCCGGTCGCTCAGCGCCTCCACGTCGTGCACGTACTCGCGAAGAATGAGTTCGCGCGCCAGTTCCAGCGCATCGCGCGTGCATTCCGGTTTCACCAACGGATTGCCGTCGCGATCGCCTCCAATCCACGATCCAAAACGCACGACCTCCGGCAACGTGGCTTCTTCCAGATCGAGGCCGTAAATATCTCGGAACGATTCCACCATCTCGGCATAAATTTTGGGGAT
>Ga0209656_10003318_pt1 | contig 10425 bp, 6 predicted proteins | sample BogFormECP12_OM2_FD_188239 | JGI IMG/M metagenome (GOLD analysis project Ga0209656, IMG submission 188239) | Bog forest soil microbial communities from Calvert Island, British Columbia, Canada - ECP12_OM2 (SPAdes) (version 2) | ecosystem: Environmental > Aquatic > Freshwater > Wetlands > Bog ... | reverse complement strand
GAAGCTCGACTGCGCCGTCATCAATGCTGGCGATGGCAGCCACGAGCATCCGACCCAGGCCTTGCTCGACGCCTTGACGATCCGCCGGCGCAAGGGCCGGCTCGGCGGGCTTGTCGTCGCGATCTGCGGCGATGTCCTGCACAGCCGCGTCGCCCGCTCGAACATCGCTCTCTTGAACACGATGGGGGCGCGCGTGCGCGTCGTCGCGCCGCGCACCTTGCTGCCGGCCGAGATCGAGCGGCTCGGCGTCGAAGTCTTTCACGATATGACTGCGGGGCTCGCCGAAGTCGACATCGTGATGATGCTGCGGTTGCAGAGCGAGCGCATGCACGGCGCTTTCGTGCCGTCTACCCGCGAATATTTCCATTTCTTCGGGCTCGATTACGACAAATTGCGCGCGGCCAAGCCCGACGCGCTGATCATGCATCCGGGCCCGATGAACCGCGGCGTCGAGATCGGCAGCGAGGTCGCCGACGACATCGACCGCAGCCTGATCCGCCAGCAGGTCGAGATGGGGGTCGCGGTCCGCATGGCCTGCCTCGAGATCCTGACCCGCGATCTCGGCAACGGCCCGCCCGTCCCGTGAGCTTCCAGGCCGCTGCGCCGGCGGGCCCCTTCCGCCTGTTGTTCCACGCTGCCAGACTGCTCGACCCTGAAAGCGGACTCGATTCGTCTGGCAATCTCCCGCAATAATTTCCCCTACGATTTGCCGATCCGTTTTGGGACGAGCGGGGGTCGATGTCCGCGGTGAATCACGACCCCACGTGCAAGCGCCGCGTCGAGATCCCAGAGCCTGTCGCCGCCGATAAGGCCCTGCGAGCCGAGATTCGATGCTGCCTCGACGCAATGAGCCGAGTTTACACAGTTGAACTCTCCTATACTTTTGGCTAAAAAGGGAACCGGATTCAGGCGGCCACGGCCAGCACTCATGGGGGGATATTCAAAAATAGTAGCCGGCCGGTGCGTCAGCTTCACGGGGGAAGGGAGGAACATGGCGAATATGGAAATCTAAGTCATGCCAGTGCCGGAAACCTCCGAAATCGCCCTGGTGCTTCAAGTCTCGGCGGTGCCCGAAATTGAGCGACGTCTCGGGCGGTTCACGGGCGATCCGGACGGTCAGGACGTACGGTCGTTTCACGCCGGCGAGCTGAACGCCGTCTTCGCTCGCTGGGGCGGATCGCGCGACAACTAACAACGACGACATCATGTTCACCGAAATTAATCCGACCCCTAACCGGGACGGCAGACAGTCCGGACCCCCGCCAATCACGGCGGCCTGAGTCGATGTCCGGCCGCGGCTATCTGAAGTTCAGGAACGACCGCGGCGTCCCCGAAATCTGCATCGGGGTGAGGGAATTCGAGTGCATCGGGGAATCTCCGCCGCAAGACCACCCGCACGTCTACATCAATATGGGCGAGGCGGACGCGATCCTCTGTCCCTACTGTGGGACGCGTTTCCGCTTCGATCCTCGATTGACACCGCTCGGCGCCGACCCGCCGGACAGTTTATTTGTTGACCAAGCGGATGAGGCTCCGGCAGAACAAAAGACTAAGAAGAGGATTATTTTGCTGTCAGACGGCACAGGTAACAGCGAGCGTAGTCCGTTCAAGACCAACGTGTGGCGCACCTATCAGGCGCTCAAGCTCGCACCCGGCGAACAGATTGCATATTACGATAACGGGGTCGGCACCTCGACAATGAAACCGCTCGCCGTGCTGGGGGGTGCCTTCGGTTGGGGACTGAAGCGCAATGTCATTGGCTTATACAAATTCCTGTGCCGGACCTACGAACCGGGCGACCTTGTTTACGGTTTCGGCTTCAGTCGCGGAGCCTTTACCATCCGTGTTCTTGTCGGCCTTATCGACGGTGAAGGCCTTGTGCGCTATCGGAAAGACGACGGCTTAGCCATCTCCGAACAAGAGCTGACGCGCTACGCCACCGCGGCCTATCGTGCCTATCGCAAAGAGTGCTACCGCGCGCCATGGGCAATACCGGCAATAGTCGGACGTCTCCTGCGCGATGCCTTCCTCGCGGTGCGCGATCGGCCCCGGGGCCTGCGACCCTACGACAAGGGTAAGAACATTCCGGTTGAGGAGATTCGTTACCTTGGCCTGTGGGACACAGTAGACGCCTACGGCATACCGATCCGGGAGCTAAAGAGCGTCGTCGACCACTACATCTGGCCGTTGAGCTTCCGCAGCAGCGAGCTTAGCGACAAAGTCAAATGCGCACGGCATGCGCTCGCTCTTGACGACGAGCGCGCGACTTTCCACCCGCTCATCTGGAACGAACTCGGCGAGATAGACAAGTTCCAAGCTAACCGGGTCCCCGCCAATCGCATTCGGCAGGTCTGGTTCGCCGGAGCACACGCCAATGTCGGTGGCGGTTATCCCGATGACGGCCTTGCCTATGTTCCCCTGCTCTGGATACTTGAAGAGGCGTGCGGTGCTGGACTCGAGTTCGAACCGGAACTCATCCGGCTCTACAAGGCGGTCGTCAATCGATTTGGCAGGATCTATGATTCGCGCGCGGGCCGCGCGGCCTTTTATCGCTACTCGCCGCGCCGGATCGACCGGTCGCCGGAGCGGCCGTATACGAATCGACCCCTCGTCGCCTCGACTGTTTTTGAGCGGATGACGCAGGGCCAGTATGCGCCGATTTCGATCCATGGTCCTATCGATTGCATCGGCGGAAGTGGCAGCGTCGCGCGGCAATATAATGGCGAGGCGATGGAACTCGTCCGCGACACCGTATGGTGGCGCCGCACCGCCTACTGGGTAATGGTGTTGATTGCGGCGCTCATCCTTGGCTTTCCCTGGCTCGCCGCTTTATTCTCTTCGGCCCGCGACGACCAACTGAGCGAGGTGCTGAGCGGGTTTTTTATCTTTCCACTCCTCAAGATGGTGACGCCCGCCTTCGCCGCCCGATGGATCGACGCCTTCGCACGGTTTCCGTCCACCTCGTCGGCGCTTCTCGGGAGTTGGCTCCTTGCCTTCGGCTGGGGCCTCCGCCTGCGCGACGACGTCGCAGACCGCGCTCGCTTCGCTTGGCAAATCGACCCCGCCGCCCCGATCGACCGTGCTCGCTGGATCCGCGGGGCCACGCGCCATCCGATCTCGGTGATGCGCCCACAGTCGCACGGCCCGCGCGCGTTTCCTTTCGGCTTCACCGAACTGGAGCTGACAATCGCGCGCTTCTTCCGAACGAACTGGCTGGCGCTGGCCGCGGAAACCTTTACTGTCAAACAGGCGATTCCGTTTCTCTTCATTGTCGGCATCCTCCTTGGGAGCTTTTACGCCGCGAATTGGCTCGCCTTTGCGATGCTGAGCGCTGCGGGTGCGGTCTGTGTGCCAACTGAGCCTGCCAAGCAAACGATCCTCTCGCCGGGAGCGGTCGAAATGCGGCGCTTCGACATCGCCGACCCGTGCTTTGCTACGGGCATCCGCCTCGCCGCTGGCGCCAAGTATCGCATCATCTTCACCCACCCGACGGATTGGCACGACGCCGCGATCGATGTCGCCAGCCTGCCCGCGCGTCTCCCAAGTGGCGAGACACGGCCCCGTCTGCCAACCGAGGGCTACAGCACTTTCGAGAAGACCGTGCCACTCTATATGGCGTTCGAAAGGCCAATGCTGCGCTTAGCCGGCGAGAATTGGCTGAAGCCGATTGCGCGGCTCGGCGTCTACGGTCACGAGGAATACGTGCTCGGCCCCAACTCAACGCTGATCGAGCCCCAGCGAAGGGGCGAACTCTTCCTCTATGTTAACGAACCGGTCCTAGGCGTGCCAAAGCTCCCGGGCGTGCCAAGTCTGTGGAATATCTTTTATTCCTACAACAGTGGCTTAGTGACAGTCGAAATCCGTGCCACCGAAGCGCCGGCGAGCTTCTGATTCATACATTCTGGATTAGTGAAGCTCTTGGGTGATCTTGCGCCGACGTGATCGAGATCGACCCGCCGCAACGCTCGGTGCAAATGTGAGCTCCATGGCAGACAATTTGTTGTGGACACCTCAGGAGACCGTCACCTCCACCGGTTCGAGCCGCGCACCCGGCCTTGCCGCCGGCAGACGCTATTCCTATAGTCCGGGCCTCATGCAGGGGGCTGCCCACAACGTTGCGTTCCGGCATCGTCATCTTCTCGGTATCGAAGGCCTGTCGCCCGACGACATCAACCAATTCCTCGATCTCGCAGACGGCTATGTCGAATTGAACCGGCAGGCCGACAAGAAACGCAGCCTGCTGCGCGGGCGCACGATCATCAACTGCTTCTTCGAGAGCTCGACCAGGACGCGCACCTCCTTTGAGGTCGCCGGCAAACGGCTCGGCGGCGATGTGATCAACATGTCGGTCTCGGCGAGCTCGATGCACAAGGGCGAGACCTTGATCGACACCGCGATGACATTGAACGCGATGCATCCCGACGTGCTGATCGTCCGGCATCCCGAATCGGGTGCGGTCCAGCTTCTTTCGGAGAAGCTCGACTGCGCCGTCATCAATGCTGGCGATGGCAGCCACGAGCATCCGACCCAGGCCTTGCTCGACGCCTTGACGATCCGCCGGCGCAAGGGCCGGCTCGGCGGGCTTACCGTCGCAATCTGCGGCGACGTCCTGCACAGCCGCGTCGCCCGCTCGAACATTGCGCTGCTAAACACGATGGGGGCGCGCGTGCGCGTCGTCGCGCCGCGCACCTTGCTGCCGGCCGAGATCGAGCGCCTCGGCGTCGAGGTATTTCACGATATGGCTGAGGGCCTCGCCGATGTTGACATCGTTATGATGCTGCGGCTGCAGAGCGAGCGCATGCACGGCGCCTTCGTGCCGTCGACCCGTGAGTATTTCCATTTCTTCGGGCTCGATTACGACAAATTGCGCGCGGCCAAGCCCGACGCGCTGATCATGCATCCGGGCCCGATAAACCGCGGCGTCGAGATCGGCAGCGAGGTCGCCGACGACATCGACCGCAGCCTGATCCGCCAACAGGTCGAGATGGGGGTCGCGGTCCGCATGGCCTGCCTCGAGATCCTGACCCGCGATCTCGGCAACGGCCCGCCCGTCCTGTGAATTGTCTGCTGTTCCGGCGCGCCCGGTTGCTCGACCCAGAAAGCGGGATCGATGCTTGCGGCGATCTGCTCGTCGAAGGCGACCGGATTGCCGCGGTAGGCGGGGATCTCGCCGCAGCAGATCGCGGCGCGGAGATGGTGAACGCCGACGGGCTATGCTTGGCGCCGGGGCTCGTCGACATGCGAGTCCAACTGCGCGAACCTGGCGCCGAACATATGGAATCGATCGAGACCGCCGGGCAGGCCGCCGCCGCGGGCGGGGTCACGACGATGGTCGCTCTGCCAAACACCAACCCGCCGGTCGACGACGTCTCGGTCGTCGAGTTTCTCGCCCGCCGCGCACGCGAAGTCAGACTCGCCAAGATCCACACTTATGCCGCGGCGACCAAGGCAATGGCGGGGCGGGATCTGACCGAGATGGGCCTGCTCGCCGCGAACGGCGCGCTCGGCTTCACCGATGGCGTGCAGGCTGTAGCGGACGCGCTGGTCATGCGGCGAGTGCTCGCCTACGCTCGCACCTTCGATCTCCTGGTGCTGCAGCATCCCGAAGAGCCGAGCCTCGCCCGCGCCGGCGAAGTCAACGAGGGCGAGATCGCCACGCGGCTGGGGCTCCCTGCTATCACGCCGATGGCCGAAGTCATCATGATCGAGCGCGATCTGAGGCTCGTCGAGATCACCGGCGCCCGCTATCACGCCGCTCACGTCTCGACCGCCGTCGGGGTCGAGGCGGTGCGGCGGGCGAAGGCGCAAGGGCTGCCGGTGACCTGCGATACCGCCCCACCCTATTTCGCGCTGAACGAGACGGCGATCGGCGACTACCGGACTTTCGCCAAGCTTTCCCCGCCATTGCGCAGCGAGTGGGACCGGCGGGCCGTGGTCGAAGGCTTGCGGGATGGCACGATCGATGCGATTGCCAGCGACCACGCCCCCTGGGACCAGGATTCGAAACGCCTGCCCTTCAGCTCTGCAGCCTATGGGATCGTCGGGCTGGAGACTCTGCTGCCGCTGTCGCTCGAGCTCTTCCACAATGGCCATCTCGGCCTCATCGAGCTGATGCGGCGCCTGACCTCGAACCCGGCCCGCATTCTGCGTCTCCCGGTCGGCCGGCTGGCCCCCGGCGCCCCGGCCGATCTCGTTCTTTTCGACCCGGATATGCCCTGGCGCATTTCCACCGACGATTTCCGCTCAAAATCGAAGAATGCGCCGTTTGACGGACGCCCGGTCCAGGGCCGGGTGCGGCGCACGATCGTCGATGGCCGCACGATCTTTCAGGCAAGAGACTAGGTGGCGCCGACTCGCCCTCACCCTCCCACGCGTTCGGCGTGGGTCCCTCCCTCTCCCGCAGTGCGGGAGAGGGGCTGTATTCTGTCGCAGGGAAAGGCCCCTCTCCCGCGGTGCAGGACGGGGATCCAAGCCCCTCTCCCGCATTGCGGGAGAGGGCGCCGAGCGTAGCGAGGCGGGTGAGGGTTGGTCGCTGCGGCCGTACTTGGTTACCTCCTTGGCTCGATCCCGTTCGGGCTAGTGCTGACCCGGCTCGCCGGGCATGGCGACATCCGCCAGATCGGCTCCGGCAATATCGGCGCCACTAACGTCCTGCGCACAGGCAGCAAGGGACTCGCTGCCCTGACCCTGATGCTAGACCTGGCAAAGGGCGCGGCCGCGGTGGTGATTGCACAACGCTGGGGGCACACCGCCGCGCTGGTCGCGGCGGGCTGCGTGATCCTCGGCCATATGTTTCCGGTCTGGCTGGGCTTTCGCGGCGGCAAGGGTGTCGCCACCTCGCTCGGCGTCCTGATCCCTCTCGCTTGGCCGGTGGCGCTCGTCACAGCGGTCCTTTGGGTGAGCACCGCCCTGCTGTTCCACTATTCCTCACTTGCCGCGCTGGTCGCCGCGGTCGCCGGCGCCGTGCTCGCCGCTATTGTGGCCGACAAGGCGACGGCGCTGCTGATCGCCGGTATCGCGTTGTTAATTATCGTGCGGCACCATGCGAACATCCGCCGCCTGCTGGCAGGCACGGAGAGCCGGATCTCTTTGGGTAAAAGCTGAGGCACGCCGCTGGCCGCACGCGAACTCGATCCGCAGGAGCGCCTCGACTGGCTGCGGCTGTGCCGCACCGAGACGATCGGACCGGTCAGCTTTTACGCTATGTTGCGCCGCTTCGGCTCGGCGCGGGCGGCGCTCGAAATGGTGCCGCAGCTCGCGCGACGAGGCGAGCGCTCCAAGACCGTGACGCCGGTCGCGCGCGCCGACGCCGAGGCCGAGTTCGCCGCAATGCACCGTCTCGGGGCGCGGCTCGTCTGCTGGGGCGAGCCAACCTACCCGAGCGGGCTCGCGGCAATCGAGGACGCGCCGCCGATCCTGACCGTGCTTGGGCAGGCCGAGTTGTTGACCGGGCCGATCGTGGCGGTGGTCGGGGCGCGCAACGCCTCGGCGAACGGTCGGCGTTTCAGCCGCGACCTTGCCGCCGCGCTCGGGCAGGGCGGCATCGTCGTCGTTTCGGGCCTGGCCCGCGGCATCGATGCCGCCGCGCATCTGGGCGCGCTCGAGACCGGCAGCGTCGCCGTCGTCGCCGGCGGCATCGATGTCGTCTACCCCGAAGAAAACCGTGGACTGTACGAGGCGCTGGTACGCCAGGGTGCGATTGTTTCCGAGCTGCCGGTCGGAACCGAGCCTCAGGCGAGGCATTTCCCGCGCCGCAACCGGATCATTTCAGGCATAGCTCTCGGGGTGGTCGTGGTCGAGGCCGCGGCTCGCTCGGGTTCGCTGATCACCGCTCGATTCGCATTGGAACAAGGTCGCGACGTCTTCGCGGTGCCCGGCTCCCCGCTCGATCCGCGCTGTCGCGGCTCGAACGATCTGCTGCGGCATGGCGCGATCCTGACCGAGAACGCCGAGGACGTGCTGTCGCAGCTCGGGCCGCAGCGGAGGGGCCCGGCACCGCCCCCGCGAGCGTCGGCCCCGCCGCCGGCCGCGGTTGATTGGCCGCCAGTCAGGGCGCAGGCGCCCGTGGCAGATGACGCCGCGCTCGAACTGATCATTGAAAGATTGGGACGGACCCCGGTCGCGGTTGACGAACTGGTGCGCCAATGCCACTTGTCAGCCGCCGCAGTGGCCATTCTGCTCCTCGAGCTGGAACTTGCCGGCCAGGTCGAACGCCACCCCGGCAATCTCGTTTCCTTGCGCTGAGTATTTGCGTCGCTTTGATTGCGCCCCACCTAAGCTGTCCCGCAGGGGCGACCTTGCGCCATAGAGCGGATTGATGAAAGTCGTTGTCGTCGAATCGCCTGCAAAGGCTAAAACCATCAACAAGTATCTCGGCGGCGATTACAAGGTCGTCGCCAGCTATGGCCATGTCCGCGACCTTCCGGCAAAGGATGGTTCGGTTCTGCCGGAGTCGGACTTTGCGATGTCGTGGGAGGTCGACGGCAAGTCCGAAAAACATCTGAAAACGATCCTCGAAGCGGTCCGCGGTGCCGACCGTCTTTTTCTCGCCACCGACCCGGATCGTGAAGGCGAGGCGATTTCCTGGCACGTGCGCGAGGTGCTCAATTCCCGCCGCGGGCTGAAGCATCTCGACATCAAGCGCGTCGTCTTTAACGAAGTGACCAAGAACGCGGTGCTCGATGCGTTCACTCGCCCTCGCGAGATCGACCGCGAGCTGGTTGAGGCCTACCTCGCCCGACGAGCGCTCGACTACCTCGTCGGCTTCACCTTGTCGCCGGTGCTGTGGCGCAAGCTCCCGGGCAGCCGCTCGGCGGGCCGCGTCCAATCCGTCGCGCTGCGCCTGATCTGCGAGCGGGAATCCGAGATCGAGGCGTTCAAGTCGCGCGAATACTGGACGATCGAGGTTGAATTTAAAACCGAGGCCGGCCAGACCTTTACGGCGCGGCTGACCCACCTCGACGGCAAGCGCCTCGAGCGCTTTGATCTCGACACCGAGGCCAAGGCACGGGCCGCCGCCGACGCGATCCTGCGCGCATCGGGTTTTACCGTCGCCGAGATCGACAGCCGGCAGGTCCGCCGCAATCCCTTCCCGCCCTTTACGACCTCGACCTTGCAGCAAGAGGCCTCGCGCAAGCTCGGGCTGTCCGCCAACCGGACGATGCAGATCGCGCAGCGGCTCTATGAGGGCATCGAGCTCGCCGGCGAGACGGTGGGGCTCATCACCTATATGCGTACCGATGGTGTGGCGATTTCGGCCGAAGCGATCGCCGCGGCTCGCCAGCTGATCGGCGGCGAGTTCGGAGGCCGCTACCTGCCCGACGCGCCGCGGGTTTACCGCAGCCCCGCCAAGAACGCGCAGGAAGCGCACGAAGCGATCCGGCCCACCGATCTTGCGCGCAAGCCCGCCGATGTCGCCTCGCGTCTCGACCGCGACCAGCTTCGACTTTACGAGCTGATCTGGAAGCGGACCGTGGCGAGCCAGATGGCCTCCGCGCTTCTCGAACAGGTCGCCGTAGATATCGCCGATGCAGCTGGGCGGCTCCGCCTCCGCGCGAACGGCTCGGTCATCCTGTTCGACGGGTTTCTCGTACTTTATCAGGAGGACCGGGACGACACCGCGACCGAGGAGGAGGGCGAAGGCGGGCGTCTGCCGGCAATGCGAAAAGCCGAACGGCTCGCGCGCGGCGAGGTTACGCCGAGCCAGCATTTCACGCAGCCGCCGCCGCGCTATACCGAAGCGAGCCTCGTCAAAAAGCTCGAAGAGCTCGGCATCGGCCGGCCCTCGACCTACGCCTCGATCCTTCAGGTCCTGCAGGATCGCGACTATGTCCGCCTCGAAAAACGGCGCTTCGTGCCGGAGGACCGGGGCCGGCTCGTGACCGCGTTTCTGACGAGCTTTTTCGAGCGCTATGTCGAGTACAACTTTACCGCCGACCTCGAAAACCAGCTCGACGACGTCTCCGGCGGTCGCATCGACTGGAAGGAAGTGCTGCGGAACTTCTGGCGGGATTTTTCCACCGCGGTCGACGGCACCAAGGATCTGACGATCAGCCAGGTGCTGACCGCCCTCGATGAGGCACTCGGGCGGCATTTTTTCCCCAATGACGGCTCCGGGAGCGACCCACGTCTCTGTCCTGTTTGCGGCGCCGGCAGGCTCAGCCTCAAGCTCGGCAAATTCGGCGCCTTCATCGGCTGCTCCAATTACCCGAACTGCCGCCACACCCGGCCGCTCGCGGTGGAGAACGAGGCGGACACCCCCACTCCGGAGACTGCGCTGGGGACCGACCCCGGGACCGGACTGCCAGTTACACTAAAGAAGGGCCCCTATGGCCATTATGTTCAGCTCGGCGAAGGCAATGGCGAGTTCAAGCCCAAGCGGGTGGCCCTGCCTCGCTCCCTGAAGCCGGCCGACGTCGATCTGGA
>Ga0209656_10003317_pt1 | contig 10429 bp, 8 predicted proteins | sample BogFormECP12_OM2_FD_188239 | JGI IMG/M metagenome (GOLD analysis project Ga0209656, IMG submission 188239) | Bog forest soil microbial communities from Calvert Island, British Columbia, Canada - ECP12_OM2 (SPAdes) (version 2) | ecosystem: Environmental > Aquatic > Freshwater > Wetlands > Bog ... | reverse complement strand
TCAGCCCGGACGGTAAGACCCTGGCCACCGCCGACGCTGCCGGCACCTACCTGTGGGACATCCCCGCCAGAAGCCTGGTCGCGACCCTGCCCGCCCCCGGCAAGCAGGCTGTAGTCTCGGTTGCGTTCAGCCCGGACGGCAAGACCCTGGCCACCGCCGACGCTGCCGGCACCTACCTGTGGGACATCCCCGCCAGAAGCCCGGTCGCCGCTTTGCCCGACCCCGGCAAGCAGGCTGTAGTCTCGGTCGCGTTCAGCCCGGACGGCAAGACCCTGGCCTCCGCCGACGCTGCCGGCGGTACCTACCTGTGGCACATCCCCGCCAAACCGTGATCCGTCATCCTGACCGGAACGGCAGTGCCCGCGACCAATGGGGCTATTCGAATACGTAGGTGCCCGGGGCCTCGGCAAGCGGCGGGTACTGGCGGTTGCCGAGCGTCGCCCGGGCCGCCTTCTCGGGGCCGGAGCGGGCGATCAGCCATTCGGTCCAGGGCCGCCACCACGAGCCCTTCTCCACGGCGGCTGTCTTGAGCCACTCGTCGGGATCGGTCGGCGTGGGCGGGCCGTACCAGCGGTCATAGCGCTCGCTGTCCGCCGGGTAGACGACTGACTGGATGTGGCCGGAGCGGATCAGGGTCATCTGCGTGTCGCGGCCGCCGACCAGGTGGGCGGTGTCGTAGCAGGCCCGCCAGGCCGTGATGTGGTCGGTGTAACCGCCGACGTGGTAGCTGTCGCAGGTGACCTTGCTGAAGTCGGTCTTGACGCCGAGCAAGGTCGGCCCGGGGCCGTCCCACCCGTCCATGGCCAGGCTGCTGGACTCCTGCGCGAACTTCGCCGTGGTCCGGGTGGCATCATCATTCCAGGCCAGGACGTCGAACGGGGCCGGCGACTTGCCCATGAGCCACCCGCTGACCAGGTAGTTGAACACCAGGTCGTTCGGCCGCAGCATGGCGAACAGGCTGCGCAGCGCGGTCCCGGGGACGATATCCTCGTTCGCGGCGGCCTGCTCCAGGATGGTGCGCGCCTGGCCGGTGTCGAGCATGCCCACCACGTTCGGCTTGTCGCCGGTCAGCATGGTCACCACGAAGGTCGCCGCCCCGGCCGACTCATCGCCGATGGCGGCGAGGTGCGCGAGCACGTACGCGAGCGTGATGCCGCCGGCGCACAGCCCGAGCAGGTTGATCTTCTCGCTGCGCGTGATCTTCTTGACCACCTCGTTGGCTCGTTCCTCCGCGGCCAGGTATTCGTTCAGTCCCCACTTGCCGTCACCTCGCTGGGAGCTCGGGTTCCGCCAGACGACCATGAACACCTGGATGCCCTGGCTGACGGCGAACTCCACCAGCGACCGCCCCGGCGCGAGATCCAGGATGTAGTGCCGGTTGATCTGCGGCGGGATCATCAGCACCGGAATGCTGTGCACCTTGGGGGTGGCGGGCGTGTACTGCAACAGCTCGAACATCTCGTCCCGGTACACCACCGCACCCGGGGTGGCGGCGATGTCCTTGCCGACGGTGAACTGCGTGCGGTCAACCATGGATGGCATCCCGCCGCGGGCCAGGTCCTGCAGCATGTTCTGGGCGCCGTGCACGAGCGACAGGCCGCCGGTCTCCATGGCCTTCTTCATTGCTTCGGGGTTGGTGCCGAGGTAGTTGGTCGGAGCCACCGCCGCCGCGATGACGTCGGCCGCGAAGCGGGCGCGCGCCTTGTTCTGCCAGGAGCCGTCCACGCCCTGGTACATCTTTTCCATCCACATCTCGAACAGCCGGTAGGACTGACCCATGATGCGGAAGTAGGGGACGCTCCGCCACGCCTCATCGGCGAAGCGCTTGTCCCGCTTGTCGAACGAGATATCCGACTGGCCGAGCGCGATCTTCGTCAGTTCTGTGGCCAGCCACGGCATCTCCTTCGCGACAGCGGCGGGGTCGGCGAGGTCGGCAATGGCGTTGACCATGTCCAGCGGCAGCATGCCGGCTGCTGTTTCGGTCGCCTCTGACATGATGTCCATGGCGTTGGTGGGTGCTTCGTTGGTGTCCATGACCTCTCCCAGAGGGTTCTTTTTCAGGGCCGACGGTAACGCTGGTCTGCCTTCCGTAACCTCACTGTTACAACGCCCTCCGGGCCGGTCAAGCCCCGATTGGCCCCGTCCAAAGGGACTTAAGTCCCTAATGCGAGGACATATGGCCGGTTCCCGCCGAATCACGGGACCGTAACCTCCATATTACGTGGCACCAGGCCGGAAGGGGCCGAGGAGGCTGTCTCGCGGCGGTCGAGCCGCGGACGCCGTGCCCTGTCCGATCGTTGCAGCAGGTCATCGCGCGAGACAGCAAGACGTATCTGGACCGTCAACGGCGGCCTGGACATGCGAGAAGAGGAAAGAACCATGGAAGAAGTATTTGTCCTGTCCGGCGTGAGGACGCCGATCGGCAAGTTTGGCGGTGGGCTGGCTTCGGTCCCGCCCTGTGACCTGGCCGCGAAGATGGTGCGCGAGGCGGTCAGCCGGTCAGGCGTGGACCCGGCCCAGGTGGGCCACGTCGTGTTCGGCAACGTGCTCCACACCGAGCTCAGAGACATGTACCTGTCCCGGGTGGCGGCCGTCAGCGGCGGCCTGGAGGTCGGGACGCCCGCGCTGACCGTGAACAGGCTGTGCGGCAGCGGGCTGCAGGCCATCATCTCCGCCTCCCAGTCCATCATGCTGGGTGACTGCGAGGTCGCGGTGGCCGGCGGGGCCGAGTCGATGAGCCGCGCCCCGTACTGGCTGCCCGGCATGCGCTGGGGCCAGCGGATGGGCGACGGCGTGGCCATCGACGCCTTGACTGGCGCGCTCTCCGATCCGTTTGACGCCTGCCACATGGGCGTGACGGCGGAGAACGTCGCCGCCGACTTCAATGTGTCCCGGGCCGACCAGGACGCGCTGGCCGCGGAGAGCCACCGCCGGGCCGCTGCTGCGCAGGCTGCGGGCTACTTCAAGGAGCAGATCCTCCCCATCGAGGTCCCCGGCAGGAAGGGGAAGATCACCATCGTCGACACCGACGAGCACGTGCGAGCCGAGGTCAGGCTCGAGGACATGGCGAAGCTGCGGCCCGCGTTCGCCAAGGACGGCACGGTCACCGCGGGCAACGCGTCCGGCGTCAACGACGCCGCCGCGGCGGTGGTGCTCGCGTCGGACTCGTTCGTCCGGAGCAGCGGCCGCACCCCGATGGGCAAGCTGATCGGGTACGCTCACGCGGGCGTCGAGCCGCGCATCATGGGCATGGGTCCGGTGCCTGCGGTCCGCACACTGCTGGACCGTACTGGCCTCAAGATCGACGAGATCGACGTGTTCGAGGTGAACGAGGCCTTCGCCGCCCAGGCGCTGGCGGTGGTCAGGGAACTGGGCCTGCCGCCCGAGCGCACCAACCCGAACGGCAGCGGCATCTCCCTCGGGCACCCCGTCGCCGCCACCGGGGCCATCCTGACCGTCAAGTCGCTGTACGAGCTCAGGCGCACCGGCGGCCGGTACGCGCTCGTCACGATGTGCATCGGCGGCGGCCAGGGCATCGCCGCGATCTTCGAGCGCGTCTGACGTACTCGTGACCGGGCCCGGTCCTGCACCGTCAGCGACCGGGCCCGGTCTCTCCAGCCGAGCCCGCATGACGAGCGTCTGCTGTGTATGCCAAGCATCGCGCTTGACATCTCAACCGTTTGCTTGATATAGTTAGCACATACGCCAACCAGTGAGGAAAAGACAATGGGCAGCAACCCCGCGCAGCAGGTGCAGGACGAGTTCCTGTCGACCATCCGCAAGAGCCAGGAGACCGTGATCGACGCGATCAGGACCTGGGTCGAGACCATCCAGTCCGTCGTTCCCAAGGTGCCTTCGGTCCAGATGCCGCTCGCCGATCAGCTGCCTAAGCCCGAGGAGGTCGTGGCTAGCGCCTACGACTTCGCCGAGCAGCTGCTGGCCGGCCAGCGCAGGTTCGCCGAAGAGATCCTGAAGGCCACGACCCCGCTGCTGCCGGGCGGCGACAGCGCGCCGAAGGCCGCGAGCACCAAGTAAGCCATCGCCCCGTCAAGCCGACGGGGGACCCGCAAACCCGAAGGGCCCGCGGGTACACCCAGTACGCGGCAGCACCGGAAGCCCGGGAGCTGCCGCGTACTATAGTTTGCGGCTCGTCTGGCGAATTACCGCGCCGTCCGGGACCTTCGGCCCTTCGACGGCCACGCCCATAGTCTTATGCTTATGGTCCAAACGTCAGAGACGAACACACAGCCATGTGTCCTATATCCACACCTTATTAGGTTGGCGGACTTCGCATCCGGACCTCGCTCAGCCTGCCTTGCCGGCGATCTGGCAGCCACGGACCAAGATATTCAACCAGGCCGTGATGGCCGACATTAAGGAGATGCTCGCACCATGGACTTCGAGTTGACCGATGAGCAGGAGCTGATCCGCGAGGCGGTAAGGGAGTTCGCCGAGGCCGAGGTGGCGCCGATCGCCGGTGAGCTCGACCGTGATCACCGTTTTCCCTCCGAGCTCCTGCCGAAGATGGCGGACCTGAACCTCATGGGCATGCCCTTCCCCGAGAAGATGGGTGGCGCGGGCGCGGATGAGGTGAGCTACGTCATCGCGGTCGAGGAACTGTCGCGGGCGTGCGCGAGCACCGGCATCATCCTGTCGGCTCACACCTCCCTGGCCACCTGGCCGATCTACAAGTTCGGCACCCCGGCTCAGCACGACCGGTACCTTCATGACATGGCGTCCGGCCGCCGCCTGGGCGCTTTCGCCCTGACCGAACCCGCCGCCGGAACAGATGCCGGCGCGGGCACCTGCACGGCGATATTGAGCGGGGACGAGTACGTCCTCAACGGGTCGAAGATCTTCATTACCAACGCCCCGTACGCCGATGTCTATATCGTCTTCGCGAAGACCGATCCGGCGCAGGGGACGCGCGGGATGAGCGCGTTCATCGTCGAGAAGGACACCCCCGGGTTCTCCGTCGGCGAGGCCGAGCACAAGCTGGGCATCCGCGGTTCAAGCACGCCGCCCCTGTACTTCGCCGACTGCCGCATCCCGAAGGATGCGCTCCTGGGCGCGGAGGGCAGCGGCTTCAAGATAGCCATGCAGACCCTCGACGGCGGGCGGATCGGCGTCTCCGCGCAGGCGCTGGGCATTGCCCAGGCCGCCCTCGACGCGTCAGTCAGCTACGCGAAGGAACGTGTCCAGTTCGGCAAGCCGATCGCGACCCTGCAGGCGATTCAGTGGATGATCGCCGATATGGCCACCGAGATCGACGCCGCCAGGCTGCTGGTCTATCGCGCCGCCTCATGCGTGGACAACGACCGCCCCTATTCCACCGAAGGGGCGATGGCCAAGCTTTTCGCATCGGAAACCGCCACCCGGGTGGCCGGCAAGGCCATCCAGATCCATGGCGGATACGGCTATACGGAAAGCTACCCGGTGGAGCGGAACTGGCGTGACGCCAAGATCACCGAGCTTTACGAGGGTACTTCCGAAGTGCAGCGCATGGTCATAGCCAGAAGCTGCCTGCGGTGAGAATAATCGGCCACGGGTCAGGAGGATCGTGATGAGGATTGTGGTCGCCTACAAGTGGACCTGCGACCCGGAGGAGGCCACGGTCCGTGCCGACGGCACGGTGGACTGGAGCCGGGCGAAGCCGGGCCTGTCCACCTACGATCCGGTGGCCATAGAGCTGGCCCGCCAACTCGCCCAGGCAGCGGGCGCCGAGCTGATCGGCGTGACGGCCGGGGGTAAGGGCGTCGCAGTGCCGATCGCGTCTAAGGCCGCCCTGTCCCGCGGCCTGGACCGGGTGGTGATCGTCGAGGATGAGTCGCTGGCCGAAGCCGGGAGATCCGAGCTGGCCGCGGTGCTGGCCGAGGTGATCCGGCACATCGGCGACGTGGACCTGATCGTCACCGGCGACTCGTCGGTGGACGTAGCAGCCAAAATGGTCCCGACCGTGCTGGCCGGCGAGCTCGGCTGGCCGGCCGTGGCCGAGGTCACCGCCGTGTCCGGCCAGGCCGGTGCGCTGCGCGTCGAGCGGGCGATCCCGGGCGGCGTGCAGGTGCTCGAGGTCTCAGGTCCCGCGGTGCTGGCCGCGTCGGCCGATGCCGCCGTGCCACGCGTGCCCGGCATGAAAGAGCTCCTCGCGGCGGCCAAGAAGCCGGTGGAGCTCCTAGAGCTCGCGTCCCTGAAGGTGCCCCCGGGCAGCGCGGTCATGACCGTCACCGGCCGGTCGCGCCCGGAGCGCAAGGCCCGCAAGGGCCAGCTCATCGACACGACCGACCCGGCCGCGGCCGCGGCCGAGCTCGTCGCCGCACTCCGCGAGGCCGGCACACTATGACAACCACAGGAAGGACCCGGCAGTGAGCGTGAACGCCTGGATTGTCGTCGGTGATCAGCCGGCGATCGGCAACCTCATCACGGTCGCGCGCTCCCTGGGCGGCCCGGTGGGGGCCGTGGTCGCCGGACCCCGCTCGGTGGCTGAGACGGTCGCGGCGAGCGGCGTGGACAAGGTGGTCTGGTGCGGCACGCCGGATGACGTCCCCGCCGAAGCCAGCGCCCAGGCGGTGGCCGAAACCGTCGCCGCCGATCCGCCCCGCGTGGTGCTCGCCGGGCGCAACCCCGGCGAGCGGGTGCTCCTAGGCGCCGCTGCCGCCCGGCTAAAGGCGGCCGTCCTGACCGGCGCCCGCACCGTCTCGATCGACGGCGACGACGTCATCGTGGTCAACGCCGTCTTCGGTGACATCGCCGACGAGACCGTCGCCGTCTCCGGCCCGGTGGCCCTGCTACTCGATGGCGGTCCCGTGCCGCCGCCCGGCGGCACCACCGCGCCCATCGAGGAGGTCACCGCCACGCCGCTGGGCCTGAAGGTGATCGAGACCAGGACGTCTGGCTTCGACGAGGTGGACCTCAACACGGCCCACCGGGTGATCGGCGTCGGCCGCGGCCTCAAGGCCAAGGAGGACCTCGCCGTCATCGAGGCGCTGGCCGAGGCGATCAGCGCCGAGATCGCCTGCTCCCGCCCGGTGGCCGAAGGCCTGAACTGGATGGGCAAGGACCGCTACATCGGCAGCTCAGGTGCGCACATCGCCCCCCAGCTCTACCTCGCCATCGGCATCTCCGGCCAGCTCCAGCACATGGTCGGCGTGCAGGGCGCGGAAACCATCGTGGCGATCAACTCCGACCCGAACGCCGCGGTGTTCGCCCAGACCGACTACGGCCTCGTCGGCGACCTCTACCAGCTCGTGCCGGCGATCACCGCCGCGCTGAAATGACGGTGCCCGTTGACAGAAACAGCTGAGCCCGACTTCGAAGTCATCGTCATCGGGGCCGGCATCGCCGGCTGCGTCACGGCCTACCAGCTCGCCCGGCAGGGACGCTCGGTGCTGCTGATCGAGCGGGGCGAGGCGCCCGGCTCGAAGAACCTGTCCGGCGGCGTCCTGTACTCCCGCGGCATCCAGCAGGTCTTCCCCGACTTCCTCGCCGAGGCCCCAGTCGAGCGCCGGATCACCCGCAACTACATCAACTTCCTCAACGCCGACAGCTCGGTCGCCATCGACTACAAGGACGCCAGGCTGGCCGACCCGGTCAACGCCGTCACGGTGCTGCGCGCCAAGCTCGACGCGTGGCTAGCCGCCAAGTGCGAGGAGGCCGGCGCCCTCATCATGCCCGGGGTCCGCGTGGACCGGGTTCTCACCGAGGACGGACCCGCCGGCAAGAGAGTCGTCGGTGTCCAGGCCGGCGACGACGAGCTACGGGCTCTCGTGGTCGTGGCCGCCGACGGCGTGAACTCCTTCATCGCCAAGGAGGCCGGGCTTCGCGAGAAGGAGCCACTGAACCACCTCGCCGTCGGCGTGAAATCGGTGGTCAAGCTGCCCAGGGAGACGATTGAGGCGCGGTTCAACCTGACCGGTGACGAGGGCGCGGCGATCGCCGCGGTCGGCGACTGCACCGAGGGAGTGGGCGGCGGCGGCTTCCTCTACACCAACATCGACTCCCTATCTGTCGGCATAGTCGTGCGCCTGGACGACCTCACCGCGAAGAAGAAGGCCGTCACCGACATCTTCGACCACTTCCTGGAGCACCGGTTCATCGCGCCCTACCTCGAGGGCGGCGAGCTGCTGGAGTACGGCTGCCACCTGGTCGCCGAGGGCGGCATGCACATGATCGGCGAGATCACCATGGACGGCATGCTCGTGGTCGGCGACGCCGCCGGGCTCACCCTCAACACCGGCCTGACCGTGCGCGGCATGGACCTGGCCGTCGGCTCCGCGGTCGCCGCCGCCGAGGCCATCGGCGCCGCCCTGGATCTGAAGGACACCTCCAAGGCGGTCCTGGCCGGATACCGGGAGCGCCTGTTCGCCTCCTACGTCGGCCAGGACATGAAGACCTACGCCAGGGCCCCGTCGTTCCTCGAGGTGGAGCGGATGTACAAGCAATACGGCGAGCTGTTCGCCAACGTCTTGTACGGCGCGTTCAACCTGGACACCCAGCCTCGCCGGCATCTCCTCAAGGTGGCACGCAAGTCGCTGGCCCAGTCCCCGCTGAAAATGAGGCAGCTCGTCAAGGACGGCATTGCCGGAGCGCGGTCGCTGTGAAACCACTGTCCGTCCCCGAGCGCCTGACGAAGAACCGCTTCAACCTCGACGAGGAAGAGTCCCATATCGAGGTCAACCAGGAGATCGCCAAGGCCACCGGAACCGGCAAGGCCCTGGTCGCCTGCTGCCCGGCCCATGTCTACACCGAGGAACCCGACGGGACCATCTCGGTCGAGTACGCCGCCTGCCTGGAGTGCGGCACCTGCCTGGCCGTCGCCGCCCCCGGCGCCCTGAAGTGGCACTACCCGAGGGGCGGCTTCGGCGTCCAGTTCCGCGAAGGATAATCCAGGTCGGCGGTCGCAGAGCCGCTGATTACGGTCTAGCCGAGCGCGGTCCTGACGGCTGGCACCGCGGGCCAGGGCGCCCGCCGGAGGCCGTAAGCGAGCGGGACGGCCGCGTAAGGGGGTAGCTCGCGCGTTTAGCTGCCCGCCGCCCCTGATGGTGACCTCGCCGGTGCATACGTCCATGCCTGCTACCTCGCCGGCGAACGCGCGGCCGTCACGGCTGGTGACCACTGCGAAGTCGCCAAGGAACCAGCGGTCAGGCCAGACCACCGAGACGCTGATCGTGTCCTCGTCGGCTGCGATTTGGCCGGCGGCCAGGCTGCTCGCGATGCGGTGCGGCACCGTGTCCGTGATGCCGTCGACGTAAGGCTGTGCCATCATCGTTTGTCTCCCTTTGCGCGGTTTGCTAAATTAATGCAGCTAACTGTGTCGAGAGATGTTTCCGAAATGTTTCCGAGATATTAGCTGTGGGAACCATTTCGATCTGTCCAAAGCCCACTGTGCCGACAAATCCCTTATCTTATGTTCGGGACGGCCGAAGGCAAGGCCGAGATTGCCCGGGGCCTCTGACGCCGCTCAGATTTAGGTCTCTGACCTGCGGAAACGCAACTCGAAAATAATTAATTCTTGTCGTTATCTACCCGGTCGAGCGTGTCGGTACGGCATCCGCTGGGGTACCGCTGTCCTGGCCTGGGACTGATGTTCTCCTCGATTCAGGCGATGAACACGGCGGGATTGTGCCACTCGGGACAGGCGGTGATGCCCAGACCGCCATAGTCATGTCTGTCGATTTCTAATTGATGAATCATCAATTAAAGAGTGCCCCGGGGCGTCGGTATACACCTCAATATCGGCTCCCGCCTCGCGAACCTCGGCCGCCAGCTCACCGAGGCTGCTCAGCCGGGCATGCGGGCGAGCGGCCGTGGCCCGGTCGAGGTAGTCTTGCCGGGTCGGCCGGTAGCCGGGGTGCGCGCAGTGGTCGATGATCTGCTGGGCGCGGCGCCGCGGCGGCAGGCCGCGCAGGTCGGCGCATGGCTGGCGCCCACGACCCGGCACCATCGGTCCGGCAACAGGGTACGGCAGACGGCCGTGTCCCAGCTTGCCGGTCTCCCCCTGACCGGCCTGGGGACCTTCGCCTCTATCGACAATACGGGGATGGTCATCACCTGAAAGGTGCAGCGCGGTGGGTGCGCCGGCTAAGACGGGCTGGCGTCAAGAACGTGATCAGCGTATCCCTGGAGGTCGGTATGGATTTGGTGTCGTACACGGCATTGTCGCCGTTGTCGTTCCTGGAGCGGTCGGCTCGGGTATGGCCCGGCAAGACCGCTGTCATCTACGGCGGCCGGCGGCTCACCTACGCCGAGCTGGCGGCCGAGTCGCAGCGGGTGGCGCGGGCGCTGCGGGCGAGCGGTGTCGGGCCGGGTGACCGGGTCGCCTACCTGATGCCGAACCTGCCCGAGATGCTCATCGCCCATTACGCGGTCCCGCTGGCCGGCGCGGTGCTCGTCGCGGTAAACACCCGGCTCACGGCCGAGGAGGTGGCCTACA
>Ga0209656_10003316_pt1 | contig 10432 bp, 9 predicted proteins | sample BogFormECP12_OM2_FD_188239 | JGI IMG/M metagenome (GOLD analysis project Ga0209656, IMG submission 188239) | Bog forest soil microbial communities from Calvert Island, British Columbia, Canada - ECP12_OM2 (SPAdes) (version 2) | ecosystem: Environmental > Aquatic > Freshwater > Wetlands > Bog ... | reverse complement strand
ATCTCGGAGGAGAACAGCTTGGCCATCGAGGCTTCGGTGAGGTAGGGCTCGCCTTCCTCGCGCAACTGCGCCGACGATCTCGCCAAGACCCTCGCTGAAGATCACGACGCGGTGCCATTCTGTGCGCTGCTTGCGTTCACCGCAGCTGCGGTCCTTCCAGCTCTCGCTGGTGGCGATGCTCAGCGTGACGATGCGTCCGCCGTTCTGCAGGATGCGCACTTCGGGGTCGTTGCCCAGGTTGCCGATCAGCTGCACGCGATGAGGAAGCCCGACACGATCTCGTTCCTTCTTTCCGTCTCAGGAGGAACGAGACCGCCCGCCCCCCGAGCGCCGCGGACTTGGTGCGGGAGCGCGTGCGCCATCGCGCTTGGGCGATGACGCCTGTCGCGACACGGCAGCGACGCGAGCCGGAGCCGCTGCGCAGGCCGGACCCGTCGCATGTGCGACGGGTGGCCTTGCAGCGGGGATGCGGGAGCGGCATCGGGGCCAGTGTAGACCGCTGTGAACCCGAGGGACGACCCTGGCTCAGAGCATTTGAGTTTCACGCAACGTCCTCGTCAAAGGACCTTCGCTAGCGGGCCATGCGGCGGTCAGCGGGAATGTCGTGCGCTCCCGTGCCGCGATATCCTCATCATCAGGCGAATGGGCGTCGGCGTCGTCGGCCATCTTTTGTGAACGCCGAGGCGGATGCGGGTGTTGTGGGCGTCCGAAGTCAGCAGGATGATCAAGAAAGGTGCAGAAGCTTCTTGACGTCGCGCCAGCCTGGATTTCTCATGCAGAGGGGCGCAGGTTTTGTGCGACGGCGGTCGTGCGGTGTATATACATCAAGTGATCCGTCGTGTGTCGAAGCGGCATAGTTAACAGGGCGAATATGCCATGCTCAGAACCCGCTTCTGCGAGCGCTTCGGTGTTGACGCGCCGATCGTGGTCGCCCCCATGGGGCCCGATCTGACGGGCGTGGAGTTGGTTGCAGCGGTGTGCCGCGCCGGTGGCTTTGGTATCCTCCAAGCGCAGCTTTGTGCGCCGGCGCAGTTGCGAGAGGAAATCCAGCACTTGCGCACGCTGACGAGCAACCCGTTCGGCGTGAACTTCGTCCTGCACTTTCCGCACAAGGAAGGAGTCCGCGTCTGCGTTGAGGAGAGGGTCGCGGCGCTGTCGTTGTTTTGGGGCGACCCCACACCTTTCATCGAGCCCGCACATTACGCCGGGGTTGCCGTAATGGTGCAGGTGAGCTCGGTGGCCGATGCCGTTCGGGCCGCCCGCGCGGGCGCCGATGTCATCATCGCCCAAGGGACAGAGGCTGGTGGCCACTGTTCTGGTTCCGTCTCGACAATGCCGCTGGTTCCCCGCGTGGTCGATGCGGTTGCGCCGAGAATCGTCCTCGCAGCAGGCGGAATCTCCGATGCTCGCGGCCTCGTCGCAGCCCTAGCGCTCGGGGCAGCTGGGGTCGCGATGGGAACGCGCTTTCTCGCCACACCCGAAGCCAACGCTCACGCGCTCTACAAGGAGAGGCTGGTCGCGGCAAGCGAAGAAGACACCGTGCGCACTATCCTCTTTGGAAACGGCTGGCCCAACGCGCCCCACCGCGCGCTGCGGACAGACTTCGTGGAAACGTGGCTGCCCCATGAATCCGAAACGCCCTACTTCGCAAACGAGCCGCTGGTCGGAGAGACCGTCATCGCCGGCCTGGCGATGCCGGTGCCCCGTTTCGCCGCCATTCCCCCGAACGCCGTGACAAAAGGTGATGTCGAGTCAATGGAGCTTCTCGCCGGCCAGAGCGTAGGACTGGTGAACGATATCAAACCGGCCGGGGAGATCGTGCGCGACATGATGGCAGAGGCGCAGCGCATCATCGAGGCACTTGGGCGATAGGCCTTGAACGTCGTCCACGTCACGAAGGTCGCCGGCTCCATACCGGCGTAAATGCGCCGCGCTGCTGGACCGTCTGGCCCATCACTGCGACATCATCGAAACCGGCAACGATGCTGGCGGTTCAAGAATCGCGGCTGATCCGTCCGCTTTAACGTCGTGCCAGGGTTTGCACCGGTGGGTCCACAGGAAACCCAGGGGAATCGCACTTGAAAATCCCTGATCTTCGACGTGGTGCTTGCGCGATTCGGGCGCGATCGATTCTGGGTCCGGCATGCCGTAACCCGCCGGAGGAGACATGTTGGATCAGTTTGTCGCCTGCTTTGAAGGGCTGGAGGACCCGCGTACCGGAAATGCCGGCCTGCACGACTTTCATGAATTGCTGGTGATTGCGTTGTGCACTGTTCTCAGCGGCGGTCAGGGTGCCACGCACATGGAGGCGTTTGCCGTCGCCAAGGAGTCGTTCCTGCGTGGCTTCCTCCGGCTCGAACACGGGCTTCCCAGCCACGATACCTTCAGCCGTTTGTTCCGTCTGCTCGACCCCGAGCAGTTCACAGGTGGACCGACGATGACGGTCCCCTGACGGGTGCCAAATCGTAGCAATGTATCCGATGTCCGCCTCGTCCGTCCTCGCATTCGGCGTCAAGGAATTCAGGGAGATGCTGCCGCCGACGATTTTCTTCGCGGTCGGCTTCAACTTGATCCTGTTGACGACGCAACTCATCCTCGACGACTACGGCGCCCAGTTCGCCAGCTTCATGCTCGCCACCGCGGGCGCGCTGATCGTCGGCAAGTCAGTGCTGGTGGCGAACGCGTTGCCGGTCCTCAACCGTTACAAGGGCGCCACCCTGATCTGGCCCGTGCTTTACAAGTCCGCGTTCTATTTCGCGGTCGTCTTCGTGGTGCGCTTCCTCGAGAAGCTGATCGAATATGCGACGCATGGCGGCACGTTCGCCGGGCTGCCGGACTACGTGGCCACGCATTTCACGTGGCATCGGTTCCTCGCGATCCAGATCTGGGTCCTGGTGCTGTTCCTGATCTACACCTTGATCACCGAGCTGAATACGTTGTTCGGCGACGGCGAGCTGTACCGCATCCTGTTCACATGGCGGTCGAGCGATCTGAAGCTGACCCGGCGGCAGCGCATCCGCACCTTGACGAAGCTCAGCCGGCTGACGGAGGCGCACACGACCGACGAGTTGCGAGACCCGGCGACGCCGGCCCATGCGGAGTTGGTCGCGCTCCTACGCGGCCTTGCGATGCGGCCGCCGCCGCCGGCACCGACGCGGAGCACACTGGCGCGCAGCACGTTACCGACTATGCCGCGCGGCTAGCACCCCCTGTCATGACAGGCAGCAAGACGCAGACGGTGGGCCGGTCAGGTAACGCATTTCGGTCCAGTTTATGGCCGTCGCCTTTGCCGGCCGTCGTTCCCGACCGTTACATGGCATCTCGACGACGTCTTCATCTCGATCGCCAGTCGGCAGATGTATCTGCAGCGTGACGAGCGTGGGCACAAATACGGCGCGATGTGAAGGCGGGGCGACCGTGAGTCCGTTTTGATATCGATCCGACGCCCGCCGCACAATCTGCTCAGCCGTGGCCCTTCCGCATCTTGCCGCGGAACAGCCAGTAGACGGCGCTGGTGTAGATTGCGATCACCGGCAGCACGAATAGGCCCGCGCCCCAAAACAGGAACGAAAGCGACGCCTCGGGGGCCGCGGCGTTGCCCACGGTGACGGAATACGGAATCATGTAGGGCCAGAACAGCACGGCGAGCGTCGCGAAGGACGCCAGGAAGAACAGCACCGTCATTGCGAACGGCCAGGCATCGCGACGGTGTCGCACGCCGGCGAAGATGCCGAACATCGCCGCGACGCCAATTGCCGGAAACACCAATCCCCAGAGGCGACCAAGAAATACGATGCCAATGATCCGGTCCCTCTCGGCGATCGAGGCTACGGTGGCCACTGCCAGCACCACGAGCACAGCGCCGGCCAGCCGCGGGATCCTCGGCCATGCCCAGTCGCGCAACGCACCCTCGGACTTCAGCACAAGCCAGCCCGCCCCAAGCAGCGCATATCCGAGCACGAGGCCAATGCCGGTAAACACTGGCAGAGGCGCCAGCCACTCGAAGCGGCCGCCGGAATACTGCCCGTTCACGACAGGGATGCCGCGGACCATCGCGCCCACCGCCGCGCCCTGGACGAAGGCAACGATGGTCGAACCGAGGAAGAAGCCCCAGTCCCACAATCCGCGCGCACTGCCACGGTAGCGGAACTCGAATGCGACGCCGCGGAAGATCAGCCCGAACAGAAGCAGCAGCACCGGGATGTAAAACGCCGGCAGGAACACCGCGTAGACGAGTGGGAAGGCCGCAAACAGAGACGCACCGATCACCACGAGCCAGGTCTCGTTGCCATCCCAGAATGGGGAGATCGCGTCCATCATCTCGTTCTGCAGCGCCGGATTCCTGGTGGTGCCGAACAGGATTCCTACCCCGAGATCGAAGCCATCAAGGCACACATACACCACGATCGCAACGGCAATAACGGCGGCCCAGAACAGCGCCAGGGCGGAGGGGTCCATCGCCGTCACTCCCCCCCGCCTGGCGCCGTCTGCATCGCCACGGCCGGCACGCGGGCAAGCGTGGAATCGCCCGGTCCCTCCGCCGCCGCTTTCGGCCCGTCGCGCAACAGCCGATAGATGTAATACAATCCGAACGAGTAGATCACCGCGTAGACCGCGATGTAGGCCAGCAGCGAAAACACGACATCGCCAGTCTGCAGCGATGGTGTCACCGCGTCCTTGGTGCGCAGAAGGCCATAGACCACCCATGGCTGACGGCCGACCTCGGCGGTGAACCACCCAGCGAGCACGGCGACGAACCCGCTGGGAAACGACAGGAACGCCACCCACAGGAACCAGCGCGTCGTGTCCAACCTCCCGCGCCATCGCAGCCAGACGCCGAACCAGGAAACCGCGAGCATGATCAGGCCCATGCCGACCATCAGACGGAAGGTGAAGAACGGTATCACCACTGGCGGACGGTCTTCCGGCGGGAAGGTGTCGAGCCCGACCTCTTTCGCATCCCACGTACCGGACGCAATGAAGCTGCCGAGCTTGGGCACCTCGATCGCCAACAGGTTCCGTTCCGCCGACGGGTCCGGGATGCCGATCAGCACTTCGGTCGCCGGTTGCTGTGTCGTCCAGCGCGCCTCGATCGCGGCGAATTTGGCCGGTTGGTAACGGAGGACGTACTCGCCCGTGAGATGGCCGAAAAACAACTGCACCGGGATGATCACCGCGACCAGGCCGATGCCCCAGTGCAGCATGACCCGGGCTTCAGCCGGCTGCCGCCTGCACAGCTGATACCAGGCGCCGGTGGCGACGACGCTCATCCCTGTGGTCAGGAAGGCGGCCAGCAGCATATGCGGCCAGCGCACGCGCACGATCGGGCCGGTGGTGATTGCCCACCAGTCGGCCGGAACGAACCGGCCGTCGACCACCACGTGGCCCAGCGGCACCTGCATCCAGCTGTTGTTGCAGAGGATCCAGAACGACGACAGCATGGTTCCAATAGAAAGCATGCAGCAGGCCAGAAAGTAGAACCATGGCGTCGCGCGGTCGCGGCCAAGCAGCACGACGCCGAAGAACGTCGCCTCCAGTAGGAACGCGGTGAAGCCTTCGTAGCCAAGCAGCGGCCCCTGGATCGACCCGGTCTGCTCGGCCAGAACGCTCCAGTTGGTGCCGAACTGGAACGCCATGACGATCCCCGTAACCACGCCCATGCCGAAGGAGAGCGCGAACACCTTCAGCCAGAAGTCGAACACGCGCCGATAGACTGTCTTGCCGGTCGCCAGACGCATCCCCTCGATCGTCGCCAGCCACGCGGCGAGCCCGATCGTGAAGGCGGGAAAGATGATGTGGAAACTGACGACGAAGGCGAACTGGATGCGCGAGAGCAGGACGGGGTCGAGATCCATGCGACGATCCTCGATGGTTTCTTCGGCGTCGACGGGACGTGCGTCCAGGTGTACAGATCGGAAGTCTTGAGCGGTTACTTCACAGACTCCCGCAGCACAGCACCTCTTGCGACATCAAACCGTGAGTCGGGACGCGGACACATGAGACTGTGGCTGGGCACGAGCACCCGGCTCGACGTCACACGTCATTGGCTCGGGGAGCCACTGTCGAGGCCCAGTATGACGATCTTGGCGGTCACGATTTTCGTTGGCCAGGCGAGCATCGTGAAGCCGCTCGCCACGGCAATTTTTTGCGCACCGTTCGCAGTATAGGTGATCACACCGCCGCCGATCGCGCCGCCGAGATCCTGGCCCCAAAGTTTCTGCCCATTGGCGGCATCGAGCGCATAGAAGTTGCCGCCGATATCGCCGAAGAATACGACGTCTCCGGCCGTCGGAGTCATACCGCCGATTATCGGGTAGTTAGACTTCAGGCGCCACTTCCAGACGCCGGTGTCGGCGTCGGCGGCGTAGACCCATCCGGCCCAGTGCCCCTCCGTACGACCTGTTTTGCCGAATATGTCGAACGGGTTCCATGTCGCCACTCCGGCCCATGGCTGCCCGACCGACACCGACCGAAGCTGTTCGACATTCTTCGGCGTCACCGTGTCGCACCAATCCACCTCACCGACCAGGATAAGGTTCGTACGCGGATCGTATGCCGGACTGTTCCATTCCGCGCCCCCCACCGCGCCGGGGCAGAAATGGACGGCCGTGTCGGGCGAGAAAGTTGCGGCGACATCCTCGACCTGGGTCACCGGCACGCGGTACAGCATGCTGTTGTTAGCGAGATCGAAGCCATAGAGGTGGCCATCTTTCGGCGCGACCGACATGAGCTGTTTGCCGCCCGTCGTTTGAATCAGGATAGGCGGGTTGGACACGTCCCAGTCGTGCCAGTCCTTCGGCACAAGCTTGAAGTGGTATCTGTAGTCCCCGGTCTTGGCGTCGAGTACGACCACCGAGTCGGTATAGAGATTCTCGCCTTCGCGCGCGGCGATTGCGAAGTCGGGAGCCGGATTGCCGCCGGGGACGTACAGCAGCCCGGTTTTCACGTCGAGCGTGTACGACGTCCAGGTTCCGCCACCGCTGATGGGTATGCCCGGCGCGTTATTCCAAGTTGACGTGTTGAGGGGCGTTGCGCCTAGCGGCCCACGGACCGTGTCGCCGTCAACTTTCGGAGCCAGAAAAAACTCCCAGACGATCTTGCCGGTCTTCGCATCAAGCGCGAACATATGCCCCTTGCCACCCTTGAAGTCTCCGCCAGCATTGCCGACGAAGACAAGGCCGTTCCAGGCAATCGGCGCGGACGGCACCGACTCGCCGCGTTTCGCATCCGCGATTGTTGTCTCCCACATCCGCTTGCCGGTCTTGAAATCATAGGCCAGCACCCGCCCGTCCTGGGTGCCGCGAAACAGCATGCCATCCATGTAGGCCGCACCTCGGTTGGCCGGCAGAAGACTGGGGGGATAGTCCTCGTGCGTTCGCCAATTCTCCGCGCAAGTCGCCGGGTTGAGGGAGAAAATATCGAATTGGGTGGTGCCGATCAGAGCGTTATCAACCATGATCAAACCGGACTCGAAGGCAGCGTACTGACCGACGTCGTACGTGCACAAAACTTTCAGCTTGCCGACGTTCTTCGTATCGATCTCGCTTAACTGCGAGTAACGATCGGAATTCAGTGTTCTGTTGTAGCTCGGCCAGTCTCCGGTGGTCGTGTTCGTCGATGGCGCCTCGGCGGGAGTCGAGGATGCGACAGCCGCAGCGCCTTTGTAAGCTGCATTCGATTCCGTGGCTGTCGTGCCTGCCGGTGCCGACCAAGAAATAAAATAATTGCGCGTCATACCCGCGTATGTGGCCATCTGGACCGGGTAAGCGGCGTACAGCGCCGCTGCTGCGCCCGCGCCTATCACAACGAGCGCGCCAGCGATGATAAGCAGCTTTTTCTTCATTTCGTCCCCAACGCGCTCGCTCGATGACCGGCATTCGGTGCAATCACTGCGGGTCGCCCCGTGATGAAGCGGCCCGCATGTTCACGATCGAACGGATCGCCCCCTGCACCTTATGCGGAAATCCCCGATGGGCGGCCGGAACGGCCGCACCGACGAGGATTCCACCACGTCCGGGGTTCCCCGGCAACCTGCATAGCGCCCAAGTATGCCGGCGCTCCTCGCACCGCGCTGCAATGGCCCGAAGGCGTTCGCGCTCCGATGTAGCAGTTCGTCCGTCTGCGCGAATAGGATTTCGCACGTTCGAAGCAGGGACCACCGGATTTCCTTATGCGAAATTCTTGGAGGCCGTATGGAAACTCGTTCTGATCGCATTACGGCGTGGTGTGACGCAGCAGAATCCGACCTGGCGCATACCACTAGTCACGACCGTTCCCAGACGCTGATTTTGCCGCAGATGCTGCACGCCTGTGTCGGGCCAGACTGAGTGAGGCACTGTGTCAACATGACCTACCCTTGCGAAGTATCGAACACGACCTGATCCCATCGCCAAAGCTGCTGGAAGAAGGCGCGCGCGAGGCTCCGATCGCCCCGCTCGCGGCAGATGTCCGCGATGGTGCGTCCCCCGTCGATGGTGGCCAGCAGCCGCTCCTGCCGCGCGTCGATGGGTAGATAGAGGTCGGTGTGAGTGTGATTGCGATTGATCAGTACCGCCGCCGCTCCCGGCGGCAACCGGTCCCGCACGGCGAGCGTATCGGGCAGCCGGATGGGCGTGTAGCCGAGCCAGGCTCGGCGTCGAAATCGACGGGCGCACCCTGCGCCGGCCGGTCCGTCCTGTAAGCCACGACGCCGTAGCGGACCATGGTCCCGCGGAACAGTTCAATGGCGGCATATTGAGCTTCGGCCGTCAGCCCTGCCAGCCTGGATTGGTGAGGTGTGGACGCCAGCGCGCCACACCAGGGCAGGTAGGGCGCCTGGCGCACCCAGCGCCCGAACGCCAGGCTGGCGCGGCCGAGGAAGTCCAGCAGCTGCGGGACCGAGTACGATCGGTCCTGAGGATGGAGTAGCGCATCGGCCAGCCCAGCCCTGTCCGCGAAGTCGGGCGAATTGCGACGGCCTCATCGATGTTCGGTCCGAGGCGGGACGGGCCAGGATCACTGACCGGCGAGCGTAATGACCACGCGGCGGTTCTGGTTGCGGCCGGCCGCCGTCGCGTTCGACGCGACCGGATTGGCGTCGCCAAAGCCCTGCGCCTCGACGAGCTCGGGCTTCACGCCCTGCGAGATGAGGTAGTCGCGCACGTCCTCCGCCCGCTTCTGCGACAGGATCTGGTTCGAGGTGATGCCCTCCTTCGCGAGCGCCGGACCGATCGGGGCGTTGTCGGTATAGCCCTTGATCAGCAGGTGGCTCGTCTGCGTCGGCGCCAGCTTCGCGGCATACTGGCCGATCAGCTTCTTGCCGGCTTCGCTCATGTGATAGCCGCCCGGCGGGAACAGCAGGTCACTGTTGACGGTGTAGGCGATGGCGCCCTGCAGACGGGCGATCTGCGCCTTGTCGGCGTCGATCTGCTGCTGCTGCGACGCGACCTGCTGCTGGAGCTGATCATTCTGCGCTTTCAGCTCGTCGTACACGCTCTGCGACACGCAGCCGCCCAGCAGGAGGGTCGACAGCAGCGAGCCGTAGACCAGTCGTGGCCTCGGGATGGCGGTTTTCATGTCTTGGGAGACCTTTCGGCGGTAGAGGTTCCACTCGTATCAGCAACGTCCGCGCGCCAACGCTGCCACGGAACTTGATCCGACCTCGGCCGAGGCCAGAATGCGCGCGATTGGCTAAACGACTAAGCCATATCTGCGGCATTGCTCCGAATCAATCCCCGGTGTGAACAGTGTCGCAGCCTGAGGAATCGCTTTCCGGCCCGGCGCCGGGTACCGGGGATGCCGTCGATCGACTGCGCTTCAGTTGTGACGCCTTTAGTCCGGGCCGTTCCCCTTCGACGAGGATACGTTCTGGATGACCGAGAAGAGAAACGCGGTGGTCAGGCCGAACAGGATCATGCCGTTGAGTGCCTCGAGCGCGCCCATCAGCCGCCAGTGCGGTGCCAGATTGATCGCCGCGTGGCCATAGGTGGTCATCGCTTCCAGCGAGTAGAGCATCGCGGACGTCGTGTCCGGCAATGCGCCGAGCCCGACATAGGCGCCGGCCCAGGCTGCGGCTTCGGAGGCGTGCAGCAAGATCACCAGCACCATCGTCGCGCTGATGGTGAGGCCGAAGCGACGCCTGAACCGGAGCGCTCCCCGCGCCAGAACCGGCACGACCCGGTCCTGCACGAGAAGCAGCCCGAACGAATGCCCGAGCACCGTCAGCAGGATGAGCGGCAGGCTCCAGGCCCAGTCCGCAGACCAGTTGGCGTGAAGCTCGGTTGTCATGTTGTTCCTTAGAAAGCGCATTTTACGTACGCCAGGAGGCCGTCCATAACCTGGGGGGACTCATGCGGCATGGCGAAACGGGCGACGGGCCCATCGCTCAGCGGTCGTGTGATCCTTGTTGAAGGTCCCGTTGACGACCGCGGTGCGGACCTTGAGCATCAGATGC